>Ga0075434_100002862_pt1 | contig 15308 bp, 6 predicted proteins | sample RhiMethybrSRZTD3_FD_75298 | JGI IMG/M metagenome (GOLD analysis project Ga0075434, IMG submission 75298) | Populus rhizosphere microbial communities from Tennessee, USA - Rhizosphere MetaG P. TD hybrid SRZTD3 | ecosystem: Host-associated > Plants > Roots > Rhizosphere > Soil | place: USA... | reverse complement strand
CGATAGTCGATCCCACGGGTGCGGTCGTTGCCAATGCCAAAGTCACTTTGACCAACGATGCCACCGGACTTAGCACCTCCGCAGTTACGGCATCGGATGGAGCCTATACGTTTGGCCCGATCAAGATCGGCGTCTACACCATCAGCGTAGAGGCGGCTGGTTTTCGCAAGGCGACTACCCACGTTACGGTCAGTGTCCAGGATCAGGCTCGCGCCGACTTCCAGTTGGTTGCGGGCGCCATCACCGAAACCGTGGAAGTGACGTCGGCTGCGCCGCAGCTTCAGACGCAAGATGCGTCGGTTGGCGTGATCGCCACCGGTCAGCAGGTGAACGATCTTCCGCTAAATGGCCGCAATTATACGTTCCTGGCGCAACTGGGCGCAGGCGTAACCAAGCTGAATCCGACTCGAGGCTTGGATGCCACTGGCAGCTTCGTAGCAAACGGCCTGACTACCGTTCACAACAATTACATGTTGGACGGAATTGACAACAACAATGATACCGTCGATTTTCTGAACGGCACGGCCTACGCCAATCTGCCTCCACCGGACGCGATCCAGGAATTCAAAGTTCAAACCAGTAACTTCAGCTCGGAGTTCGGACGCGCGGGCGGGGCTGTGGTCAATGCTGCGGTCAAATCGGGTACGAACCAGTTCCACGGCAGCGCCTGGGAGTTCTTGCGCAACGACCTGTTCGATGCGACGTCTTTGGACCAATGGTTTGTTACACCTGAAAGCCTCAAGAAAAAGGGAGAACTCCGCCGGAATCAGTACGGTGCGGCCGCCGGAGGTCCGATTATAAGGAACAAACTGTTCATTTTCGGCGATTACGAGGGCACGCGCATTCGCCAAAGCGTGGTGAAGAATCCCACTGTTCCAACCAGTGCCGAGGCTGCGAGCGGCTTCTTGGATTACCGGGACCGGTTTGCGTCGACGACCACAAATTACACGGACGTACTCGGACGCTCTTTCAATGGTGCGACGGTATTCGACCCCGCGACTACCCGCCTGGTTAATAACGGCTCGACGGATTCAGTTACAGGACTTCCGGTCACGTGTCCAAGTTCAGCGACGTGTTACGTGCGCGATCCTTTCTACACAGGCGGGAGCATCGCTGGAATGACCGATTTCACCACCGCCGCCCAACAGAACCTGATGAATCAGTTACCTTCCGGACGCATTGACAACAATGCGCTGTTGCTGTTGCAGCTCTATCCTGCTGCAAATGCTTCGGGTTTTACTAATAACTATTTTGCCAACCGCAGCCAACCTGATGACAACCACCACTTCGACATTCGCTCGGACGCAAACTTCAGCCAGCGCGATCAGTTGTTTGGGCGAGTCAGCTACACCCACAGACATGCGAATTTTCCCGGCGATTTCACCGGAGACGGCGATGATACAGGTTTTGGGCAAGGTGATTTTCTTGACCGATCAGTCAACGTTGCGGTGAGTGAGACTCACATGTTTTCGAGCACGCTGATCAACGAAGCGCGATTCGGCTATAGCCGCCTTCGTACCTCGGCCCAGCCCGCAAGCGCTCTCACAACCGGCATTCCCGACAAATATGGCATTCAAGGCATTCCGCAGGACTCCGAGAATGGCGGGCTGCCGACGATTGCTATCAGCGGGTTGACGGGGCTCGGCGCCGGCGCGTTTGCGAGTCCGAACCGCCGGATCAGTGACACGATTCAATTCACGGAAAATCTGACCAAGGTCTATGGCGGGCACAGCTTTAAGGGAGGCTTTGAGTACCAGAGGCTGCATTTCCCCTGGATTGCTCCAGCGTGGTCGCGTGGCCAGTTCAATTTTGGAGGCTTCACGGGAATGGCTCCCGGTGTTGGTGGCGCCACGACCGGAGGCGTGGGCCCAGCGGATATCCTGCTAACACCAACACCATCCACGGTTGGCGGCATCGATAACGTCGGCGGCGCCAGCTTTGTCGCAGCCTCCAACATCACTCAGCCCGACGATCTGCGGCATTACTACGGCGCCTATTTCCAGGACGACTGGAAGGCAACCTCCAAGTTGACCTTGAACATGGGCCTGCGTTGGGAGATCTTCGGAGGAATTGAAGAGGGGAGCGGCAAGCAAGCCGGTCTTTTAATGCCCAATGCCAATGGCGCCGGCGCTCAGTATGCGATCCTTTCGAAACAAAAGAGCGCGCCATTATCGCCGGCATTTGAGCCACTGCTGGCAACTGACGGGATTGGATTGAAATACCTCAGCGATTCAAGTATCTTCACCACCCCACTCACAAACTTTGCTCCCAGAGTTGGATTGGCGTACCAGTTCACCTCGAAGCTTGTGGCCCGTGCCGCCTACGGCGTGTTCTATGGCGGATTCGAAAACATCGGAGGAGCACCGGATCCCGGCTACGACTACCCGTTCACGACGAACCTTGCTTTCTCCGCGCCAAATGGCAACATTCTTCCCCTGTTCTATCCCAACGGCCAGCAGGCGACGCTCGAAAATGGGCTCACGGCAGCGAACCCCGATCCAGCAAGCCCGAACTTCAGTCCAAATGGCCTGGGACTTATTGGATTCCAGCGCCCCTGGAAGACGGCCTATACGCAAGAGTGGAACGGATCGGTCCAGTATCAGTTGTCTCAGAGCCAGACCATAACCGTCGCCTATATCGGGAACAACACTCACCACCTGCTTAACGGGGAAAAGCGAAACATCCCGAACTTGCTACTTCCACCGGGGACCACCAAAACACCGTATCTGCCATTTCCCGACTTCGCAGAGAACAGCGACTACCTGAACCCGAATGGAGCAGCGTACTACAACGCGTTCCAAATTACGTTCGAGCGCCGATTTAAACAAGGCTTGAACGTGCTGGCTGATTACACTCGATCGGTGTGCAAGAGTGATTACAAGAACATTCTTGGGCTCTCTGAAAACCAGTTCAATCGTGCGCCAACCCTTCCTGGGTTTAGCGATCTCATGGATTACACGTATTGCGGTAACGATGTTCCCAACATTTTTCATGCCAGCGGCATTTGGGAATTGCCGATCGGCAAAGGCAAGCTGGTGGGCAAAAACATGTCAGGTGTGGCTGACGCATTCGTTGGCGGATGGAGCGCACAATGGATCGTCACCTCGCAGGATGGCTTCCCGTTCACAATCAATTGTCCTAACGGCACAACCAGCACAGCGAGCGGAGATTTCCAATGCTATGCTCCAATCGCGAAAGGAGCGAATCCTTACGCTGGGAAAGGGCGGCATGGGATCGGGCCGTTCTTGGATGCATCAGCTTTCGTTTCATCCCCATCGGTAACAACCATTGGGCAAACTGATTTCAGCCCGCTGGGATCAACGTGGAACCAGGTGCACGGGCCGGCTTTCAGCGACCTGGATTTCTCAGTCTTCAAGAAATTCCGGACGAGTGAACGAACCAACCTGGAATTCCGGGCCGAGTTTTTTAACTTCCTGAATCATCCCAACTTCGGGACGGGTATCGGCAACTCGAATTTCTTGAGCAATACACCCACAAATCCGTTTGGATTTATCAACAACACCATTGGCAACGGAAGGCAAACTGAGTTCGCGCTGAAGTTCTACTGGTAAAACTCCGATGCGCGGGAAGACTCAGGCTTCCCGCGCATCGCTAGTTCCGTTTCTTGATGTTTCAGGTTTTCAAACTACACAGTTCCAGTGCCGGGACTGCTTCCATATAGGGCCACTGGATATCCATGGATGCTTGAGAAGTTGCGGCTCTGGTTCAGTCATTCGGCAGGAGCTCTTTTCGTCGAGGGAGCACAAACATCCCCTTCCACTTGCCCGTAGTGCGTGATCGAAGGATGATTGGATGGAGTCATGGACCTTAGATACTCGCGATGATGCGCGCTAAGAACCTCAAATCATCCTTGAAACGGGTGCTTGGAAAATTCCGCTCGCCTTTTGTTCTTGTGGTCTTGCTCTCGCGGATCACTGCGCCCTTTCTCCTAGTGCCTCTCGCTCGCGCATCGGATCCGATTAGCTTTATCGAGACCAAAAAAGTGTGGTTGCTACAAAGCGGCGATGCAACCTACGCCTTCGGCGTGAATGAACGCGGCGAATTGCAACATCTGTACTGGGGCAAGCGGATGGGTGCGCAGGATTTTGACAGCGCACACTCGTTGCCCGAATGGGCGTCCTTTGACCTGAGCACTACAACCACGCCGCAGGAGTACCCCGGTTGGGGAGCAGGGCTCTACACGGAGCCAGCGCTAAAGGCCACTTTTGCGAATGGAAATCGTGAGGTCGTGCTGCACTATGTTGAGCAGCAGCTCAAGGATGACAACCTCGATATCACATTGAAAGATGAAGGATCGCCGCTCCTGGTGCACCTGCATTATCGGGTGTACGCAGAGAGCGGCATCATCGAGCGTTCAGCTCGCATTGAGAACCGCACATCGGAGGCGGTCACGCTCGAGAGCGCGCAATCGGCGACGTGGACGCTGCCGCCGGACAGAGATTATCGGTTGCACTATCTCACGGGTCGATGGGCAGGAGAATGGCAGCTCGAGAGCGAAAACTTGCAAATTGGCAAGCGCGTGATCGAGAGTCGCCGTGGCAGCACAGGAGTTGAAGCGAATCCCTGGTTCGCGATTGATCGGATCGGCGAGAGCGATGAAAGTCATGGACCGGTGTGGTTCGGTGAACTCGGCTGGAGTGGCAGTTGGCGTTTCACCATCGAGCGTACTTCTTCCGATCAGTGCCGAGTCGTCGGCGGATTGAATCCCTTCGACTTCAGTTATCGGCTCGCTCCCGGGGAGTCTCTGGAAACGCCGCCATTCTTCGCCGGTTTCACCGACGCCGGCCACGGCGAGGCTTCACGAATGTTGCACCGCTTTCAACTGGAGCACGTCTTGCCGGGAGGTCCACATCCGCGACTTCGTCCAGTCCTGTACAACTCATGGGAAGCCACCGAGTTCAATGTGAATGAAGCCGGGCAGATAGCGCTGGCAGAGAAGGCGTCGCGGCTAGGGGTAGAGCGGTTCGTGGTTGACGATGGCTGGTTTGGGCAACGTAACAATGATCATGCTGGGCTTGGAGATTGGTACGTCAATCGGCAAAAGTTTCCCCACGGGCTCAAGCCGCTCATTGATCGCGTGCGCAGCCTCGGCATGGACTTCGGATTGTGGGTCGAACCCGAAATGGTCAATCCCGACAGCGACCTCTATCGCAAACATCCCGACTGGGTGATGAACTTCCCCGGACGTCCGCTGGTTGAAGGCCGCAATCAGCTGGTCCTCAATCTAGCTCGGGATGACGTCAAGGAATACGTCTTCAACTGGCTGGATCGGCTCGTTACCGACAATGACATTGCTCTGCTGAAGTGGGATTACAACCGCAATTGGTCTGAACCGGGCTGGCCGGAGGCGCCGCTCGCTGATCAGAAAAAGATCTGGGTGCGGTACGTCCAAAACTTGTACGAGATCCTCGACCGGCTACGCAGCAAGCATCCGCAATTAGAAATTGAGGGATGTTCCGGCGGCGGAGCTCGGGTGGATTTGGGGATGCTGCGCCGTGTCGATCAGTTTTGGCCTTCGGATAATACGGATGCTCTAGACCGGCTGACCATTCAATACGGTTTCAGCGAGGCCTACGCTCCGCACGTGATGGTGGTCTGGGTCACGGACGCGCCAAACGGCATCAACGGACGGGTAACGCCGCTTGCATTTCGGTTCTTGGTCGCAATGACGGGCGCAGTCGGTATCGGGGGCAATTTAAATAAATGGACCGATGAAGACATCGCCGCTGCGAGCAAGATGATCTCTTTCTACAAGCAGATTCGGTCCACGGTGCAGGATGGGAACCTTTATCGTCTTGCGTCCCCAATGGACTCGGGCTTCAGCGCCATGCAGTACATCTCGAAAGATAGCCAGCAAGCTGTGGTCTTCGCATTCTTGCATTCGCAGCAATTTGGCCGAAGCATGCCGCTTCTGCATTTGGAAGGTCTGGCAGAGGATGCAACCTATTCCGTGACCACCATGAATGACAAGCTACAGGAGCAAACAGAGAAGCTGAGTGGTGCTTACCTCATGCATCACGGAATCCAGCTTCGATTCCGAGGCGATTATGACGCGGCAGCAATTAAGTTCGACCGTGCCCGATGAGACTTCGATTCGCCAGACGCGGCTTGGTTCACTTGATGCCTTCGTCTTAGAGAGCGGCTCGCTCCGGCTGACCGTCGTGCCCGAGCTTGGAGGCAAAATTGCCTCCTTGATCAGGAACGAGAGTGGACGCGAATATCTGTTACAGCCGGCCGATCCCGAGCACGCATACCGGCCGCGCTCTTTCGGCGACAAGTTTGAAGACTACGGGCCGTGCGGCTTCGACGAGTGCCTGCCTACTGTTGTTGCATGCCTATACTCCGAAGAACCGTTCACGACGAGCACCCTGCCCGACCATGGAGATGTTTGGTGCTTGCCGTCGAGCATTGAAACGGTCGCCGAGAAAATCAGTTTGACCACCGCTCTCCGAAGTCTGCCTCTGCGGTTTACGAAAGAAGTACAACTGCGGGGAAGCACCGTCAGACTGGATTACCAAGCAACCAACCTGAGTCAGTCGACGGTGGGACTTCTTTGGTCGGCGCACCCGCTGCTTACAGTCGAGGTGGGAGCAGAAATCATTCTGCCGCCAGAGGTGCAGGAGGTTGAAGTAGAGTGGTCTAGGGATGAACGCTTGGGCAAGGCAGGGGACCGATGCGGGTGGCCTAAAGCCACGGACCGTTCTGGCAACATGGTCGAGCTCAATAGAGTCGCGCCTCCAACTGCAGGTGCCGCGGACAAATTATTCACCGGCCCTCTCTCCGAAGGATTTTGCGGATTGTTCCTGCCGAGCAAGAATGAAAGCATCGCTTTCCGCGTCGATCCTAGGCTGGTGCCATACTTGGGGCTTTGGATTTGCCAAGGTGGCTGGCCAGTGAGCCGAGCCGATAAACAATTTACCGTCGCTCTTGAGCCGTGCAGCGGCCGCCCCGATTCTCTGGCGGAAGCGATTCGACGAAGCGAATGCGTAATGCTTGCAGCGAACGAGACAGCGCGATGGTGGATGGAGATCGAGGTTAATGGCGCTGCGCCGCGATCTCCTCGGATGTGAAAAATGAGGAACATGATCGGCCGATCAACCCGATTGGCGCGTGTAATCGGCATGTTGACCGCGCTTTTCTGGGTACCGGCGCTGACCTCCGCGGCGATTCCGCAAGAGCGTGCAGCGAATCCACAAGGCCGACAGATTGACGATGCGACCAACCGCCGGTTTCTTTCCGCGCTCGACGCATATAAAGCCGAACAATACCCTGTAGCCCAGCATCAACTCGAATCGCTGGTGAAGTCTGCTCCCACCAGTTTTGAAGTCAACGAACTATTGGGTCTGGTTTACGTCGCTCAAGGAAAACAATCTGAGGCCAATCGTTTCCTTGCGAAAGCCGTTCAACTGAAGCCAAGCGTTGCCGAAGCGCGGACCGCCCTGGCAACAAACCTTCTTTCGCTACATCGCGCAGATGACGCGGAACTCCAGTTCAAGAAAGTCGTCCAAATGGACCCGCAAAGCTACGATGCCAATCACAATCTAGGCGAGTTCTACGTGGAAACGGGAAAGATTGGCAGCGCTATTCCGTTCCTCAAGCATGCTCAGGAAATCAGCCCCTCGGCTTACAACAACGGATATGATCTGGCCCTGGCTCTCGAGCAGACCGAGCGATTTGACGAAGCCCGCGAGCAACTCCAAAAACTCATCACTCTGCAAGACTCGGCAGAACTCCATAGCCTTCTCGGCGAGGTCGAAGAAAAGTCGCGAAACTATGTTGCTTCTGCCGCGCAATACGAGCAGGCAGCGCGCATGGAACCCAGCGAGCAAAACATTCTGAACTGGGGTGCGGAACTGCTCCTTCATCAGACATTTGTTCCCGCAATCGAAGTATTCAAGGCTGGAACGCAACGCTTCCCGCAATCGGCGCAACTGCACAACGGGCTAGGCATCGCTTTTTATGGCGCGGGACAGATCGACGACGCAGTTCACGCCTTCTTCCAGTCCTCCGACCTGGCCCCGTCGAATCCGCTGCCGCTTACGTTCCTTGGTAAGGCGTGCGAAGCCGCTTCAGCGGACCTGGCAGCTCAGATTCGTTCTCGTCTTCAAAGCTTAATGAGTCATGACTCGCAGAGCGCAGAACTCAGCGATGACCTCGCCGCATGCTTGTGGAAAAAGGGTCCTATTGATTCAAGGCCCGAGCTCGCCGGCCAAATCGAATCTCTTTTGAGACATGCCCTCGCGCTCGATCCGAATTACTCCGACGCCTATTTCCGGCTTGGAAACCTGTATGCGGAGCAGCATAGATATGAAGATGCCATTGCCCAGTACGACCGTGCCCTACAGCTAGGCGCCAGCTCGGCAAATATCCATTACCGGCTGGGACAGGCTCTAGCACGATCAGGCAACAGCACACGCGCACAGGAGGAACTTGCGACTTTCGAGCGGCTACGCAAGAGCGAGTCGGATGCAACTAACCAGGAACAAAGCCAGATTCAGCAATTTGTCTACACCATCCGGAAGTCCGACTCAGAGCAGCAGTAGGCGCCACACTTAAGAGCTATGGGTAAAGTCCTGTCGGTCCTTGCAATCCTGTTCCTGGCAGCTTCGATGTCTACATTTCGCGCGCGTGCCCAGCAGGATTCGCTAACAACCCAAGTAGTCAAAGTCGATCCGAATGAGAATCTCGGTCAGTGGGAGGGATGGGGAAGTTCTCTGGCTTGGTGGGCGCGTGCTCTCGGCGGCACCGCGAATGCCGATTACTATGCTGACCTCATTTACACCACCAAGATCACTGACGGTTATCCAGGCCTGGGACTCAACATAGTTCGTTACAACGTGGGTGGTGGCGGCATCGAGCAGCCGAAAGAGAACAAAGGCCCGAAACTCCAGTGGCAGATGGACATTCACGGCTATTGGACCAACCCGAACAATACTGATCTCACACGGTGGGACTGGTCGGTGGACGCGAACCAGCGTTCGATGATGGAGAAAGCGCGGGCGCGCGGCGCGAATCGGTTCGAGATGTTTTCCGACTCGCCGATGTGGTGGATGAATTCGAACCGCAGCACCTCAGGGAGCGATACGGGAGGCGACTGCCTCGCTCCGGAAAACTACGATCGATTTACGTTTTATCTCGCATCGGTTGCGCGCTATGCTGCGGACCATTGGGGAGTCGAGTTCGATTCAGTCGAACCCTTCAATGAACCTTCCGCAGACTGGTGGAAATATCCCGGTCGCCAGGAGGGGTGCCATTTCGACATCGCGACACAGCAAAAGATAACGGAGAGTCTTCGAGGTGCACTTGATCGAGCGCGTCTCAATAAAGTGGTCGTAGCGGCAGCTGACGAGAACAACATGGACGCGGCCTTGAACACCTGGAATAGCTACAGCGCGGCAAGCCGCGGTCTCCTCGGACTTTTCAACGTGCACGGCTACTCCAACGGAACCGCGCCATATCGGGGGCCGAATCGCGGCGAATTGCGGCGTGCGGTCGGGCAGAAGCGTTTGTGGCAGTCAGAGTACGGAGATGGCGATGCATCGGGCTACGCTATGGCGCAGTCGATCATTCGCGACGTGAAAGAACTTGGTCCGAACGCCTGGATGTATTGGCAACCCGTCGAACCGGACGCGCCAGAGTACGGATGGGGCGTGATGAATGCCAGTTATGTTGACACGCACGACAAACCAAGCTCGAAAAGAACGCCTCTCGTTCGGGTCAATCGCAAGTTTTATGTTTACGGACAATTTACGCGTTATTTTCGGCCGGGATATCAGCTCATCGGCATTGAAGATCGAGATTCTATTGCCGCCTACGACCGAGGGTCGCGCAAGCTGGTCATCGTCAAAGTCACCGAAGACACTTCTGAGGAAGCCAAGTTCAACATGTCACGCTTTTCTATCGGCGGGGACACTGTTCGACTCATCGCAACCACCACGTCCGCAGGCGACGGCGTGCCTGATTGGAAGCAGCACGGGGCAACAGTCAAGATCGAGAATCGTGCAGGGCAAAACACAGTCAGCGCGCATCTGTACCCGAAGTCTATATACACGTTTGTGGTGGACGCTGTTTTGCGCTGATTGAATGCGGGTATACTGAGTTCCGTAAACGTACCCGCAAAGTTTGGGACTGAGTTTTGTGGCCAGAAAACCAAAAGGCGTTACGCGACCGCTGTCCCAAACAGGTAGCGAATCCCTCTCCATTGAGGAGGTTCGAAGGGAGGGCAGACCCGTTGGCATCAAGGACATTGCCCGGGCTTTAGGGATCTCAATCGGCACCGTGGACCGCGCCATCCACGGCCGCGGCGGCATTAACGCGATCACAAAAGACCGTGTGTTAAAGATGGCCCAAACGCTGGGGTACAGACCCAATCTGGCGGCTCGTTACTTAAAAGCGCCTCGCCAGGTTCGCGTCTCGGTGAATCTGCCCGCCAGAATTGCATCGTTCTTTGATGCGGTCCGCACCGGCATTCGTGATGCCTCAAGCCCTTTTCAGGCAGGTGTTGATCTGCAGTTCCGGACCCATGCAGCACTCGGCGAAGGCGACGAGGAGTTGTTCCGGGAAGCGCTTGAAGACAGCAGCAAGGGAATCATTATTGCTCCAGGCCACCCGGCACAGTTGAAGACATGGATCCGTCGCGCGGCACAGAGGCGGATCCCGGTTGTGTGCGTGTCCACGGATGCGCCAGGCACGGAGCGGTTGACCTCAATATCGGCGGACCCCTTTGTGAGTGGCGCGATGGTAGCTGAGCTCCTGCACCTTACCGTAAGGGAAAAGGGAACCGTTGGCGTTTTCACCGGCGATCTCTCAACCATTGACCATTCCGAAAAGGTACGCGGGTTTAAGCAAAGTTTGAGCCGCCTCAACGGTTCCCTCACATTATCGGGCGTAATTGAAACCCACGATGATGAGGGTGCTGCATACAATCAAACGCGAAAACTGCTGGCACGCGACAGTTCCCTGAAAGCGCTATACGTGAGCACGGCAAACTCCATAACCGTCATGCAGGCTCTCGAAGAAGTAGACCCTGAGCGTCGCATCGCGGTCGTTACTACCGATCTCTTCACTCAACTCGTGCCGTTCCTCAAGTCCGGCAGAATTTTGGCAACGATCTATCAGCGGCCGGAGGCCCAGGGACGCATGGCTTTTGAAGCTCTGTACAACTTTCTCGCTGAAGGAAAGTGTCCACCTCATCGAATCAAACTGAACCCCCACATCGTCATGCGATCCAATCTGGAGCTGTTCCTTCACCGCATCCCTGGCTCCGCGCAACATGACAATCACGCGCGAATTTCGTAGCTGTCCAGCCCAAAAGACCTGCATTTTTTTGTTTGACAGTCTGCGAGAAGCAGGGCTAAGCTGTACCGTGTACGTTAACGCTTCACTCGTTCATCCGTGAATACACGCCGCAAGTTCTTGCAGGTAACCTCCTCATTGGCCGTGGGAGCGTCGCTCCCGTCAGCGGCTGCTGTCGGGCAACTTACGGCTCCTTCCCTTACCCTTGCTGACGAGGCGGGCACAAGAAGCGTGTCGCTTAACGGTCTATGGCAGTTCCGCCTGGATCCCGGGAACGTTGGGCAGACGAATGCGTGGTACAAGTCGAACCAAGTCTCAGATGGTTGGCGGAATGTAACCGTTCCCCACACATGGCAGGTTTCCCAGGACTCCGCCGACTACTTTGGCACTGCCTGGTACCGGCGACAGCTTGAGGTTCCGAATGACTGGACGCATCAGACCGTAAGAATTGAGTTCGAGGCAGTCTTCCATTCGGCGTGGGTGTGGCTAAACGGCAGCGAAGTTGGAAAGCACCTGCGCAAAGGGTACACAGCGTTTCAGTTCGATATAACGCGTTTTCTGCAAACCGGCGCTGACAACGTTCTGGTGGTCATGGCGAATTCCGACTTCGACTCCCGAATGCTGCCGCGCGGCCATTCCAGCGACTGGACGCACGATGGTGGCATTTACCGGCCCGTCAATTTGCTAATAACTCCGAGAGTCTACATCGAGCGCGTGGATGTGGATGCTGTGCCTGACTTGGCAAATGGCTTTGCGAACGTTGAAGCCTCGGTGGTGATCCGCAATAGTACCGACCGGGAATTCAAGGGCAAGCTGTCAGTCCACGCGGTAGAAGAGGACACCGGCTTAACGGCGCTGGAAGGCAGGGACGAAGGCCCGGTTAACGTCGCGCCAGGCGCGAACATCACGCACCATTTGCCAACTTTCAAAATCGAAAAACCGAAGCTGTGGCACTTTGACGCACCTAACTTGTACTCCCTATCAGTTGCATTGAACGGTGTAGAGATCACGCACCAATACACAACGACCTTCGGCATACGACACATTGAAGTCAGGGATGCCTCGTTCTGGCTGAATGGCGAACGCGTGCGTCTCATGGGTGTTGAGCGCATGGCGGGAAGCAATCCAATTTACGGAATGGCGGAGCCGGATTCATGGATCGAGCACGACCATGACGATTTGAAAAACTTGAACTGTGTATTTACACGAGTTCATTGGCCGCAAGACAAGCGCGTCCTTGACTACTGCGACCGGCACGGCATCTTCATCCAAACCGAGGTTCCAACCTGGGGCCCCGATACTTTCCAAGGCATGAAAGACGAGCCGGATGCAGACATCATGCAGAACGGAATCGAGCAGCTACAGGAAATGATCGCTCGCGACCGTAATCATCCCTGCATTTTTTCTTGGGGGCTGTGCAACGAGATCAATGGCCAGAACCCCCCGGCATACAAATTTGCCCAGCGGATGTATGAAGAAGCGAAGCGGCTAGATCCACGCCGTTTGCGGTCATACGCCTCGAATTCCCTGCAGAAAACCCCCAAAAACGACGTCGCAGGGTTGATGGACTTCGTCGAGTGCAACGAATATTACGAAAGTTGGGCCCCAGGCACGCCGGATGACCTGCGCCGCAATCTGGAAGAAATTCATCAAGCGTTTCCCGATAAACCGATTGTGATTTCTGAATACGGGTGGTGCGCGTGTACGCCCGACCGGCCGGAGGGCGACAGCAGCCGGGCCAGAGTTCTCCGTGATCACACTCGCCTCTGCCGCGAGACTCAGTACGTAGGCGGATTGATTTTCTTTTGCTACAACGACTACCGCACGCATATCGGCGACAAAGGGAATGGGGTGATGAAGCAGCGCATTCACGGTGTCGTCGATTTGTTCGGTGCCGCTAAGCCGTCCTATTCTGCGCTCCGCGAAGAATCGACTCCTATCGAATCGCTTCACGTCGCAGGTAACCCCGGCGCGTTCACTCTCATGCTTCGGACGCGCAATTCGGTTCCGGCCTACACGATTAGCGGGTACAAGCTGCGCGGGGTGCTGTACGGATTCGCGAACATACCACTGGAGTGTCGTGAAGCCTCGCTTTCAGCGCTGAGGCCAGGCGAATCGACACCTATCACGCTTCAGTTCAAAGAGAAAGAAGGAGCGACACGTGTCCAGTTCGACGTTGTGCGCCCAACGGGTTTCTCAACCATGACAACGGTCTGGATGCCGTAAGAGAGTTTTAGGAGATACATCAGTGCGTAAATCGGATGAAAGCAGCGTCAAGGCTTGGGAACAGGGAGTAACTATTCCCACCTATCCCGAGCAACCGCCTGATAAGAATCCGATGTTTTTTGAGAAGCGGGTTTATCAGGGCAGCAGTGGGAAGGTGTACCCGAACCCGATTACCGATCGCGTTTCCAATCAAAAGTCAGAGAAGGCATACAAAGCGGTTTTCCTCGAAAACCAATACATCCACTTGATGATGCTTCCGGAGATTGGGGGGCGGATCCACGTCGGTCAAGATAGGACGAATGGCTTCGACTTCTTCTACCGGCAGAACGTGATCAAGCCGGCGCTGGTTGGATTGCTGGGGCCCTGGATCTCAGGCGGCGTCGAATTCAATTGGCCGCAACACCATCGGCCTTCGACGTACATGCCTGCGCAATACACGATCGAGCACAGCGATGACGGGAGCACGACGGTCTGGTTGAGTGAGCACGACCCCATGACTCGCATGAAGGGAATGGTTGGCATCTGCTTGCATCCGGGCAAGTCGTATGTCGAAGCCAAGGTCCGGATATACAACCGAACTCCTTTTGTGCAGACATTCCTGTGGTGGGCAAATGTCGGTATTCGCGTTCACGATCAGTACCAGGCATTTTTCCCGCCTGACGTGACCTATGTCGCTGACCACGCCAAGCGCGCCATCTCCTCATTTCCGATTGCCCGCAATTTCTACTACGGTGTTGATTACAGAAAGGGCGTCGACATTTCCTGGTACAAGAACATTCCAGTGCCGACGTCCTATATGGTCACGGAATCAAACTACGACTTTTTTGGCGGTTACGATTACGAGAAAAGTGCCGGTGTGGTTCACTTCGCGAACCGCTATGTTGCGCCGGGCAAAAAGCTCTGGACGTGGGGCAACGCCGAGTTCGGATATGCCTGGGACCGAAACCTCACCGACGCCGACGGGCCTTACATCGAACTGATGGCAGGCGTCTTTACGGACAATCAGCCCGACTTCTCATGGCTTCATCCCTATGAGACACGGACCTGGAGTCAGTTTTGGTATCCGATTCAACGGATCGGACCTGCCAAAAACGCCAACCGGCTTGCCGCGGTCAACGTAGAACCAACTGACGGAAAGCTACGAGTTGGTGTTTGCGTCACTGAACCCTTCGAAAGGGCGAAGTTGCTGGTAACGGCGGGCGGCAAAGCCGTTCTTGAAGAGATCAGCGATTTGATGCCCGGCCAGCCTTATCTTCAGGAAGTTCGTGGAAAGGGCAGCGACTGGTCGGTCCGCTTGCTTACCAGCGAAGGACAAGAGATCATCCGCTACACCCCTCCACAAGTATGCAACACGACATCTTCTCTTCCGGACCCAGCCACGGAGCCTCCGCCGCCCAAGGAGATTGTTTCAAACGATGAGCTGTACATCACGGGTCTGCATTTAGAGCAGTACAGACATGCTACGCGTTACCCGGAGCCGTACTGGGAAGAAGCTCTGGAACGCGATCCGCTGGACAGCAGATGTAACACAGCCTTGGGGCTGCTGAACCTCAAACGTGGGCAATTCGCTGAAGCCGAAGCGCACTTTCGGCGTGCAATTGAGCGGCTAACCAGACGAAATCCGAACCCGGCAGACGGGGATGCACATTACTATCTCGGGCTTGTGCTGCAGTATCAGGGGCGCCTTGAAGAAGCGTATGCCGCATTGTGCAAGGCGACCTGGAATTACTCATGGCAGTCGGCTGCGCACTATCACCTGGCCGAAA
>Ga0075434_100002860_pt1 | contig 15312 bp, 17 predicted proteins | sample RhiMethybrSRZTD3_FD_75298 | JGI IMG/M metagenome (GOLD analysis project Ga0075434, IMG submission 75298) | Populus rhizosphere microbial communities from Tennessee, USA - Rhizosphere MetaG P. TD hybrid SRZTD3 | ecosystem: Host-associated > Plants > Roots > Rhizosphere > Soil | place: USA... | reverse complement strand
TATCGCCCTGCAGATGCAGGGGCACCACCTTATCCACGGTTTTGAGCCGAAACCGTGGTTCACGCAGCGGACCTGCGGGCAGCAGGAAGCCGTTGCCCATGCTGCCGGCCATGGCAATCTCGATGTCACGCCGCAACCGATAGTGCTGCAGGCCGTCGTCGCTGATCAGCACGTCGACCTCGGGCTGTGCGCGGCGAAGCATCGCCGCGACCTGCACGCGATCCGGCCCCACCCACACCGGGCAGCCGGCGCGGCGCGAGATCAGGATCGGCTCGTCGCCGACCTCGGCGGGATCCGCGGAGAGGGTCACCGCGCGCGGCGCCTGCACGTTTCCGCCGTAGCCGCGCGAAATCACGCCCGGCGTCCAGCCGTTCTTCGAAAGGAACTCCGCGATCCAGATGACGAGCGGCGTCTTGCCGGTCCCGCCGACCGTGATGTTGCCGACCACGATCACCGGGATGCCCGGGTGTTCGCTCTTCAGGATTCTCACCAAAAAAAGAATCCTGCGAACCAGAACCAGCAGTCCGAACAGCAGGCTCGCCGGCCACAGCAGCCAGGCGATGGCGCCGCGGCGATACCAGTGCTTCACTACTTCGCGGACTGCGTGGTGAAGGTGATCTGGCTGAGGCCCGCCTGGCGGGCGGCCTCCATGATGCGCACCACCGCCTGGTGGGTGGCGGTCGCGTCGGCGCTGATCACCACCACCGGCTCCTTCAGGTTGGCCGAGGCGCGGCGCAGCTCGACGGTGAGCTGCTCGGTCGAGCGGAACGGCACCGCGACCTTGTTGATCACGTAGTTGCCCTGCGCGTTCACCAGCACCTGCACTTCGTTGGAGCGCTCGGGCTGCTTCTCCGCTTCCGCGGTCGGCAGGGTGATGGCGAGCTCGGTGTACTTCGAGTACGTGGTGGAGATCATCAGGAAGATGAGGATCACCATCATCACGTCGATGAGCGGCACGAGGTTGATCTCGAGCGGCTCCTTCCCCTGGCCGCGCTGGAAGTTCACGCGCTCAGGCCCGCTGCGGCGGCACCGGGCTGTCGACGCGCTCGCCGTGCAGGATGTCGACCAGCTTCGAGGCCTGCTCCTCCATCTCCACGATCAGCGTGTCGACCTTGTGGCGGAAGTGGCGGTAGAAGATCAGCGAGGGTACGGCGATGCCGATGCCGAAGGCGGTGTTGTACAGGGCGATCGAGATGCCGTGCGCGAGCTGCTGCGGGTTGGTGCCGGTCGGCGCCTGCGAGCCGAAGATCTCGATCATGCCGATCACGGTGCCGAACAGGCCGAGCAGCGGCGAGGCGGTGGCGATGGTGCCGAGCGTGGTGAGAAAGCGCTCGAGGTCGTGCGCCACGGCGCGCCCGGCTTCCTCGATCGCCTCCTTCATGACGTAGCGCGAGCTCTTGTGGTTGCGCAGGCCGGCGGCGAGCACCGCGCCGAGCGGCGAGTCCTGGGCCAGCTTGACCAGCATCTCGTCCGACACGCCCTGGCGCTCGTAGAGCGACACGACCTGGGTGAAGAGATCCGGCGGGATGATCTTGCGGTCGCGAAGCGAGACCGAGCGCTCGATGATCAGAGCCAGACTGATGATGGAAGCGAGGAGCAGGAACCAGATGGGCCAGCCAGCGGCCTGGATGATCGCGAACAACGCTTTCCCTTGTCGTTTTTTGGACTGCTTGGCCGGCGACTGTACGGCAAAGGCTTCCGCCGCGCCAGTTTGCGCGGCGCAGCACGCGGGTGCCGCGCGTCGTTTGCGAGCGATGAGGTGTAGTGGATTTTGCGATATCCACAAAAACCTGTGGATAAGTTTGTGGATTGTTCCTGAATACGCGCCGCTGTCGTAGACAAACCACCATCCAAGTCGGGTGCGGTCAAAATTTGAGCAGCCTTTTCCCGTGCGTGAACAGCGCGTTAGCGAAAAGAATCGGCGTCCGCGCGGTAATCTGTCGCCTGCCGGAGTCAATCCGGCGCGCGTGTGGATAGAGTGTAGGCTCGCGCTCGCTCTTGACAGGCATGCAGAACGAATTTCCAACGCCGCCAACCCCGGGGACACCCGGGGTTGTCACTGTCTCCGAATTGCTGCGCAGCGTGCGCGACGCGCTCGAGCGGCGCTTCCCGCTCGCCTGGGTGCGCGGTGAGATCTCCAACTTCTCCCGGGCGCCCTCGGGGCACTGCTACTTCACCCTGAAGGACGGCGCCGCCCAGGCCGATTGCGTGATGTTCCGCAGCCGTGCCGCCCTGCTGGGAGCCGAGCTGCGGGACGGCTCGCGCGTCGAGGTGCGCGCGCGCGTGACGCTCTACGAACCGCGCGGGCGCTTCCAGCTCGCGGTCGAGGCGGTGCGTCAGGCGGGCCTCGGGCCGCTCTACGAGCGCTTTCTGCAGGTCAAGGCCAAACTCGAGCGCGAGGGCCTGTTCGATCCGGCGCTGAAGCGCGAGCTGCCGGAGTTTCCGCGCTGCATCGGCGTAGTGACCTCGCTCGCCGCCGCGGCGCTGCGCGACGTGCTCACCACCCTTGCCCGCCGCAATCCGTCGCTGGCGGTCATCGTCTACCCGGTGCCGGTGCAAGGTCAGGGCGCCGCGCGACAGATCGCGCGGATGCTCGGAAGAGCGAGCGAGCGCGCCGAGTGCGACGTGCTGCTGCTGGTTCGCGGCGGCGGCTCGATCGAGGACCTCTGGCCTTTCAACGAGGAGTTCGTGGCGCGCGCGATCCGCGCCTCGAGCATTCCGGTGGTGGCCGGTGTCGGGCACGAAACCGACTTCACGATCGCCGACTTCGCCGCTGACGCGCGCGCGCCGACGCCGACCGCCGCGGCGGAGCTGGCGAGCCCTTCGCGGGCCGAGCTGCTCGGGCGGCTCGCCACCTGCGTGCAGTGCATCGCCCGGGAAATGCGCCGCCGCCTCGAGTACGCCGCGCAGGGATTGGACGGCTGGCTGCGGCGGCTGGTGCATCCCGCGGCGCGGCTCGTCGCGCACCGCGACCTCGTGCTGCAGCTCAAAGCCCGGCTCGCCTTCGCTCTCGCGCACTGCGTGCATCGCTCGAGCGCCCGGCTCGAGCGGCTGCAGGCCGCCCTCGCCGGCCTCGATCCGGCGGCGGTGCTCGCGCGCGGCTACAGCATCACCTACGACGCCGCGGGCACGGTGCTGCGCGATGCGGCAAACGTCAAGGAAGGTGAGAAGCTGCGCACTCGCCTGTCGCGTGGCGAACTCGAGAGCGAGGTCAGGAAGAAACCGAACCTATAATCGTCCATGGGGCATCGCCTCTCGAAAATCACCACGCGCACTGGCGATGCCGGCGAAACCGGGCTCGGCGATGGCTCCCGCGTCGCGAAGGACAGCCCCAGGGTTCAGGCGCTCGGTGACGTCGACGAGCTGAACAGCGCCATCGGCCTGATGCTCGCCGAAGAAGTCCCGCAGGCGCTGCGCGAGGCCTTCTCGCAGGTGCAGCAGGATCTGCTCGATCTCGGCGGCGAACTGAGCATCCCCGGCCACGAGCTGCTCAAACCAGCGCGCGTCGACGCGCTGGAGGCGGCAACCGAAGCCTGGAACGGCGAGCTCGCTCCGCTGAAGGAATTCATCCTGCCGGGCGGCACGCGCGCGGCAGCGGCCGCGCACCTCGCGCGCACGATCTGCCGCCGCGCCGAGCGCAGCGTGGTTTCTCTCGGACGCAAGGATAAAGTCAGCGCGGCGGCGCGCCGTTACCTCAACCGTCTTTCCGACCTGCTGTTCGTCGCCGCGCGGATGCTCAACCGTCACTCCGGGCAGAATGACGTGCAATGGCGCCACGAGAAGACGAAGCGCTGAAGCCGCGTCACCGCGTGCTGATCGTCGACGACGAGGAGTCGACGCGCCTGCTGCTCGCCAGCATGCTCTCCAAGGATCTCGGCATCGACGCGCAGCTCGCCGGCACCTGCGAGCAGGCGCTGCGCCTCGCCGGCAATTACGCCTACGACGCGATCCTGCTCGACCTGCTGATGCCGGGCATCGGCGGGCAGGCGGTGCTCGCCGAGATCCGGCAGCGCGGCCCCAACGCCCGCACGCCGATCATCATCGTCTCCGTGGTCGGCGACCAGGCGACGATCGACGCCTGCATGGCGGCCGGCGCCAATGCTTATCACCACAAGCCGGTGCACCGCGCCGACCTGGTGGCGACGGTGAAGGCGCAGGTCGCGGCGCGCAGCAAAGCCCGATCCGCAACCGGGTAGGAGCAATGGCCGAGATCAAGATCTATAACGTCGACGCGCTGGGCAAGCCCGTCGGCCCGTATTCGCACGTCGCGCGCGTCAAGGGCGGAGAGACCCTGTATATCGCAGGCATGCTCTCGCCCGGCGAGAGCTTCGACGCGCAATGCGCCGGGGTCTTCTCGCAGATCGAGCAGGCGCTCAAGTCCGCCGGCGGCGGCTGGAAGAACGTGGTGCAGTTCACCACCTTCCTCGTGCATTCGCAGGACGTCGCCAAGCTCTACAAGTGGCGCGAGCAGAACTACCCCAGGATGTTCCCGGACGGGAAGTACCCGCCGAACACGCTGCTGATCATCGATCGCCTCGTCCAGGAGCAGTTCCTGATCGAGATCCAGACGATCGCGGTGGTTTAGTCGGCCGTCGCGCCCGACTTTCTGACGAGTTCCGAGTAAATCTTCAGTTCGCGCTGTACGAATGCGGTGAACTCCGCCGGCGTGCGCACGCTCGGCCCCTCCGAGCCCATCGCCCGCAGCTTCTCCTTCACATCCGGCTGCTCGATGGCGGCGAGGACCTCGCGTGAAAGGCGCTCGACGACCGCGTCCGGGGTTTTCGCCGGCGCCATCACGCCCCACCAGGTCGTCAGGTCGAAGCCCTGGAGCGGTGGCAACTCAGGGACGAAACTGCTGCGCGCTGCGGTGGTCACGGCGAGCGCCCGCACCTTGCCCGCCTTGATGTTCGGCAGCGCGCTCGCGAGATTGTCGAACATGAGCTGCACCCGCCCGGCGAGCAGGTCGAGCACCGCGGGCGCCGAGCCCTTGTACGGCACGTGCACCATCTCCGTGCCCGTGACCTGCTGGAAGAGAACGCCGGCCAGGTGCCCGGTCGAACCACTCGAACCCGACGCAAACGCGATTTTCCCAGGGTTATTTTTGAGAAAAGAAACCAATTCGGGAATGTTCCGTGCCGGGACGTCATTGTTGACCACCAGCACGTTGGGCACCTGCACCACCAGTGCGACATGGCGGAAATCGCGGACGGGATCGTAGGGAAAGGTGCGGTACAGGGTCGGATTGATCGCATGCGTGGCGATGGCCCCCATGACGAGCGTATGGCCGTCAGGCGCGCTTTTCGCGACCGCGTCGGCGCCGATGTTGCCGCCGGCGCCGGTCCTGTTGTCGACCACCACAGGCTGTCCCAGCGCGGTCTGCAGCGGGGCGGCGATCAGGCGCGCCGAGACGTCGACCGGCCCGCCGGGCGCGTAAGGAACGACGAGGTGGATCGGCCGCGACGGCCAGTCGGCGGCCGCCGCAGGCAGGCAAGCCGCCGCAAGTACGGCGAGGACGAGCCGGGTCAGGCGTCTTCGGCGGCGAACGCCTCGTCGCGCTTCTTGCGGATCGCGGGCAGCGCCACGATCACCAGCAGGATCAGCGAAGCGATCATGAACGCCGCGCTGATCGGCTTGGTGAAGAACACCGTCGGGTCGCCGCGCGAGAGCAGCATGGCCCGCCTCAAGTTCTCCTCCATCAGCGGCCCGAGGATGAAGCCGAGGATCATCGGCGCGGGCTCGCATTCCAGCTTGGCGCAGATGTAGCCCAGCACGCCGAACACCGCCATGATCAGCACGTCGAACGGGTTGTTCGACAGGCTGTAGACGCCGATCGCCATGAACACCAGGATTGACGGGAAGAGGTAGCGGTAGGGCACGGTAAGCAGCTTCACCCACATGCCGATCAGCGGCAGGTTGAGCACCACCAGCATCAGGTTGCCGATCCACATCGAAGCGATCAGGCCCCAGAAGAGCTGCGGCTTCTCGTTCATCACCTGCGGTCCGGGAGCGATGCCCTGGATCATCAGCGCGCCGATCATCAGCGCCATCACCGCGTTGCCCGGGATGCCGAGCGTCAGCATCGGGATGAAGGAAGTCTGCGCGCCGGCGTTGTTGGCCGACTCGGGGCCGGCGACGCCCTGGATCGCGCCCTTGCCGAACCTCTCCGGGTGGCTGGAGACCTTCTTTTCCACCGTGTAAGCGCCGAAGGAGGCGAGCAGCGCGCCGCCGCCGGGCAGGATGCCGAGCATCGAGCCAAGCGCGGTGCCGCGCAGCACCGACGCCCAGCAGTCCTTGAAGTCCTGCTTGCTCGGCCAGAGGTTGGTCACCTTCTTGGTGAAGATCTCGCGCGCCTCGCCCTGCTCCAGATTGGCGATGATCTCCGCGGTACCGAACATGCCCATGGCGACGATGACGAAGCCGATGCCGTCGGAGAGCTCCGGGATGTCGAAGGTGAAGCGCAGCACGCCGGAGTTGACGTCGGTGCCGATGATGCCGAGCAGCAGGCCCATCACCACCATCGCGATCGCCTTGATCAGCGAGCCGTGGGCGAGCACGGTCGCGGCGATCAGGCCGAACACCATCAGCGAGAAATACTCCGAGGGACCGAACTTGAGCGCCACTTCCGCGAGCGGCGGCGCCGCCACGGCGATGATCAGCGTCGCGACGCAGCCGGCGAAGAACGAGCCGAGCGCCGCCACCGCGAGCGCCGGCCCGGCGCGGCCCTGCCGCGCCATCTGGTAGCCGTCCAGACAGGTGACCACCGACGACGACTCGCCCGGGATGTTCACCAGGATCGCGGTCGTCGAGCCGCCGTACTGCGCGCCGTAGTAGATGCCGGCGAGCATGATCAGCGCCGACAGCGGGTTGAGGTTGAAGGTGATCGGCAGCAGCATGGCGATGGTCGCCACCGGGCCGATGCCGGGCAGCACGCCGATCAGCGTGCCGAGCAGGACGCCGACGAAGCAGTAGAAGATATTCTGCAGCGAGATCGCGACACCGAAGCCCATCCACAGGTTGGCGAAGATTTCCATGGAGGCCCCGTTAGCCGAAATACGCCGGCCAGATCGGGAAGGGCAGCGACAGGCCCTTCACGAACACCAGCCAGGAAAAGAGCATCAGGATCACGTACAGGATGGTCACTTCCTTCCACTTGAACTCGTGGCCGCCGAGGGCGCCGATGTACACCAGCGCCGCAGTGGCGCCGACCAGGCCGCCCGGCTTCATCAGGTAGCCGTAGGCGACGCAACCCGCGCTGATGAGGATCAGGCCGCGGGCCGCGGGGCGGTAGATGACGGTCAGCACGCAGATGACCGCCGTCGCGCCAAGGATCACCCAGTCGGGCGAGATGCCGGCGAACTTCGCCATGTACCCGGCGGCGACATAGATCGCCACCGCAATCGCGATGTCGATGATGTTGAACGGCAGGTGCAGCTTGCCTTCGTCGCCGACAAATGCCAGCGACTGGGCAAGGATGACCACGCCGAGCACGGCAAGCAGGCCGCCGAGCATGGTCGGGAAATACGCCGGGCCCATGCGCACTGCGGTGCCCATCTGGTAGTGGGCGACGGCATAGATGGCGAAGAACAGGCCCGACGCAGTGAACATCAGGCCCGACCAGAAGTCCTTGGGACTCTTGATTTTCATTCTCTCCTCCAGCGGCCGCTTAGGCGGTCTTATGCTCCTCGGAACGGCGGCAAAGTGTAACACGCACTTTCGCGGTCGCTAGCTTGCGCGGAGAGTCAGCATCAGGCGGCGACGGTCCAGCCGCACGAGGTCCTCGGGGCGATCGACATCCCAGACCATGCGCAGCGCGCGCCAGCGCAGGCGCAGCCGCTCGAGGCGCTGCACAGTCTGACTCCAGACTTCATTCCCGCCCCAGTCGACATGCTCGAAAACGGGGCGAGGCGCGCGCCGGCAGCCGATCAGCGCGTACCCGCCGTCCTCAGCCGGCGCAAAAACCATATCGCTGCCCGCTCGCAGAAGCCGCCGCGCGCGTCTCAGATCCCGGGCGCGCAGCTCGGGAGCATCGACGCCGATGAGGATCGCGTAGCGATGCCGGCGCAGCGCGACGGCGAGGGCATGGTGCATACGCTCGCCGAGGTCGCGTCCGGACTGCTTTTTAACAAAAATTCCCAGTCGTCCCTGTTCGCGCAAGAAGAACGGATGACGATTGCCCGGCGTGCCATGCAGCTCGACGGGCCCGCAGCGCGACGCGAGCGCACTACGCAGCGCGCGCTCCGTGAGCTGCGCCTGCAGGCGCGCCGCGCCCCATGCGCCGAGCTTCGGCACGAGCCGCGTCTTCGCCCGCCCCGGGAGCGGCGCGCGGGCGAAGACGATGACGGCAGCGTCAGCGCGCATAGCGGCGCGCCAGCCTTTCCGCGCTCACTCCCATCGCATACATCGCCCTGAGTTGCCACATGAGCAGAATGGTCCGGAGCACGCCCCGGGACAGCCAGCGGCGCCCCGAAGTGGTGACCTTCGCGCGCAGGCACGCCGGCCTGGCGATACGCTTCATCGCCGCGCTGAACGCGATGTCCTCCATCAGCGGCAGCTCGGGGAAACCGCGGAAGGCCTCGCGCCGGACGAAGATCGCCTGGTCGCCGGTGGCGATGCCGGTGAGCCTGGAGCGCAGGTTCATCGACCAGGCGACCACCTTCAGCAGTGGATGACGCTCGTCGATCTGCACGTCGAATCGTCCCCAGACCGGACCCTGGACGAGCTCGTCGGCGTCAGGCGGCAAGCGCGTGTCCGCGTGCAGGAAGAGAAGCACCTGCCCCTTTGCCTCCCGGGCGCCCGCGTTCATCTGGACCGCACGGCCGCGCGGCGCGGCGATCAGCCGATCGCAAAGCGCGCGTGCCGTCTCGATAGTCCCGTCCTCGCTGCCGCCATCGACGACGATCACCTCGTGGCCGCGCGCGCGCAGCGGCGCGAGCGCCTCGAGCGCGCCGCGGATTCCCGCCGCCTCGTTCAGCGTCGGGACGACGATCGAAAGTCGTTCAGCGACCAGTCGTAGTCGAGGAAAGTGATCGGCACCTCGCCGCCCTTGTAGCCGAGGCTCGCGGCGTAGCGCGCGAAATAGGCCGGCCGCGGCTCGAAGTCCTCCTTGAACCAGTCGAAGATCTTCGATACCTCGAGTCGCCCGTCGCGGAAGCGGTTGCGGCTGCGATCCGAGAGGAAGCGCACCGCCTGCTCCTCGAGCTGGCGGTCGAGCCGCGCCGCGAGGTAGGCCTCCTCGCGCAGCATCGGGCAGCCGACCGAGGCGCAGTTCACCGCGTAGTGCACGCGCGGCTCGCGATAGTTCTTCCTCAGCAGACCGTGCTCGATGCCGTCGAGGCTCATGCGGCGGCCGAGCAGCGTGAAGAACTCGTCCTTGAACGGATTGCCGAAGACCTTGCCGAAGTCCCAGATCGAGCGGATGCCGGGGTAACGGGTGAGGATCTTCTCGACCGTGTGGGCGTTGTAGGCGTTGATCAGGAACGCCATCTGCTCCTCGCGCGACCAGGACTTGAACTGTTTTTCCTCCACCTGGGAAAGACTGGCGAGGTAGGCCTGCAGCGCCTTCCGGTCCACGTCGCCGTAGCGGAATTGCGAGGCCTTGCCGCCTTCGATCAGCACCACGTTCTTCTTCAGCAGGGCGTCCCACTGCCCGTGATCGAAACCGAACACGGGGGTTGTTATCAGCAATAGAGAAACCAGTACTAGCCGCGCCGCCATGCGTGGAACCTTTCCAGCTGCCGCAGCAAGCCCTCGGGTGCGTGCGCCTTGCGCCAGGCGCCGGCGGCGTACTTGTTCGCCTCGGCGAGCGTGGGGTAGATGTGGATGGTGCCGAGGATCTTCTTCAGGCCGATGCCGTGGCGCATCGCGGCGATGAACTCGACGATCAGCTCGCCGGCGTTCTCGCCGACGATGGTCGCGCCGAGGACGCGGTCGCTGCCCGGCGCGGTGAGCACCTTGACGAAGCCGTGCGCCTCGCTTTCGGCGATGGCGCGGTCGAGGTCGTCGATGCCGTATTTCGTCACTTCGCAGGCGATGCCCTGCTCCTTTGCTTCCGTCTCGTTGAGACCGACGCGCGCCACTTCCGGTTCAGTGAAGGTCGCCCAGGGAATGACCGCGTAGTCGGCGCGGAATTTCCGGAACGGGGCGAAGAGCGCGTTCACCGCCGCGTACCAGGCCTGGTGCGCCGCGGTATGCGTGAACTGATAGGGGCCGGCGACGTCGCCGCAGGCGTAAATGTTCGGATACAGCGTCTGCAGGTACGCGTTGGTCTCCACCGTGCGGGCCTTGCCGAGCGGGATGCCGAGCTCCTCCAGGCCGTAGCCAGCGGTGTTCGGCACGCGGCCGAGCGCGCACAGCAGCGCGTCGAACTCGATGCCGACGCCCTTGCCCTCGCTCTCGCAGAGCAGCAGCTTCTTCCCGCCCTCGATCACGACCTGCTTCGCCTTGTGACCGGTAAGGACGTTCACGCCCTCCTGCTCGAAGCGCCGTCGCACCGCGTCGGAGACCTCGGGGTCCTCGCGCGCGAGCAGGCGCGGCAGCATCTCCACCTGCGTCACCTGCGCGCCGAGGCGCGCGAAGGCCTGCGCCAGCTCGCAGCCGATCGGCCCTCCGCCCAGCACCAGCAGCCGCCGCGGCAGCTCGCGCAGCTCCCAGACGTTGTCCGAGGTGAGGACGGCGACCTGCTCGATGCCCGGAATCGGCGGCACCAGCGGCCGCGCGCCCGCGGCGATGACGATGGCGCGGGTGGCGAGCGTCCGGCCGTTCACCGTCACCGTCCACGGCGAAGTGATCTTCGCTTCGCCCTGGATGCATTCCACGCCCAGCCCGGCGTAGCGCTCGACCGAGTCGTGCGGCTCGACGGCCTTGATCACGCGCTGCACCCGCTCCATGACCTCGGCGAAATCGAACTCGGCCGTGGCCCGGCGGATTCCGTAGCTCGAGGAATTGCGGATCTGGGAAAGAACCCGCGCCGTCTTGATCAGCGCCTTGGACGGCACGCAGCCGGTGTTGAGGCAGTCGCCGCCCATGCGGTGCTGCTCGATCAGCGTCACCTTGGCGCGCACCGTCGCGGCGATGTACGCCGCGACCAGGCCGGCCGAGCCGGCGCCGATGACCACCAGGTTGCGGTCGAATTTCGCCGGCCGCGGCCAGCGCGAGTAGACGCGGCGCGCCTTGAGCGTGTCGACGATCTTCTTCGCGATCAGCGGGAAGACGCCGAGCAGCAGGAACGCGCCGAGCAGCTGCCACGACAGGATGCCGCGCAGCGAGTCGAGGCGCGCGAGCTGCGTGCCGGCGTTCACGTACACCAGCGTGCCGGCGAGCATGCCGATCTGGCTCACCCAATAGAAGGTCCGGACCCGCATCGCCGAAAGGCCGAGCGAGAGGTTGATGAGGAAGAACGGCACCACCGGCAGCAGCCGCAGCGTGAAGAGGTAGAACGCGCCGTCCTTCGCCAGTCCCTCGTCGATCGCGCGCACCCGCTCGCCGAAGCGGCTGCGCACCCAGTCGCGCAGCAGGAAGCGCGAGGCGAGGAAGGCAAGCGTCGCGCCGAGCGACGAGGCAAAGGAGACGATCACCGTTCCCCAGAGGAGGCCGAACACCGCGCCGCCGGCGAGCGTCAGCAGCGTCGCGCCGGGGAGCGACAGGCCGGTCACCGCGACGTAGACGAGGAAATAGACCAACACGGTCAGGAGCGGATTCGCGCGGTACCAGCCGTCGATCGCCGCCTGCTGCGCCTTCAGCCACTCGAAGGTGAAATAGCGATGCCCGCCCGCCGCGAAGAACACGGCGATCGCGACCACGATGAGCGCGGCGACGAGGAGCCGGGCGCGGCTCACGCCGCGAGAGCGCCCGAGCACGACGACCCCTGCCCGGCGGTGCAGCCGTAGCAATGGTCGCGCACCGCGATCGGGTTGCCCTCGAGGTCGCGGCCGATCAGCTCGGAGAGCTTGACGCGCCTCTTCCCCCCCGGCAGCGTGAGCGGCACGTCGAGCATCTGGTTGAAGTCGCAGTCGTAGACGTCGCCCTGCCAGTCGACCGAGATCAGCGTGCGGCACATCACCGCGGCGAGGTTCTCGTCGCGGTGCGACTGGTGCAGGAGCTGCATGTACTGGTTGAACTGCCCCTTCGAGATCAGCGTCGAGCCGAAGCGCTGGATCGGCATGTTGGCGAGCGTCAGCAGGCGATTGAAGGCGATGCCGAAGGTCTCGCCGAGGATGCGCTTGTAGTCGGCCTCGAGCTTGTCCTGCGCCGGCGGGAGCGACGGGCCCTGCGGGTTGTACACCAGGTTGAGCGGCAGCCTGCCGCCGTAGCCGAGCGCGTTCAGCCTGCGGATCGCGCGGATGCTCTTCTCGTAGACGCCCTTGCCGCGCTGGCGGTCGACGAGCTCCTCCGTGTAGCACGGCAGGGAAGCCGTGATTTCAACCTCATTTTTTGAAAGAAAATCGGGCAGATCTTCCTGGCCGGCCTCGAAAAGCACCGTGAGGTTGCAGCGATCGATCACGCGCACGCCGAGCTCGCGCGCGCGCGTCACCAGCTCCCGGAAATGCGGGTGCAGCTCCGGAGCGCCGCCGGTCACGTCGAGGGTTTTTATTTTTCCCATTTCAATGAACACCAATACATCGGTCAGCGTCTCGCGCGACATCATCTCGGTGCGCGTCGGCCCGGCGTTGACGTGGCAATGCAGGCAGCTCTGGTTGCACTTGTAGCCGAGGTTGACCTGCAGCGTTTCCAGTCTGGCGCGCGTGATCGCCGGAAAGCGGTAGTGGCGCAGCAGCGGCAGCGTGGCGTGCACCGCTAGACGCCCGGCAACGACGTATGCCCGTGCTCGTCCATCAGGCCGAGCAGCCGCTGGCTGGTGGCGCGCAGCCGCTGCGACAGCATCAGCACCAGCTCCATCAGGATCTTCGCGCCGAGCAGCGGCTGCTCGACGATGATGCGCGCCAGGTTCTCGCGATCGAGCACGGCGATCACCGCCGGCCGGGTGGCGATGCAGGTGGCGAAGCGCGCCTCGCCGTCGATCATCGACATCTCGCCGAGCGTGCGCCCGGCCTCGACGGTGGCGAGCAGCTGCGGCGTGTTCCAGCGGTCGCGCTTGTGCACCTCGACCTCGCCTTCGAGGATCATCAGCATGAAGTCGCCGCCGTCGCCCTCGCGGATGATCTCCACGCCCGGCTCGGCGCGGTAGACCACCATGAAGTGCGCGAGGAGCCGCACCTCGGCGTGGGAGAAGTTCTCCAGCAGCCGGCACTTCGGGATGAGGGCGTGCATCTGCTCGGCGAACTTGGTGGCGTCGCCGAGCGGTTCGAGATGCGCGAGCTGTTGCAGAGTGTTCGGCATGGCGCTCGCGCGATTATGCCAGCCTACTTCCGTTTTCTGCGTTTACGCACGCCCTCGGCAAGCCCGTCCAGCACTTTGATCGAATCGTCCCAGCCGATGCAGCCGTCGGTGACGCTCTGCCCGTACTTGAGCGGCTTGCCGGCGACGATCTCCTGGCGGCCTTCGACGAGGTTCGATTCCACCATCACGCCGACGATGCGCCTCTCGCCGCCGGCGAGCTGCCGGGCGACGTCGTCCGCCACCTCGACCTGCCGCTGGTACTGCTTCGCGGCGTTGGCGTGCGAGCAGTCGATCATCAGCCGCTCGGGCAGCTTCGCCTTTGCAAGCTCCTCGCAAGCCGCGGCGACGCTCTTCGCGTCGTAGTTCGGGCTCTTGCCGCCGCGCAGGATGATGTGGCAGTCCTCGTTGCCGCGCGTCTCGACGATCGCCACCTGGCCGCTCTTGTGCACCGACAGGAAATGGTGCTTCTGCTTCGCCGCGAGCAGCGCGTCGACCGCGATCCTGACGTTGCCGTCGGTGCCGTTCTTGAAGCCGACCGGCGCCGAAAGCCCCGAGGCGAGCTCGCGGTGCACCTGGCTCTCGGTGGTGCGCGCGCCGATCGCGCCCCAGGAGACGAGGTCGCCGATGTACTGCGGCGAGATCACGTCGAGGAACTCGCAGCCCGCGGGCACGCCGGCCTGGTTGATGCGCACCAGCAGGTCGCGGGCGATGCGCAGCCCCTCGTTGATGCGGAAGCTGCCGTTCATGTACGGGTCGTTGATCAGCCCCTTCCAGCCGACGGTGGTGCGCGGCTTCTCGAAATAGACGCGCATCATGACTTCGAGCTCGCCCTCGTGCTTTTGTCTTTCCACGCTTAACTTCTGTGCATACGCGACCGCGGCTTCCGGATCGTGGATCGAGCACGGTCCGATGACGACCAGCAGCCGGTCGTCCTTGCCGCGCAGGATGTCGCGCACCTTGCCGCGCGTGCGCGTGATCAGCTTCTCCGCCGGCGTCGCCTGGATCGGGAAGAAGCGGATCAGGTGCTCGGGCGGCGGCAGCGGCACGATGTTCTCGATGCGCTCGTCGTCGGTCAGCGAAGTCCTGTCGCCGGGGATCGGGGTGGTGTAGTTCTCGGTCGGGGTCATGGTTTTTCTCGTCGGGTCGGGCCCAAAAAAAAACCGCCAGGCATTTCGGCTGGCGGTTTTTTCGGGATTCCTTGGGTGAGCTTAGCCGGCTCCCTCCGCCAGTTGGCTGGGATAAAAGAAGAAGCCGAAGAAGAACTTTTGCGTCACGGTTTGGGATTCTGCCACAAAACCATCTGGGTGCACCTGAACAGGGCGATCGCCTTGCCGCTCGCCTCGTTGCTGATCACGGCGTCCCAGACCTGGGTATTGCGGCCGAGGTGGGCCGGGGTGGCCCGGCAGCGGATCGCGCCCTCCCGCGCGGTACCCATGAAATTGGTCTTGAGCTCGATGGTAGTGAAGCCGCTCGCGCCCTCGGGAAGGGCGGCAACGCAGCCGTAGCCGCAGCTCGTGTCCGCGAGGGCGACCACCGACGCGGCATGGAGGTAGCCGTTCGGCGCCATCACTTCTCGACGAACCGCCATCCGGCTCTCGACCGCCTGCGGGCTGACCGTGATGATTTCCACGCCGAGGTGGCCGGGAAGGTGGCCGTCGCCGAAACTTTTGAAGTCCACGTGCGTTGCTCTAGTCATGCTGGCACTCCCCCTCTCCGGTTGCTAGGCGCGCGATTTGCTGAGTACAAAGCAACATGTTAATTTTTTTCCTCGGATGGCGATAAAAAAGGAAGGGTGAACAATATGTCCACTTCCGTCACGATTCCGATCGCAGGCTTCAAGGACGTCTACGACGTCCCGGCTGTCGAGAAAGCCCTGCAGGAGTTGCCTCCCGGCGCCAACGAGGCGCTGCGCGCGGTCTACGAGAAGATGCTCCGCCTCGGCGGCCAGCGCTTCACCGTCAAGCCCTCCGCGCTGCC
>Ga0075434_100002854_pt1 | contig 15320 bp, 16 predicted proteins | sample RhiMethybrSRZTD3_FD_75298 | JGI IMG/M metagenome (GOLD analysis project Ga0075434, IMG submission 75298) | Populus rhizosphere microbial communities from Tennessee, USA - Rhizosphere MetaG P. TD hybrid SRZTD3 | ecosystem: Host-associated > Plants > Roots > Rhizosphere > Soil | place: USA... | reverse complement strand
GGCAACGCGGCGATTCGCTCCGCCACGGTCTCATAGAATCGTGCTCGCGCGGTCGAGTCGTACCGCGCATCCGGCAAGTGCAGCTCGAACGCCAGCACGCCTTCAGGCCGCATGCCTAACGGGACCTCACGAATCCGCTGGAAGCTCGCGATCAGCAAGCCGGCCCCCACGAGCAGCACGAACGCGAGCGCGACCTGTGACACCACGAGCCACTGCCGCAAACGCATTTGCACGCCGCCGCTCGTGGCCGACCGGCTCTGCTCACGCAGAATGTCGCCCGGCTGCGTCTTCGCGGCCCTGAGCGCCGGCAGAAGCCCGAACCCAAGCGCGCTGAGCGACGCGATGACGAGCGAGAACACGAGCAGCCGAGGCTCGAGCGTCAGCGTCGAGAGCCGCGGGATGGACCCTGCCCCCATCGCGACGATCGGCTTCATGGCGAAGTACGCCACGACGATCCCTGCGACATCACCCGCGATCGCCAAAGTCAGGCTTTCGATGAGCGTCTGCCTGACGAGACGTCGCCGTTCCGCACCGAGTGCTGAACGCAGCGCGAACTCACGCGAGCGATCCGATCCGCGCACGAGCAGCAGATTTGCCAGATTGACACAGATGAGCACGAGCACCAGCGCCACGGCCCCGAGCATGATCTCGAGTGGCTTGCTCGAGTTGCCGACGATGTCCTCCTTGAGCGGGTCGAGCCTGGCTCCCGCGTACCGCGCGCGGGGATATCGCTCCGCCAGCGTTTTGCTCAATCGGTCGAGCTCCGCCTGCGCGCGCGCGATCGTCACATCCGGGCGCAGCCGCGCGATCACCGAGAGGTAATGATTGTCGACGTTGTCGAGATCGCGACCCGGGCCAAGGTTCCCCGGCACCCACGCGTCGACGGAACCGGCGAGCGGGTCGGTGAACCCATCGGGCATCACGCCCGCCACGGTGTACGATCGGCCGTTCATCGTCAGCGATTTGCCGACGGCCGACGGGTTACCGCCGAATTGTTGCTTCCACAGTGCGTGGCTCAGGACGACCACCGGCGCATCGGTCTCCTCGTCGCGCCCGAATGGCCGCCCGATCGACGGCTGCACGCGCACGACGTCGAAGTAGTCCGCGCTGACCGGGAGGAGGCGAATGCGCCTGACGTCATCGCCGGTGCCGATGTCGCCGCCGGTTTCGCTGTACAGGAAGAGCGCGGCGATCGACGAGAACGACGACATGCTTTGACGGTAGTCCAGGAAGTGCACCGGCGTCACGACGCCCCGGTCCTCCTTGCGCCGCACGTCCGTGTAGTACAGCCTAACGAGCTGGCCGGGCTGCTGGTACGGCAGCGGCTGAAGCAGCACCGCATCCACCGCGCTGAACACCGCGGTGGTGCCACCAATGCCCACGGCCAGCGTCAGAATCGCGACGGCCGCAAACCCCCGGTTTCGCGCGAGCGTGCGGAGCGCGAAGGCGAAATCGCGCTGACCGTCGTGGAGGAATCGCGTACCACGCGCATCGCGAACCTCTTCCTTCACCCGCTCCACACCGCCGAGCGTGAGGGCACTCCGGCGGCGCGCCTCGGCCGGGGCCAGTCCGCGTCGTTCGAGCTGCTCCGCTTCCATCGCCGCGTGGAACTCGAGCTCCTCGGCCAGCTCGCGTTCGTCGCGGCGCCGGAAGATTACGGATCGCACCCGTTCGATGACATCGGTCCACATGCTCATGGTCGTCCTCCGTCCGCAGCCAGTCGTGCGGTCATGACCCAGTTCACGGCCGCCGACATGCGCTGCCACGACTCCTGCTCGAACCCGAGCTGGCGCCGCCCGGCTGCCGTGAGCTCGTAATACCGCGCCCGGCGACTGTTCTCCGTGACCCGCCAGGACGTCGTGACCCATCCACGCCGTTTCATCCGGATGAGTGCCGGGTACAGCGACCCCTGCGTCACGAGGAAGACGTCCTTCGACATCTGCTGGATGCGCTGCGCGATTCCCCACCCGTGGAGGGGCTCGAGGGAAAGGGTCTTGAGCACCATCATCTCGAGCGTGCCCTGCAGCAGTTCGCCCGGTTCGCCGGCCATTTATTCTGTCTCCTTCAGATCATCTGAAGGTAAGACAGGCACCGAGGGAAAAAGGTTGGATTGGGGTCAGCGTGGATTCCCCTCCAGCACCATGCTGCGCACCGCCGCTCGGCTCACTTTCCCCGCCGCGTTCCGCGGCAACGCCGATACGAAGTGGATCGTCTTGGGGGCTTTCACCGATCCAAGCTCGGCCTTCACGAAGGCGATGACGTCCGCGGCGGTGGAAGTATCCTCCGCCGCCTCACTCGAGAGTCGAACCGCGGCGTGGACCGCCTCGCCCCACTTGTCGTCAGGCACGCCGAACACACTGCACTCAGCGACCGAGGGATGCTTCGCGAGCACGGCCTCGACGTCACCCGGGAAGACCTTGAACCCCCCGGTGTTGATCAGCTCACGCAGTCGCCCGCGAATGTAGACGTAGCCCCGATCGTCGATCATGCCGAGATCGCCGGTGTGCAGCCAGCCATCGATGATGGTCTGGGCGGTCAGGTCGGCCCGATCGAGGTACCCGCTCATCACGAGAGGCCCGCGCACGACGATCTCTCCGGTCTCCCCGTTAGGCAGCAGGTCGCCGGCCGGCGCCATGATCGCGACCTGGGCCACCGGGGAGGGCCTGCCGACCGACGCCAGGTTCTCGTCGTGCTCGAGCTCCCGCGCACGCATGGCGGTGATGATCTGCGGTGCCTCCACCTGGCCATACGCGGTTTCGATCACAGGGCCGAACACGCGCTGCGCGGCGCGGATCTGGTCCGCGCGCATCGGCGCCGCGGAGTAGATGAGGTGGCGCATGCTGGCGTAGTCGCGCGCCGTGGCGGTGGGGTCTCCGAGCATGCCGTAGATGAGCGTCGGCGGCGCGTAGATCGTCGTCACGCCGTGCGTCTCGATCGCGTCCAGCACGCGGAACGCCTTCGGCTCTTCGAGCATGACGTGCCGACCGCCCACCGCCAGGATCGGAAGCACGAAGCACGACGCCCCGTGCGTGAGGGGCGCGGCGATGAGGTTGACGTCCGTCGCGTTGAGCTCGAAGCAGGCCAGCAGCCCTTCGACCTGGGCGTTCACGCAGCGGCGTGACTGCACGACGGGCTTCGGAGCGCCGGTGCTTCCGCCACTGAACTTGATGATCTGCGCGTCCCCGTCGCCTTGTGCGACGACGGCTGGCCCGCGGCCGCTCCATTCGCCGATGAGTTCGCGTACGCTCGGCAACGGCCCGGCAGCGCCGGACGTCTTCCCGAGGACGATCGGCGCGCTGGTGTGCGAGAAGCTATCGAGACACGACTCATCGGCCACGAACAACGTCGGCTGAGTGGCGCCGATCATTCGATCGAGGTCGCCGCGACTGTTGGTCGGGTTGAGCGGCACCCACACCTTGCCGGCCGCGTACGTGGCGAGCAGCGCGAGGAGATGCTCGACCGTGTTGCGCGCGCAGATGCCGACCCGACTTCCCGGACTCGGGTCGATCGATTGCAAGCCGGCCGCGAGGGCGTCGACAGCGGTCGCGAGTCGGCGATAGCTGAATGGCTCGCCCGGCCCGGCGATCGCGATCGCGTTAGGCGACTGCTCGGCGCGGTGGAAAAAGTGCTCGATAGGCTGTGTGCCGTCTGTCCTTACACGGGTCGTTGCGCCGGAACCTTCCACGTCCCGACCCGCCGTCACAGATACCGTTCGCGAAGTATTCTCATGTGATGCGCCACGTGCCCCGCCGTGATGTGCGCGAGAGCGCGAACGGTGAACGGATTTCCGCTCGCAATCCCCCGCTTCTCCCACGCGTCATCAGGCAGGCTTCTGAAGAAACGCACGGTCGACTCCCTGAGCGCGCGGAACTCGTCCACCAAGTCGCTCAGGAGCCGATCGTCGAATCGCACGGCGGCCATCGCCACGTCCTGATCGAAGCTCGGCAGCTCACTGCCGAGACTGCGTGCAAACCACATCGCGCGGAACACGAACATGCGCTCACAGTCGTTGATGTGGCCGACCACCTGCCGAATGCTCCATTTGTCCGGCGCATACCGGTGGAGTGACTTGCTCTCGGTGATCCCTCCGAGCGTCAAGAGCGTCTCGCCGAGCTGCGTCTCGAGGATGCGACGAATGTCCTGGCCCTTCGGGACCTGGTCGATGTACGTAAAGAAGTACTCGGCCGCTTCGGTTCGATCCAACAGCGTGGTGGTCATGTCGAAATCCGATACGTTGTGTCGTGACTTGTGTCCGCCATGAGGAGGACGCTACATCAAGTGTATGAGCTCTCCAATACTTGGTCTTCACCACGTAACGGCAACAGTCGATGACGCCCAGGCGGACCTCGATTTCAGCGTCGACACCCTCGGCCTCCGTCTCGTAAAGAAGACAGTGAACTTCGACAACCACTTCGTCTATCACTTCTATTATGGTGACGAGGTCGGACGACCGGGAACGATCTGGACCACGTTTCCCTACAAGGGCCGAGGGGTCCCGGTCGGAGCCAAAGGCGCCGGACAGATCACCGTCACATCGTTTTCGGTTCCCGCCGGCTCGCTCGATACCTGGAAGACCCGACTTCGCCAACGCGGTTACACCGTCACGGATGCCCAGCCACGGTTCGGTGAAGAATCGATTCTCGTCACCGATCCGTCCGGATTGGTTATCGAGCTCGTAGCGACAGACGCGGACACCCGCACTCCCTGGACCACGGCCGACATGGATGCCAGGTCGGCCGTGCGTGGACTGCATAGCGTGTCGCTCGAGGTTCGCGATCCACGCCGGACCGTCGACTTCATGTGTGAGATGCTCGGCTTCGAAGTCGTCAATGAGATGGAGGGCCGCATTCGCGTCGCCGTGAACGGTGACGGCCCCGGGAAGAGCATGGACATTGTTCACGCCGGCGATGCCGCGTGGGCGAAGAACGGGCTCGGTACCGTGCACCACGTCGCGATGGCGATCGGTAGCGACGACGACCAGCTCAAGATTCGCGACGAGCTCGTCGGGCGCGCGAACGTGACCGAGGTTCGCGACCGCCAGTACTTCAGGTCCATCTACTTTCGCGAGCCCGGCGGTGTGCTGTTCGAGATCGCGACGATACGCCCGGGCTTCCCCGTCGACGAGCCGGTTCCGGACCTCGGTCGCGGGCTCAAGCTCCCTCCGTGGGAGGAACCATACCGGCCACAGATCGAAGCGCAGCTGCCTAACGTCCATTACTGACCCTGAACAGATAATTCAATGCAGCCACACGCTGGCCAGCCGATCCTGCGCGCTGGAGCCGCACCCGACGCCGCGCGGGCGGCGATGATCATGATCCACGGCCGCAACGCCGGCCCGGCCAACATCCTGGACCTCGCTCCGGTGCTCGACCGGCCGGAGTTCCTGTACGTCGCTCCCGCGGCCGCTGGCGGGACGTGGTACCCATTCAGCTTCATGGCACCGCGCGAGAACAACGAGCCCGGCATCTCGTCGGGCCTGTTTGTGATCGAGTCGGTGGTGAACCAGCTCCTGACGACGGGGTTTGCGCCGCACCAGATCATGCTGCTGGGGTTTTCCCAGGGCGCGTGCCTAACGTCGGAGTTCTCGATCCGCCACGCCCGCCGGTATGGCGGCGTCATGGCGCTGAGCGGGGGGCTCATCGGCCCGCCCGGCACGTCGTGGGACGACGTGACGGCGCCGCTCGACGACACGCCGGTGTTCCTCGGGTGCAGCGACGTGGATGCGCATATCCCGGCCGAGCGCGTGCTCGAGAGCGAGGCGGTGTTCCGGCGGCTCGGCGCGAACGTGACGCGGAAGCTTTACCCTGGGATGGGTCACACCGTGATTGCTGACGAAATCGAACACGTGCAGCGAGTGATGGATTCCGTGCTCAGCGATACCCCAGCCGCTCATTGAGCGAAACCTTGCTCGGCATGAACGTGCCGCTGCCGCGTGCGATCTCTCGATCGTCATCATCCATGATCACGCCCTCGCCAATCAGCAGCCGGTTCGTTCGGCTGACGATCGTGCCGCGGGCCGTCATGGTGCCGGACGAGATCGGGCGGAGAAAATAGATATTGAACGAGGCGGTGAGCACGAACACGTCGTCGACGAGGGAGCTTGCCGCGAAGAAGGTCGCGTCGTCTAGAAGCTTGAAGTACACGCTGCCATGCACGGCGCTCGCGGCATGAAAGAAGTCGGGTCGGACGACCAGCCGGACTTCCGCGCGGCCCTCGCCGATCCGGATCTCCGGCCGGAAGTATTCGTTGGCTGGCGCAGACAGGTACATGCGCTCGAGTCGGCGGTGATGCTCGTCGTGGGTGGTCATGGCTCGTATGGGGCAGCGGAGGCGGGAGAGGAATAATATTGTTGGGTAGTCGGAGCTCACCACAGGATCGACTCATGGGGCGGCCGAACCTCCAATCATGACACGGGTTATCATCGTCGTTAGGGCCGCCATCGGCCTCGCCGCGGCAGCGGTCGCGGCGGGATGCAACACGCCCCAGGTCTCCGCCAATACGCGCACGGGCGCGCCGGACGACTCGTCCGAGCAGGTCATGTTCGGCGCGCGGGCGGTGCTGGCGGCGAGCGGGGTGCGGCGCGGCGAGGTGTTGGGCGACACCGTCTCGACCTTCGATGCCGCGACGCGATTCGAGTTCCACGGCGTGCACGCCGCATTCACTACGACGTTAGGCAGGCCACTCGGGACGCTCACGGCACGCGCCGGCACCTACCGCATGGGCACCAGCGTGTTCGACTCGCACGGGAAAGTCACGATCGTCTCGGATACATCGGGGCGTCGACTGGAAGGGACGACGGTCAAGTACGACGTCACGCAAAACCGGCTCTCCAGTGACAGCCCGTTCGTGGCGACATCGAGCGGACGGCGACTCTCGGGTATCGGCTTCACGGCCGACCCGGGGCTGTTCACGGTGAAATGCCTGCAGAAGTGTTCGGGCTCGCTCGGACAGTGACCGGGTGAGTGACGGAAGCGGAGGCCGGGAGCCGCTCACAGTATTTGACCCGCGGACGCAATACCCTCAACGACGGAGTCCACCATGCGCCTGGCAGCGTTAGGCTCGACGCCGGCTCTGCTCCTCGCCACGACGCTCGCCGCGCAGGCCTCCCCGGAACCGCCCCGCCAAACAGAAGCCGACGCGTATACCCGCTACGAGCTCCTCGCCCCTGGCTCGGCCAAGTTCCGCATCGTCTACGAAGTCACCGCCACCACGCCCGGCGCCCGCTACTACTTCAACCCCATACGGAAGGGCAGCGTTGCCAGCGACGAGCGCGTAACCGACCGCGCCACGGGCGCACCGCTCCGGTTCGAGGTCGTGAACGGCACGGTGGCGAAGGCCGGAGGAGTGCGCGGCGCGGATTCGACACAGGAATACATCCGCGTCACGCTCGCTCGCCCCGTCCCGCCCGACGGGGGCGAAGCCCGTGTCCTGATCGACAAGACGTACGAGGACGCGAAGAGCTACTACGTCGAGGGCGATACCCTCGTGTTCAATCGGCCACTCGGCATCAAGCGGAACGCCGTCGTCCTGCCTAACGGGTACGAGCTCGTCGCCTGCAACTACCCATCCCAGGTCCTGCAGGAAGCCGACGGCCGGGTCAAGATCTCGTTCTGGAACGCCACGCCCGCGGAGGCACCCCTCGTGGTCCGCGCGCGGCGGATCGAGACGCTGGCGGCAAAGCCATCCAGCGTCGCCCAGGCCCGACTCGACGAGCGCGCGTACCAGAACCGCGAGATCGTCTACTACCTCCAGCAGCCCGAGTCGCACGCATTCGACTTGTACCACGACTACACCGAATCGCGTCCCGGGACGAGCACGTACCTCAACGTCGTTCGCGCCGGCAGCACGGTCTCGAAACCCTCCGCCCGCAACCTCGACACGGGCGAGATGCTCGCCCATGAGGTCCTCGTCGGCGAAGCGATCACGAAGGCAAAGCTCGACGTCGACAACGTCACGCCCAGCACCGAGGTGGTCGTCTTCCGTTTTCCCGCCGTGAAGCAAGGCCAGTCCATCCGCCTTCGGATGTTCGAGACGTACACCGACACCGCGCGCTACAAGCTCGCGGGCGATGAGCTCGTGTGGGATCGCGGGTTCGGCCGGCCCGCGAACGCTGTCGTGCTGCCGGCCGGGTGGGTGCTCACGAACAGCACGATTCCGGCGACGGTGAGCACGTTACCCGACGGCAGAGCTCGGCTGGACTTCATCAACCCGCGTCCGGACGAGATCCAGGTGCTCATTACAGCGCGGCGCCGCTGACCCCCTGACCCCCTCCTCCTAGGCACTTCTGGGCACTTGTCTCCGCGCGACGCACACCGCAAATCCAGATCGAGAGGAACCCGAACGTCCCGCCCGGAGGTGCCACTGTGTCGAAAAAGATTCTGATGATCGTGGGCGACTACGTCGAAGACTACGAAGTCATGGTCCCGTTCCAGGCGCTTCAGGCTGTTGGCCACACGGTCCACGCCGTCTGCCCGGGTAAACGCGCCGGCCAGCTGGTGCGCACCGCGATCCACGACTTCGAGGGCGACCAGACGTACAGCGAGAAGCGGGGTCACAACTTCACCCTCAACGCCACCTTCGACGACGTCGACCAGTCGGACTACGATGCGCTGTGCATTCCCGGGGGCCGCGCCCCCGAGTATCTGCGGCTCGACCCGGCGGTCCTTCAGATCGTGCAAGCCTTCGTCAAACGGAAGAAACCGGTCGCGGCGATCTGTCACGGGCCGCAGATCCTCGCCGCCGCCAAGGTGATCGACGGCAAACGCATCAGCTGCTATCCAGCCGTGAGTCCGGAAGTCCAGCTCGCCGGCGCGGTCTACGCAGACATCGGGATCGACGAGGCGGTGAGCGACGGGATCTTCGTGACCGCGCCGGCGTGGCCGGCACATCCCAAGTGGATCGCAAAGTTCCTGTCCGCGTTAGGCACCCGTGTCGAACACGAGTCGCTCGCAACGGTCTAGCGAAACGGCGCACGAAACGGCGCGAGCGAATGAGTCCCGCGTTTCGCGGACCATCGCCGGACGTCGACGGGTCGAGGACGGGAACCCTTAAAGAGTACTGAGTCCGCAGGCGGGAGTTCTTCAGTAGTGAGTCCGTCGCTCGAGACCGCTGTAACTGGCAACTGACAAACTCAAGACTGCTTGCTCAGAACTCTTTCAGGGCTCCCGTCCCCGACCTCACCACGTCCGACGATGCCAGACGAAACGAGGAGCCCACTCGCTGGCCATCCCTAACGCGATGCCACGATTCCCGGTCCGTTCGCATATCGCCGTTGTCGCAGTCTTCGCGGGATTCGCAGGGACGCATTGGAGCCAGCAGCAGCCCTGTGACGTCTTCTGCCATGCCCGCCTCGCCGCCCGGGCCGAGTCCGCCGGAAACGCGACCGAGTACGCGTCGCACATCCGAGCCGCCTTTGGGATCGCGCCAAGCCATCCGGGCGTCGTCTACGCCATGGCACGGGCCTTCGCGCTCACCGGTACAGCCGATTCGGCCGTCGCCTGGCTCGATCGCCTCGGGCGCATGGGCGACACCCGCGACCCAAACGCGGACTCCGTGTTTCGGCCAATCCGGGCGCGACCCGGCTATTTCGACGCGCGTAACCGCCTGCTCGCGAACCGCTTACCCATTCTCGATGGAAAAGTCGCGTTCGAGATCGCCGACCCGGACTTTCTCCCCGAAGGCATCGCCTACGACAGCACCCAGGGGCGGTTTCTCATGGGAAGCCTCGTGCATCGCGCGGTAGCCGCGTTCGCACCGAGCGGCACATCCACGACGATCGTTCCGCATGCCCCGGAGATGCTTCGCGTCGTCGGAGTCCATGTGGACGCGCCACGCAATCGACTGTGGTTCGCCACCTGGGCACCCGACTCGACGGCACGCACCGACTCCACCACCGAAGCGCCAAGTATCACCCGACTCTTTCTGGCGGACCTCGGATCGGGACGCATCGTGAAGTCGTGGGTGCCGGACGGCGGCCGACGCGGACATCTCCTCAACGATTTCGTCATGACCGAGGACGGAACGCTGTTCATCACCGACACCGACGAGGGATCGATCTTTCGCCTCGCGTCGCCAAAGGACACGCTCGAGCGCTTTCTGCAACCGGACCCGGTCCGGTATTCCGCGGCCAACGGCATAACGAGTACCCCGGACGGTCGCGTGTTGTACGTCGCGTTTCTGCAGGGGATAGCTCGCGTGGACGTTGAATCGAAGTCCATCGCGCTCATGCCGGCACCGGACACGGTGAGCACCGCGTCGATCGATGGCCTCTACTGGTATCGCGGCTCGCTCATGGGCGTACAGGGAATCCCGTCGCTCGCGCGGGTCGTCAGATACTCGCTATCGGCCGACGGACAGCGCATCACGGCCGGCGCGGTGCTCGAGCGCGGTCAGCCGGTCGTTGTCGAGCCCACCACCGGGGCGCTCGTCGGTTCACGCTTCTACTACATCGCAAACAGCCAGTACGGCCGCCTCGACAACAACACGAGCACGTTCTCGCCTCAAACGGGTTCGCCCGTGCGTACCGCCGTGCGGGTCATCGAGCTCCGCCCGTAGCCACGCCCGACCCCACAGCCACGAGGTCCGGCCGCAGGCACGCCGCGTCGCCCAGGTAAACGGGCGTTAGGCGACGCCCGTCGGACACGCTGACGTGCAGGAGGACCCGTACGCATCGCTCGAGCATGCCGTCCGTCTCGAGCTCGGCCACGCACATGAGCGGGACGTCGGTCCATCCAAGGGCCCGCGCGGACGTGGCGGGGTTGCGACTGCGAACGTCGGGCGTGGCGGAGAAGATCGCGCTCACGAGGTCACACGGGCCGATGTCGTTCGCTTCGATGAGCTGCTCGAGCAGGTCGTGCACCGCGCCGTCGACGGCCGCGGGCGTATCCTCTTCGACGGTGACCGCGCCGCGCACGGCCCGCAGCCGTGGCTGCGCGGGAGTCGGGTAATCGAGTCGAGACGTCACCATCGCCAACCATCCCTGGCCTTCACCACGACGAACCGTGTGGCATTCGCCGGATTGTCCTGCACGCCTTCGGTGATCACCACCAACCCGTAAAGCTTCGCCACGTTCGCGCCGGCGATGACCGCCAGCGAGCTCGACTCCGCGGGCGCATATGGCGTGAACCACGCCGTAGCGGCCTGCCGAGCCGACTCGAGCCGGACGCGCCTGCCTAACGACGCGAGCTCACGGGCCGCGCCGGCGGTATCGCGGGCCACGCACGGCTGCAGCGCCTGACGACTCGTGAACAGGCGCTGGCACTGGGCGAGTGCGGTCGGGTGACTCCCGACGTAGCGGATGCTGGCGAGCGACGCGCCGGGCAGCGCGAGCAGACAATGCACCACGGGCACCGTCAGCTCGGAGATCGTCTCGAGCCGCGACGCGTGGTGGGCGAGCAGCGTCGACGTGTCCTGAATATCCCCGATCGTCGAATTCCAGACCGGAATGACCGCGTATTCCGCTCGCCCGCGACCGAGGAGGCCGATCGCGTCGGCGAACGTCGGAGCCCCGACCGCGGTTGCGGCCCCGCGCCATTCCTGGGCGATCGCCATCTCACCATAGGCACCCGGCTCACCCTGATACGTGACGCGCGGCGGCGTGGCAACTCGCATCTCCATCATGCGCATACCCGCAGGACGGACGGTGCACCGCTCTGTTCGAACGCGCCGAGCGGAATGGACAATGGAATGTCGAGTGAACGCCCGCACATCGCGGCGAGCGGCGCGATCGCTCGCATCATGCTGGCGAACGCCTCGAACGTGAGCGATTGCGCGCCGTCGGAGAGCGCGTTCGCCGGATCGGGATGCACCTCGATGATCAATCCGTCGGCACCGACGGCGACGGCCGCGGCGGCGAGGGCGGGAACCAGGTCAGCCCGCCCCGCCGCGTGACTGGGATCCACGATGACCGGGAGATGCGTTTCCTGCTTGAGGACCGGAATCGCGGAGATGTCGAGTGTGTTGCGCGTGGACGTCTCGAACGTGCGAATCCCGCGCTCGCAGAGGATCACCTGCGTATTGCCCTGAGCCATCACGTGCTCCGCCGCGAGCAACAGCTCCTGCAGCGTCGCCGAGAGGCCGCGCTTGAGCAGGACTGGTGTTGTCCGCTCTCCGACCGCGGCGAGCAGCGAGAAATTCTGCATGTTGCGCGCGCCGATCTGGATGACGTCGGCGACGGCGTCTACCGCGTCGATGTCGCGCGCGTCCATGAGCTCCGTCACGATCGGCATGCCGGTGACGTCGCGCGCTTCGGCCAGCATCTCGAGCGCCGCGGTGCCGAGCCCTCGGAACGCGTAGGGCGAGGTGCGCGGCTTGAATGCGCCACCGCGCAGGAGTCGCGCGCCGGACGCGCGGACCGACGCGGCGGAAGAGAGCAGCATGTCACGTCCTTCGACGGAGCACGGCCCGGCAATGACCGCGAACGTCGGTCCGCCGACCGTTTCCCCGGCGACGTGAACGGCTGTCGCGGGTTGGCTCGGCGTGGATCGCGCGGTGAGTCGATTGTCCGGCATCGGAATGCTCCTCTGTTCAGCAAAAGGGCGAAAACAAAAAGAGCCCCCGAGATTCTCGGGAGCTCATAGCAGGCTGTTGCGGTGACCAGCGTTTATTTCGTACGCGCGCGCCTGTAGCTCCCGGAGGGTGTCCAGTAGCTAAAGTAGTAATAGGAGGTGGCGGCGGCGCGGTTCGACATGGTCTGGCTACCTTAACGACTCAGCCGGCGATCGCGCAAGGGCGCGCTTATCACACGTGCGCATTTGCCGGCAGTCCGTTAGGCAGGCCGCCTGCCCCAACATGCATGCAGCAGTTCCCGGAGGAACCACATTGTGGGATCGGCGAGCGCGGTGGTCATCACCTGCACCTCGCGCCGGTCGGGATTCGTCGCCGCCGCCAAGCTCGTTGAACACCTCGAGCGTCACGGTCCACCAGCGCGCCCAATCCGACGCTCCGCGCACCGCCTCCTTCACTGTTTTCCCGACCGTCAGCGGCAAGTCGATAGTTCCGCCACGGCGAGAACGTACGTCGGGAGGCTCCGGCCAAGGAAGGCAGGAGAACGCGTATCAAAGGATCAAGGGGTCAGACCCCTTGATTCCGAATTCTGGGTTGCTTTTACGACCGATCGGTCGTACTATTTTCGCCATGTCCAAGGGCACCGACACCAAGAGCCGCATCCTCGAGACTGCGCTCCGCGCCGCGAGCGTCGACGGCCTCGAGGGAATCACGCTCGGCAGAGTTGCCGCCGACATCGGGATGTCGAAGAGCGGACTGTTTGCGCACTTCGATTCGAAGGAAACGCTACAGGTCGACGTCCTGAACGCCGCGGCCGAGAAGTTCGCGGAGGTCGTGGTCGCTCCTGCGCTGACCGCCCCCCGTGGTGAGCCCAGGCTCCGCGCGCTCTTCGATCGCTGGATGGTGTGGGAACAGCACGAAAGCCTCCCGGGGGGATGCGTGTTCATGCACGCCTCCGCGGAGCTCGATGACCGACCGGGTCCGGCGCGCGATGCCCTAGTCGATCACCAGCGCCGATGGATGGAAATGCTGGCCAAGGCGGTTCGGATGACGATCGAGGCGGGACATTTTCGCGCCGATGTCGACCCGTCGCTCTTTGCGTTCCAGCTCTACGGCATCGTGCTGAGCTACTACCACTCGGCTCGACTCTTCAGAGATCCCGATGCGAGGACGCGCGCGGTCGCCGCCTTCGAGTCGGTGGTCGCTGCGGCCAGACGCACCGACGCGTAGCTCGAGTCCTTCACCTCCGTCCCTTCCGCCCGTGTCACCTAACGGTTCTTCGGCCGAGAAAAATAGCACGACCGATCGGCCTGTTCCGCTTCCGATGCGAGCCCTGCGCCTTTGGTTTGCCCTCGAATCGCGGTTTTCGCCGCGCACCGCGGAACGCAGAGCCGCACGCATGTTCGCGACACCACCGCGTCAGAAGAGCCGCAAAATCGTGTCAGGCATTCGCTCCAGCGATCCCACACAGGCGTATGGCATCGAATTGAGGGACGGTTCTTTCCGCTTGTCCGCGACGACGTTCGGCGCTGGACCGTCTGCGATGTTCCTGCACGGATGGGGTGGGTCGGCGAGCGACATGCTTCCTCTCGCGTGGGCGTTCTCGCGGGCCGGATGGCGATCGGTGGTATTCGACATGCCAGGCCACGGACGGGATCCCAGACGTGAGAGCTCCCTCGTCGAGTTCCTTCGCGCGATGCGCCTCGTCGCCGGGGCCCTCGGCGCGCCCGAGATCATCGTCGGGCATTCGTTCGGCGGCGCCGCGGCAGTTTTCGGCATCACTGAGCTTTGCCTCCCTGTCCGGGCGGCGGTGCTATTCTCGCCTGCTCCGGGTCCGGCGTACTACGTCGACCGATTCGTTCGCGCCGTCGGGCTGCCCGCGACGCGGACAGACGGCATGGTCCGACAGCTCGTGGAACGAGTTGGGCGTCCGATGGAGTCGCTCGATGCGCTCGTGGCCGCGCGTGCGGCGACTGTACCGGCACTCATCCTTCACGACCCGCGAGATCGAGAGGTCTCGTTCGAGTTCGCGGAGCAGATGCGGGAGGCGTGGCGCGGTAGCCAACTCCTGCCGGCACCGTCGCTCGGCCACAAGCGCATTCTTCGCGACGCAACGATGATCGAAACGGCAATCGATTTCGCCCGATCGCGCGCGTGATTCAAGGGGTCAGACTCCTTGATCGGGAGCTTTCAAGGACTCTGACCCCTTGAAACTCGGCTACGGACGGACGCACGACCGCCGGCTGCACGTAAACCGCCACTCACTGCCTTCCTCGCCCGACGACTCTGCCGGCTGGTAGCTTCTCGGAGTGAAGATCGGTCGACTCTGGTTGATCATCGCTGCGGCGTGCGTCGTGCCGGCCGTTCTCGACGGGTCGCTGACGTACGTGCAGGGCGTGCTGGCCGGCCGCCGTCCTTCGTGGCCGGAAGTGTTCTGGCAAGCGAACGAGTGGCTCATCCTCGGGGCACTTACTCCGCTCGTCTACGGGCTCGCGCGCCGCTACCCGCTCCGCCCCCCGATCCTCGGCCGCAACCTCCTGGCTCACTTCGGAGGGGCGCTTCTCCTGTGCATCGGCTGGGCAACCGCTGGCGCGTCGCTCCGCTGGGCGCTCGGGATCGGACCAACACAGATCACGAAGACCCAGCATCTCACTAGTACTCAGTCACGAGGGATTTGATGGGTAGAGGCGGTGCAACTTCAGCCGGGCTTTCTCGTTCGTGAACTGCCAGCGGATCGGCTCCGCGGCGCGGTTGCGACGGCGCTCGTACGCGGCCAGTTCAGTGGCGAGTCCGGCGGCGGTCGGAATGCGGCGGCC
>Ga0075434_100002853_pt1 | contig 15322 bp, 11 predicted proteins | sample RhiMethybrSRZTD3_FD_75298 | JGI IMG/M metagenome (GOLD analysis project Ga0075434, IMG submission 75298) | Populus rhizosphere microbial communities from Tennessee, USA - Rhizosphere MetaG P. TD hybrid SRZTD3 | ecosystem: Host-associated > Plants > Roots > Rhizosphere > Soil | place: USA... | reverse complement strand
AGCCGACCTATATCCTCATCGGCTGGTAGCGCTGCTATAACCTTCGATTTGAACCGCTCGGTTTAAGCTACCCACACTATACTGGAGCCGAAGCACGTCAAACCATCATCTGAAGCCTTTATAAATTCGAAACAGTCCTGCGGTACAATGTCTGCGATAGATTAGGCTTATGAATGAGCAGCTAACGACACTGGCACCGAGTTCACGGTAGTCGACGTGTTGCGAATTTCCGAAGCTCTCTGTGCTGGGCTCCTGATCGGCCTCACCGGGATACTCATTGGTTTTTTTCGGCCGGCACACGATATCGAAGAAAACATCGGGCTCGGTTTACTTTTCAAGCTCAGGGGTGCAAGACAACCTCCATCCGAAGTTGTTATCGTCAGCATCGACAAGGAATCCTCCGATCGACTCAAAGTCTCGGGCACTCCTTCAAGATGGCCGCGCTCATTGCATGCGGAGCTTGTAAAAAAGCTCACGCATGCCGGTGCGCGACTGATTTTTTTTGATCTCTATTTTATTGAACCGCGTTCCCCTGCCGAAGATGACGCATTCGCGGCTGTTCTGAGAGAAGCCGGCAATGTTATTTTGGGGGAAGCCGTAAGAGCGAAGGATATTAGTTCCGGCACGGCGGAGACGCTGACTCCTGTTGAGTATCGGTTAGCCAAAACCACAAAGCCAATCGATCTTTTTTCACACGCAGCAGTCGCTACAGCCCCCTTTGTACTGCCTCGTTTGCCGGTGCGGGTAAACCGATACTGGACGTTTCAGCCGAGCCTCGGTCAAATGCCGACTTCTCCAGTCGTCGTTTTTCAATTGTACGCTTTGCCGTACTATGCCGATTTTCGGCGCTTGTTGCTGGACATTTATGCGACTGGAGGCAAAGGCTGGCCCGAAGATGCCAGCCAAGAAGTCCAGACGGTCGGCTTATCACAATTTATCAAAGAAATGAGAACTCGTCTGATCTCTGCGAGGGGATCGATTTTGGCTGGAATTAGCCAGGCGCTGGAGTATTCAAGTCTTCAAGGTGATTTAGAACGTAATCGGATTCTTAAATCTTATCTCGATCTCTACTCCGGCGAAAATTACCGGTACCTTAATTTTTACGGTCCTCCGCGAACAATCCCGACTATTCCTTTTCACCGGATCTTACTTTCAGATCAAAATAACTCGGAAGCCAAGATCGACTTCAAAGACAAGGTCGTTTTCGTGGGGCTCTCGGAGACATTACTAACCGAACACGAGGATAGCTTCCACACCGTGTTCTCAGATGAGAAGGGCACATTCATCAGCGGGGTAGAGGTTTTGGCCACTGCATTTGCAAACTTAATTGAAAATTCAAGCATCACGCCACTGCAGTCTAGTTATTATCTGCTATTGATCTTCTCCTGGGGCGTTATCATCGGTCTTATTTGCTCGAACTTTGGACCGGTCGGTGCTGCAGCCGCCGTAATACTGTGTGGCGGGACATATCTTGGTCTTGCTGAGCGCCTGTTTGCAACAAAGGGCCTTTGGATACCGTTGACGATTCCTTTATTCGTTCAAGCCCCGCTGGCCTACCTCGGTACAATGTTATGGAACTATTTTGAGATTAACAGAGAGCGGCAAAACATCCGCAAACTGCTCAAGTTTTATATTCCGGAGAACGTAATACGTGAGTTCGCACGAAACATTGTCGACCTCAAGAAGGCCGATGAAGTGATCGACAGCGTCTGTTTATATACCGACATCGCCGGTTATACGACTGTTTCGGAATCACTCAATGCGGTGCCGCTAAACCAATTAATGGACCGCTATTTAGTTACAGTATTTGAACCGATCAGACGTAATGGAGGCCTAATCATTCAGCTCAAGGGTGATTCTATTCTCGCCATCTGGAAAGCCCCGGGAATGGATAAACACGTCCGCCAGCAGGCTTGTAAGGCAGCTTTCGAAATCGCATCCGCCGTCCATCGGTTCAATGAAACTGTGGCCCTGCGCAAATTGCCCACTCGCATCGGTATCCATGCCGGCGAGATCTTCTTGGGCAATGTTGGAACAGCGGAGTTTTATGAATACGGTCCGCGAGGCGACACAGTCAATACCACTCAGAGGCTGGACGATCTCAATAAGAAGCTCGGCAGTGAGGTCCTTGTGTCCAATGAAGTACTTCACGGACTCGAGGGTTTTTTAGCGCGGGAAGCCGGCAGCTTCTTGGTCAAAGGTAAGACGCATCCGGTTACTGTCTTTGAGCTTTTTGGTCCATCCCAAGAGGCAACCCCCACCGAAAAAACTGCTTGCACCCTATTCACGAAAGGACTAGAAGCTTTCAGACGCCAATCATGGGACGAGGCGGAGGAAATTTTCACACAGCTACTACAGAATTTGGATCACCGTGGATTGCCGACTTACTATTTAAACCGCTGCGAACATTATAAGGGCAATTCTCCGGCGAGCGACTGGGATGGAACGATTACGATCGAAGACTCGAGCGAAAGAACATAAGGCCGGCGTCCTACCTTAGCGAACCGAGGTAAAAGCGATGAGGAAGATGCACGGAGTCTTCTCTCCAGTGTTTACGGTAGTAATCTTTTCGCTGTTTTGCCTTTCTCCAAAGTCGTCCTTCTCCGCCGCATTGTGTGATCCATCGATTGCGAGAATCGTTTCAGTTCAAGGACGAGTGGAAGTCTATCGAGCCGGACAAACTCAACCCCAACCGGCTCGTTTGTACGATGCTTATTGCCCGGGTGATCAGATCGCCGTCGGGGAGCGGAGCCGCGCCGATGTGGCATTGTTGAACGAACCGATAATCCGCCTGGATCAGAACACAACCCTCACACTCAACGGCACTCAACAAGACCGATCAATCATTCAGCTTATAAGAGGCGTGATTTATTTTTTCAGCCGGTTGCCGCGCAATCTTGAGATCAATACGACCTTCGTGAATGCCGGTGTCGAAGGCACCGAGGGACTCGTCGTAGTCGAAGCCAACCGGACACTGATCTCGATTTTCGAGGGCAGAGTTCGTGCTGACAATCAGTTCGGCAATGTGTCAATCGCAGGCGGCCAAAGCGCGGTCGCGGAGCAAGGAAAAGCGCCGGTGATCACGCTGCTAGCACGCCCGCGTGATGCCGTCCAATGGGCAATCTACTACGTCCCTACCCTCTATTTTCGTCCGGCCGATTTTCCTGCAGGACCAGGATGGGAGGGAATGGTCCGGAGTTCCATCGAAGCTTACATGAAGGGCGACATACAAGGAGCCTTTGAAGCTATAAGGAATGTTCCCGCTGATCTAAACGAGCCGCGCTTCTTTGCCTACCGAGCGTCATTGCTGCTGGCCGTCGGCCGCATCGACGAAGCGAGCCGCGATTTGGAACGAGCGCTAAGCTTAAGTCCGAACTACAGTGATGCTCTCGCCCTGCAGACGATTATCGCCGTCGTGCAAAACGACAAAGAGAGAGCTCTAAATATCGGCAAACAAGCGACCACCACCGACCCGAAATCGGCAGCGGCTTTGATCTCTTTATCGTACGCACAGCAAGCCAATTTTGATCTGAACGGCGCGCTCACCAGTGTTCAGCAGGCGGTTCAGTTGCAACCCGATAATGCCCTGGCCTGGACTAGATTAGCCGAGCTTCAGCTTTCGCTTTCACGTTTGGATGAGGCGCTAGAAGCTACACAAAAGGCGGTTGCCATTGATCCGAACCTGTCGAGGACTCAAACGATTTTAGGTTTTGCCTATCTGATCCGTGTCGATACCGCAGGCGCAAAAACAGCATTCGAACGAGCGATCGAGCTGGATCAGGGCGATGGCTTGCCGCGATTGGGTTTAGGTCTGGCAAAAATTCGTGAAGGCGATCTCTTGGAAGGACGAAAGGAGCTCGATACCGCCGTAAGCCTCGATCCTAATAACTCGCTCTTCCGTAGCTATTTGGGAAAGGGTTATTACGAAGAAAAGCAAGACCCGCAGGCCGCTGCGCAATACCAAATGGCCAAAGAACTGGATCCCAAAGACCCGACCCCCTATTTCTACGATGCGATCCGCAAGCAGACCACCAACCGGCCGGTGGAAGCTTTGCAGGATATGGAAAAAGCCATCGAGCTAAACGATAACCGGGCGGTTTACCGATCACGCCTGGAGTTAGACTCAGATCTAGCAGCCAAGAGCGCGGCTCTTGGCAGAATCTACAGCGATCTAGGCTTTCAGCAACTAGCTTTGGTTGAGGGATGGAAGTCGGTCAACACCGATCCAACGGACTTCTCCGCTCACCGGCTTCTAGCCGATTCCTATTCCGCTTTGCCGCGCCATGAGATCGCCAGGGTCAGTGAACTGCTGCAATCTCAATTGCTTCAGCCACTCAATATGACACCCATCCAACCGCATTTAGCCGAAAGCAATCTGTTCCTGATCAGCGCGGGAGGTCCGGGGCGCTTATCGTTCAACGAGTTTAACCCGATCTTTAACCGCAATGGCATTAGCTTCCAGTCGACCGGCCTTGCCGGCGAAAATAGCACTTATGGCGGCGAAGGCGTGCTTGCCGGTATTTACAATAAGGCCGCTTTTAGCCTCGGCGGTTTTCATTTCCAGACTGACGGTTGGCGCGAAAACGCAGACCAGCGGGACGCGATAGGAAACGCTTTCTTGCAAATGGAGATCTCACCGCAAACCAGTGTTCAAGCTGAATATAGATACAGGAATTTTGAATCGGGCGACCTCAACCAGCGATTCTTCCCGGAAAATTTTTTCCCTGGCCAAAGAAACAATCTTGAGCGTTACGTTCTACGGCTTGGCGGCCGCCACGCCTTGTCGCCAGATTCTATTATTCTCGGTTCATATACGTTTCAATATACCAATGTGAGTCTGACCGATAAGCAGTTTCCACTTTTTCCAATTAGTTCACTTAGTCTGAAGACCCCTCATGAGCGTGCGTTTGGAACTGAGATTCAACACCTGTTCCGTTCGCGCTACTTTAATCTCACGAGCGGAATGGGATACTTTGATGTCAACGGGGCCGTTCACCAGATTCTTGGAATTAATCTTCCTCCACCTTTCGGTCCTTTAGAAGTCCCTTCAACAATTAATTCGCTAACACGTCACTTTAATATTTATTCATATGGAAACCTTGACGTTCTAAAAAATGTAACTTTAACTCTTGGTGCTAGCTTCGACTCCTTGACGGGCGATTTTTCGGGTGAAGATCAACACCAACCCAACCCGAAAGTCGGCGTCACATGGATCCCGTTTTCAGGCACGACATTACGCGCTGCTGCATTCAGAGCCCTGAAAAGAACGCTCGTCACAAACCAGACTCTCGAGCCAACCCAGGTAGCCGGTTTTAACCAATTCTTTGACGATTTTAACCAAACGAGGTATTGGAGCTATGGAGGTGCTATAGATCAGAAATTCACAAGTAGCTTGCTCGGGGGTACGGAAGTTAGCAGAAGGAATCTAACAGTTCCCTTTATAAGTTCTGGTGTCCAACAAGAAGCAGACTGGACGGAGCAGCTCGCCCGCACGTATCTCTTCTGGACACCCAGTCCATTGTTGGCGGTTAGAGCAGAATATCAATATGAAAGGTTCAGACGGGATGATAAATTTTCTGACGGAGCGCCCAGGCTAGATACGCACCGTGTTCCTTTGGGGCTTAGCTTCTTCCACCCTTCTGGTTTCAGCACCATGCTGACGGCAACGTATTTCCATCAACAAGGTAAATTTGATCAAGTAACGGGGGCGGCCAGTCGATCCGGTAGCGATAATTTCTGGACAGTGGACGCGGGAGTCAGATACCGCTTGCCAAACCGCTACGGTTTCATCACGATAGGGGCAACCAATCTCTTCGACCAAAAATTCAAGTTTTTCGAATCAGATCAAAACAACCCAACCATACAGCCCAAGAGAACATTCTTTGGTAGCATCACTCTCGCGCTGCCATAAATGTCTCACAGGAAGACAAAAACAATTTAAGGATCTTCCCAATTTTTTACATTGCTCAGAATTTCTCTGTAAGCCCGCACAGCTACAAATCGTCACCTAGCGTTACGGCGAACGAATGGGAGAAAACAGAGTAAAGCCGCTACACGGTACGTTCAATCTCCGAAACTACCGTTCAAGAGCGAGTCATGTCATGGAAAACATACTGGAACCCCATTAAAGATCACGCAAACTTGTCCAGGACTATTATGAGTATGGAGTATAACGCCGACATGTGAAGGCGAAGTGCCAGGAGCGTAAAGGTGTTGATAATGGTTGTGTGCCCTCGGTAGTTTCATCTTATTCTGTTTCTTCATGCTCTCCGCCCACCGATCAAAATCTTCGCTCTCTAAGCACCCTATTATTCTAGGCGGCTTCGTGTCGTCCACTGCAATCTTTCCGTCTTTGTCCACAAAAGATTGACGAATTGTTCCATCGTCTACCTCTACAGCAATTACCATTAGTTGTCCCATAAATTACCTCCTTCAACAATGCCCGTTTCTTTTTTCGCCCGCCAAAACAGGTATGCAATGTTTCGAAAGTGCCTAGTTCTAGATAGTCTTCACCGCTGGATTTATCTCGAAGCTTATCCCATCCAAATTGTCGCTTAGCACAATGGCAAAAGTAATAAGATAACCGGCGAAGCCAATTGGTACCGGTTAGACGTCAGAACTCCAAACGACGTTTAAGCCCTATCATATCATGGGAAGCATATTGGAACCCCATTGAAGTTCACGCAAACTTGTCCAGGGCTATTATGACTAAACAGTATTTCTCCGACATGATCAGGCGTGGTGCCGGCAGGGTAACCGCCGTGCACGTGAGGTGGTTCCATCTGCTTTGCTTCTATTTCGCTCGCGACCCATTTATCAAATCTTGCGCTATCCAAGCATCCCACTACCCTGAGGGGCTTCTTGGGATCAAGTACAATCTCTCCTTGCCCATTCTTAGTTGTAGATTGACTTGTTCCGTCTTCTACACTCACAGCAATCAGTATTAGTCGTTCCGGTGCGTCCATAATACCTCCTTTATTTAAATAAAGTTCTTAAACGATTACGGTTAGGCACCACACTCTCGCGAACCCCTAGCGGGCGGCACTGTAGTCAAGAAAGGACATTAATGTCAAGCCCGTTTAAGGACACGTTTTCGATCCAGAGCTACCGAACTATTCTGGCCATTAAAACCCAACGTTGGCGCCATGCCGATCCGATATTAAGGAGCAGTACGTCCGTTCACCGTCGGTGCCACAACCGCAATCATCCGACGGCGAAAGGAACGACGGTTATCTTGAGATCAGGATTTTTTTCGTAGCTAGAGCAAGTTGAAGACCAATATCGGCGTGTTCGCTCAGATCAGTTCTTTCTTTGTTGAGAAACACTGCCAGTGTTAGCCGTAAAGTCTCGGTTAATAAAGTTTATTGCCGAACGACTGCCAGAGATGGCGTTGCAAATTGGTATGATCAACGTAACTCGATGTAGCAACTTGATTGTCATGTTGCTAACTTGGTTGTCGCCTTCTGCGTGCTATTCCTCGAGCGAAAATTGGTTATACGAATCGTCAAAGCATAGCTGAGCATTCAGCTAAGCAGGTATCAAAATCGCTTTAACTATTTTTCTTTGTCGAGGACCAATTGCTCGACCTCGAATCACCTGACAACAAAATCAACACGCCGACAACCAAGTTCCTGCATTGAGTAGCATCTAAAACAAACTTTACCTCTGAGTCCTCGTCGACTCACACGACGATCGTCATAGACGTTCATTTGACCTACTCTACAGCTGTCCTAAACCCATGCGTTAGCGCGATTCGAGTAACCGAGCTCGTTCTGCTGTGCAGAGCGTTTGAGAGATTTTTGCTTGGCACGACGGCTGCTCTTAGCAGGAATCAGAGTGAAAATGTGAAAGAAAGGAGGTGAGTAAAATGAAAACGAACAAATCACTCATGATCAACCTGCTGCTGGCATCGACACTGTTCTGGGGCGTGCCGCTCGCGTACGCGGAGGAGCTGAACTCGGAAGAGATGACCCCGGCCGCTCCTGCCGAGCTCTCCGGTTACTGCCACATCCAGTCCCCGGCCATGCGCGAGGACAGTCTAGCCTGGGCGCATCCAGTGTTTGACGACAGCACGGTCAACGCGGTCGATTTCTATGGACCCTGTGACTATGATCCACTCGGAATCGACGCAGTTAAACGAGAGCAGCGCATACTGCTTCGCGGATTCTACGGGGACGGCGATTGAATGACACCTCGAATGACACACGTCATTAGGGGAGGAAGCCTCCCTCCCCTAATGACACTTTTCTCGCATCATATGTTCGGGATCTGATTTCGCGCTGACAGACTCGTGTTATGGCGTGATCGCCAGGCGTTTGATTTTTTTCAGCAAGCCCTGCCGGCTCAGCCCTAATGCCTCCGCCGCTTTGGCTTTGTTGCCGCCGGCTTTGAGCAGTGCTTCTTGAATCATGCGCTGCTCAATAGCTTCGACGACTTCGCCGATGGTTTTTCCCTTGTAGTGAGTTGGATTTTCTTGAGCCGTCATTTTCTGTGTTTCGACAGCCAGATCCAGCTGCTCTGCGCCGATCGTCTTTCCTCTTACCGAAACGACCAATCGTTTGATCTCGTTTTCGAGTTGCCGGGCATTGCCGGGCCACGAATAACTCCTCAGGTGTTCCATGGCTGCAGGCGTAAACTGCTTCGGCTCGACTTTCAGTAGCGCGCAATGGCTGGCGAGAAAATGATTTGCCATCAGCGGAACATCGTCGGCGATTTCTCTGAGAGACGGTGTCTGAACGCGAACCACTCTTAGACGATAATACAAATCGGCGCGAAAGCTGCCCGCTTTGCTCACCTCGTCAAGATTCTTGTTGGTCGCTGCAATGATTCTGACGTCCACTGGAATCGGCCTTTGACCACCGACGCGGTCCACCGTACGCTCCTGTAAAACGCGCAGCATCTTGGCCTGTGCCGAGAGACTCAGGTCGCCTATTTCATCGAGAAACAGCGTCCCCCCGTTGGCCGCTTCGAACTTTCCGGTCCGCTTTTCAACTCCCGTTGCCACACCCCTCTCGATCCCGTACAGCTCCGCTTCCACGAGATTCTCGGGTAAAGCCGCGCAATTAAGCGCAACGAAGGGCTGGTCATAGCGCGGGCTGTTATAATGGAGCGCCTTGGCGACGAGTTCTTTTCCAGTCCCGCTCTCTCCCTGAATCAGGACGTCCACCGAGCTTTCCCGTATCTGATCGATCAAACGAATGATAGCTTCGATTTCGGGACTTACGCCTACGATATTTCGCAAATACAACTGGCCAGTTTCGATCCTGTTCTGCAACTTGTCCTTCGGGTCGTGCTTGCTCTGCTCTTTTTTGAGCGCATCAATCAGCAGAGCGGTCTCGATGGCATTGGCCGCATGCGCAGCAAAAGTCTCGAGCAGCTGCGCGTCATCGGAGCTAAAATTGCCCTCGAGCTTATTGATCGCTTCGCAGACGCCGATGACCTGTTCTCGAATGTTCTTGATCGGAACGGCTAGAATCGTGTTCGTTCGGTAGCCGGTCCGGCAATCAACGTCTTTGTAGAACAACGGATGCTCGTACGCATCGGCAACATTGATCGTCTTTCCCTTCATCGCGCTGGCGCCAGCGACCCCAAGCCGGGCATCGAAGCAGATTTTTTGGTTGTCCAGAGATATCAACGAGCAGAGCTCACATTTTTCCCTGTCGAAGAGAAAAACGCTCACCAGATCGGCGCGCAACAGGTCCTTCACCTCACGCGCGACCAAGTTCATCAGCGGAACGAGTTCTCGTTCCGAGTGGATCCGCCTGATGGTCGACATTAACGCGAACTTATCGGTATCGGTCATAATCGGAGCGTCGGTCTCGTCTGAGCCTAGCTCACCGCGTACCATACCGCCAAAACAACTGTCAACGAGGTGAAAACCAGGAGATTCTGGCGTCGAGCGGCGGAAACGAAATTGCAAAACGGAAACGGAGTTGCCACGGGTGCCGCCTTAAAACGCTCACCCGTCTATATCTCTGCTTAGCCTCAAGCTCGTTCTCCTAAATCTACTCGGCATTACGATTGCTCGGACAGTCGAATCGAAGCCAGTAAAGTTTTCCAGATGTGAAATCCTGCTTTCATGGAATCCGCACTAATCCTTTCAGTCCCGCTCATGAGGTTAAAGATCAATGAATTGCCACGTGTGAAATGCAAACCAGTTGCGAGGGAGCGCCCGCGAAACGAAAAAAAATTGACAGGCGGCGCTTCATATGAGAATTTTCCGGACACTTACTTTCTTGTTCAGCTCATACCATAAGTTTCGAAACCCAAATCAGCGGCAAAGAGAAGTATCAAATGAGCTATATCTCGCTTTTTCTCGGGCTCGTCTGCTTGTTTATTCCGCGGCCGACTCTGGCTAGCGCTAATATTACTGTGCAAATCAGTTCCGTACAAATTACTCGGGACCGCCGGCCGAGGGTCACATTCGAAGTGACAGCTGCGAAAAATAATCCGCCGGACCTCGCCGATCTCGATCCGGAGCGCGTCAGATTTACGATTGCGGCAATCGAGCGAAATACCAACGGCGATACGCACTATCACAATTATGTTCTCTCCAAGATTTCCGGCAAGCCATACCTTTACACAGCTGAGTCGAGAACTCCCGCGCTTGCGGAAGTTTTGCAACCGGATTTGGATCAAGGCGGCACACTAAAGGAAGTTCGCCCTGGCATTTTCAGCTACAGTTTTAAAACCGCTCTGCCGGCAGATTATGATCGCGAGGTCACGCACGTTGTCGGCGGAGAGATTTCCACCAAAGACGGCAAGGTTGCAAATCCGACTTATGAATTCGTGCCGTCGGGAGACAAGGCGAATGCGTCGCACACCGATGAAGAAAAGCGCAAAGCCGCCAATGGGCCGATGCCACCGCAGAGTGTGCACTACAAGAGATTGATTCACCGAATTCATACTGGCGTGAATTTAGGAGAGCCGTTCACTGTTTATGGCGGGACGCCGACAAAACCCGGCGCGATTGAGTTCTCCGATATCCGTTTTCCGGGAGACCGCCGGAACTGTGTAAATGCCATGTACCCGGCGCTAACGAGCCGCCGTTGCCGGCGGGTTTGTTACCGACGTTGATTCCGCAAGCGGACGGCACCGTCAAAGCGCTTCAGCCGATTATGAGCGCCTGCGTCGGCTGCCACACCTCCGAACCTGCAAAGTTGCACATGGAAACGATGACTTCGAATGGACAGGAGAGCTGCGTAACTTGCCACGGCGTCGGCCGCAGCTTCGCCGTCAAAAAAGTCCATCAACGGTAGTTTCAAGGCTGAATCGCCACGTTTCATCAGATCGCGAGATGCACAGCGGCAGCTAAGTTTTGCTGGACTGATCTCCTGATCGCACGGGCGCCTTAACGCGGATAGAGTTCCTTGATGAAACCTTCTTTCGCCAGCTGTTCGAGCGGCGCAGGGTCGTAGAATTGCCGTGGGCCTATGCTTTTCGCTTTCGGATTTCGCGTGGCGATGTCTTCGACAACGCCTTCCATCTCGGCCTGTGTGACCGTTGGCACGTCACGAATGTATCCCAAGACATAGGTCTTGAACGCGCTCGCGAGGAGCTTGGTATCGGTCGTGCGCGTGTATTTGCCGAGAATCCGAATCGTAAAATCGGGGTTGTTCTTGGCGTACTTGATCCCTTCAAGAGTCGCCTTCAAAAATCGGTTGACGATCTGTGGGCGGCTTCGGATGAATGAATCCCTTGTGACCAGAGCCGTCCCTGGATAGCGAAATTTTAGCTCGCTCAGATTCAGGAATTCTTTGTAGCCAAGCTCCTTAGCCTTCTCGAGAGTCGGCGATGAAATCAGACCGCCTTTGATCACGCCCTGTTGCATAAACAACAGAATTTCAGGCACTCCCCCAGTTTGAATCATTTTGATATCTTTGTTGGCATCAAGGCCGAATTCGCCCACCGCCTTTCTGAGTCCCAGATCGGTTAACGACCCGAAACGGCTAACACCGAACGTTTTGCCGCGCAAATCCTGCGGTGAGCCAATGTCGGGTGTGGTGACGAGGCTCATGGGAATTACATTGATCGTCGTGCCGATGATCGTCACATCCGATCCGGAGAGGCGCGAAAGAGCTGCCGCAGCCCCTGAGCCCTGAACAATCTGGGTATCGCCCGAGACCAGTGTCGTGATCGCCTGTGCGCCGGCAACATAGATGATGCGCACATCGAGTCCGTATTTCTTGTAAATCCCGGCTTCGTAAGGCACCCAGGTGGTAATGGACGTGGCGGCAATGGACGAGTAGCAAACGTTGATCCGCTCAGGTTCCGCCGCCCGCACGTTTGAAGTCACGGCCATCGGCACAAACCCCAGCAACACAAATACAACAAAGTTGGCCATGCGGCTCAAGCTCATAAAAGTTGGCTCCATTCATTAGTAGCCGGGTTGGCCAGCATCCCGCTGACCTTAAGAGACGCATCAAGTCGAGTCAAGTTGATACTCTGGTTACATTGAGATGAGTTTTTTGGTGTGATATTGGGCAACTTGCGCGTGACATGGAGAGCGAGATCAAAAATATCGGCGTGGTTGGGCTCGGCGTCATGGGCTTCGACATCGCTTTCTTGTATGCCATGAAGGGCTTTCATACTGTGGCCTACGATGCCGCACCCGCAGCCATGAATGCAGTCGAAGCTCGCCGCGAGCAAACCATCGAACGGCTGCGAAAAAGAAACCGGATCAGCGACACCGAGACCGATAATGTTCGAACCCTGCTGGTAAAAGCCTCCAATCTTGGATCGCTCTCAGGCATGGATCTGGTCACAGAAGCGGTTTCGGAAAATCCAACTACGAAGGTCTCTGTTTATCGAGCCCTCAGATCCGCCGGATTTGGTGGACTGTTGACGACCAACACGTCATCTGTGACCCGTGCAACTTTACTCGCCTATGGCGCCTATGATCCTGATCGCTTTGTTCTCACGCATTTTTTCAATCCGGTCCTTTACACCCAGATTGTTGAGGTGGTGCCCGGTGATATGGCGGTTGATCGCCGCGAGTCATTGCTGGCGTTTTTGCGCAGCATCGGCCGCCAACCCGTGGAGACTCAGGACATTTCCGGTTTCGTCTCGAATGGCATCCTCATGATTTACGCCGTTATGGCGCTGCGACTCTTGGAATGCGGTGCACCCATCGAACGCGTCGAGCAGGCCGCCAGAGCGCTCAAGCTTTTGCCGCCGTTATTGAGCTTCGATAGTTGGAAGCCCTCGATCGTCGAAGACGTTACCCGGGTCATGTTCGATCATCGAGGCGACGCCTTTTTGCGCTCGTCGCGATTGTTGCAGCATCTGGCCATGGATAATCCCCGATTCTATCTAGAGCAAAGGCCCAATCCCAAGATTTATGATCTTGCCGAAGTAACAAAACGATCCATAGACGATGCAATGGTCGAGCAGGCATTGCGCCTGGCGATACTGGTCGCGGCCGCCCGCTTGGCCGAGCTGGGCGAATCGCCTAGCACGATCGATTTTGTCGCCCAGGAAGGAATCAAGCTTCCCGAAGCGCCTCTAAAGAAGATCGACGCTATGGGTGCTGCGCAGATTCTCGAAGAATTGGCCCAAATCAATCAGCAGTTGGGAGGCGATCCGCTGAATCCGCCTACGCTTCTCAGCGCAATGGCAGAGACCAGTCAAACATTTTATAAAAACAATCAGCCAAATCCGTGGGTGTCGGCCCACGTTCGTCGAGCGGCAGATCATGCGCGCGATTGATGTTCACGTTCATCCGAGCACGCGCGGCCTCGATCGCCACGCCTGCACGTATTTCAGGCGCAATCTCAGCGAAGTGCCGCAAACCGCGGAAGAATTCGCTCGGTTGTACATGAGACAGGATGTGAAAGCGCCGCTTATCGGCTGGCATCCTTCCACAGTCAAAGAAGGCAGCCGAAACAGCAATGAGCACGTCCTCGAACTAGCGGCCAGTTTTCCCGATGCTTTTCCCGGAATCCTCGCTTCATTGGATGTTCATGCCAATGACTTGAATGCTGTTGCCCGTTACGCGGATGATTTGGCGGGCAATCCCAAAGTTCTCGGTTTCAAATTCCACCCGCCCGATCAGGGATTCTATCCGACTGAAAGAAGACTGTATCCGATCTGGGAAATTCTTCAGGCGAGCCGTAAGCCGGCGATGTTCCACGTCGGCTTTACCGTGCTTGGTGCGAACACAGACGGCGGCAGCGGCATCGCTCTGGATTATGGCAGACCGGTTCACCTCGACATGTTGGCTCGTGATTTTCCCCAGATGAAAATCATTGCCGCCCATCCCGGCTGGCCTTGGGAACAAGAGCTGGTCGGAGTGGTCACTCATAAAAAAAATCTTTTTGTCGACACCTCCGGTTATCTCGCTGGGCAATTACCGGACATTTTTCTCAAGGCGATCGGCGGGCGGCTTCAGGATAAGGCGCTTTTCGGCACGGACTTCCCTTACGTTGATTTAGAAAAAGCGTTGGCGAGCTTCGAGCAGATGAATTTCAAAGAAACCGTCAAAGAAAAACTGCTGGTGACCAATGCCAAAGCGCTTTTTGCGTTGTAATTGGGAACAGTCGTTTCGATCAACTGTCATTTCGATCAAAGGGAGAAATCTTTCGGAGTCGCATTTGGGACGAGGCAAGGAGATTTGCGTATGAAAGCGCGCGGGCGACTTACAAGCTTGGTCTTGATTTTCCTAGCGCTCATACTGACGGTGATCTCCACCGCACACGCTGCCGAGCGCGTGAGAATCGGTTATCCCTCACCCAGCGCCAATTTCTATCCGTTGTTTGCGACGAAGGAAGCCAATCTTTTCGAAAAGTATGGCTTCGAGCCGGAAATGATTTACATCCAGGGCGTTCAACTGATCGCGGTACAAGTAGCGGGGCAGCTCGACTTCTCTTCGGTTTCCGGTCTGGTTTTTCTTCAGGCTTCTATCGAGGGCTCGGACCTGACGATGCTCGCCAGCTCCAACGACAGCCAACCGATGAAGCTCATGGTGCACAGCGGCGTTGCAGGCCCGAACGATTTGAAAGGAAGAACCATTGCGGTCACGCGGTTCGGCTCGCTCACGGACCTACTGCTTCGCCCGATGCTCAAGAACTGGGGATTGGATCCGCAGAAAGACGTGAAACTGCTGCAGATCGGCAGACTACCCGATATGGTCGTCGCCATCGCGCAGAAAAAAGTCGATGGGGGCGTCATTTCTTTTCCCAATTCGCTGCAAGCAGAGAAAATAGGCATAAAGACTCTTGTTGATTTTGCCGATTCAGGGCTGGATATTCCGTCTACTACTGTCGTCGCAAGCCGAAAGTACGCGAATGCGCATCGTGACACGGTGCTGAGATTTCTTAAAGCA
>Ga0075434_100002852_pt1 | contig 15324 bp, 11 predicted proteins | sample RhiMethybrSRZTD3_FD_75298 | JGI IMG/M metagenome (GOLD analysis project Ga0075434, IMG submission 75298) | Populus rhizosphere microbial communities from Tennessee, USA - Rhizosphere MetaG P. TD hybrid SRZTD3 | ecosystem: Host-associated > Plants > Roots > Rhizosphere > Soil | place: USA... | reverse complement strand
GGCCGCATGGTCGTCATCGAGATGAACCCGCGCGTGTCGCGCTCGTCGGCGCTCGCGTCGAAGGCGACCGGCTTCCCGATCGCGAAGATCGCCGCGAAGCTGGCGCTCGGATATCACCTCGACGAAATCCCCAACGACATCACGCGCCTCACGCCGGCCTCGTTCGAGCCGACGATCGACTACGTCGTCGTCAAGATTCCCCGGTGGAACTTCGAGAAGTTCCCGCAGGCGGATCGCACGCTGACGACGCAGATGAAATCGGTCGGGGAAGTGATGGCGATCGGACGCACGTTCAAGGAAGCGTTCATGAAGGGCGTGCGATCGCTGGAGCTCGGACGAAGCGGTCTGCTGTTCGCGCCGTCGGGCATGGACGACGAAGACGACGCGTCGCTGCGCAAGCGGCTGGCGATTCCGAGCGATCGCCGCATGTGGGATCTGTTCCGCGCGCTCGATCGCGGGTGGACCCCCGACGCGTTGCACGACGTCACCAAAATCGATCCGTGGTTCCTGCGCCAGTTCGCCGAGATCGCCGGGATGCGACGCGCGGCGGAGCGGACCGGCCTGGCGGGAATCACCGCCGACGACATGCGCCGGCTGAAGCGCGCCGGCTTCGGCGACGCGGAGATCGCCCTCGCGGTAAACGCGTCCGAGGACGCGGTCCGGGAACGGAGAACCACGCTCGGACTGAAGCCGGTCTACAAGCGCGTCGACACGTGCGCGGCGGAGTTCGAATCGTTCACGCCGTACATGTACAGCGCCTACGAGCCGACCTGCGAGTCGAATCCGACCGCGCGGCCGAAGGTGGTCATCCTCGGCAGCGGACCGAACCGAATCGGGCAGGGCATCGAGTTCGACTACTGCTGCTGTCACGCGGCCTTCGCGCTGAAAGAGGAAGGCCTCGAAACGGTGATGATCAACTGCAACCCGGAAACGGTGTCGACCGACTACGACACGGCGGACCGGTTGTACTTCCAACCGCTCACCTTCGAAGATGTGATGGCGGTCATCGAGACCGAACGATCGGCGGGCGGCGACGTCTCGTGTCTCGTGCAGTTCGGAGGGCAGACACCGCTGAAGCTCGCGCTCGCGCTGCAGCGCGCCGGCGTCAGAATTCTCGGCACGTCGCCCGACTCGATCGATCTCGCCGAGGACCGCAAACGCTTCGCGAAGCTGCTCGCCGATCTCAACATCACACAGCCCGCGAGTGGAACAGCCACGTCGAAGCAGGAAGCGCGCGACGTCGCGGCAGCGGTCGGATTCCCCGTCGTGGTACGTCCGTCGTACGTGCTCGGCGGCCGCGCGATGGCGATCGTGTACGACGTCGGCACGCTCGATCGCTACATGACCCACGCCGTCGACGCGTCGCCCGAGCATCCGATTCTCGTCGACAAGTTCCTCGAGGACGCGTTCGAATTCGACGTCGACGCGGTCGCCGACGAGACCGGCGCGGTCGTGATCGGCGGCATCATGGAACACATCGAGGAAGCGGGCATCCACTCGGGCGACAGCTCCTGCGTCGTGCCGCCGTTCATCTGCCCCGAGCGTCATCTCGCCACCATCCGCGACTACACGCGCCGCATCGCGCGCGCGCTGAAGGTGGTCGGCCTGATGAACGTGCAATTCGCGATCAAGGACAACGTCGTGTACGTGCTCGAGGTGAACCCGCGCGCCTCGCGAACGGTTCCGTACTTGTCGAAGGCGGCCGGTCTGTCGCTTGCAAAGGTTGCCGCGAAGGTGATGGCGGGCCGATCGCTTGCGGATCTCGGGCTCACCGAAGATCTTCAGGTCGCCGGCGTGTTCGTGAAGAGCCCGGTGTTTCCGTTCGTCCGCTTCCCGGGCGTCGACACCATCCTCGGGCCGGAGATGAAATCGACCGGCGAGGTGATGGGTGGATCCTCAAGCTTCGGCGTCGCGTTCGCGAAGGCGCAGCTGTCGGTCGGTCAGCGGCTGCCGGAGGGCGGGACCGCGTTCGTCAGCGTGAACAACGACGACAAAGCGAACCTGCTGCCGATCGCCCGCGACCTCGCGGATCTTGGATTCCAGCTGGTGGCGACGCGCGGGACGGCCGCGTACCTGCGTGCGTACGGGCTCGACGTCGAGGTCGTTTACAAGGTGAACGAAGGCCGCCCGAACATCGCCGACGAGATCGTGAACCGCAAGGTCGACATCATTATTAATACGCCGCTCGGACGGGAGTCGTTCTTCGACGACCGCACCGTTCGGCGCGCCGCCATGATGCACGAAGTTCCGTGCATCACCACGCTCACCGGCGCCGCCGCCGCGGTCAGCGCCATCCGCGCGCTGCGCGAGCAGGGACTCGTCGTCCGCGCGCTCCAGGACTACTACGCAGGAATTGCAGCGGAGAAAGTGTAGCCACGCGGCAGATTTCGCCAGCTCGCAAGATCCATCCGACACAAAGGACACAGAGGACACGAAGGTAATTTCTTCAGGCTGCTAGTCTTGCAGCCTTCGTGTCCTTTGTGCCCTTTGTGTCCTTTGTGTCTCCGGTGTTGACCGTGCCCTTGCAGCGGCGCGGTGGATGCGAACGATCGCTGCAATTCCCGCGTCCGCGCTCCTCGCGGGCGCCGCGCTTGGTCTTCTCCTTTCTAATCCACCGTACGTTCTCGCCTTCACGTCCGTAGCGGCGAGCGTCGCCGTCGCGCTTGTCGCGTGTCCGCTGCGGCGTCCCCTCGTTCTCGCTGTCGCCGTCATCTGCGGTTTTCTGAGTGGTGCGACGTTGCTGTCGTCCGTCGCGTGGCAGCGCGCGTTGCGTCCGTCCCTCCGCGTTGTCTTCGAACAGCTCGCCCGCGCAGAGCGGGCGCAGGCCGAGCGCGAAGGGCGCCGTCTGCCCGAAGACGATGAGGCGTTTGCGATCGTCGAGGGCGTGCTCCGCGCGGACGCGTCGTTGAGCGATGCCGGAGTGGCGCTGAGCGTGGCGGTGGACGGGCTGGAGGGGCAGGAGGGGCGGGACGGACAGGACGGGCGGGAGCGGCGCGTCACGGGCGGCATCACGGTCACCGTCGTCGGCGGGCTCGCGGCGGATCGCATCGACGACTGGCGCGCCGGGCGCCGCGTGCGGTTTCCGGTTCAGCTCCATCGCCCCGCGCGGTATCTCGATCCCGGCGTACCGGATCACGAGCGCCTGCTTGCCCGGCACGGCGTCACGCTCGTCGGGACGGTGAAAAGCGGCGCGCTCGTCGAAGTGCTCGCGCGCGGATCGCCGCTCGACGAGGCGATGGCGGGCACGCGTGCGTATGCGCGACGCGCCATTGCGGCGGCTGTCGGACGATGGAGCAGGGAATCGGCAGGCATCGTGACGGCGATCGTCATCGGCGATCGCGCGGGTCTCGCGCCGGCGCTGCAGCAGCAGCTGCAGGACGCCGGGACTTATCACGTCATCGCCATCTCCGGTGGAAACATCGCCATCGTCGCCGGGCTGCTGCTCGGCGCGTTTCGCATCGCAGGCTGGCTCGGACGGACGGCAATGCTGTCTGCGATCGTCGCGCTTGCCGGCTACGCGCTGCTCGTCGGCGGAGGCGCCTCGGTCGATCGCGCCACGTTCATGGCGTCAATCTACTTCGCCGCCCGCGCGCTGGATCATCGCAGCGCGCCGTTCAACGTGCTTGCACTCGCGGCCGGCGTGCTCGTCGCCGCGGATCCGCTGTCGATTGCCGACCCGGCATTTCTGCTCACCTTTGGCGCGACGCTCGCGATTCTCCTCGTCTTCCCAGCGACCGCGACGAAGACGGCGGCACTCGTCGAGGAGGCACGCACGCGGATTGCCGCTCCATCGAAGGCCATGTCGGTTGTCGCGGTCCTCATTCGTGCGGCTGCGGCGCTGTTCGCGGCGTCAGTTGCCGCCGAAGCGATGCTGTTTCCGGTTGGAGCGATCGCCTTTTCGCGAATCACCTTCGCAGGTCTCGCGCTCAATTTCATCGCGATCCCGCTGATGGCGGTCGCACAGGTTGCCGGCATGGCCGTCGTGCCGCTGGCGGCCGTCTCGCAGATCGCCGCACACGCGATCGGGTTCGTCGCGCACGTCGGTGCGAGTGGTCTCGCGCGTTCAGCGGGCCTGGTGGAGTACGCGCCGCTGCTCGCGTATCGAGTCGCGCCGCCGGCATGGCCGGCCGTCGCCGTTTACTACGCCGCATCGGCAGCGGCGTGGGCAAGCTGGTCGCGTGCGCGCCGCACCGGCCGCGCGTTCGCCGCCATCGCGGTGTTCGCCGCGCTCTGGATTCTCGTCGACCCGCACACCGTCGTTGCGCCGCACGGGGACGGCCGCCTTCACGTCACGTTCATCGACGTCGGCCAGGGCGACGCGACGTTCGTGCGCTTCCCGCGCGGGTCCACGCTGCTCGTCGACGCCGGCGGTCTCTCGTTCTCGTCATCCTTCGATATTGGCGACCGCGTCGTCGCGCCGGTCGTTCGCGACCGAGGCTTCCGACGCATCGACTACTTCGCGCTGACGCACGGCGATCCCGATCACATCGGCGGCGCCGCCGCCGTCATCGCGGAGTTCAGACCGCGCGAAGTATGGGAGGGGATTCCCGTTCCCCGCGCGGATGCGTTGACGAAACTGCGGATGCAAACACAGTCGCAGCGCGCCCGCTGGGCGAACGTGTATGCGGACAACCGCGTGACCGTAGACGACGTCGAGGTCATCGCACGGCATCCGCGTCCTGCTGATTGGGAGAGACAGAAGGTCCGCAACGACGACTCGCTCGTCCTGGAACTCCGCTGGCGGGACGTGTCGGTCCTGCTCACCGGCGACATCGGCAGGGCAGTCGAGGGATCGATCGCGGAAGCGCTCCCGCCCGCCCGCCTGCGCGTGGTGAAAGTGCCGCACCACGGCAGCCTGTCATCGAGCAGTCCGAACTTCGTAAATGCAATCCGACCCACTGTCGCCGTCGCGAGCGCCGGCCGCGCGAATCATTTCGGTCACCCGACGCCCGAGGTACTCGAGCGCTACCGCCAAGCAGGATCCGTGATCTTTCGAACCGACCGGGATGGAGCGGTGATGGTTGACAGCGACGGGTACTCACTCGACGTGAACACATTCGTGGGACGGCGATTATCGCTGCATTAAAGCAACCACGAAGACGCGAAGACACGAAGGAGCACGAAGAAGAAAGGAAGGCTCTTATGCTGCGAATCCAGAGTCCGTTGTCGGAAGAGCTCGAGGATCTCATTCACCGCACGATTGGTTGCTGCATAGTGGTCCATCGCGAGCTCGGGCCCGGGCTGCTCGAACACATCTACGCACGCGCAATCTGTATTGAGCTGACTGCCGCACGAATCCCGTTCGAGCGTGAGAAGAAGATCGCCGTAATGTATCGAGGTGAACTCCTCTGCGAGCAGCGACTCGATTTCGTTGTGAAAGGCGAGCTACTGCTGGAGATCAAGTCAATCGAGCGACTTGTCGCGATCCACCATGCGCAGACGCTCAGCTACATGCGTATTGCGCACCTCCGGGCCGGTTTGCTGATCAACTTCAACGTTCCGATACTGCAGGATGGCATCAGACGAAAGGTCTTGTGAAACGTTGTCCTCTTCGTGCGTCTTCGTGCCTTCGTGTCTTCGTGGTCGCACTACTGCTCGCGAGGGCGCTCCTTCGCCTGCTGCCACGCGGTCTCGAGTTCCTCGATTCCCATGTTCGACATCGTCCGGCCCGACTCCGAGATCGTGCGCTCCATCACTGTGAAGCGTCTTGTGAACTTGTCGTTCGCCTTTCGGAGCGCGGTCTCGGGCTCGATTCCGAGCTTCCGCGAGAGATTGGCCATCGCGAAGAGCAGGTCTCCCATCTCTTCCTCCGCGCGATCGCGATCGATGCCGCCGCTCTCCACGACCTCGCGCAGCTCGTCGACTTCTTCCTGAATCTTGTCGACGACCTGGCCGGCCGCGTTCCAGTCGAAGCCGACCGACGCGGCGCGCGTGCCGATGTGGAACGCTCGCAGCAGCGCGGGCAGCGCCGGCGCGATGCCGCTGAGAAGCGTTTTGGGTTTCGCGGCCCTGGACGCGTTCGAGTTTTCCCGGGCCTTGATCTCTTCCCATCGCGTCCGCACCTGACCGGCCGACTCGAGCGGCGCCTCGCCCGCGTCGCGCGCGAAGACATGCGGATGGCGGCGCACGAGCTTGTCGGCGACGCTCTTCAGCGAGTCGGCGATCGTGAAATGCCGCGCCTCCGATTCGAGCTGCGCGAGAAAGACCGCCTCGAACACGAAGTCGCCGAGCTCCTCGCAGAGTGCGGCGTGATCGTGGCGATCGATCGCCTCGAGCACCTCGTAGGTCTCCTCGAGAACGAACGGCTTCAGCGTGTCGATGGTCTGCTCGCGGTCCCAGGGACATCCGTCTGGACCGCGGAGCGTCGACATGATCTCGACGAGACGCGTGAATTCGGCGGCAGCACGGCTCGAATCGGACATTTGGTAATCTTAATCAAATGTCCGACGAGCAACTGTCGTTCACGGCATTCGTGCTGTCGCTGGCGAGCACGGCCGCGATTCACTTCGGCGATCTTCCCGATCCGGTCTCGGGCGAGGTCAGCACCCCGAACCTCGAGGGCGCATCGCAGATGATCGACATCCTGTCGCTTCTCGAGCAGAAGACCCGCGGCAACCTGACCGCCGAAGAGCGCCAGGTGCTCGAGCAGGTGCTCTACGAACTCCGGATGCGCTTCGTCGAAGCCAGGGGCGGCGAGAAGCGAATCATCACCCCGTGAAACCCTAGTTGAAGATAACCGTACTCGGAAGCGGAACGTCTCATGGCGTGCCGTCGATCGGCTGCGACTGCGCCGTGTGCCGCTCGTCCGATCCGAAGGATCGGCGCATGCGGCCGTCGATTCTGATCGAGCTCGACGAGGGTCCGCCCGCGAAATTCGCGCGCGCGGTCCGCTCGATTCTCGTCGACACCTCGACCGACCTGCGCGCGCAGGCGCTGGCGTTCGACGTCCGCCGCGTCGACGCGATCCTGTTCACGCACAGCCACGCCGATCACGTGTTCGGTCTCGACGATGTGCGGCGGTACAACCAGATGCAGCAGTCGGCGATCGCATGCTTCGCCGACGCGAACACGCTCGACGGCCTTCGGACGATGTTCGGCTACGTGTTCGACCCGCCGCGCCAGAAGGGCGGCGGCATCCCGCAGCTGACGCTCTTTCGCATCGCCGGCCCGTTCACGCTCGGCGGCGTCGAGATCGTGCCGATTCCGCTCTTCCACGGGCGCCTGCCGGTACTTGGATTCCGCATCGGCGCGTTCGCGTATCTCACCGACTGCAACCGCATTCCCGACGAGTCGTGGCCGCTTCTGACCGACAACGGCGGAGTGCGCACGGTAATCATCGACGCGCTGCGGCATCGCCCGCACTCCACGCACTTCAGCGTCGGCGAAGCGCTCGACGCGGTCGCGCGCCTCGGCGCCGAGCGCGCGTACTTCACGCACATCTGTCACGACCTCCCGCACGCCGCAACGTGCGCGCAACTGCCGGCCGGTGTGGAGTTGGCTTATGATGGGCTCACTTTGGAGATCGAGTGAGCCTTCGTGATCTTTGTCAGATAAATGTTGCCCGTTGTGTCCATGGTGACCCTGGTGTCCTTTGTGGCCGGCCTCACCGGTCACGCGGCCGGCGATGGACGTAATCCACTACCCCGAGGATCCGCGTCCCACCCGCTGGAAGCACCCGGTCCTCGCGCTCGGCAATTTCGACGGCGTTCACCGCGGTCATCGCAAAATCCTCGAACGCGTCCGGCGCGTGGCCGGCGAGCACGGCGCGGCGTCGGTCGCCATGACCTTCGATCCGCACCCGCCGCGTGTCGTGCGTCCCGACAAGGCGCCCCCGCTGCTGATGACCAAGGAGCAGAAGCTCGAGGCGCTCGCCGATGCCGGCCTGCACGGCGCCGCGATCGTTCGTTTCACCCCGGAGCTGTCGCGCTGGGATCCGGAGACGTTCGTGCGGACGGTGCTCGTCGACTGGCTGCGCGTGTCGGAGGTCTGGGTCGGCGCCAACTTTCTGTTCGGCCACGACCGCGCCGGCAACTTCTCGATGCTGCGCACGCTCGGCGCGCGCTACGGTTTCAAGGCAGAGAAGATCGATCCGGTCCGCTACAAGGACTTCGTCGTGAGCAGCACGCGCATCCGCCGGCTGGTCGGTGAGGGGCGCGTCGACGAAGCGGGCGCGCTGCTCGGTCATCAGTACTACATCGACGGCACCGTGATGCGAGGCGACGCACGCGGCCGCACCATCGGGTTTCCCACCGCGAATCTGTGCTCGGAGAACGAGCTGCTCCCGCCGCTCGGCGTCTACGCCACGACCGCCAGGATTGCCGGGGTCGTCCATCCGTCGGTCACGAACGTCGGCACGCGGCCGACCGTCGACTCCTCCGGGCGCGTCGTCATCGAAACGCACGTGTTCAACGTCGATCGCGATCTGTACGACGCGACGATTCGTGTGGGGTTCGTACAGCGCCTCCGCGACGAACGCGCGTTCGAGTCGCTCGACCAGTTGAAGGCGCAAATCACCGCCGACTGTGCCCGCGCGCGCGTGCTGTTCGATCGACTTTCACTATAGAATTTCACTCCGTGTCCGATCACGACTTCTTCTTCGCGCTGGTCCTGTCGCGCGAAGATCACTACGGCCCGCTGCTGACCGACGTCCTGACGACAGTGCTCGGGCACGTCGGATTCGGGCCCGACGCCGTGACGGAGCTGGATGGCGCCATCAGGCGCGCGGCCGGCGGCGGCGCGCCCGGCAAGCCGTGCCGCGTCGCGCTCCGGGCGAAGGGGCGCGAACTGCACGTCGACGTCACCCGCGAGGGTGCCTCCCCGTGGCGCACGACGCGTCCGCTTCCGTAGAAACCGATGCGCCTGTACAACACCCTCACCCGCACGGAAGAGACGTTCGCGCCGGCCGCCGACAACACGGTCCGCATGTACACGTGCGGCCTCACGGTGTACGCGCGCGGACACATCGGCAATTTCCGCACGTTCGTCTGCATCGACGTGCTGCGCCGCACGCTCAAGCACCTGCTCGGCTACCGCGTGCGTCAGGTGATGAACTTCACCGACGTCGACGATCGCACGATTGCCGGCGCTCAGCGGGCGGGCCAGGATTTGCGGTCCTACACCGATCAATACATCGCCGCGTTCCGCGAGGACGCTCGTTCGCTCGGCCTCGAGGACGTCGAAGAAACGCCCCGCGCGACGGACGAGGCGAACCTGCGCGCGATGGCCGACATGATTGCCGCGCTCGAGCGGAACGGGCACACCTATCGCAGCGACGGATCGATCTACTTCAAGATCTCGACGATGCCCGACTACGGCAAGCTCGCGCGGCTCGATCACGAAGGGATCAAGCCGGGCGCGCGCGTCGACACCGACAGCTACGCGAAAGACGATGCGCGCGATTTCGTGTTGTGGAAAGGTCATCGCGAAGGCGAGCCGGCCTGGGAGTTTCCCGCCGACGGCGTCACGAGCGGCCGTCCGGGATGGCACATCGAGTGCTCGGCGATGGCGCTGCGGCTGCTCGGCGAGCCGCCGATCGACATCCACGCCGGCGGCGTCGATCTGATTTTCCCGCACCACGAGAACGAGATCGCGCAGGCCGAGGGCGCCACGAACAAGCCCTTCGCGCGGTTCTGGGTGCACGTCGAGCATCTCATCGTCGACGAGCAGAAGATGTCCAAGTCGCTCGGCAACACGTTCACCATGCCGGACGTGGTGGCGCGGGGATTCAGGCCGTCGGCTGTGAGGTACCTGCTGCTCTCGGCGCACTACCGCAAGCAGCTGAATTTCACCTGGGCGAGCCTGACGCAGGCCGAAGAGGCGCTTCGGCGCCTTACAGATTTTCTCGCTCGTGTCGAAACAGTGAAGAGGGAGGGATCGCATCCGGACGTCGCGGAGCGGGTGGAGGCGGGGCGAAAGGCTTTCGCCGACGCCATGCAGGGCGATTTGAACACCGCCGGCGCGCTCGGCGCGATGTTCGAGCTGGTCCGGGCGATTAACTCCGGCATAGACGCCGGCACCATCGGCACGGGCGACCTGCCGGCCATCCGGAGCGCTTTCGAGGAATTCGACCGCGTCCTGGGCGTGCTGTCGCTGCGGCGCGCCGAGGACGAGCGGCCGCCGGTGCCGGTCGACGAAATCGAGCGATTGATTGCGGACCGCCATGCCGCGCGGCGGCGGCGCGATTTCGGCGCTGCCGATCGCATCCGCGACGACCTGGCGGCACGCGGCGTGCTTCTGGAGGATTCCTCCGGCGGCACGCGCTGGAAGAGGAAATGACCACGACGAATCTCAGTGTTCCGCAGATAAGAACCGCGCTGCCCGGTCCGAAGGGCAAAGCGCTCATCGATCGCGACGCCACCGTCGTGTCGCCGTCCTACACCCGTTCTTATCCGCTCGTCATCGAGCGCGGCTGGGGGGCGATGGTCGAGGACGTCGACGGCAACGTGTTTCTCGATTGCGCGGCCGGCATCGCGGTCAATTCGACCGGCCACGCGCATCCCGACGTCGTGAGGGCGATCACCACGCAGGCGCAGAAGTTCCTGCACATGTCGGGAACCGATTTCTATTACGAGCCGCAGGTGCGTCTCGCCGAAGAGCTCGCGCGCGTGGCGCCGATTACCGGCGGCGTTCGCACGTTCTTCGCGAACTCCGGGACCGAAGCGGTCGAAGCGTGCGTCAAGCTGTCGCGCTACACGACCGGACGTCCGAACCTCATCGCGTTTCTCGGCGGCTTTCACGGCCGCACGATGGGTTCGCTGTCGCTGACCGCGAGCAAGGCGATCCAGCGCCGCGGGTTCGGTCCGCTGATGCCCGGCGTGTATCACGCGCCGTATGCCGACTGTTATCGCTGTCCGCTCGGCCTCAACGTTGCGAACTGCGCGGCGGAGTGCCTCGACTTCATCGATCAGCAAATCTTCCTGCATCTCGTCTCGCCCGACGAGGTCGCGGCCATCGTCATCGAACCGATTCAGGGCGAAGGCGGCTACGTCGTCGCGCCCGATCATTTTCTGCAGAAGCTGCGCGAGATGACGAAGCAGCACGGCATCCTGTTCGTGGCCGACGAAGTGCAGTCGGGCATGGGCCGGGCCGGAAAGATGTTCGCCATCGAATACAGCGGCGTCGAACCCGACATGATTGCGATCGCGAAGGGCATCGCGTCGGGGATGCCGCTCGGCGTCGCCGTCGCGCGCAGCGGGATCATGTCGTGGCCGCCCGGCGCGCACGCCAGCACGTTCGGCGGGAATCCGGTGTCGTGCGCGGCGGCGCTCGCGACGATCAAGCTCCTGAACGACACGCTCGTGCGGAACGCCGCCGAAGTCGGCGCGCACCTGATGAACGGCGTGAAGGCGCTGATGGACAAGCACAAGCTGATCGGCGACGTGCGCGGCCGCGGGCTGATGATTGGCGTCGAGCTGGTTCGCGATCGCAAAACGAAGGAGCGCGCGACGACGGAGCGCGATGCCGTCGTCGACGCGGCGTTCCGGCGCGGACTGCTGCTGCTCGGCGCCGGGAAGAACGCGATTCGCTTCTCGCCGCCCCTCGTGCTCACGCGCGATCAGGCGGACATCGCGGTCCGCATCTTCGACGAGGCGCTGATGGAGGGTGAACGTGGTAAATGACCGCGGAGAACGCAGGGAACGCCGAGAAAATCGTTCTCTGCGATCTCTGCGCTCTCGGCGGTCAAATACAACCTGCGGCTGAGGTCTTGCATCAGCGCGCAGGCATGACGCAGGCGCGCCAGCACCTCGGCAAATCAGGCGAAGATCTCGCGTGTCGCGTGCTCGAACGGCGCGGGTACGCAATACTTGCTAGAAGGTATCGTCGGAAGAGTGGAGAAATTGACATCATCGCGCGCGATGGGCCGACGCTCGTGTTCGTGGAAGTGAAGGCGCGCGACGGCAGCCCCTTCGGCAGGCCGGCCGAGGCGGTCACCGGGTTGAAGCGGCTGCGCCTGGCCAGGCTCGCCACCGACTACATCATGCGACACCACCTCCGCGAATGTCCCTGCCGGTTCGACGTCGTGTCGATTCAGTTCGACGGCGGACGTCCCGTCGTGGAGATCTTTCAGAACGCGTTCGATGCCCGAACTCCGTAAGGATCCCGTCACCGGGCGGTGGGTCATCATCTCCACCGATCGGCAGAAGCGGCCGAACGACTTCGTGTTCGAGCACGCGCGCCTCATCGGCCGCGAGCACTGTCCGTTCTGTCCGGGCCACGAAGCGCTGACGCCGCCGGAAATCCTGTCGTACCGGCAGAACGGCGGACCGCCGAACGGTCCCGGCTGGGACATCCGCGTCGTGCCGAACAAGTTCCCCGCGCTGCAAGTCGAAGGCGGCCTGGATCGGATGGGCGAGGGGATGTTCGATCGCATGAACGGGATCGGCGCGCACGAAGTGATCATCGAGACGCCGAATCACGATCGTACGCTCGCGTCGATGTCCGAGCCGGAGATCGAGCGTGTGCTGTCCGCGTATCGCGATCGCATCGTCGATCTGAAGCAGGACCGAAGGCTTCGGCACATTCTCATCTTCAAGAATCATCTTGCGCCGGCCGGTGCGACACTCGAGCACACACACTCGCAGCTCATCGCGCTGCCGATCGTGCCCGACTTCGTTCGCGAGGAAGTGGACGGCGCGCGTCGTCACTTCGCGGAGAAGGAGCGGTGCGTCTTCTGCGACATCATCCGTCAGGAGCTCGCCGACGGCCGGCGCGTCGTCCTCGAGAACGCCGACATCGTCGCCGTCGCGCCGTACGCACCGCGATTCGCGTTCGAGACGTGGCTGTTGCCGAAGCGCCACGGGGCGCGCTTCGAAGAGGCGCCGCGGCACGAATACGAGAGCCTCGCGCGGCTGTTGAAATCGGTGCTGGCGCGCATGAACCGCGCCCTCGAATCGCCGGCGTACAATCTCATCGTCCACACCGCGCCGTTCTCAGATGACGTGCGCGACGTGTTTCACTGGCACATCGAAGTGCTGCCGAAGCTGACGAAAGTCGCCGGCTTCGAGTGGGGGACCGGCTTCTACATCAATCCGACCTCGCCCGAAGAAGCCGCGCGAGTCCTGCGAAACACGAAAGTCTGACGATTTAATTGCGTGGCACTCGTCCGGGCGTATACGGCGCGCCGAGACGTTCGAGCTCCTTCTCAATCGCGGGCACGTCGGTTTCGACGAGCGTCTTCAACTTCGTTCGTTCCGCGACGAACAGCTCCGACGCAATCTGAAGCTGCTGTTCGTGCGTCGTCGTCTGACGTGCGAGCGTACGATTCAGCTCACCGCTGATCGTGTTGGCGCGCTCCGAGATGGCGACCGGTTGCGGACCGGCCCGTGACCCCACGCGCCGATCGCCTTCGAGCTGCACGCGGATCTCGCCGAGACGCCGCTGCAGCGCGCGCGCCTGTTCGTGCAGCGCGCGCGGCGCCGCGGGGGTCTGGTCGAGCGCCTTCCGGATGGCATCGAGCCGCGTGTTCGTGCTTGTCGCCAGCTCGAGCGAGCCCGCGATGTCTCGTCTGAGCGCTTGCAGCTTCTGCTGAAATTCCCATCGCGCGTTCTGATCTCCCGCGAGCTGTGCGCTCTGCGGATCCAGTGCGACGTTGAAGGTGACGGGCCCTCCGAGCTCCTTCACGACGCCGCCGACGCGCTGCGCGAGAGAAACCGAGTAGCGGCCGGGCACGACGTACGGACCGACGAGCGGATCGCCGAACAGTTCCTCGATCTCGCCTCTCGGACGGTTGGGCGGCAGCTGATGCGCGGGCGCGCGAAGATCCCACGCGACGCGCTGCAAGCCTTTTTGCACCGGGCCGGTGATGACGCGGACCGGCGTGCCGCTCGCGTCCTTCACCGTCAGGAGCATCGCGGGCGCTTCTTCGTCCGCCTCCGCGCGCAGTTCGTCGGCGGTCGGGTACTTGATCGGACGTCCCGCTTTGTCGGCCGCCTTCTCCACTTCGACGCGCTGCTCCTTCAGGGTCTTCAACCCTTCCTTCATGTGATACGTGAAGACGGCGCCGAACGGCGGATTCTGTCCGGTGTAGAACATCTCTCCCTGAAACCCTTTGCCCGGCATCCCGTAGGGCATCGTCGGCACGAAGAGGACCGCATCGCGGGCCGGATACAACGTCGCCGCGGCTGCCTCGCCGTCGGAGAACGACGCGCGCAGCGGCGAGTAGTCATCGACGATGTAGACTCCGCGGCCGAAGGTACCGAGGACGAGATCGTTCTCGCGTTTCTGGATCGCGATCTCGCGGACTGCGATCGTCGGCACGCCCGCGATCTTCGTCCAGTGCTCGCCGCCGTCCTTGCTCCAGTACGCCGCGAATTCCGTCCCGGCGAACAGCAGTCGCGGATCGACGTGATCCTCGGCGATCGCATACACCGAACCGCGAGGCGGCAGGTCCCCCGCAATCGACTTCCAACTGCGGCCCGAATCGGTGCTCTTCAGAAGGTACGGCGTGAAGTCGCCGTTCTGGTGATTTTCGACCGCGACGTAGACCGTCGCTGCGTCGTGCTGTGACGCGCGAACGCGCGCGACGTATGCATCGGTCGGAACGCCAGGCAGCTTGTCGATCTTCCGCCAGTGTCCGCCGCCGTCTTCGCTCGCCTGGACGAGACCATCGTCGGTGCCGACGTAGATCAACCCTTCCTTTTTCGGGCTTTCCGCAATCGCGGAGATGTTGCCGTAGAGCGCCGTCGATGTGTTCTTCGCGACCGCGTCGGGTCCCCAAACGCGGCCCATCACCGGCAGCGTGTTGCGATCGATCTGTCGGGTCAGATCCGGTGACACGATGTTCCACGACGTGCCGCGATCGTCGGAGCGGTAGAGAACCTGCGCGCCGAAGTAGAGACGCGTGTGCGAGTGCGGCGAGATGATGAACGGCGAGTCCCAGTTCCAGCGGAGCGGCGTGCCGCCCTTCTCTTCCTGCGGCTGGATGCCGATGCGCTCCCCGGTGCGCTTGTCGTACCGCACGATGACGCCGTGCTGCAGTTCGGCGTAGATCGTGTTCGGATCTTCGGGATCCGGATGCGATACGAAGCCGTCGCCGCCCTGTGTGACGAACCAGTCCTGATTGAGGATGCCGTGTTCCGATCGCGTGCGCGAGGGACCGCCGAGCGAGTTGTTGTCCTGCAGTCCGCCGTAGACGTTGTAGAACGGCGCGGCATTGTCGACGTCGACGTCGTAGTACTGCGCGAGCGGCAGGTTCTCGAAGAAGGTCCACGTCGCGCCGCGATCGACCGAGCGGTACAGGCCGCCGTCGTTGCCGACCATCAGGTGACGCGTGTTCCCCGGGTCGACCCAGATGATGTGATTGTCGACGTGCATGTGCCGCTGGCC
>Ga0075434_100002849_pt1 | contig 15333 bp, 21 predicted proteins | sample RhiMethybrSRZTD3_FD_75298 | JGI IMG/M metagenome (GOLD analysis project Ga0075434, IMG submission 75298) | Populus rhizosphere microbial communities from Tennessee, USA - Rhizosphere MetaG P. TD hybrid SRZTD3 | ecosystem: Host-associated > Plants > Roots > Rhizosphere > Soil | place: USA... | reverse complement strand
CAGGTGCCGGGCGCCACATGCGCTGCCCCCTGCACCGCCGGCGCGATTGTTACCGCAGTCGTGATGTCGCTCGAGCCGCATGCGGGTGGCGGGCTGGGACACGGGGCCGTCACGATATCGTTGTTGTGAGGAACGTGTTGGATCGCGATGTCGAAGATCACCGGTACTCCGATATGCGCTCCACCGAGCCGAAAAAAGGCCGTCAGACCGCGACTCGCGAGCGTATTGGACACGCCATTGTCGGCCACGAGCAGTCCGCCGCCGATGGCGAAATCGATCGGGCGCGATCGTTGAGCCTCGAGCGAGCTCGCCAAAGCCAGGAATCCGGCGATGAAGACTGTCGCGCAACCGGTCTTGGGAGTCATGGCATCCCGTCTGGAAAACGGTCCGGCACCAGATTCAAGATAACGTTGTGCTCGAGCAGTGCTTTGAGTCCAGCGAGCACCAATGCGAAGCCTTCTGTGGCTCCGATCGCCTGCTTCGCCTGCTCTTCTTCAGAGCCACTGAACCCCCAATGCGCGATGCTGACGAACGTCGTGTGGTCGTTTCGAGTCGTGAAGCTCCATTCCACCATGGTCGGACCACCGTACGCTGACCACTCGATCAGGATACGGGAGTTCTTGGTGACCGTCTTGACGGTAACCTGCACGGAAACGTCCTGAAGCGCCCAATACCACGTGACTTGCTTGCCGGCCTCCAGTCTTCCGCTGCTCTTGGTGAACCAGAACCTGGATGTGACGGCAGGATCGACGAATGCCTCGAATACCTGGGCGACCGGCTTGCGGATCAGCATCGCTGCCCGCGCGGTCGGCGTGCGTTCCGTGGTCATGGGTGGTCCAACCCAGGCTCGCCTGGAAGGGTCCAGTTAGGTGGTCATACCCTGCTCGAATCCCCTGCCTCCGTCCACGTCCGCGCGACACGCACGAGCCGAGCCTCGAGCCAGCCCTGGACGCCAGGGCGGTCGTACTCGGTGGCAATCCCAGAATAGCGGCCGCGGGAGACACGGCCAACGCGGCGGAGACTTGGCTATGGCGCGAGTCTTCTCGCCAGGGAAAGCCTGTCCTCATCCGTCCAATCGTCGCGCGGTTCCGCGGCCGCCCGGGCGAAGGTCCAGAGGCGCACGCGCTCCCGATCCACGCCGAGCAAATCCGCAACGCGAGCAATCGTCCCGTCCGGGTTCGCGGCAAGGCGCGCCGTGCAGTTCAACAGGTGCTGCGTCGCGTCGTAGGCGGGATCGCCCACGAATGGCTTGGGATCGATGACGAGCCATGGCTCCCGTTCCGCCCGGAGCACGTTGCCCGCATGCAGGTCCGTGGCCAGGAGCGTTTCGGTCGGGGCACTGCGTGGCAGCTCCTGAAACAGCCGCAAGCCTGCGCGCACGATTCCATGGTCCGGCCAGCGGGCCACGTCCACGGTCGTTTCGGCGGACCAGGATGCCGCCATTTCCGACAGCGGCCGAAACGGATGCGGCCGGTGCGGTGCGCGCCACAGACGGTTGAGCAAATCCGCGATCACGACGTCCTGCTCCGGCTCGGGCAGCTCGCGGAGCGTCGTTCCGGGCCGGCAACGCTCGAGCAGCATGGCGCCCAGACACTCGTCGGCTTCGAGCAGGCGCACCGTCGGATCGCCATCCCAGAAGCGCAAGCCGGCGATCTCGTGGAGTCCCTCCATGTGAGGAAGGCCGAGTTTCAGGACGCAGGCTTGCCCCGCCGAGCGCGTGGCGCTGGCCACCCACGCGCAGCTGCCCTCACTCGAGTCGAACGCCTCGCCGATAGTGATCGACCAGCGTCGCTCGAGCTCCGCGACGGCCGAGGGAAGCCACTCCAGCCAGCGGGCACGTTCGGGCGCCTTCGCGCAGCTGGCCACGAGGTGATCCGGAACCGTGATGGGCATGGTCTAGCGGTGGCGAGGGATCCAGCGCCCCACCGTTCTCGTGTAATGGTCGTAGGAATCGCCGAATTGGCGGCGCAGCATCGGCTCCTCAAAGCCGATCACGAACAGATTGACCAGGACAAACCAGATCAACCAGTAGATGAGCAATCCGACGGAACGGGCCAACAGCGCTTCGCCCAGCACGATCGTCGTCACACTCAGGTACATCGGGTTGCGCACGTAGCGATACAGACCCTGCACGACGAGCTGCCGTGGTGGATCGACGGGAGCCAGCGTGCCACGCCCCCGATGGGCGAATTCCCAGATACAGGCGGCCAACAGGCTGACCCCAGCCGCGATGACCAGAAGACTGAGCAGATGAATCGGATTGCCCCACTCGATCCTGACATGCTCGAGACCGAAGAATCGCCACGGTACATAGCCGGCGTAGAGTCCTGGAAGCAGGGCGGTCCACAACAAGCTGCGGAGCGCGAGCCAGATACCCGGGGAACCGGTCATGGTCGTGGCGAGATGAGGTTCATTGCATCATGGTCTGTTGCATGGCGACCGCCTGCCAGCGGCCGTCGCGTCGCACGAATATGCGCAGATACCGGATCCGTCCGGCAAACGGAAAGCCGCGAAACGTCCCCGTGTTGTCGGCGATCCCTCTGAGTACCGCCACATCGCCGTAGATGCGGACGGTCAAGCTGTCGTATTTCACCGCGGTCAGCTTGAGGTCCCCGCTGGCAATATCGCGGATATTGTCCGCGCGGGTGCGCACCTGGCCGAGTCGAGAAATCTCGACGAATTCCGGCGCGACGAGTCGCGACAGCGCATTCGTGTCGGCCTGCAACAGGGCCTGTCCCCGAGCTGCCTCGAGTGCCCGCACCGAGTCCTCGGCAGGCGTGTTGTCCTGGGCGGTGAGCGGGCTGCCAAAGACGATGAACGGTACAGGGAAAACAGAGCGTCGTATCATGGACCGATCCTCCCCGTGTCTGTGGCTGTTTGACGCGCGAAGGCCGCGGCGGTGATCGCGAAGACCAGGCTGGGACGACCGCTCGCATCCGGCCTCGCGCCGACGCGGGTCGCGCCGATCTTCAGGACGGCGCGCTGCGATCGAATGTTTCCCGGGCCGATCAGGAACAGGACGGTGTCCACGAAGCGGAACGCATGGTCGAGCATGAGCCGCTTCATCTCCCCATTGTGCGCCCCGCCCCAGTGCGACCGGGCCAGGAAGGTCCAGCCGATCTCGATTTCGCGCTTCTCAGCATCGTAGTCGTGGTATCGCGATGACCCGATGACTTTTCCATCCAGAGTGTCGATCGCCAGCAACGCGCCGCCTGAGGCCATGGCATCCCGAAAAAACGTACGAAACGTTTCCTCTTGGTAGCGGTTGGGATCAGGATGCTGCTCCCAGATGAGAGGGTCGGCGGCCACGGCGTACAAGGCCGCGAAATCCCCGGCCTCGAGCGGTCTGAGGGTGACGAGTGGACCTCGCAACGTGGGCTGCAGATCGAATGCCATCCTTCGCTCGAAGCTAGTGGCGTTCCAAGTTGTTGGGCCTAATTCCCGGTGGCCGAATGACGCACGCGGACGTAACGGCGTACATGCGCCGAATAGTTCCGAGTAGGTGGAACGCCACTAGCTGAGGTTCTCCTGGATGAAACGGGGACTGAGGTGGACGTCGACCTGCACCAGAGGCGCGTCACTGATACAGCGAAAGCTGTGGATCTCTCCGGCTTTGATGACCAGAATGTCCCCTGCCCCGGCCTCGAATTCCTCCCCGTTGACGTTCCACAACCCGCGACCTTCCCGCACGAATTGCACTTCATCGTACGGGTGACGATGAGGTCCCGGTCCCTTGCCCGGAAGGGCGGAAAGCAGAAACGCCGATACGGCGACATCCCCGTTATCGGCGCCGACAAAATGATGCGAGCTCCCGTGAAATGGCAGGTTTTCCTGGCGGACCCGGTACATGCTCTGAACCTCCTTTGCGAAAATCCCGACGGACTGGAGGGACGGCTAGCGCGCCAGTCGCTTTCGGACGGCGGCGCTCGTCAGCTCGCGAAGGGCGTCCTTCCCGATCCATCGTGCCGAGGGTTTCGTCGACGCTGCCAAGCGTCGCGCCGTAGCGACTGCCGCCATGTGCAATCCCCTGCTCCGCCGGCCGATGGATCGAAGCGCCCAGCTCACTCCCTTCTTGACGAAATTCCGTTCGTCGACCGCGGCTCGCTCGATGAGGGGCAGCGCGCGCTTGAAGCGGGCATCAATCGTCTTCCGGTCATGCAATGCCAGGGAGGCCAGCAGGGCAAAAGCCGCCCGGCGCACGAATTCCTCTCGCCGGCGACTCCACTGCGTGACCTTCCGCCATGCGTGCGGTGTGCGGTCGAACAAATGAAAGCACAGGGTATCGCAAATAGCCCAGTTGTCGAAGTCCCTGGTCCAGCGATCCATCTGTGTGGAGCTGACGCGCGCGGGCTCCGCGATGAACGCCGTCAGCATGCGCGCTTCGTACCAGCCGGTTTTCCGGAGGGCCACGGCCAGCTCGTGATCACGGCCCAGCCGCTTGCCGAGCTGCCGGATGGTGGCCACCGAGACGCCGAACATCTTCGGGGCCACGATGCCGTAACGCGCCATACCGTCGCGGTTGCGCTTCGTGCCGCGCAGCTTGAGCCAATCGACCGCCTGCCGGACAACTGATGCCGTCATCGATTGCGCACGACGGCGATTCGGGCTTTCACGAGCTGCTTGACGAGTGTTACCGGGATGGGCTTGGTGAGGGGAAATTGAATCGTGCCCTTCGACGTCTTGTATTTCTTGAGCTCGGCCGCGTGGGCGCGCTTGAAGGCCCCGGTCAACGGGTACATGCTCGTGTGCGCCTTCCAGGCGGCGTACGCCAGGAGCGAGTGTCCGTTGTACTTGATCGCCGGGATCCCATAGCTGAACGCGTCCTCAGCACCCGGGGCAGCGGCGCGAATGGTCGAGCGGAGTTTCCGGAGGGCGCGTCGGCTTCCGGGCGGGAGGGATGCGAAGTACGCGCGCACGAGAGCTCCGGCGTCTTTGGCCATGTCACCCTCAACGATTTGGGTTGAACGTCAATTTACAGCCCGTCTTCAGTTCCGGTGCCTGGGAACGATGCACACGGCTCCGACGTTGACAACCCATGTCCATCCTCGATGCCATTGGCCACACGTCGATAGTTCGCCTTCGCAAGGTCGTTCCTCCCAACGCGGCCGACATCTTCGTGAAACTCGAGTGGGAGAACCCTACCTCCAGCGTGAAGGATCGTATGGCGTTGGCGGTGATTACCCGGGCGGAGGAGGACGGCCGCCTGAAATCCGGAGACACTGTCGTCGAGTACACCGGCGGCAGCACCGGGGCTTCGCTGGCATTGGTCTGCGCCGCCAGGGGCTACCGATTACAGATCGTCAGCTCGGATGCCTTCAGTCAGGAGAAGCTGGATCAAATGGCGGCGCTGGGTGCCGAGCTCACGCTCGTCCCAAGTGAAGGGGGCCGCACCACCAGGAAGTTGATTCTGGACATGATCGAGGTCGCCAGGCAATTGAGCCGCGCGCCGCACACCTACTGGACCGACCAGCTCAACAACCACGACAGCATCGCCGGCTACTATTCGTTGGGCGAGGAGATTTGGACTCAAACGGGCGGAGCGGTCGACGCGTTCGTGCACAGCGTGGGCACTGGGGCGTCCTCGCGTGGCGTGGCCACGGTGCTGAAGCGACACAAACCGGGCATCAAGATCGTCGTCGTCGAGCCCGCCGAGTCGTCGGTGCTGCTGGGGGGGACCCGCGGGGCCACACAAGATCGAAGGGATCGGGATCGGCTACACCCCTCCCCTCTGGGAGCCCTCGCTCGTGGACGAGATCCTGCCGGTAACCACTGACGATGCCAAGGACATGGCCAGGCAACTGGCGCGGGAAGAGGCGCTCTTCGCGGGGACGTCCTCTGGAGCAAACATGGTTGCGGCGCTTCGGGTCGCGGAGCGGCTGGGGCCTGGCCGCACGGTGGTGACGCTCATGGCAGACTCCGGCCTGAAATACCTCGGCACCGATGTATACAAGCGGAGTGGTCGTTCACTTGCGACGCCCTGAACGCCGCGGCGCCAGATCCTTCTCGAACCAGTGGTGGGCGTACGGCTCATCGTTGAATGGTCGGACTTCCCGGTACCCGTTGCTCCTATAGAGGGCCTGGGCCTCGATCAGCGTCTTGTTGGTTTCGAGCCGCAGCTGTGGAATGCGGCGTTCTCGCGCCAGCTGCTCGAGCCGTTGCAGGACACGCTTTCCGATTCCCAGCCCGCGCGTGGCCGGCTCGACCCACATCCGCTTGATCTCGCCAAACTCCGCGTGGCACTTGAGCGCCCCACACCCGACGGGCTTGCCATGCAGCGTGGCCAGCAGAAAGAAACCCTTGGGCGGTGTGAGTTCCGTCGCCTCCGCGGAGATACTGCGCGCCGGGTCGAAACCCGATTCGAAACGCGTGGCCAGCTCATCGAAATAGCGTTGCAGGCAGTATCGAGCAGAACGGCTCCCTGGATTCTCCACGTCCACGGAGACGGCACTCGCGAGGAGCAGGCGCTCCACGGCGCCCATGGCGGCTGTAAGGGCGGCCCGTTGGGCCTCCGTGAGCCGGTCGAGCAGTGTGGTGGCGGCGCGGTCCGAGAGCCGGTTCAAGACGGCCAGCTCCTTGCGGCCGGCCGGTGTAAGCGTGACGACGCGGACGCGCGTGTCCCTGGACGACTGATTTGTCTCAATCAGGCCCTCGGCCTCCAGACCGCGAAGCAGGCGGCTGAAGTAGCCGGAGTCGAGGTCCAGCCGGGCTCGCAGGCGGCGAACCTCGCTTCCTTTGGGACCGATCTCAAACAGCAGCCGGGATGCGCCGAGGGAGCGATCGCGGCCCAGGAAGCGACCCTCCAGGACGCCGATCTCGTGGGTCACGGTGCGATTGAAGCTGCGGATTTGGGCGACCGCGTCCATCTCTGACGTTAGTCAGAGATCAGGCAGGCGGCAAGGGAAGCCGCCGCAGGCGTCGCCACAGCACCAGCGCCGCAACGGCCGATCCGAGGAGCAGCGCGCCCGTGGTGACGATCGAAATCAAGATGAAGGCGAACCCGATCATGTCCCCGCCCTGCGCCCCGGGCGCCCAGAGCATCGGCAGGTAAAGAACGACGGCGGCGAGCAGCAGGAGAGCGGCAAGAATCAGCGCGACGGTTGCGGCGGAGCGCGCACGCCATGGCAGCCAAAGCCCCGCGCACAACACGTACGGCACGGCCTGCCCCGCCAGAATGACCGGATTCCGCAGGTAGACGGAGAGATGGGGCGCCGCATACGCGAGGTAGAGAGGGGTGCCGAGCGCCAAGACCACTCCGGCCACGAGGAGCAGGATGGCATAGCGCTTCGGGGCCTCGGTCACTCTCAGGCTGCCTCCGGGGTCCCATCGAAAAATTCTACGACACCGGTTTCCAGGGAATACTCCGCGCCGACGATCAGCAGGCCGTCGCGCTCCACGAGGCGCTCCAGAATCTCGGAGCCATGGCGCAAGTGGTCCGCCGCGGCGCGAATGTTGGCGCGGACGGCATGCGCCACCAGGACATCCGGTTGCTGGCCGAGCGGCGTGTCCAGCAGTGGCTCCACCGACGGCCGGATCCGGTCGACGATCGAGCGGAGGTTGGGCGAGCGCTGTGGGGTCGGCTGACGGAGCTCCTCCAGGGTAGCCGCGATCGCCCCGCACTGCGTGTGCCCCAGCACCACGGCGAGCCGTGAGCCGAGCCGCCCGGCGGCAAACTCGACACTGCCGACCTGGGAGGGCGCGACGATATTGCCGGCGACGCGGATGACGAACAGGTCACCGAATCCCTGTCCGAAAACGAGCTCGGCGGGAACCCGGGAGTCCGAACAGCCAAGGATGACCGCGAAGGGCTGTTGCCCTTGAGTGAGAGCGTTGCGACGGCTCTGGTCGAGGGCGCCGGCGAGGTCGTAGCGGCCGGAGACGAAGCGACGGTTGCCTTCTCGCAACCGCGCGAGCGCTTCGGAACCCGAGATCATTTAAGCGCAGCCACCAATGATCATGGTGACCATTGGGAATTCATGGGCCAATTACGAGCGGGGGCGCTCATGATCGGTCAGCACCGGCAGGTACGGGACCCAGGGACCGACCTCATCTCTGTACTGTTTGGCCATCACCCGCGCGACTTGTGCCAGGTGTCCCAGATCGTGTACCACCCAGGCCGCGAGCAGCTGGCGTAACGTGACCGGGCCCAGACTCGGATGCTCGCCTTGCAGCGCGAGCTCCGTGCCGGAAAGCTCCCAGGAGCGGAGCAGCTCGAGGTTTCCGGCTCGCAGTGCGGCGAACTCCGCCAGGAGCGAATCCAGGGTCCGGCCCGAGTTCCGGGCTCGATGGCGAAAGCGGTCGTACGGCTCGAAACGGCGGTTGCTCCCCTGGGCGAGGATGATGCGGGCGCGGGGCATCCAGTCCGTTTCCTCGCCATCGATCAGGTGACCGACGACGTCGAACGGGTTGAAGGTGTCGGGGCCCTCCCTGCCCCCCGCCCACGGCGGCGCGACGCCCTGGAGCAGTGTCCGCAGCGTTCCCGGGGTTCGTGTAAGAACGTCGATCGACAGCTCGAGACCGAACTGCATTCGTGTCTCAGCGCGCCGGCGTCAGGACCACATTGCGATACTCCACGGGGCCGTGATCGCCCTGCAGCAGGATCGGACCCGGCGCGCCCTCGTTGCTGTCGAGTGCCCCGCCCGTGATCCCGGGAATAGGTTGATCGCAAATCACCTGATGACCGTTGAGCACGATGGTGACGCGGCGTCCAATGAGCGTGATGTCATACGACTGCCACTCGCCGGCCGGCTTGGCCGCGTTCTCGTTGGGAATGAGAAACCCGTAGACGCCCCCGAGCCGGTGCGAAGAGGTCTCCTGCCTGTACGAATCTTCGATCTGCACCTCGTAGCGCCCGCGCAGATAGATGCCGCTGTTCCCCTCCGCGGGATAACGGAATTCGACGTGCAGTTTGAAATCTCCGTAATTGCCGCGTGTCGCGATATTGGCGCCGGCTTTCGTGTTGGTGAGCACGCCGCCGATCGCCTTCCAGGAATTCTCGCCGTTCCCCTGAGGCTGCCAACCCGCGAGATCGGATCCATCGAACAGTTTCACCGGGGCTGCCCACTGCGGCGTCCCGGCGCGCTGGAGCGCGGGCGCCCGGACCGCGGTAAACGGCAGGCGCGCACCGGTGCCGTCGACCATCCAACCGGCGAGCGTACTGTCGGTCCGCACCGCCTCGAAACTGAGCGGACGGTCTCCCTGCTCCCACTGCAGCGGCACCGAGAAACGGATCGTGTCGTTCGCGTAGTCGATCTGGGAGATCGGTCGGGCGCTGCCGACGCGTCCCACCAGTTGACCCACGTGCGTGCTGTTGCCCGATATCCGTATTTCCAGCCAGGAGGGAAACGTGTGACCGTCGGCGGTCTTGAAGGTGAGATCCCACCGGCCCGTGACCGGGTCCTGGGGCTCCTGCCCTGACAGCGGCGCGACGATCAGGCATGCGGTGAATACGATGCAGCAGGTGCGAACCATGGCCGTGACCTCGGATGCAATGGTGAATCGGAAGCGTGTCATCGCGGCACGCGCTGGCCGACCAGCTCCGGAAGTGTTGTGGGACCGAACGAAACGTTGTACTCCGTGTCCAGCAGCAGTCGCTCGCCCTCGAATCGGAACGACAACGCCGCCGCATAGGGGGTCTGGTACAGCGCCAGCTTGGCGGTGAAGACGTCATCCGCCGTCCACGCGCCGCTCGCGGCGATCAACGGGTTGGCAGGCACACTCAACATTCGGTTCAGTCCGCTGGTGAAGCCACCCTGGCTTTTCACCCAGGAGCCGATGCCGATCGGGGTCCGCGACTCTCCTGCGGCCGAGCGCACGAGGAGCGCCGGCGATTGCGAGTCGAAGTCGAGCGCGACCGCCCGGATGCCACGGTCGTTTGCGGGGAACTCATACCACCGGCCCGATATCTCCGTGGCGAGTGGACCGCTCGGATGCCCCTGCGGTGACCGCAATGTCAGGCCGCGAAGCTTCGCCACGAGGCGGCGACGCGCGGCGGAATCCGCCGGCAACGCCCGGGCCTGCATCGCCGGCAGGAGCTTTTCCCACACCAGGTCCATCACCGCCTGCATATCGCGCACGCCGCTCGTGATCACGACCACCGCGTCGACGTCGGGGAGGACCATGCAGTATTGCCCGAACGCCCCATCCCCGCGATACGAATTGTGACGAGAGCGCCAGAACTGGTAGCCGTAGCCCTGGTCCCAGTCGCTCTCCGGTGACGAGCCATTCGAGACCTGCATCCCGGTCGCCGCGGCGACCCAGGTGGACGGGATGAGCTGCCGGCCGCGCCACACGCCTTTCTGCAGATAGAGCTGCCCGAAGCGTGCGATGTCCTCGGTCCGGATGAGCAGGCCGACGGCCCCGACCGTGATGCCCTGCGGGCTGGCCGCCCACACCGGGTGCTCGATTCCCAGCGGCTCGAACAGCCTCGGCCGGAGGTATTCGAGCACGGACGAGCCGGTCACCTGCTGGACGATGGCCGACAACATGTAGGTGGCGGGCGAGTTGTACTGGAAGTGCGTGCCCGGCTTGAAAGGCACCGGGTGCGCGAGAAACTTCTTCGTCCACGGCTCCCCCGGCGTTGAGGCCGGCTGGTCCGACCGTGGCCAGAGGCTGGCCTCGGTTTGATTGCCCGTGGCCATGCGCAAGAGATCGCGCACGCGCATTGCCCGCAGGTTCGCCGACGGCTCCGTCGGGGCGTCTTCCGGAAAGAACTTGAGGACCGGGTCGTCCAGGCTGAGCTTGCCGTCGGCGATCGCCAGTCCGACGGCCGTGGACGTGAAGCTCTTGCTCAGTGAGTACAGCATGTGGGGCGTGGCCGAGTCGTACGGGCTCCACCACCCTTCCGCGACGACGTACCCATGCCGCACCAGCATGAAACTGTGCATCGCGTCGATGCCCGTATCCGCCTGCTCGACGAACGCGAGGATGGCGGCGGATGAGATGCCCTGCCGCTCGGGAGTGCTGCGCGGCAGGCCCTGAGCCGCCGCCGTCGAGCTGGCGACACACCCGGCCAGTAACAGCCGAAGGGCCCGTGCCCTCATGGCACGCTGTCCAGCAATGCGACGAGCGGTTCCCGCGCCGAGCGTTCCGGGGTGTGGTTCGCGTCGAGGCGGTGGACAGGCCATTTCCGCGCGGCCGCCCGGTCTGCCGCCCACTGGAATGGATCCGGATTCACCGCCGCCTCCACCGTCAGGATGTAGGTCCCCGGCACCAGCCGTCCGGCCGGGTTGACGAGGTTCAGGGTATCGGTGAAGGTGTGAAACGACTGCGGCACGTCGCGCGGGATGGCCGTCGTATCGGTGACCCACGGCGGCACGCTCATGCCGTTCTTCAGCGTGGACTGGATGAACCCGAGGCCGCTCGTACCCATCAGCTTCATCACTGATTCACCGGAATCCGGCACCATAGCGTCGACGTAGACGAGCCGGCGAATCCGGTCCGGGATCCGGTCGGCGACGCCCGTGATAATCATGCCGCCGTAGCTGTGTCCCACGAGCACGACGTCGTGCAGGTCTTCCCAGAGAATCGTGTTCACGACGTCGGCGATGTGGGTCGCCAGCCGGATCTCCGGTGACGCGAGGTGCACCCGCTCACCCGATCCCGTGAGCGTGACGCGGACCACGCGGTGACCGCGCAGCGTCAGCATCGAGTCCACGGCGCGCCAATCCCAGCCGCCACCCCAGGCGCCGTGCACGATGACGTAGGTGTGGTGGCGTTGCTGCGCGCCCAATGGTCTCGCGCTGAGGGCGAGGCCGACGAGTGCGACGGTCAGTAATCTGCGCATCGTAGCGCCCCCTACTCCTTGAGAAGCTTCAGTTGTTGTCGGAGAACACGTTGCACGTTCGACCGCCTGAACGCGACGTCCTTCAGATTGTAAAACGAGGCCAACCTCCGACCGTCGGCATAATCACCTTCGAGAAAACCGGAGGTATCCTTGACCCCGGCTCCGCCCCAAAACACCAGACGGATGCAGTCCTTGCGATACAGGTTGAACACCACGAGGTAGCGCCGGTACTGTTTGGGATCGCTGGCTGGCACGTCCCCGGTATAGAAGAAGGTCGGCGCGTTCCATTTGACTTCTTCGCCGATGGTCCGGTCCGTCTTCAGAATAGTCCGGCGCAGCGCCTCGACCACCTTCGTCAGCGGGTGTTTGAGGCGCTTCATGTACGCGTTCACCTTGTCGGGCTCCGAAGGCTTGTTCGTCACGGGCGCGGCTTGCGCCGGGCGACCAGTCTCCAGAACTGCGCTTCGCCGATGATCGTCACTCGGTGCCCTTTGGCCTCGAGGCGCCGGATCTCCATCAGCTTGAGCCCGCCGACTTTCCCCGCCACCTGTAAGGCGTTGGGCCGGCCGCGCACCAAAACGTCGGTGGAGGGTCCGGGGCTTCCCTGGACCACCGCCCCGGCTCGAGTGGCGGCGGCGATCGCCTCGCGCCGCGGTCGCTGCAGAAACCCCGTGAACGAGAGGCGCCGGCCCTTGAGGCTCCGGACCCGCCCGGTCGACAGCTCCTTGGGACGCTTCCGCAACGCCGCAATCAATTCGCCGGCCGACTGGTAGCGCTTCTCCCGCGCGCCGAGACACCGGTGAATCACTTCCTTCAGGTGATCGCTGCAGGGAAGCCGGCGGACATCGCGACTCCGCATCGGGCTGTGGACGTCGCCTCGGAGCAGCATGGCAATGAGCTGGCCCACCTGGTAGATGTCGTCACGCTGCTGCCATTTGCGGACCCTGCCCCACGCGATCTCGGTGGGGGCGCCCAACGGATTGAACGCATCGGCCGTCACCCCGTGGCGGCTCGCCTGATGGGTGGCGATACCGAAATCCCCCAGCTTCAGACGTTCGTTCTCACAGACGAAGACGTTGAACGGCGTCAGATCCCGGTGGAGGGCCTGACCGCGATGCAGCACGTCCAGCGTTTCGAGGATGGCGGCGATTTCCTGGCGCACGTACTTCTCGGGTTGCCCACCCTGCGCATCGAGCCAGGCGGCGAGGTCACCGTGCTCGGCGTACTCCATGACGAGGTAGTAGCGGGTGCGAGCCGCATCGGGCTCGACAAAACGGTCGAAGACCCGCAGCGCGCGCGCTTGCCGCTCGAGCAGCTGGGCGAAATACGCCTCGCGGAGCCAACCCGAGATCTGGAAGCTGATCTTGACGCACACACGGGGTGGCAGCGGTCCCGCCGGCGTCGGGCTGGCGAGGTAGATCTCTCCAAACCCCCCCTTGCCGATCAGGCGGTCCAACCGGTAGCGCCGGCCCGTTTCGTTGCTGTACACGGTCGGCAAGGCCGGTCGTGAGGACACGGCGGTCCGCGGCCCCGTCGTGGCGGCCGTGAGGCGCCGCGTCGCAACGGCGGTCCGGGGTCGGCGGCCCCCCCCTCTGGACGGCCGGACTGCCCGTGTCGCGGCCGAGGGTTTCAGAACTCGAGCCCGTGCAGATACTGGAAGTTGCTGCGCGCGGCGGCCAGCTCGTCGGCCGCGCCTTCCTGCTCCACGTAGCACGGCTTGTCGTTGATGGCCGGCACCGACGCGAGAAAGCGCTTGAAGTCGAAGATGCCGCGACCCAGCTCGACATCGCTCGAGCGGTCGGCCACGACGTCCTTGAGGTGGAAGCTCCAGTAGCGGTCGCGGTATTTCTGGAAATACTGCACCGGGTCGCCGCCCCCCATCAGCATGTTGCCGACATCCAGCTGCAACCGGACCACCGACGGATCGAGCCGGTCGACGAAGACGTCGTACGGCACCATGCCGTCGATCTTCGGCATGTGGTCCGCCTCGTTGTGGAATGCCAGCCAGATGCCGGCCCGCCGGGCGACGGCGCCGGCGGCGTTGAAGCGGTCGGCCCACTCCCGCCAGTCGTCCAGCGACCGCGACGTCTCCGCACCAAAACTCGGCACGATGAGATACTGGTGGCCCAGCTGCTTCGCCGTCTCCAGACTGCGCTCCCACCCGACGAAAATGGTCTCGGCCGACATGTGCGCCGAAGGCGCGCGCAGTCCCTCGCGTTGCAGCGCGGCGACCACCTGCGCCGTGGTGCGGCCGAAGTTGCCGAACGACCAGAGCAGCTCGACGTCGGTGTACCCCGCGGCGCGCACCGCGGCGAGCGTCCGGTCGGGGTCACGCGCCATCTCGTGGCGCACCGCGTACAGCTCGAGCCCGACGCGCTCCAGGTGAGTGTCCGAAAACCCGTACCGATGGGCGACGAGGCCGCCGGCCGCGGCTGCGCCCATGGTGTGAATGAAGGTGCGTCGTTCCATGGTTACCCTCTAGGGCTCGCTGTACACGCGGACATAGTCCACGACCATCTGCTGCGGGAACGTTGTCGTCGAATCCGGATCTCCAGGCCAGCCACCACCGACCGCGACATTGAACAACAAAAAGAAAGGATGATCGAACACCCAGCTGGTGCCGGTGGGCAGATCCGCCGGCGTCATGTCATGATACAACCGACCGTCGACGTACCACCGGATGTCATTGGGCCGCCACTCGATCGCGAATATGTGAAAGTCGTCCGCGTACGCGCCCTGCGACAGGGTGTCGGCCCGTCCGATGCCGGCGGCGCCCGCATAGCCTGGGCCGTGCGCGGTGCCGTGCACGATGCCCGGCTCGCGTCCGATGTTTTCCATGACGTCGATCTCACCGCCCTGCGGCCAGTCGACCACGTCGATGTTCGCGCCGAGCATCCACCAGGCGGGCCACAGGCCCTGGCCGCGCGGGACGCGAAGCCGGGCTTCGAAGCGACCATACGCCTGCGCGAACAGGCCCTGGGTCTTGAGGCGGGCCGAGGTGTAGCGGCACGTCCCATACCAACACGTGTTCCCCGCGCTGTCGATGCGCGCCGTGATCACGAGATGCCCGTTGCCGTCCAGCGCCACGTTCTCGGGGCGGGTCGTGTAGAATTCTCGCTCCTGGTTTCCAAAGCCGCCGCCGCCGGTGTCGGCGGTCCATTTGGCGCGGTCGAAGGTCGTACCGGCGGGCCCGTCGAACTCGTCCTGCCAGACGAGGCTCGGCCCCGGCGCGAGGCCGGCACACGCGATGACGGCGATCAGGGCGAGCCGAGCCGGCCTCATGTCACGCTCCGTACCGGGGAAAGCCAATCGTGGGGCTCCAGCGCAAGGTTGTCAATCGTTCCCGCGCCCGCCCCGCTCCGCGATCAGGCGCATCGCGGCCGCATTGACGACCATCCTGTCGTGGAAGACTTCGCCCCAGGAGAGCGGCGTCACGTTGCGGTGCTCCCGAATCGACCGAACCCCCTCGCCCAACACCAGCTCGTGCAGCGAGGCACGGGCGTTCGGATCGGCACCGGAATCCAGCAGCAACAGGGCGAACGGAGCGAGCT
>Ga0075434_100002848_pt1 | contig 15334 bp, 9 predicted proteins | sample RhiMethybrSRZTD3_FD_75298 | JGI IMG/M metagenome (GOLD analysis project Ga0075434, IMG submission 75298) | Populus rhizosphere microbial communities from Tennessee, USA - Rhizosphere MetaG P. TD hybrid SRZTD3 | ecosystem: Host-associated > Plants > Roots > Rhizosphere > Soil | place: USA... | reverse complement strand
CGGTAGCGCTCGAGATATCCCTGGAGCGATTCCGCCAGGCTCGACGACGGCGTGATCGGATACCACGAGAGGAAGGTAACGCCTCCGAACATGGCGCCGAGCGCCGCTGCCTGGTTCCCCTCGATCAGGATCTTCCCCGAGGTTTTCCCCCGCCGTTCCACCCGGAAGGGCGCAGGCTTGAGATTCTGCGCGGCGTACTCCGCCCCGGCCTTCACGGCGGCGCGGTTCATGTCGAGCGCCTTCGGCTTCCTGCCGAGCTGGGCGGTCAGCGACCGGTCCACTTCGTCGAGGTCCACCCCGAGGACGTGGGCCACGACGCCGACATAGACCAGGTTGATGACGAGCTTCCGGAGCTTCGCGTCCGGAACGAGCGGCTCGACCAGCTTGTTGAATGGGATCTTGTAGACCGTTCGATCCTCGGGGATCCGCGGCGTGGGAACGCCCTCGTTCAGGATGAGAATCGAGCCGGGCCCCATGGCGGAGATGTCCTCCACCGAGGTCTCCGGGTTCATGGCCACCAGGACGTCGTTTCGCCGTGTCCGGGCGACATAGCCTCGCTCGCTCACGCGTATCGTGAACCAGGTCGGGAGCCCCGCGATGTTTGAAGGAAAGAGATTCTTGCCGGAAACGGGCACCCCCATCTGCAGGATGGCCCGGATCAGCGTGGTATTCGCCGTCTGGCTTCCGGAGCCGTTTACCGTAGCCACATGAATGCTGAAGTCGTTATTCGTCGCCGCCAAAGGTATCTCCGCCTCGTTGTAGTCTCGGAAGATCCGAGCAGGCCATTCTCGCCCGCCCCTCCGACATGGTCAAGCTAGTTTCCCGTATCACGTTGTGGGATTGTTTGGCTGTTTGCTCCGTTCGGGTGTCTCAACGACTTCCCCATGGCATCTAAGATGCATGGTGGAAGCTCTTGACCCAGGGAAATTGGCGTTCCAATAATCATCGGCTATGAGCGTTCGAACGGTACCCGAACCCTATCTTCGTCTGGATGAGGAGGTTCTGACCGAGCGGATCCGCGCGGCCAAGGAAGCGCTTGGTCGAAAGCTCGCGATCCTCGGCCACCACTACCAGCGCGACGACGTGATCGAGCACGCCGATATTACCGGCGACTCCCTCAAGCTCGCCCGGCTCGGCGCGGAGCGGACCGATGCGGAGTTCCTCGTCTTCTGCGGCGTCCACTTCATGGCGGAGAGCGCCGACATTCTGGGCGGTCCCAAGCAGACCGTCCTCCTTCCGGATCTCAACGCCGGATGTTCCATGGCCGACATGGCCCCCACCGAAGACGTGCTGCTCGCAGGCGCCACGCTGGATCGGCTCGGGATACGCTCGGTCATGCCGGTTACCTACATGAACTCGACCGCGGAGTTGAAGGCGTATTGCGGCGAGCGGGGCGGGGCCGTGTGCACGTCGTCGAATGCGAGAGCGATCTTCGAATGGGCATTCGCCCTTCGGGAAAAGATATTCTTTTTCCCGGACGAGCATTTGGGCAGGAACACGGCGGCGAGGATGGGCATCCCGCTCGAATCACTCGTCGTGTGGGATCCGGCGAAGGAGCAGGGAGGGCTCACGGCCGACGAGCTCGAGCGCGCCCGGGTCATCCTCTGGAAGGGATGCTGCTCGGTGCACACCAAATTCCAACTGCGCCACGTTCATGAGCGCCGCGCCGAGGATCCGTCTGTCCGAATCCTCGTACATCCTGAAGTTCCCTACGAGGTTGCTCAAGCGGCCGACGAGGTCGGCTCGACGGAACACATCATCCGCGTCCTGGCCGAGGCGCCTGTCGGGAGCCGCTGGGCCGTGGGGACGGAATACCATCTGGTGAACAGGCTCGCCCGGCGCCACCGGGATAAGGGGATCGCGATCCTCTCGAAGGATTTTTGCCTCTGCGCTACGATGTACCGGATTTCTCCTCAAAACCTCCTTTGGGTTCTGGAGAGTCTATTGGAAGGGAACGCGGTGAACCCAATCCGCGTTCCGGATCCTGTGAAGCATTGGGCGCACGTCGCTCTGGACCGCATGCTCGAGGTCCATTAGACTGACGCGAGCAACGTTCCACGAGTCGGAGGTTCCGTGACGTACGTAATCGTGAAAGATATCTGCGAAGGTGAAAGCTCCTGTGTGGACGTCTGCCCCGTCGACTGCATCAAGAAGGGCGAAGGGCAGAACGCCAAAGGGACCGCCTGGTTCTTCGTGGTGGCAGAAGACTGCGTGAGCTGCAACGCCTGCCTTGAGGCTTGTCCCGTCGAGGGAGCCGTCCTACCAGACTAGGCGCCCGCGCCTCTCTCCGTGTAACCTTACGCTTCACAGCGCCTTCCCGGGTATTGCGCGCCCGCGCGAAGGCATCTTCCGCGCTCCCGCACGCCGCCGTCGGCCAGGTACCTTCGCTCAAGAATCCACGGCCGCATTCCGATAGCTGATCTATGGATTGCGCCGCGGTTAAGCCGAAAATGGAAGCTCTCGTTCGAGGCACGCTCCCGGACGCCGAGAAGGTGCTTGCGGAGCAGCACATCGGAACCTGCGAAGGGTGCCGTCTCGAGCTCGAGTTGGTGCGCGCGATTGGCTCGCAGGAAAAACCTGCCGCCGTGGGCCAGGCGGATTGGACGCTGGATCGGATTTTCGGGGCGGAGCAGCAGGAAGGCGGGCCGTCGCAGGGTGCGCCGGCGCCCCCGGCCGAGACGGTGAACAAGGCTCAAGGTCCGGGCGCCGATGCGGCGCCGGATGCGCCGTCCAGCGCGGATGGTGATCCTGGGAGCCAGGGGCCGTCTTCCTGGGCGTTTGAGCCCGCGGACGCGACGGCGGATCGCAAGCCACCGGAGGAGAGCCTGTTCTTCGCACAAGAGGCTCTCGCGCGCCGGAGAGCAGCAGGCAAGAAGGGATCGAATCTACGGGTCATCCTGTGGGGGACGGGCGGCGTGGTCGGGGCCATCCTCCTGGCCATTACCAGCTGGGTCGTGCTTCACATGGCTCCGAGCGACGCCGACAGGTCCCCCGCCCCGTCCGTGACGAACGGGGACTCGGCGGCGGCAACACCGGACCAGATCCCCGCGGAGCAAATACCTGAACAGCCTGTGGCACCGGAACCGGCACCGGCACCGTCCGCGACAACCCAGGAGGCTCCGGCACCCACCGCGCCACCTCCCGGAATGGTTTCCTCGGATCGGACCGGAATGGACGCCCTCCTCGCCGCGCCCCGAGTGCGTGAGCAGAAAGCTTCGGCTTCCTCCGCACCGCAGCCGTCGCCGCTCCCGCGGCCGGGGACGCTTGCGCCGGCGCCGGCCACGACCAAACGCGCCCCAGCGGTGCCCCCGAGGCAAGTCGCGGGCGTCCAGCAACCGATCCCTCGCGTTGCGGAGCCGCCGAGGTCCTCGGCGCCGCCGAGCGCTTCCGCTTCCGGCGCATCGAGCGAGAACGAGGAGCCGAATGCGGGATTAGCGGAGGATTCGCCGCCGGAGCCCGACGCGCCGGCAGAGAACCCGAGTCGGACCTCCGAGAACGATGGTGCCGTCGGGCGGCGCGTCCCCGCCACGTCCTGGCTCGCGCCCGGCCCGAGGGACAGCGTGCCGCCCAAAAGCACGCCGCAGCCATCGAGCAAGGCTCCGGAGCAGAGCGAGCCCGCCCCGCCCAAGCCCCTCACCGCGATCGACCGGACCCATCAGGCGACCGTGACGGCTGCGGAGGAAGAGGATTTGGTCGCGCTCCGCCGCCTCCGCACGACCTGGAAGACGTTCGTGTCGAAAATGGGTGTGGGCCCGGAGCGGGCGCGCGCGAAACGAGAGTACGCCGATTGCCTGTGGGCGATTCAAAGCCTGACCGGCAAGCGCTCCGACCAGAAAGACGCGCTCGCAGCCTACCGTGACTACCTCTTGAACGCGCCGGCCGGTGGCGCTGACAGCCGCTCGGTCTCGCGGCTGCGCCAGCTCGAGGACGCGATCTCCGAAAGGCGCTGAAGCCGCTCCATCCACCGGCTCTGCGCGCCGTTTGACCTCCCCTCGGGTTGACGACCGCGCGGCTGGGCCGTAGGCTCACCTGCGTGAATCCGAATCCCACCCCGGCGGGAGATCGCCCGGTCCGAGGGCTTCCCGTCGACTTTGGTCGGAGGTTCGGGTCGTTCTCGAGGAGCCGCCTGGGATGGGTGCTTGTCGTGCTCCTCTTCGTCTTCGGTTTTCTCGGGTACGACTGGTTCCGGCTCTCCTCGCTCGCCTCATTCCGTTATTCCGGGCAAGGCTGGAAATTCCCGACGCGCGTGTACGCGGACTGGCTCGAGCTGCGCGTGGGAATGCCGCTCGAAAGCTCGTCCCTCCGCCAGGCGCTCGACTGGGCGCGCTATCGGCGCACGCCCGGGAAGCCCTACGCGCCGGGGCAGTACCGCATGCGCGGGTCCATCTTCGAGATCTACCTCCGGCCCTTTCTCTACCCGGACCGAGCCGAGCCCGGCTCGCGCACCCTCGTGGAGATCCGCGACGGCCTGGTCACTTCGATCGGAAACGGCTTCACGGAAACGACGCCGCGCGGGCTCCTCCGCATCGATCCGCAGCTCCTCGCCGAGTTCTCGGATACGGAGCGTGAGCGGCGCTCGTACATGCCGCTTTCCGCGATCCCACGGCATGTCGCGCTCGCCGCGGTCGCCAGCGAGGACCGGCGGTTCTTCCGGCACATGGGGCTTGACCTCCTCGGGATCGGGCGCGCGACGGCGCGCAACGTGGTCGCGGGATCGGTCGTCGAGGGCGGAAGCACGATCAGCCAGCAGCTCGCGAAGAACGTATTTCTATCGCGAAAGCGCACGTTCACCCGAAAGCTTCACGAAGCTCTTCTCGCGCTGATGATCGAGCTCCGCTACTCGAAGGAACAGATCCTCGAGTTCTACCTCAATCAAATCTACCTCGGCCAGCGCGGAACCTGGAGCGTCTGCGGCGTCGAGGAGGGCGCTCTCTACTATTTCAACAAGCACGCGACCGAGCTGACCCTGGGGGAGGGCGCGCTCTTGGCCGGCATTATCCCCGCGCCGAACCGGCTCTCACCCTACCGGGACGCGGACCTCGCGATCGCGAGGCGGAACGAGGTGCTCGAGGACATGGTCGCGTGCGGGTTCATCTCACGCGCCGAATCGCAGCGCGCGCGGAAGGCGCAGCTCCGCTTCGCGCCCAACCCGACGCCCACGACCCGCGCCCCGTATTTCGTCGACTACGTCCGCGAGATCCTCTCGAAGGACATCTCCGAATCCGACCTCAGCACCCGCGGGCTGCTCGTGTTCACGACGCTCGATCCGCGGGTCGAGGAAGCCGCTGAACGATGCGCGCGGGAGGGGGCGAGGGAAGCGGACGGGCGCTCGCCGGTCAGCGGGGCCGGCCGGGACCCGGCGCAGGCCGCGTTGCTCGCCATCGAACCGCAGAACGGAGCCATCCGCGCCATGGTCGGGGGGCGGGACTACCGCGAGAGCCCCTTCAACCGTGCGGTGGAATCGCGGCGGCAGCCGGGTTCCGCGTTCAAGCCGTTCGTCTATGTTGCGGCGCTCGACACGCCCTTCTCGGGACGGCGGCCGCCGCTCACCGCCGCGACCCTTCTGGATGACGTGCCCGATTCCTTCCCGACTCCCTTCGGCTTGTGGGCTCCCAAGAACTACGAGAACGGGTATTACGGCCGTATCACCGCGGCCCGCGCGCTCGCGCGCTCGCTCAACGTGGCGACGGTACGGCTCGAGTTCCTGGTGGGCGTGCCCAAGGTGACGCAGATGGCGCGTGCGCTCGGAATCCAGAGCAAGCTGCGCGAGGTCGCGTCCCTCGCGCTCGGGACCAGCGAGGTGACCCCGCTCGAGCTCACGACCGCGTACGCCACGCTCGCGAACGGTGGCGTGATGGTCAAGCCGACCGCGGTTCGCGCCGTCCTCGACCGCGGAGGGAGCCTGATCTGGACATCCAGGCGCGAGTCGCGTCGGGTCGTGCGTCCGGAAACGGCGTACCTCGCGACCACGCTGCTTCAGGGGCCGGTGCTCTACGGAACGGCCGCGTCGATCCGGAGCGAGTACGGATTCACGCGTCCCGCCGCGGGCAAGACCGGCACGACCGACGACGAGAACGACGCGTGGTTCGTCGGCTATACGCCCGATCTCGTGGCGGGGGTCTGGGTTGGGTGTGACCGGAACAGGCGGCTCGGGCTCACCGGGACGCAGGCCGCGGTTCCGATCTGGGCCCGGTTCATGGAAATCGCGCACCGGGGGAAGCCGGTCCGTGATTTCCAGGCGCCTCCGGGCGTGATCGACGTCTGGATCGACGCGGATACCGGCCTGCGCGCCGGCGCCGAATGCGTCCACGTGATGCGGGAGTCGTTCATCCCGACCACCGAGCCCAGGCAGGTATGCACGGCGTACCACGCGCCCGCCTGGTCCGACTCCATGCGCCCGGATTCGACCGGGCTCGCCCCGAGCCAGGGACCCGGTGAAAAGCCTCCAGGCGAAACCGAGGAGCCCGGCGTCAGCCCGGATGAGAAGGCTCCGGACGGAACCGCTCCGGACGGAACCGTCCCGGACGGGGCCGCCCCGGAAAAGAAGGAGCAAGCTCCCCCCGGACTCTAGAGGAACTCCTGGATCCGGAAGATCGAGCGGAACGGGACGCCGCGCGACCCGAACTCTTCGGCGCCTCCCTCATTCCGGTCGACGACGCACGCGACGACGCGCACGTCGCCGCCCGCTTCACGCACCGCCTCGTAGGCCGCGAGCGCGCTGCCGCCTTTCGTGATCACATCGTCCACGATCGCGACCGGGAGCTTCTTGTCGAAGGGGCCCTCGATGCGCCGCGCCGTTCCGTGCGCCTTCTCGGCTTTGCGCACGATGAAGCCCATCAGCCCGCGTCCTTGGAGCTGGGTCCACGTCAGCAGCGCGCCGACGATCGGATCGGCGCCGAGCGTCAGCCCGCCAACCGCGCGGGCGCCGTGCTCGACCAGGATCGGGTCCAGGAGGCGCGCGATGAGGACCGCGCCCTCCGGGTGAAGGCTCGTCTGGCGAACGTCCGCGTAGTACTTGCTCTTGGCGCCTGAGGACAGCGTGAAGTCGCCGAAGCGGATCGAGCGCTCGAGCAGGATTTCCCTGAGCCTCGCCCGGGCGGCCTCCAACTCCGATGTGGGTCCGGTCGCGCGCGTCACGCGCGATGGATACCACAGTCCTATGCAGCCGCGAACGGGAAAGTGCTACTCTGCGCGACTCGATTCGAAGCCGCGTTTGACCAAGCGGAGGGGCATGCATGACCTGGATCCGGTGCTTGATCACGCTCCTGGCTCTCGTCTGGGTTGCGGGCCCGGCGCTGGCCGAGGAGAGCGCTTCGCGGGCCATCGCCAAGGGTCGCTGGTCGCTCGCGATTTCGCTGCCGGACGGGGGCGGTGGCTCGATGGGATTGTGGAAGATGGTCTCGGCCCGGTCCAACCTCGGGGCCACGATCGGCATCGCGCACGACCGGGAAACCACAACCGACGGCCCGGACACCGCGCGGGTCGCCATGGGGACTCAGTTTTGGACTGTTTCCTTGGAGCCGTCCATCAAGCGGTACCTCGCGTTGCGCGAGGCGATCTCCCCCTATCTTTTCGGCGGCCTGAAGGGCTCGTACGGCTGGTCCTACGGAGACGGCCTTTATTTCTCCAACTCGAACCGGTACATGCGGAGCGCGGCGCTCCGGGTGGGACTGGGTGCGGACTGGACGCCGCTCGAGGCGATCAGCATCGGTGCGGCCACAGGGATCCTCTGGTCGGAATCCATGACGAGTTATTCCGAGCCCGGCGCGCCGAAGCGAAGCGAGTCGAGGTTCGACACGATGACCACGGAGCTCACGCTGCATCTCTACTTCTGACGTCCTAAAATCGTTCTCCGCCGGCCGCACGCTCGTGTAAACTCGCGTCGTGGTTCCCCGTCCGAATCTCCCCGTCATCTTCCGAGCGCGAGGCGTCGTGTGAGCGCTGGATTCGTCCACCTCCACAACCACAGCGATTACTCGCTCCTCGACGGCGCCTGCCGCCTGGACCGCCTGGTCGATCGGGCGAAGGGCCTCGGCATGCCCGCGATCGCGCTCACCGATCACGGCAACCTCTTCGGCACGGTCGAGTTTTACGAAATGGCGAAGGCGGCGGGGCTTAAACCCATCGTCGGATGCGAATTCTATGTCGCCCACGGCTCGCGGTTGGACAAGACGCGGAGCGCCGACGGGAAAGGCGCGTACGACCACCTCGTCCTGCTCGCGAGAAACCGCGATGGATACAGGAACCTCATGCGCCTCTCCTCGGCCGGATATCTCGAGGGCTTCCATTACAAGCCCCGAATCGACAAGGAGATTCTGTCGCGCCACGCGGAGGGCCTCCTCTGCCTGAGCGCCTGCCTACGCGGCGAGGTGCCGCAGCTCGTGCTCGCCGGGGATCTCGGCGGCGCGGAGAAGGCGGCGGCTTGGTACCGGGACCTCTTCGGCGCGGAGTTCTATTACCTCGAGGTCCAGGACCACGGCATTCCGGAGGAGCGAACGGTAGCGGGGCGTCTGCTGGATCTGGGCAAGCGCATGGGGATCCCGGTCGTCGCTACCAACGACTGCCATTACCTGGCGCGCGAGGACGCGGAGGCGCACGAGGTTCTCCTCTGCATCCAGACGGGCAAGACCATGCAGGACAAGGACCGCTTCCGATTCGCGACCGACCAGGTGTACGTGAAATCGACGGAGGAGATGGAGGCGCTCTTCCAGGGCGCGCCCGACGCGATCCGGAACTCCCTCGAGGTGGCCGAGAAATGCGACCTCACGCTCGACACGGAGCGGGTACAGCTGCCGGAGTTCCCACTCCCTCCGGAGTTTCACGAGGCGGAGAGCTACTTGCGCTCGCTCGCCCACGAGGGGCTCGCGCGCCGGTACGGCACGATCCAGCCCGAGATGGAGCAGCGTCTCACGTATGAGCTGGATACCATCTGCCAGGTGGGCTACGCGCGCTACTTCCTCATCGTGCGCGACTTCATCGAATTCGCCCGCGGCAACGGGATCGGAGTGGGTCCGGGGCGCGGCTCCGCGGCGGGAAGCCTCGTCTCGTACGTGCTCGGCATCACCGACATCGATCCCCTCAAGTTCAATCTCCTCTTCGAGCGCTTCCTGAATCCCGAGCGGATCAGCATGCCCGACATCGACATCGATTTCGACTACGAGAACCGGGGGCGGGTGATCGAATACGTGCTCGAGAAATACGGCCGCGAGAACGTGACCCAGATCATCACCTTCGGAACGATGGCGGCCCGGGCGGTCGTGCGCGACGTCGGTCGCGCGCTCGGCATGAGCTACGCGGATCAGGATCGGGTGGCGAAGCTGATTCCGGGCGAGCTGGGCATGACGCTCACGCGTGCCCTCGAAATCGTGCCGGAGCTTCGGTCGCTCACGCAGCTGGACGAGACCATGGCCAAGCTGATGCGCTGCTCGCTCGCGCTCGAGGGGCTCGCGCGGCATGCGTCCACGCACGCCGCCGGCGTCTTGATCGCGCCGGGGAGACTCTCCGACTACGTGCCGGTCTACCGGTCGAGCAAGGGGGACGTGACGACGCAGTTCGACATGACCTCTCTGGAGAAGATCGGGCTCTTGAAAATGGATTTCCTCGGACTTCGAACGCTGACGGTGCTGGAGGACGCGGCCCGGCTCGCCTCGGAGGGTGTGGGAAGCCCGGTCGATCTCAAGGAGATCCCGCTCGACGATGCGGCGACGTACGCGCTCCTGTCCAAGGCGCAGACGATTGGCGTATTCCAGCTCGAGTCCTCCGGCATGCGGGAGCTCCTGCGCAAGGTGATGCCCGATACGTTCGAAGACATCATCGCGATCAACGCCCTCTTCCGGCCCGGACCGATCCAGAGCGGGATGCTCGATGACTTCGCGAAGCGGAAGCATGGGAAGCAGAAGGTGACCTACATGCACCCCGCGCTCGAGCCCATCCTGAGCAATACGCACGGCGTGATCGCCTATCAGGATCAGGTCATGCAGATCGCCAACCGGCTCGCCGGCTTTTCTCTCGCCCAGGGGGATCTTCTCCGGCGCGCCATGGGCAAGAAGAAGCCCGATGAGATGGCGCGCATGAAGCAGACGTTTGTCGAGGGGTGCGGCAAGAATCAGGTTCCGAAGCGGAAGGCGGAGGAGATCTTCGATCTCGTGGAGAAGTTCGCGGGCTACGGCTTCCCCCGGGCCCACAGCGCGGCGTACGCGCTCCTCTCCTACCAGTGCGCCTATCTGAAAGCGCACTACCCCGCGGCGTACATCGCGGCGGCGCTGACCAGCGAAGTGGGGGATACCGATCGAATCGTGACGCTGGTCGAGGAGGCGCGCCGCCTCGGCATCCCGATCAAGCCGCCTGACGTGAACAGGAGTCACGGGGCGTTCACGCTGGAAGGGGACGCCATCCGCTTCGGGCTGAACGCGATCAAGAACGTGGGGAAGGGCTCCGTGATGGCCATCGTGACGGCGCGCGAGCGCGGGGGGCCGTTCACATCGCTCTCCGATCTCTGTCGCCGCGTGGACCTCAAGGCGATGAACAAGCGGGTGGTCGAGTCGCTGGTGCTGGCCGGCGCGTGCGATTCCCTCGGGGGCGACCGCGCGCAGCTCTTCGAGACCGTTGCGGGAGCGCTCGGCCGCGCCCAGGACATGGCAAAGGGCACGAGCAGCGATCAGGTCGCCCTCTTCGGCGCCGAGCACGCGATTGAGGCGCCGGAACCTCCGCTCCCGCTCGTGCCCCCCTGGGCGCTTCACGACCGCCTCCAGCGGGAACGGGACGTGCTTGGCTTCTACTTCTCCGATCATCCGCTTTCTCCCTATCGCTCGCTCATCGAGGCGCGCCGGCTCGCCGACACGGCGCGGGTCCGGGAATCGAAGGACGGCGCCGAGCTGGGTCTGATCGGGATGGTCGCGTCGATCAAGACGATCACCGATCGGAACGGCCGGCCGATGGCGTTCGTCACGCTTGAGGATTTCGCCGGGAGCGTCGAGGGGGTGATGTTTGCCGATCTCTACGAGCGGAACCGCGCGGCGCTCGTGCAGGGCGCCATCCTCGAGACACGGGCGCGCGTGAGCGTCCGCGAGGACGAGGACCCGAAGCTCGTCTTTCAGACGATCCGAGCCATCGCGGCGGGGGACACGTCTCCGGCGCAGGCGGTCCACATCGACCTCACCGAGGCCCCGGGAGACGTTTCCCTGGAAATGCTCCGGGACCTCCTGAGTCGCCACCCCGGCGAAAGCCCGGTATACTTCCATGTACGCTCCGAATCGAATATCGCGAAGACGCAGATCCGCGCGCGCCGGCTGCTCGTGCGCTTGAGCGACGAATTGGTCTCGGAGCTCAAGGCGCGCCTCGGCGAGCGCGCCGTTTCGCTCGTGCAGGGCGAGAGAGAAGCGGTTCCTTTCTAGACTCTGGAGTAACGCATGAACGGTACCTGGCTCGATTTCGAAAAGCCGATCGTGGATTTGGAGCGTCGCATCGAGGACCTCCGCGGCATGGCCACGCCGGAACGCGCGGAGATCGTGGAGGAGCTGAAGCGACTCGAGCGAAAGGCGGAACGGCTCCGGCGCGACGTCTATTCCAAGCTGACTCGCTGGCAGCGCGTGAAGCTCGCGCGCCATCCGCGGCGCCCCTACACGCTCGACTATTTGCGCGTCATTGCGCCGGGTTTCCTCGAGCTCCACGGTGATCGCCGGTTCGGAGACGACCCCGCCATCATCTCGGGGCTGACGCAGATCGAGGAGATCCCGATCGTCCTGATCGGGCATCAGAAGGGGCGCGACACCAAGGAAAACATCCATCGGAACTTCGGGATGGCGCATCCGGAAGGCTATCGAAAGGCGCTTCGCCTCATGCAACTCGCCGCGAAGCTCGGATGCCCGGTCGTGACCTTCGTGGATACGCCGGGCGCCTATCCCGGAGTCGGAGCGGAGGAGCGCGGGCAATCGGAGGCGATCGCGCGGAACCTGGTCGAGATGGCGCACCTCTCCGTGCCGATCGTCTCGATCGTCATCGGGGAGGGAGGCTCCGGCGGCGCGCTGGCGATCGCCGTGGGGGACGTCGTGCTGATGCTCGAAAACTCGATCTACTCGGTAATCACCCCGGAGGGGTGCGCGGCGATCCTCTGGAAGGACGCGACCAAGGCGGAGCAGGCCGCGGAGGCGCTCAAGCTCACGGCCCACGACCTCCTGGAGCTCAACGTGATCGACGAGGTGATTCCCGAGCCTCTGGGAGGCGCCCACCGCGACCCTGAGGAAATGGCCCGCCGCATCCAGTCCGCGATCGTGCGCCACGTGCGGGGGCTCCTGGCGCTGCCCGCCCAGGAGCTCTTGGATCGCCGTCTGGAGAAGTTTCTCAAAATGGGGGTCTATCTGGAAGAAACCGGCCCGATACCGGCGCCGGCGGGGGAGGGATAAACGAGATGCCGATCAGCGAAGAGCTTCGCGCCATTCTGGTGTGCCCACAATGCAAAGGGGAGCTGCGCGACCAAAAGGACCCGGAACGTTTGATCTGCGACCCTTGCGGCCTGGCCTACCCCATCGTCGACGACATTCCGGTCATGTTGATCGAGGAAGCCGAGCGGATCGCGAAGGCTTGAGCCTCTCCTTCCGGCCTCTTTCGCTCCTCGCTCTCCTCGCCGTCTGGGCCGGCGCCGCCTGGGGGGAAACCCCCGCGATCTCGCCGCGCATCGAATCGGTCACGGAGGTAGGCTACCGCGTCGTCGTACCCATTCCCGAGCCGGATATCAGGACGGGAGAGATCTTCGGCGAGAACCTGGCCGAGATCTCGCTGCCGGGAGGCGCCTTCGACTCGCCGGCGGGCGTCCCGCAGCTCCCCTCGATCACGCTCCTCCTCCGCGTACCCTGGGGTGTCAACCCACGTGTGAGCGCTTTGCAAGGCGCCGAACGATCGCTCGGCGCCTTGAAGCCCGTGCCGCTTCCACACCTCGTGTCCGACCGCGCGGGCTGGCGGGCTTTGGGCGCCGCGGAGGTCGCTTCGTTCCTCGAGCGTCCTGGGTACGCCTCGACGGGCCAGGGCGCCTCGCAGCTTCTTCGCGTGGTCCGCTCGGCGGCCGGTGGGGAGCGCCTCCTGCAAGTGACGCTTCGGCCGGTCCGGTGGGATCCGCGAACCGGCCTGGCGACCGCACTCGATCGCGTCACGCTCGACGTGTCCTGGGAGAGGCCGGTCCGTCCCGAATCGCCGGTCACCGAGACGGGGGCGGTCGCGTCCCTCGGCGGAGAGCCGGCGGCGGGAGGCGCTATGGGACCGCGGTACTTGCCCCGCGCGGGCGGTCGCGCGTCGGCCTACGCGGGCCCACTCCGGATCCAGCCCTCGCGCCCATGGGTGCGGCTCGGCGTGCTGCGACCCGGCCTATACGCGATAGGCCCCGCGGACCTGGCTTCCGCGGGGGTCCCCGTGTCGGGCATCGATCCCGCGACGTTCCGCGTGTTCCGCGCGACGCCGGGGGATCTTCCCGAGAGCCTGGATGTGGACTTGGGTCCCGATTCGCTCCGCGAGTGCGCGATCGTGGTTACCGGAGAAGGGGACGCCGTCTTCGATCCCGGCGACCGGATCTACGTCTACGCGACCGGGACGACTGGTTTTGGCCACGACCTGGCGCTCGGCGGCTCGCCCGACTACCAGGAGGCTCAGCGCTCGGATGAGGAAGCGCTCTGGCTGACCTGGGGCTCTGGCCCCGTGCCCTCGCCCGCAAGACGCATGGCGCTGCGAGACGCGGCCCCGGTCTCCTCCGCGCTCTCGGTCACCTCGGTGCGACATCGTGTCCACTACGAGGAGAATCGCGTCCGCGATTTCAACCTTTTCGATGCGTCGCTCCGGTGGGAGCGCTGGTTCTACCGGCTGATCACGCAAGGCTCGCGGGTGGCATTCCCGCTGGCGCTCCCGGGTGCCGATCCGGGCGGACAGGGATCGATCGTGCTCCGGATGTGGGGAAAAGGAATCTCGGTCGGGGCCACGGTGGACGACCACTACACGAGCTTGTTCTGGGACGGGGCGCTCGTCGCGAGCGCCTCCTGGAATTTCACCACGCCCAAGGATCTTCTCGCGTCAGGCTTCACGGTGCACGCGTCCGATACCCTCGAGGTTCAGGTGCCGCGGATCACCGACCCTAACGACGCGAGGCGCTTCGACCAGAGCGAGCTCGCCTGGTTCGAGGTCACGTATCCCAGGCATCTCCGGGCGATCAACGACACCCTCCAGTTCGCGGCGGACTCGGCGGTATCGGGAACGGTCCACTATGTGGTGGATGGAATCACCGACACGACCGCGGTCTGGTTCCTGGACCGGACCGATCCGGAGAATCCGGTCCGGTACGCGAATGGATCCTTCTCGGGTGTTTCGGCTCCGTTCGGCCTCACCGTGGAGGACAGCGTGGCGTTCGGGAGCAACAGGAGGTACGCGCTGGTCTCGACCGCCAGAGCCCCGAGGCCCGCGTCGATTGCCCGGTACGCGCCCGCAGCGAGCCCGCACGCGGTCGACGACCTCTTGGACCCGGCCAACGGCGCCGACTACCTGATCGTCGTCCACCCGACATTGGTCGCGATGGCCGAATCGCTCGCTACGTTCCGTTCGGGCCGCCTTTCCGGTTTCGTCTCGCCGCGCGTCGCGATCGCGACCACCGACCGGATCGCGGCCCAATTCGGCGGCGGCTATCTGGACCCCACCGCCATCCGGAACCTCCTGGCCTACGCGCGGCTCCACTGGAGCCCCGGCGCGCCGACCTATGTCTGCCTCTTCGGGGACGCGTCGCTCGATCCCAAGAACTATCAGGGATTCGGCACGCAGGACCTCGTGCCGACGTATGCGAACTACTATGACCCTGCGATCGAGGCCCAGTTCATCTCGGACGATTTCTACGGATTCCTCGACGGCCCGGGCGACCAGATCCTGGATCTTGCGATCGGACGCCTGCCCGCGAAGTCGGCGCTGGAGGCGTCGACGCTCGCGCGCGCGAAGGTCCAGGCCTATGAGACGTCGACGGAATTCGATTCGTGGCGCGCCCGGGCGCTTCTCTGCGCCGACGATTCGTGGAAGCGCGACGAGCACGATCCCCTGGGTAACGAACACGTGATGGAGATGGAGCGGAAGGACAACCAGCACCTGCCGTACCCGATCGAACGCTCGAAGGTCTACCTGAACGACTACGCCTTTGCGGACACCACGCACCAATCGAAGCCTGCCGCGCGGGACGATTTCATCGCGCGCATCAACCAAGGGAATTGGCTCGTGGATTACATCGGCCACGGCTCCGACGTCGTGATCGCCGACGAGCAGGTGTTCCGAGCCTCCGACGCCGGCCGGCTTGCGAACGCGACGCGGCCCAGCATCT
>Ga0075434_100002847_pt1 | contig 15336 bp, 13 predicted proteins | sample RhiMethybrSRZTD3_FD_75298 | JGI IMG/M metagenome (GOLD analysis project Ga0075434, IMG submission 75298) | Populus rhizosphere microbial communities from Tennessee, USA - Rhizosphere MetaG P. TD hybrid SRZTD3 | ecosystem: Host-associated > Plants > Roots > Rhizosphere > Soil | place: USA... | reverse complement strand
CGACCTTCAAGCCCAAGTAGACGTTGGCCGCCGTGAACACGGTCGTGATCAGCGCGCCGAGGATCAAGCTGCGTATCGTGAGTTCTCTTGGCTTCATGGACTCGATCTCACAGTGGCAGTTCCCCTCTGAGGAAGGTTACGGTTCGAGCCGGGTGCCGCCGGTTGGCGCCATCGCGCAGACTCTAGACATCAATCCCCCCCTCCGCAACGGCTTAGCCATCGTCGGGTCAGATAGACGTACACCGCGGAAGTGGGGATACCGACGATGATGCCGACGATAGTGAGCCCGTCATCCGGCCCGCGTGCCGCGGCGGTCGCGAGAACGTAGACACCGTAGAGGTGCATGTTCAAAGCCAGCAACGCACCCGCGAGCCCTAGCCGCACGAAGCGGGCCTGGAATGCCCCGATTCCATCGATGTCCATGAAGAGCGTGCCAAAGATCATGAGCGCGATCGGAAGAAAACAAATGCCGAACGCGACAGGAACTCCGAGACGAGGCTTCAAGAAGCCGTAGATTACGAGCGGGCCGCCGCAGGCGGAAAGAAGCGCCGTCACCTTGATCAGGATCTCGGGGAGCGGTGAGTCTCGAAAGCGCATGGGCGGTGGGCTATCCCTCCATCGAGCGCCGGTGGGCGCGGCCCATCCACAACACGATTGCCGCCAGCGTCGGGGCCAGCACGGCGACCAGGATCAATCCCAGGTCGAGTGGCTTCGAGTGCCGGGGAAGATCGTACGCCACCGCCTGGAGGGCCGTGAGAGCCGCGTCGAGCGCGATCGCGGCGGCGAGCGCGACCGCAAGCCGCACGTTCCACCGCTCGCTCAGCCGGTAGAGCGCGACGATCACCGCGATGTCGAACGCCACCCAGGCCCACCGGCTGGCTTCCGACGGAAACCACGTCCGGCTCGCGGGCAGGGAGAGCAGGAGCGTCCACGGCACGAGAAGCACCGCGAGCAGGCGCATCGCGACGGCCGGTCCCCGCAGCAGGGTTTGCGCCCCGAAGGCCCACAGCCCGCCTCGAGAGAATGCGGTCAGGGTGTCGAGGACGGCGCCCCAACTCGATCGTCCGGGAGGGTACGACAGGTAGATCGGATCCCACGCGCGGGGCTTGAACCTCCCCTTGAATGCGCGCAGCCCGTGGAAGTCGTACAGAAGCCTCCCCCAGCGGCGGAAGGCGCGAAGCGGGATCCCGACTTCCCCCGCGAGAGGCACGAGGCCCAGCGTCACGTACGGAATCCCGTTCGCCGCGGCCGCGCGCATTCCCTGGTCGATCAAAAGCTCCACCGTGCCGTTCGGGGCGATCGGGTCGCTCAGGAAGTCCTCGAAGAACCACCCGCCTCGCGCATAGATCGGGATCACGCCGAGGAATCCAACCAACCGGTCGCCCAGTTCGGCCACGAAGCAGTGTCGCTCTTCGGGAAACGTGTACGGGTGCACCTGGACGAGGAATCCCATCGGCGCCATCGGATGCGTGTCCAGCCATCGCGCGATGAGCGCGTCGATTCGCCCGCGCATGGGATGCCCTGCCGCGAGCTCGCCCGCGGCGAGGCGCCGGACCCGCACCCCCTTCGCCCGCGCGCGGCGCAGCTGCTCGCGAAGCGATCGGCTGCCCTCGACGGTCGCATCCCAGTCTCCCGGGGCCCATATCGGCTGATCGCCGATCCGGAGAGCGTGCCATCCGAGCGCCTCCTGGAAGCGCGACTCCGTGCCGAAGAACGTGACGCGCTTGCCGGCTTCGGCGGCCCGTTGTGCGAACGAGTGGGCGACATCCCGCAGCCGCTCGCGCGGTGCGATGGGCGCGCCGGCGACGACCCACGCCCTGCCGGTATCCACATACCCAACGCACGCATCTTCCCCGTCGAACCAGTAGCGAAAGCCGGGCTCGAGGACCTGGAAGGAGGTGGCGTTCCACCCGTGCGCCCGGAGCAGTTCCAGGACCCTGGAGCGTTCCTGGTCCGGGCCGGGCCGGGTGTCGATCGATTTAGCCATCGTGCAGACCCTAGCCGGGACCGACCCCCGCGTCCCGCTTCGCGCGACGCTGGAACCGCGCCGCGAATCGATCGAGGTACGTGTAGATCACCGGCGTCACGTAGAGCGTGATGATCTGGGAGAACGCGAGGCCTCCGACGACGGCGAGGCCGAGGGGGCGTCGAGCCTCGGAGCCGGCGCCGAAACCCAGCGCGATCGGAAGCGTCCCCGCGAGCGCCGCCATGGTCGTCATCATGATCGGGCGAAAGCGGATGCTGCACGCCTTCACGATCGCGTCCCGCGCCGACAACTTCTCGCTTCGCTCCGCCGCCAGCGCGAAATCGATCATCATGATCGCGTTCTTCTTCACGAGGCCGATCAACATGATGACGCCGACGAACGCGTAGACGCCCAGCTCGGTGCGAAAGATCAGGAGCGTGAGGAGCGCGCCGAATCCCGCGAACGGCAATCCGGAGAGGATCGTGAGCGGGTGGATGAAGCTCTCGTAAAGGATTCCGAGCACGAGATAGATCACGAGCAGCGCCACCAGGAGAAGCGTCAGGAGGCCCTTCTGGCTCGCCTCGAAGGCCTGGGCGGTCCCGGAAAAGCTCGTCGTCACGGTCGCCGGGAGCGTCTCGCGGGCGAGGCGCTTCACCTGGTCCACCGCCTGCCCGATCGAGACGTCGGGCTGCAGGTCGAACGAGATGGTGACGGCGGGGAGTTGCCCCGAGTGCGCCACGGTCAGCGGGCCGAGGGACGGCGACAGTCGCGCCACCGTCTGGAGCGGCACCAGGGAGCCGTCGTTCGCCCGAACGTGGAGTAGCCCCAGCGCCGAGATGTCCTGCTGGAATTCGGGCAGGAGCTCCATGACCACCCAGTACTGGTCGTTCGGCGTGTAGATCGTCGACACTTGCCGTGAGCCGTAGGCGTCGTAGAGCGCCTGCTCCACCTGCTCGGCGGTGATGCCGAGCGACGACGCCCGGTCGCGATCCAAGTCCACGCTGACCTGCGGGTTCTTGATCTGGAGGTCGGTGGTCACGTTGATGAGACCCGGCAGCGCGCGAAGCTTCTGCACCATGATGTCCGTGTAGGAATAGAGCGAGGCGAGGTCCGGGCTCTGCAGTTGGAACTGATAGAGGCTCTTCGAGAGCCGGCCCCCGATCCGGATCGACGGCGGCACTTGTAGAAAGACGCGCATGCCCGGCACCTTCCCGAGCTTCGGCATGAGCTCGCGGACCACCTCGTCCGCGCTCAGCGCCCGCTCGGATCGGGGCTTCAGGGCGATGAAAAGGCGGCCCTGGTTCCCCGTCGAGTTCGGCCCGCCGGCGCCGACCGCCGACATGAAATTCGCGATGCTCGGGTCCTTGGCGACGATCGCGGCGATCTCCTGCTGGTGCTTCTTCATCGCGTCGAACGAAATCCCCTCGATCGCCTCGGTGGTCCCGTTGATCTGTCCCGTGTCCTCGGTCGGCAGAAATCCCTTCGGCACCAGGATGAAGAGCGCGACGGTCGCCACGAGGATCAACGCCGAGAAGGCGAGCACCATCCTCCGGCGCCCCATCACCCACTCGAGGCTCCGTTCGTAGGCGCCCAGGATCGTCGTGTAGTACCGCTCGGTGACCTCGTAGAAGCGGCCGTGGTGCGCTTGGGCCGAGGGCTTGAGGAAGCGGCTGCAGAGCATGGGCGTCAGGGTGAGCGACACGACACCCGAGACCAGGATCGCGACGCCGATCGTCACCGCAAACTCGTGGAACAGTCGCCCGATCAATCCGCCCATGAAGAGAAGCGGGATGAAGACCGCGGTCAGGGAGAGCGTCATCGAGAGGATCGTGAAGCCGACCTCGCTCGACCCGTCGAACGCCGCCTGAAGGGGCTTCTTCCCCATCTCCATGTGCCGGACGATGTTCTCAAGCATGACGATGGCGTCGTCCACGACGAAGCCGACCGACAGGGTGAGCGCCATCAGCGAGAGGTTGTCGAGGCTGTAGTCGAGCAGGTACATCGCCATGAACGTCCCGATCACCGAGAGCGGGAGCGCCAGGCTCGGGATGACGGTCGCGGAGATGTTGCGCAGAAAGAGGAAGATCACCATCACGACGAGGCAGAACGTGAGACCGAGCGTGAACTTCACGTCTGCCACGGATGCCCGGATGGAGATCGACCGGTCGAAGAGGGTGGTGAGCGTGAGCGAGGCCGGGAGCTGTCCCTGGAGGGACGCGACGAGCGCCTTCACGTCGTCCGCCACCTGCACGGTGTTGGTGCCGGGCTGTCGCTGCACCGCCAGGACGATGGCGCGCGTTCCCGAGAACCAGGACGCGACCTTGTTGTTCTGCACGTCGTCCTTCACGAGGCCGAGGTCCTGGAGTCGCACGGGTGACCCGTTCCGATACGTGATGACGAGGTGTCGGAATTCGTCGGCGCTCGCCAACTCCCCGCTCGCCTGCAGCGTGTACGCGCGCTGCGGCCCCCAGAGGACGCCCGACGGCAGGTTCACGTTCCCCGAGTTGATGGCCGACGCCACCTCGTCGATGCCGATCTGCCGCGCCGCGAGCTGGCGGGGGTCGAGCTGGATCCGCACCGCGTACTTCTGCGATCCGAAGACCTGCACCTGCGCGACGCCCGACACGGTCGAGATCCGCTGCGCGAGAAAGGCCTCGGCGTAATCGTCGACGGCGGAGAGGGAGAGCGTCTTCGACGTGAGCGCGAGGAACAGGATCGGGGACGCCGCCGGATTCACCTTTTGGTAGCTGGGCGGCAGGATGCCGTCGGGGAGACGCCGCAGCGTCTGGGAGATGGCGGCCTGGACGTCCTGGGCGGCCGCGTCGATGTTCCGCTCCAGCGCGAACTGGAGCGTGATCGAGGTCGTCCCCTGGTTGCTCGTCGAGGTCATGGCGTCGACGCCGGCGATCGTCGCGAATTGCTTCTCGAGGGGGGTCGCAACGGCGGAGGCCATCGTCTCGGGGCTCGCGCCAGGAAGCGACGCGCTCACGGTCAGCGTCGGATAGTCTACGGTCGGAAGGTCGCTCACCGGCAAGAGCCGATAGCCCATGACGCCGGCCAGGAGGATCGCCGCCATGACCAGCGTCGTCATGACGGGGCGGCGGATCCAGATCGCGGACAAACTCACGGCTTGGTACCGCCCTGCTTGACGATCACCTTCGACTTGTCCGCGAGGCGGCTCTGTCCGTCCACGACGACCGAGTCGCCCGGGCTAAGGCCCTTCGCGATCACCGCCAGATCGCCGGCCTTTCGCTGGACGATCACGGCCTGCGACCGAACGGTGTGGTCTGCCTCGAGCACGAAGATCGTGCTGCCCCCCTGACCTTCGAGAACCGCGGTTGCCGGTACGACGCACGCGTTCGTCTGCTTGTAGAGGACGAGCGTCACGCCGACGAACTCGCCCGGCCAGAGCATGCGGTCCCGGTTCGCGAACTCCGCCTTGAGAAGGATCGTCCCGGTGGAGGCGTCGACGCCGTTGTCCACGAACGTGAGCCTTCCCGTGGCCGCGGCCGAATCGCCGGCGTCGGACTTCACGCGAACCGTGGGCGACGGCACGCGGTGCCGCTGGATCTCGCTCAAGTAGTCCTCGGGCACCGCGAAGCGAACCCGGATCGGGCGCGTCTGGTTGATGGTGACCACCGGCGCGTTGCCACCCGCCTTGACCACGTTTCCTTCGTGCACCAGGAGCGACCCCGTGTGACCCGAGATGGGGGCTCGGATCGTCGCGTATTCGAGGTTCAAGCGCGCGTTCTCGACCGCGGCCGAGTCGGCGCGGACGGCGGCGAGCAACGCGTCGGCATCGGCGCGCTTCTTCTCGTACTCGTCCTTCGTCGCGTAGTCGCTGGCGGCCAGCGCCTCGTAGCGCGCCGCGTCGGACGCCGCCGCGGTCGCCTGCGCGCGGTCGCGGCTCAGGGCGGCCGCCGCCTGGTTCAGGGCGGCGCGGTACGGGCGCGGGTCGATCTGGAACAGCACCTGCCCCGCTTCGACCTCGGCCCCCTCGCGGAACGACACGCGGGTGATGACCCCGTCCAACTGAGGCAGCACGGCCACGGTCTGGATCGGCTCGACGGTGCCGGTCGCCTCGATCTCGTACGGCACGGTCCGCGCCTCCGCGCGTCCGACCACGACGGGGACGGGCGGCGTGCGCGGGGCACGCTTGCCGCCGCAACCCGTCGCCAAGAAAACTGCCGCCAGCGCGAGCGCCGCGAGGCGCGGGGAATGCGTCGTCATGGGCTCGTCTCCGTGGTGTCCGCCCCGAGGCGGATCGGGCTATGGCCGTCGATTCCAAGAATGCCGGCGTCGTGCGCGAGCTGCGCCAGGCTGGAATACCAGCCGAAGCGCCCGTCGATCGATTGCGCGCGCGCGTCCGCGAGCGCGCTCTGCGCCGAGAGGAGGTCGAGGGCGGAACCCGCCCCCGCCTTGTAACGGGCGAGCGCCACCTGCTCGGACTGCTGGGCGCTCGCGAGAAGGTCCTGCGTGGTCCGGACGCGCTGCGCGGCCGTCCGCACCGCGTAGTAGGACGAGAAGACTTCGAACACGACCTGGTCGGAGAGACCGCGCGCCTTCGCCTCCAGCGCCTCCGCCTCCGCCTCCGCTGCCTTCACGTCCTCGTGGTGCGTGAGCCCCGGGAAGAGCGGCACGCTCACGGAGACGGTTCCGTTGTAGACGTCGCTCCCCTTCGGCCGCGAATCCACGTACGACTTGCCGGCGCTACCGCTCAGGTTGATCGAGGGAAGGCCGTCGGCGCGGGTCGCCGCAACGCGCGCGCGCCCTGCTCTGGCGAGGGCCCACGCCGCCGCAAGATCGGGCCGGGCCGTGAGGCCGCGGTCGATGAGCGACTCCACGCTGTCCGCGATGGCGGCGGCCGGCGTCGAGTCCGGCAAGGCTTCGACGTCGTACGGTAGGTTCGCGGGCAGCCCCATCGAGGCGGCCAGCGCTCCCCGGGTGGTCATGAGGCTTCCCTCGGTCGTCTGGAACGAAAGGAGCGCCTGGGAATACGCCGTGCGGGCCTGCAGCACGTCGCCGATCGTCGCGAGACCCAGCCGGTGGCGTTCCGTGGCGGCGCCCAGATTCGTCTTTGCCTCCTCCAGCGTGACGCCCTGCGCTCGCAGGAGTTCCTTGGTGCCGAGATACTGGAAATAGCCCTTCTGCACCGCGAGCACCACGTCTTGAATCGTCGCGTTGTGCGTCCAGTCGGCGGTCAGGAGCGTCTGTCGCGCCGCGTTGACCGAGCCCGAACGCCCCCCGAAGTCGAAGAGGAGATAGCTCAGCGTGGCCGACGGCGAATACGTCGTCTGCGTCACCGCCGAGCGGCCCTGCGTCGCGGCGGTCTTGAGACGCGTCGCGGTTCCCTCGAGGGACGCGCTCGGCAGGTACGAGCGCCGCTCGGACGCGTAGGACGCCGCCGCGGCGCGCGCCGACGCCCACGCCGCGGCGGTCGAGGCATTGTTGCGGAGCGCCAGATCCACGACGTCGCCGAGCGAGAGTCTCGCGACCCGCTCGGCCAGGTCGGGGGGAATGGCGCCCGCCTTCGCGCGAGGCGGAATCGACGCGCCCCGCGCGGGCGGAGTCCACGGCATGCCCGCGGAGGGCGATGTGGCGTGGGTGCCCTGGACGCCGGTCGCGTATGGCGAGCACCCGGCGAGGGCCAGAAGAAGCGCCGACGCCGCACCGAGGCGGGCCCGGCCCGACGTCACTTCGCGATCCCCAGGAGAAACGTTTTCGCGTGCATGCGAACGAGGGATCGCAGATTGAAGGGCTGGCGTCGCCCTTGAAACGAGTGCTTCCACACCGCAGCGAGGAGGATCGGCGCGATCGCGAGGCGAACCGCGAGCTCCGGACGCACGCTCCGGAACTCGCCGTTACGGATGCCGCGCCGGATCACCCGCGCCAGGAGGCGGCGCCGGCGCAGGAACACGGTTCGGAGGAAATTCCGGGTCGGCCCGGGGAAATTGCCCGCCTCGGCGATCATCAGCTTGGTCAATCCGGAGGCAGGCGAGGCTTCCAGCGCGTCCCACCAGGAAATGAGGATCGACGCGAAGAGCTCGCCGGACGTCCCCCGATGGTCGCGCGCGATCTCTTCCCCGCGTTCCACGATGGGGACCATGGAATGCGTCACGACCGCGTGAAACAGCGACTCCTTGTTCCGAAAGTAGAGATACATGGTGCCCTTGGAAACACCGGCCCGGCCGGCGATCTCCTCGATTCGCGTCCCGGCGTAGCCGCGTTCCACGAAGGTCTCGAGCGCGGCGTCCAGGATCTCGGAGGGCCGGGCGGCCTTGCGCCGGCGCCAGCGCGGCGCGCCCGTGGCGCCCCGCGGGCGCGCGGGGGCTCGGTGCGGGGTGGACGGCGTCGCGCGGCGAGTGGCCAAGGGGATCTCCCAGGAGTGGCGCGGTACGTTACTGACCGGTCATTCAGTAAACCGTCTGCGCCGCTCCCCCGTCAAGCGATATTCAACGGATCGGGAGGGCTACGCGCCCTTGCGGCGCATCATGCGGAGGATGCTCGAACCGAGCACCTGTACCGAAAGTCAGTAGCCGAGCGACGCCGCCACCGTCATCGCGGATCCCACGGTGACCATGGTGACGCTCACAAAGGCGTCGCGGCGGATCAGGAATCCGCCCAGCACGAACGCGGCGCCCATCGCCATCCGCGTATACCGCTCTCTCTTCGGAATGTTGCAGGTTCGGGCCATGGGGTCACCTCACGTGGGAAGCGAATCGCGAGAAGAGCGAGACCGGCGAATCCACCACAGGGCGAACTGCCGGGTCAGCAGGAACAGGACGACGCTGGCGACGATTCCAGCGGGAACGAGCCACCAGCCGAGAATCTCGCGCGTCCCCAGGGGGCCTGGGCCGTCCACCGTAAGGCGCGGGAAGGACGCGACTCCCGGCCGGGACCACAGCCCGACGTCGCCCGGCGAGAGGATCTTCTCGATCGCCGCGCCGGCCAGCGCAAACGCCCAGGCATAGCCGAACGCGGTGAGTGCCAGGGCCGCCCACCCCGTGAAGCGCCCGCGTCGGAGCATGAGGAGGGTGTGAAGGATCACGATCGGCGAGCGGGTGCACTCCGCTCGAGTTGCCGCGCGTTCGCTCTGATATTGGCGCGCCAGGTCCGCCGGTTCGCCGAGAGCGCGCAGCGCCGCCTCGGGATTTCCGTCCGACTCCGAGCGTTCGCCGATGTGGCCGCGCAATTCGAGCAGGATTTCCTCGACTTCGGGCCCGGGCATGCCTCGAAGCAAAGCACGCACCCGATCGAGATAGCGCTCGACGGCGGGGTCGGTCACGGGATGGTTCATGATCTATCGTCCCTCCTTGAGGAGCGGGGAGAGGAGCTCGCCGAGGCTCGCGGAGAATCGGGACCAGAGGCGGGCCATCTGCACCGCGCGGCGCCGGCCCGCCGGCGTCAGTCGGTAGTACTTGCGGGGGTGCCCTCCCTCGGCTTCGACCCACTCCGAATCGAGCAACCCGTCCGACTTCAGTCGCGAAAGTAGCGGGTAAACCGTGCCCTCGGACAAGACGAGATCCGACTCGCTCTCGAGTCGACGAAGGATCGCGAGCCCGTATTGCCGGCCGGACCAGAGGGCCCCGAGGATAGCGAGCTCCAGGCACCCCTTCCTAAGCTGGACCTCCCACTTCTCCACCGGATCGGGCAGCGGGGAGTCGGGCGGGGTCGCTGCTTGCTTGCTGGACATGGTGGTTACTATGTATTACCATGTATCTTGTAGTCAATAGCTATTTGACGCGACCGCCGCGCCGCTCACCGGAAGGAAAGAATATGAACCTGAAGCAGGTATCCCTCGGAGCGACCTCCGTCCTGGTGGTCGCCGTCGTCAGCCTGTTGTTGCGGCGTTCCCTCTTTGCCCACGGGCCGGTCATCATCGGAGTTCAGGCCGTGGCGGGGGCCCTCATGCTCTGGGCGCGCCTGACCTTTGGCGGACGGAGCTTCCACGCGGGCGCGAATCCCACGGAAGGCGGGATCGTGACCACGGGGCCGTATCGCTTCGTGCGCCATCCGATCTATGCGGCCATCCTTCTTTTCATGTGGGCGGGCGTGGCGTCCCACGGCTCGATCGTGAGCGTGCTGACGGCGATCGTGGCGACCGCGGCCGTCGCGGCGCGGATCGGCGCCGAGGAGGATCTGGTCGTCGAGGCCTACCCCGAGTACGCCGAATACGCGCGGCGGACCAAGCGGATCATCCCCTACGTGCTGTGACGTGACGGCGTGGCGGAAGCGCCGCGTTTCCCCGCGACCCCGGCACTGAGCCCTCGCGACGTGGCAGAAAGCGTGGGTATATTGTCATTGCTGCCAGCGCGGCAGAGCGCGATGCTTCCCCCATGGCAACCACTTCTCCATCGCGGGCCGGCTCGGCTCTCCCGGCCGCGAACAGCCGCCCCATGCGGATCGCGATGCTCGCCTTCCCGGACGTCCAGGTCCTCGACGTCATGGGCCCGCTCGAGGTCTTCTCCCGCACGTCTCGCTGGCTTCGGGACCACGGTAGGAGGGCCGATCACGCCTATCAGGTCGAGATCCTCGGGCTCAGGAAGGGCGCCTTCCGCGCCTCCTCGGGCCTCCGCCTCTACGCCGATCGCGGAATCGAGGAGGTGGGCCGCGGGATCGACACCCTTCTGATCGCGGGCGGTCTCGGGGTCACCCAACACCGCTCCCACGCCGCTATCCGGCGCTTCATCCGTCGCCAGTCCAAGCTCGTCCGGCGGCTGGCGTCCATCTGCACCGGCGCCTTCCTCCTGGCCGAAGCGGGCCTGCTCCGGGGACGGCGGGCGACGACCCACTGGAACCATTGCAACGATTTCGCGCGCGACTTCCCCGACGTCCGGGTGGAGCCCGACACGATCTTCGTGCAGGACGGCTCGCTCTACACGTCCGCCGGCGTCACGGCGGGGATGGACCTGGCGCTGGCGCTGGTCGAGGAGGATTTTGGGCGCGAGGTGGCGCTGGCGGCGGCGCGAGAGTTGGTGATGTTCCTGAAGCGGCCCGGGGGCCAGGCCCAATTCAGCGCCCAGCTCTCGGCGCAGTTGGCCGAGCACGAGCCGCTCCGGGACCTCCAATCGTTTATCGCGGACCATCCGGGCGACGATCTCTCGATCCCCCGGCTGGCGCGGCGGGTGGCGATGAGCCCCCGCAATTTCGCGCGCGTCTTCGCCCAGGAGGTCGGAACGACGCCGGCGCGCTTCGTCGCCTCGGTCCGCGTCGAAACCGCACGACGCCTCCTCGAAGAGACGACCGAGACGCTCGACGCCATCTCCGTGATGAGCGGACTCGGCACCCCCGAATCGATGCGGCGCGCTTTCCTTCGCGCGCTTGGAATCCCGCCCGGCATGTATCGCGAGCGGTTCACCCGTTCCCAATCACCCGCGAAATCGCCGCGCGGCGATTCGCCCGAATCGAGGAGACTTCGATGACGATCCTTCGCCGGCTCTGGGCCCGTCCCTTTGCTCCGTTCCTTCTCCTGGCGGCCCTGCTCGCGGTCTTAGTCTCGAGCCCGCCCCTCGCCGCGGGCGGCCGGTACGTCTGCCCGCCATGCTCCAGCCCCTGCGACACGACGGTGTTCGACGTCCCCGGCATCTGCCCCACGTGCGGCATGGCCCTCGTCGAGGCGGGCTCGAAGGCCGCTGCCGCCGCCCCGGCCCCGGCGAACCCCGACCGGAAGAAGATCGCGATCCTGGTCTTCGACAACGTCGAGATCCTCGATTACACCGGACCGTACGAGATGTTCGGCGCCGCCGGATGCGACGTCTATACCGTCGCGGCAACCTCGGCGCCCGTCACGACCGCCATGGGGATGACCGTCGTTCCCAAGTATTCGTTCGCCGACGCGCCTCAACCCGACGTCCTCGTCGTCCCGGGGGGCGGCGTGTACGCCGCCAGCAAGGACGAGGCGACCCTCCGGTACGTCCGGAACGTGACCGCCCACGCGCGGAATACCATGTCGGTCTGCAACGGGGCGTTCATCCTCGCGAACGCCGGCCTGCTCGACGGGCTCACCGCGACGACGACGTACCACAACATTCCGAGGCTCGCGAAGGACTACCCGAAGATCCAGGTCGTCAGCGACCAGCGTTATGTCGACAATGGCAAGATCATCACGACGGGCGGGCTCTCCGCCGGAATGGACGGGGCGTTGCACGTGATCGCGAGACTCTTCGGCACGGGCTTCGCGGAGTCCGTCGCGCTCGGCGAGGAATACGACTGGAGTCCGACCGGCGGGTTCGCACGCGCCGCCCTGGCCGATCACCAGATTCCCGCCGTCGACATGGACGCGCTAGGAACGTGGGATCTGCTGCGAACGGAGGGGGATACGGCGCGCTGGGACATCGTGATGAAGGGCCAATCGAAGCTGGCTGCCGCCGAGCTCATGAGCCGCATCGAGCAGGAACTGACGAAGGGCAAGTGGACGAAGGTCGGGGACGAAAACCCCAGCCCTGCGGCGCGCACCAGCAGCTGGCGCTTCAGCGGCACCGACGGTAAGCCCTGGACGGGAACGCTGAAGCTCGAGGGCACGGCCGGTTCGGGGGGCAACGCCAACGAGTGCACGGCCGCGCTCTCGATCGCCCGCGCCGGGTAGTTTCCGGCGGCAACTCCTGGCGCTCCCGGGAACCGGGGTGTACGATCGCGTGCTGCCCGTCGTGCACCGGACGACGCCTTGTGACTCGGTCCCAGGCTGGATCCGCCGGAGCCCGGGCAACGCACAGGGGGGGTACCCGACGTGTCGAAGCCCGGTTCACGAATCCATGGCATCCATGCAATCGCCCTAGCGTTCGCACTCGTGCTGGGATCGGCGCCATTCGCCGCCGGAGACCCGCTTCCCTCCACCACCCTCCCCAGCCCGGACGAGGACCTGTCAACCTGGTTCTTCGCCGCGAACAACGCCGTTCGCATTTCGCTCCAGAAAAAGGGCGATGAGCTGATCGGGAGGTTCAACGCGTACGGGCTCACCGAGCCCAAATTGCTGTGGCACGTCGACCAGTCGCTCGGAAACGGTGTGGAGGGTGCCGGCGCCAGGCTCATCCCCGACCCGAATTCCGACCAGTGCTACATCGGGACGGGACCTCTGAGCCGCATGGACCCGAGCACCGGAGCCATCAAGTGGACCATCCCTTGTGAACAGATCGGTTTCGTCCAGCCGTCGAGTTCCCGCTTCCTCTCCGGCGATCGACTCCTGGTCATGGGCTCGAAGAAGTGCAAGCAAGGCACCGCGTACGACGCGCTGAAGGAGCCCTGCTTCACCATGATCGACACGAATACCGGCAAGATTCTCTGGCAGTACGAGACGAAGAGCCTCGAGTACGAGATGGCCCTCGGGTACTGGGCGCGGGTGGCGAAGCTCCAGGGTCGGAGCGTCACCAAGGACAAGCGCCTCCAGATCGAATCCATGCTCGCGTCGCCGAAGGGGAACGACTTCGACTTCGACGTACCCGGGGCGGACCGCCTCGTGATCGCGGGGGAGCGTTTCGAGGGAATAAGTCTCGCGGACGGCTCCTCTCTCTACCGGACGAAGGACAAACCCGGCATCCTGAGAGGCGCCTACGACGGACGGGCCTTCTTTCGCGACGGCGACAAGGTGACGGCGTTCAACGCTTCGAACGGCGCGGAAGCATGGACTTTCGACGCGAAGAGCAAGGGCGCGTACGTCTATACGCTCGACGACCTCGTCGACATGGGCCAGGGAGCCCCCGACGGCATGCACGACGTTCTCATCTCCGGAACGGACGACGTGGCCCGGGTCGCTACGGCAACCGGGCGGGCCACGTGGACGGTCAAGCGGGGCGGAATGAGTTGGTGGACCTCGAAGGAGGCATTCCTCACCGAGAGCGGAGACAAGATCACCGCCTACGATTGGGCCAAGGCCGCGAAAATCTGGGAAGCCAAGATCGGGTCGAAGCCGAAGCCGACGGACGCCGGCGACTACATCGTCTTCGTCGACGGGGAGAAGTGGGCGAGCGGCAGCCCCACGCCGCCGTTCCGGTTCACCGTGGCGAACGGCAAGAGCGGCCAGATCGCCTGGACCCGAAAGGACGTCGACGGCAAGAAGATCGTCGACTGGCATCTCCAGGGCCCCGACCGGATACGGATGGAGAATGAGAAGGGGTCGGTAGCGACCTTCAACGTCGCCGACGGATCACCGGCCGCGGCGCCTCAGGAGATCGCGGATCGATATCTCGTGTCCTACGTGGAGAAAGCCAAGGCCCTCCAGTGCCACGATGCCTCCGGGACCCTTGTCTGGGAGCGAAAGGGCGAGAGCGGCATGTCGGACGCCAGCTTCCTGACAGGTAAGGACTGCGTCGTGTGGGCCTCCAAGGAGGGCACCGTGGAGGTGATCGGGCGGGCCGACGGGAAGTCGATGTGGAGCGCGAGCGGTCTCAAGGAGCCCGGCGTTTTCGTGAACCCGGCGGGAACGTGCCTGGTGGTGCAGAACAAGAAGGACCTGACGATCGTGAAGTTAGGGTCGTAGACAACCAGCGCCAAGCAGCGCCAGGGCGGTCGCGCCCTGGCGCTGCCTAACTCGCTCCGTCGTGCAGGGAGAGCGAGAACACCGTGGTCTGCCAGTTGTACCGCGCCCGCTCCGGAGGCAGCCACCCGGGGAGCGGCATGAGCAAGTACTCGGAGAGCGCCCCGAGGTAGGGCTCGTACAGTCGGCGCAGATCCTCGAAGCGCTCCATCGCCGCCGGATCATCCTCGAGGGCCACACCCGCCCCCGCCAGCCACGCGCGCATTTCCACGATGCGTCCCGGAGCGCTCCGGGCGACCACTTCCTCCCGCGGCCCCAGGCGAAACACCTGGCTCACGTCGACGAGGGTGTGACGGCAAATGGCGAAGGTGAGACGCGATTGGAACGGATCGATTCCCTTCACGCACGAACCGGCCAGCGCGGAAGCGTCCAGCACCGCGCACAGGGACGCCAGCCAGGATTGGTTGTCGTGCTGCGATCGAAAAAAGGCCAGGGTGGGATACGAGAGATGGCTCTCGAGTATCTCCGCCGCCACGAGCTCCCAATCCCGGAAGAGCTGGTCCAGGGCGCCGCCCGGATCCTTGCTCTCGAAGGCGCGCTTCAAGATCAGCCCTGCCGCGGGCGGCGACCCGCCCCACTCGTCCAGCATCGTGATGCGCGCTTCGCGCCGTGAGAAGAACTGGTAGAGCACCGGCACGTAGGCGATCACCAGGGCCAGGAAGCCGAATCCGATTCCGGCCTCCAACACGGTCAGGGCGCGCGCCAGGTGCGTCATAGGGACGACGTCGCCGAGCCCCAGGGTAAAGAAGGTGGTTCCGCTCATGTAGAGGTCCGCCGTGAACCCGGCGAGACCCTGGGGCGCGTCGAGGTGCGATCCCAGCGACCAATGGAGAGAGGCGAA
>Ga0075434_100002846_pt1 | contig 15337 bp, 12 predicted proteins | sample RhiMethybrSRZTD3_FD_75298 | JGI IMG/M metagenome (GOLD analysis project Ga0075434, IMG submission 75298) | Populus rhizosphere microbial communities from Tennessee, USA - Rhizosphere MetaG P. TD hybrid SRZTD3 | ecosystem: Host-associated > Plants > Roots > Rhizosphere > Soil | place: USA... | reverse complement strand
GCCTTCGCGGCGGTGGCCAACGGGGGCCGCCTCATGCAGCCGCAGATCATCCGCGCGGTGCTCGACGGCCAGGGGCGCGAGATCCGCTCGTTCGAGCCCATCGCGGTGCGCCAGGTGATCAGCCCGGACACCGCGCGCACGCTCACCGAGATGATGGTGAACGTGGTGCGCAACGGCACCGGCCACAACGCGGCGATCCCCGGCTACGACGTGGCGGGCAAGACCGGCACCGCCCAGAAGATGGATCCGGCCACCCGGCGCTACTCGCGCGCGCCCGGGGTGCTCTCGTTCGTGGGCTTCGCGCCCGCCGACGATCCGCGTCTGGCCATGATCGTGCTGCTCGACGAGCCCAAGAACGAGAAGTGGGGCAGCGAGGCGGCCGCGCCCATCTTCGCCGCGATCGGCCGCGAGGCGCTGCGCTACCTCAACGTGGCGCCCCGCGACTCGAGCCCGGTGCCGATCGTGCGCGGCGAGCTCGCGAGCGCGGCCCCGGATCGGCCGCGGCCCGGCGCGGGCTCGGGCGGTCAGCCCGCCCTCGAGGCGGTGGCCACCGGGCCGGTCGACGCGGCCGAGGCCGTGTCCGCACCCGCCGCGGATGCGATCATGCCGCGGCTCGCGGGCCTGTCGCTCCGGCAGGCGATGGAGACCCTGGCCCCGCACGGCGTGCGCCTCGAGATCTCCGGCCGCGGCGTGGTGACGACCCAGCAGCCGCTTCCCGGCGCGCCGCTGCCGCCCGGCACGGTCTGCCGCCTGCATCTCGCGCCCGCGGCGGGCCGGCCGACCGCCGCCCTCGCGGTGAGCCTCCAGCCGTGATGCCGACCACCGCGCTCCTCGAGGCGCTGCCGGACAAGACGGTGCTGGGCGCGCTGCCCGCCGCCGTGACCGGCCTCGCCTACGACTCGCGCAAGGTCGGAGCGGGCGCGTGCTTCGTGGCGGTGCCCGGCTTCAAGCAGGACGGCCGGAAGTTCGCCGCCGACGCGCTCGGCCGCGGGGCGGCGGTGGTGGTGGCCGAGGGCGCGGATCCGCTCCCGGGTAGCCCGGCGGCCCGCGTGCTGGTGCCGTCCTCGCGCGAGGCCCTCGCGCGGCTCGCCGACGCCTATCACGGCCATCCGTCACGGCGGCTCACCATGGTCGGCATCACTGGCACCAACGGCAAGACCACGACCTCGCTGCTGGTCGAGGCGCTGCTGGGCGCGGGCGGGCGGCCGACCGGGGTGATCGGCACCATCCAGTACCGGGTGGGTGCGCAGGCCGAGACCGCGAGCCAGACCACGCCCGAGGCGCTCGAGCTCCAGGCTCTGCTCGCGCGTATGGTCGAGGCGGGCGTGGGCGGCGCCGCGATGGAGGTGTCCTCGCACGCGCTGGCCCTCTCGCGCGTGGACGGCATCGAGTTCGACGTGGCCGTCTTCACGAACCTGACCCAGGACCATCTCGATTTCCACCGGACGTTCGAGGCGTATCGCGACGCGAAGGCGCGGCTGTTCGACCTGCTCGCGGTCGGGCGCAAGCCGCGGCGCACCGCGGTGGTGAACGTGGACGATCCGGCCGGCGCGGCGATGGTCCGGGCCGCGTCCGCCGACGCGAGGGTCCGGATCGTCACCTTCGGCCTGCGCGCCCCCGCGACGCTGCGGCCGCGCGGCTGGGAGTCGGGGATGGACGGCATCCGGCTCGAGATCGACACGCCCGGCGGGGCAATCGCGATCACCTCCGCGCTGGTCGGCGAGCACAACGTGATGAACCTGCTGGGCGCGGTGGGCGTCGGCCTCGCGCTCGAGATGGCGCCGGCCCAGATCGGCCGCGTCCTCTCGCGCGTCGATACGGTGCCGGGCCGCTTCGAGCGCGTGGAGGCGGGCCAGCCGTTCCTGGTGGTGGTCGACTACGCCCACACCCCGGACGCGCTCGAGAACGTGCTCACCACCGCCCGCAAGCTGCTCAGGCCAGGGGCGCGGCTCGGGGTGGTGTTCGGCTGCGGCGGCGACCGCGACCGGGGCAAGCGGCCGATCATGGGCGGCATCGCGGCGCGCCTGGCCGATCGCGCCTGGGTGACCTCCGACAACCCGCGCAGCGAGCGGCCGGAGGCGATCCTGGCCGAGATCGAGACCGGCATCCCCGCCGCCGCGGCGGGGCGGCACGAGTCGATCGCGGACCGGCGCCGGGCCATCCAGGGCGCGGTGGCGTGGGCCCGCGAGGGCGACGTGGTGGTCATCGCGGGCAAGGGGCACGAGACCTACCAGATCGTGGGGTCGGAGGTGCTGCCCTTCGACGACCGCGAGGTGGCCCGCGAGGCGCTCGTGGAGCGCGGCGGGACGGGAGGCCGCGCGTGGCGGGCCTGAGCGTCGAGGACGTGGTCCGGGGCACGCAGGGCGCCCTCGTGGCGGGCGACCTCGGGGTGCCGGTGACCGGCGTCAGCATCGACAGCCGCCACCTCGGCATCGGCGAGGCGTTCTTCGCGATCCAGGGGCCCAACCGCGACGGCCACGCGTTCCTGCGCGACGCGGCCGCGCGCGGGGCCTCGTGCCTGGTCGTCCACAACCTGCCCGACGACCTGCCCCCGTCGGTGCCGACGATCCTGGTGGACGACACCACCCGCGCCCTCGGTCGCCTCGGCGCCTATCACCGCGCGCGCTTCTCGGTCCCGGTGGCGGCGGTCACCGGCTCCAACGGCAAGACCACCACCAAGGAGATGATGGCCTCGGTGCTGGAGGCGCTCGGCCCGGTGCTCAAGCCGGAGGGCAGCTTCAACAACCAGTGGGGGCTGCCGCTCACCCTGTTGCGCCTCGGCCCCGAGCACCGGGCCCTCGCGCTCGAGCTGGGCGCCAACACCCCGGGCGAGATCGAATCGCTCGCCGCGATCTGCCGCCCCACCGTGGGTGTGGTCACGGTGGTGCAGGGCGCCCATACCGAGGCCTTCGGCTCCCTCGACGGGGTGGCCACCGAGAAGAGCGCGCTGGTCCGGGCAATCCCGCCCGACGGCACGGTGGTGCTGAACGCGGACGACCAGCGCGTGCTGGGGATGCGCGACCAGAGCCGCGCCCGGGTGCTCTACTACAGCACGCGCCCCGGCGCGGACGTCCGCGCGTCGGGCCCGGTCGTCGACGCGGGCGACGGGCTCGCGTTCACTCTCGAAATCGCGGCCGCGCGGCGGCCATTGCGCCTGCGCTTCGCGGGGCGCCACAACGTCACCAACGCGCTCGCCGCCGCCGGCGTCGGGCTCGCCCTCGGCCTCTCGCTCGAGCAGATCGCGCGGGGCCTGGAGGCGGCGCGGCCGGCCAAGGGGCGCTGCGTGTGGCGCGCGGCGGGCCGGCTCCGCATCCTGGACGACACCTACAACGCCAATCCCGGCTCGGTGGCCGCCGCCCTCGAGACCCTCGCGGCCCCGTCGGACGCGCGGCGCCGGGTGGTGGTGCTGGGCGACATGCTCGAGCTCGGCGAGATCAGCGAGGCCGCCCACCGCGACATGGGCCGGGCGGTGGCCGCCTCCGGGGCGGCGGAGTTCGTCGGCCTGGGCCGCTGGGCCCGGGTGGCGGTGGAGGCGGCGCGGCAGGCCGGGCTCGCGGAGAGCCATCACGTGACCACGTTCGAGGATGCGGTGGCGCTGCTGCTCAAGCGGCTGGCGCCCGGCGACGCGGTGCTCGTCAAGGGCTCCCGGGGCATGCGCATGGAGCGCGTGGTGGACGCGCTCGTGGCGCGCTTCGGAGGAGACGATGCCTGATGCTCTACGAGCTGTTGGTGCCGCTCGCGAAGTATCACACCGCCTTCAACGTCTTCCGGTACATCACGTTCCGGACCGCGATGGCGACGGTCACCGCGCTGGTGATCTCGTTCATCCTGGGGCCGTGGCTGATCAACCGGCTGCGCGAGATGCAACAGGGAGGAACGTCAGTCAGAGAGGACACCCCGGAGCGGCACCAGAAGACCAAGGCGGGCACGCCCACCATGGGGGGCATCGGCATCCTGGTGGCGATCCTCGCCTCCACCCTGCTGTGGGCCAACCTGCGCAACCGCTACGTGTGGGTGCTGGTGCTGGCCACCCTGGGGCTCGGCCTGATCGGCCTCAAGGACGACTGGAAGAAGCTCAAGACCCGCAAGGGCATCTCGGCGCGGGAGAAGTTCGGGGCCCAGATCCTGCTGGTCGGGGTGCTGATGGCGTGGCTCTACGTCTGGCCGCCCGACGGCTTCACCACCAGCGTCGTGATCCCGTTCTTCAAGGGCTGGCTCCTCACCTTCGGGTGGCTCTGGATCCCGTTCGCGATCCTGGTGATCGTGGGGGCGTCCAACGCGGTGAACCTGACCGACGGGCTCGACGGCCTCGCCATCGGGCCGATCGTGACCGCGGGCGGGGCCTTCGCGGTGATCGCGTACCTCACCGGCAACTTCCGGGCCGCCGAGTACCTGCGCATCCTGAACGTCAAGGGCACCGGCGAGCTGACGATCTTCTGCGGGGCGCTGGTGGGTGCCGCCCTCGGCTTCCTCTGGTTCAACAGCTATCCGGCCCAGGTGTTCATGGGCGACGTGGGCTCGCTCTCGCTGGGCGGCTCGCTCGGCACCCTCGCGGTGGTCACCAAGTCGGAGCTGCTGCTGCCGCTGATCGGCGGCATCTACGTGGTGGAGGCGGCCTCGGTCATCATCCAGGTCGCCTCCTTCAAGCTGACCGGACGGCGGGTCTTTCGCATGGCGCCGTTACATCACCACTACGAGATCAAGGGGTGGGCGGAGCCCAAGATCATCGTGCGGTTCTGGATCGTGTCCATCATGTTGGCGCTGCTGGCCCTCACCACTCTCAAGCTCCGCTAGGGTGACATGACATGCCGACACTGGCGACACTGCGGCGCGACGCCGCGTACCAGGTGGGGATCTTCGTGAGCGGCGACGGAACGCGCGGCGTGCCGTACCGCGAGTCGCTCGCGGGCAAGACGGTGGCGGTGGTGGGCCTCGCCAAGAGCGGAGTGGCCGCGGCCCGGCTGCTGCGCCGGCTCGGGGCCCGCGTGCTCGCCTCCGACTCCGGCGCGCCCGAGACGCTCGCCGCGGAGGCGCGCGTGCTGGAGCGCGACGGGTGCGCCCTGTGGACGGGTGGCCATCCCGAGGCCGCGTTCCTGGGGGCGGAGTTGGTGGTGGTGAGCCCGGGCGTGCCGCTCGAGCTGCCCGCGCTGGCCGCGGTCCGGGCGCGCGGGGTGCCGGTCATCGGCGAGCTCGAGCTGGCCTGGCGGGTGATGGAGGCGGACTGCATCGCGATCACCGGGACCAACGGCAAGACCACCACCACCGCCCTCACCGGCGAGCTCTTGCGCACCCAGGTGCGGCCGGTGATGGTGGGCGGCAACATCGGCACCCCGCTCGCCGAGCACGCGCTCGAGTTCCCCGGCGACGGGATCGTGGTGGCCGAGACCTCCAGCTTCCAGCTCGACACCACCGATCGCTTCCGGCCGCGGGTGGCGGTGGTGCTGAACGTGACCCCCGACCACCTCGACCGGCACGGCACCTTCGAGCGCTACGTGGACGCCAAGGCCCGCATCTTCGCCAACCAGACCGCCACCGACTGCGCGGTGCTGAACGCGGACGATCCGGTCGCGGCGGGCCTGGCCGGGCGCGCGCGCGGGCGGGTGATCTGGTTCAGCCGCCAGAGCACGCTGCCCCACGGGGTGTTCATCTACGACGGGTGGATCGTGGCCAAGCTCAACGGCTCCACCGAGCGGATCTGTCCGGTGACCGCGATCACCCTGCGCGGCCAGCACAACGTGGAGAACGTCCTCGCCGCCACCGCGTGCGCGCTGTGGACCGGAATGGCGCCCGCCGCGATCCGGCGCGGCATCGCCGCCTTCCGCGGGGTCCCGCACCGCATCGAGCGCGTGCACGACGACCGCGGGGTCGTCTACTACAACGACTCCAAGGGCACCAACGTCGACTCCACCATCAAGGCGCTCGAGAGCTTCACCGAGCCGATCGTGCTCATCGCGGGGGGCAAGGGCAAGGGGCAGGACTTCGGCCCGCTCGCGGAGGCCGCGCGCGGCCGGGTGCGGCGCGCGATCCTCATCGGGGAGGACGGAGGGCGGATCCAGGCCGCTTTCGAGGCAACCGGGATGTCCGCGGAATCCGCGGACACGTTGGAAGACGCGGTGCGGCGCGCCCGCGAGGCGGCGCGGGTGGGCGACGTGGTGCTGCTCTCGCCCGCGTGCGCGTCGTTCGACATGTTCCGCAACTACGAGCACCGCGGCGACGTGTTCAAGGCCGTCGTGCGGGCGCTGCTCGGCTGATGCCCCGCAAGCTCACGCCCGACCTCCCCCTCTTCGGAGTGGTGGTGGCCCTCGTGTGCGTGGGCGTGGTGATGGTCTACTCCGCGAGCGCGATCGTGGCGGCCGACCGCTTCCACGACCCGTTCTTCTTCCTAAAGAAGCAGCTCTTCTGGGCGGTGCTCGGCCTGGGCTGCCTCTGGGGCGGGATGCTGCTCGACTACCGGAACCTGGAGCGGGTGGTGATGCCGCTCCTGGTCGTCTCGTTCGTGCTCCTGGTGCTGGTGCTGGTGCCCCCGTTCGGTCAGTCGATCAACGGCACCCGGCGCTGGTTCCACCTGGGCCCGCTCTCCTTCCAGCCGGTGGAGCTGGCCAAGTTCGCGCTGGTCCTCTACCTCGCCTCCTTCCTGACCCGGCGGCAGGAGGTGGTGTCGCGCTTCACCGAGGGCCTCCTGCCGGTGCTGCTGGTGGCGGGCGGGATGGCCGCCCTGACGCTGCTCCAGCCGGACCTCGGCAACAGCCTGGCCCTCGTCATCCTCACCCTCGTGCTCGCCTACCTGGCCGGCGCGCGGGTGCAGCACATGGCCCTCATCGCGGGGGCCGCGCTCCCGGTGGTGATCGCGCTGATCGCGCTCAAGCCGTACCGGTGGCGGCGCATGGTCGCGTTCATGAACCCGTGGGACGATCCGCAGGGCAGCGGCTTCCAGATCATCCAGTCGTTCCTCGCCCTCGGCTCGGGCGGCTGGCTGGGCGTCGGGCTCGGCGATTCCAAGCAGAAGCTCTTCTACCTGCCGGAACCCTACACCGACTTCATCTTCGCGATCATCGGCGAGGAGCTGGGGCTGCTCGGCGCCATCGTGATCGTGGCCCTCTTCGCCCTGCTCATCTGGCGCGGCCTGCGCATCGGCCTGCGGGCCCCCGACTCCTTCGGGGCCTTCCTGGGGTTGGGGCTCACCATCATGCTCGCGACCCAGACGATCGTGAACCTGGGAGTGGTGACCGGGGCGCTGCCCACCAAGGGGCTGCCGCTGCCGTTCATCTCCTTCGGGGGCTCCGCGCTGCTCATGACCATGTTCTCGGCCGGGGTGCTGCTGAACATCTCGCAGCACGGGAGAGCGGCCTGATGTTCAAGAAGTACCAGCACATCCACTTCGTGGGCATCGGCGGCGTCGGCATGAGCGGCATCGCCGAGGTCCTGCTCACGCTCGGCTACCGGGTCACCGGCTCCGACGCCCGCCGCGGCGAGACGGTGGAGCGGCTCGAGCGGCTGGGGGCCAAGGTCTACGTGGGCCACGCGGCCGCGCAGGTGGAGGGCGCGCACGTGGTGGTCTACTCCTCCGCGGTGGCGCGCGACAACGTGGAAGTGGCGGCGGCGCGGCAGCGCGGCATCCCGGTCATCGCGCGCGCCGAGATGCTCGCGGAGCTGATGCGGCTGAAGTACGGCATCGCGATCGCGGGCACCCACGGCAAGACCACCACCACCTCCATGGTGGCGGCGGTGCTGGGGGCGGGCGGTTTCGATCCCACCGTGGTGGTGGGCGGGCGCGTGCACGGGCTCGGCACCAACGCCCGCCTCGGCCAGGGCGAGTTCCTGGTGGCGGAGGCCGACGAGTCGGACGGCTCCTTCCTCCAGCTCACCCCCACCATCGCGGTGGTGACCACGGTGGACGCCGAGCACCTCGATCACTACGCGGATCTCGACGCGATCGTGGCCGCGTTCCTCGCCTTCGTGAACAAGGTGCCGTTCTACGGCTGCGCGGTGGTCTGCCTCGACGACCCGAACCTCCAGCGCATGATCCCGCGCATGGCCAAGCGGGTGGTGACCTACGGGCTCGAGGCGGGCGCCGACGTCACCGCGCGGCGCCTCACGTTCGCGGAGATGCGCTCGAGCTTCGAGGTGGTGCAGCGCGGCGCCGTCCTCGGGACGATGAATCTCCAGATCCCCGGCCGCCACAACGTGCTCAACGCGCTGGCCGCCACCGCGGTCGCGCTCGACCTCGAGATGACGTTCGCCAAGATCCAGACCGCCCTGGCCGGCTTCGCGGGCGTGCAGCGCCGGTTCCAGATCCGGGGCCGCGCCCGGGACGTGCTCGTCGTCGACGACTACGGCCATCACCCCGCCGAGATCCGCGCGACCCTCGCCGCCGCCAAGGCGGGGTTCGACCGTCGCGTGATCACGGTGTTCCAGCCGCACCGCTACTCGCGGACGCAGCACCTGCGGGACGACTTTCTCACCGCGTTCTACCAGTCCGACGTCCTCATCGTCATGGACATCTATCCCGCGGGGGAGGCGCCGATTCCCGGCGTGCACTCCCGCGACCTGGCCGACGGCATCGCGGCCCACGGGCACCGCGAGGTGCTGTACCTGGGCAACGATCGCGCGGCCATCATCGACTACCTGTGCGAATCCACCAGAGCGGGTGATCTCGTGCTCACTCTCGGGGCCGGCGACGTGGGCCAGCTGGGCGGAGAACTGCTCCAGCGGCTCGGCGACGACTCCGAGACACCATCCAAGAGGAGATAACGCATGCTGGGAGAGATCCGGGGCGAGGTCCGATTCAAGGAGCCGCTCAGCTTCCACACCTCCTTGCGCATCGGAGGTCCGGCGGACATCTTCATCGTCCCGCAGGATGTGGAAGACATCCGCTGTGCGCTGTCGTTCGCCGAGCGGGAGCAGCTCTCGGTCGACGTCATCGGGGGCGGCAACAACCTGCTGGTCAGCGACCGCGGCGTCCGCGGCGTGGTGCTCAAGCTCGAGGGTTGTCTCGGGCGCGCCGAGTTCAACGGCGAGGAGGCGGTGGCCGGCGCGGGGGTGAGCCTCTCGGCCCTGATCCGCGAGGCCGCCGCCCTGAACCTGGGCGGCATCGAGTGCCTGGTCGGGGTGCCGGCCACGGTGGGCGGGGCGGTGGCGATGAACGCGGGCACGCCGGACGGCGGCATCGCGGACTTCATCTCCGCGGTCTACTTCCTGCACCCCGACGGCACCCTCGGGGAGTTCAAGCCCGGAGCGGGCTCGTTCAGCTACCGGATGTTCGCCGCGCCGCAGGGCTCGGTGCTCATCGGGGCGCGCCTGCAGCTGCACCGGCGGCCCTTCGCGGAGATCCAGAAGGACATCAAGCAGCGGCTGAAGCAGAAGAAGGCGACCCAGCCGCTCGCGCTGGCCTCCGCGGGCTGGGTGTGGAAGAACCCGCCGGGCGAGGCCGCCTCGCGCCTCATCGAGAAGGTCGGGCTCCGCGGCAAGCGCCTCAACGGGGCCGAGATCTCGGCCAAGCACGCCAACTTCATCGTCAACCGCGGGGGCGCCGCCGCCACCGACATCAAGGCGCTCATGCAGCTCACCCTCGACCGGGTGCGCAACCACTTCGGCATCACGCTCGAGCCCGAGATGAAGACCATGGGAGAGATTTGAGAGCCCACAGCTCCGTCATCTCTCCGCGGGCGGGACGCGGCCGGCTCGCGGACCTGGCCGAGCAGGGCCCCGCGATGGAGCGCCAGCGCGTCTCGCGCACCCGGCTGGCGCGGCGGGTGACCCGCCGGGTGCGCTGGGTGACCACGCGGGCGGTCCCCATCGCGATCGTGCTCGCGGTCCTGGCCGCGGGCGGGGCGGGGGTGCTCTGGCTCTTGACCTCGCCGCGCTTCACCGTCCACGAGGTGGCGGTGACCGGCGCGAGCCGGCTCCGCCCGGAGGACATCGTGGCCGCGTCCGGCATCGGGCCCGGCACCAACCTCTTCCGCCTCGACGCCGCCACCGTGGTCGCGCGCCTGGAGGCGCTGCCCCTCATCCGGCGCGCCGACATGGTGCGGCGCTTCCCGAACCAGGTGACGCTCGCGGTGGAGGAGCGGCGGCCGTTCACGCTCGCCCACGCGGGCCGGCTCCACTGGATCGACGAGCAGGGGGTGAACCTGGGACCGGAGACGCGCGCGGTGGCGCCCCGGGCCCCCGTCATCACCGGGCTCGGCCCCACCGACCTGGCCGCCGACGGCGGGCCGTCTCCGCGGGTGGCCGCCGGCATCTCGCTGCTGCGGGTGCTGCTGCGCTCGGAGACCACCCTGCTCCAGCAGATCTCCGAGATCGACGTGAGCCGGCCGGAGGGCCCGGTGCTCTACACGGTGGACGGCATCGAGGTCCGGCTGGGGGCCGACGACTGGGAAGGGCGGCTCGCCCGGCTGCAGGGAGTGCTCGCCCAGGTCCGATCGGGCGGAGAGGCGGTGGGCGCGATCGATCTGCGGTTCCGCGATCAGGTGGTCCTCAAGACCGTGACGAGGTGAGGAGGGCAATGGCCAGATCCCGAGTGCGGCAGGTCATCGCCGGGCTGGACGTGGGCACGACCAAGATCTGCTGCGTGATCGCCGACTGGTCGCCGGTGGGCAACCTCGACATCGTGGGAGTGGGGACGAGCCCCTCGCGCGGCCTGCGCAAGGGCGTGGTCGTCAACATCGACTCCACCGTGGAGTCGATCAAGCACGCGGTGGCCGAGGCGGAGGAGATGGCAGGGGTCGAGATCCCGTCGGTGATCGCGGGGGTGGCGGGTGGTCACATCCGCGGCATCAACAGCCGCGGGGTGGTGGCGGTCTCCGGCAAGCACCGCGAGGTGAGCCAGGCCGACATCGATCGCGCGCTCGACGCGGCGCGCGCGGTGAACCTGCCCCAGGACCGCGAGATCATCCACGTGCTGCCGCAGACCTTCCTGGTCGACGACCAGGACGGGGTCAAGGAGCCGCTCGGCATGTCGGGCGTGCGCCTGGAGGTGGAGGTGCACCTCGTCACCGGAGCAACCACCTCGGTGCGCAACGTGGTCCGCAGCGTCAACCGCGCGGGCCTGCAGGTGCAGGACCTGGTGCTGGAGCCGCTCGCCTCCGCGGAGGCGGTGATCTCCACCGAGGAGAAGGAGCTCGGCATCCTCTTGATCGACCTGGGTGGCGGCACCACCGACGTGGCCCTCTTCCGCGACGGGGCGGTGTGGCACACCAGCAGCCTGCCGCTGGGCGGCGACCACATCTCCAACGACATCGCGGTCGGCCTGCGGACGCCGACCGCGGACGCGGAGGAGCTCAAGAAGCGCCACGGCTGCGCGCTCACCGCGCTCGTCCGCGAGGACGAGGTGGTGGACGTGCCGAGCGTGGGCGGGCGCAAGGCGCGGCAGCTCTCGCGCCAGATCCTGTCCGAGATCATCCAGCCGCGGGTCGAGGAGATCTTCACCCTGGTCGCGCGCGACCTCGTCCGCGCCGGGCTCAACGACGTGGCCGCGGGCGGCGTCGTGGTGACCGGCGGCAGCTCGATCATGCACGGGGTGCCGGAGCTGGCCGAGCAGGTGTTCGACATGCCGGTGCGTCGCGGGGTGCCCGCCGGGCTCTCCGGGCTCGCCGACGTGGTGCAGAGCCCGATTCACGCAACCGCGGTGGGACTGGCCCTCTACGGGGCGCGCGGTCACGGCGGCGGAGTCGGAGTGAGCGAGGTCGAGGACGGCACGCTGGTCGGGCGTACCGGCCGGCGACTGCGGGACTGGTTTGCGGAGCTCTTCTAGGAGAGGCGGCGGGGGCAAGCCCCCGCGCGCCGCCGGACAGGCGGAGATGTTCACCACCATGCCGCCCGTCCGGGCGCGGCACCCACAGGCTCGATCCCCACGGGGACAATCTAAGGAGGAGTCGATGGAGCACACTCAGGGGCGGCGGCCGGTGTTCGAGCTGGAGGAAGAGCGCGAGGCGGCGAAGATCAAGGTGGTCGGCCTCGGCGGGGGCGGCTCCAACGCGGTCAACCGCATGATGGCGGCCTCGTTCACCGGCGTCGACTTCATCGTGGGGAACACTGACTTACAGGCCCTCCGCTCGTCGCCCGCGCCGGTGAAGCTCCAGCTCGGCAGCCGGCTCACCGGCGGACTCGGCGCCGGCTCCGATCCCGAGGTCGGCAAGAACGCGGCGCTCGAGGACCGGGAAGAGATCAAGAAAGTGCTGGAAGGCGCGGACATGGTGTTCGTGACCGCGGGCCTGGGCGGCGGCACCGGGACCGGCTCCGCGCCCATCGTGGCCGCGGTGGCCAAGGAGCTCGGCATCCTCACGGTGGCGGTGGTCACCAAACCGTTCGCCTTCGAGGGCCGCAAGCGCGCGCTCCAGGCCGAGGCGGGCATGGCCGAGCTGCGCGCGGTGGTCGACACCCTGATCGCGATCCCCAACCAGCGCCTGCTCGCGGTGGTGGATCGCGGCACCCCGCTGCTCGAGGCGTTCAAGGTTGCCGACACCGTGCTGCTGCAGGCGGTGCAGGGCATCTCGGACCTGATCCTGGTCCCCGGCCTGATCAACCTCGACTTCGCCGACGTGCGCACGATCATGTCCGGCATGGGCATGGCCCTCATGGGCACCGGCACCGGCCGGGGCGAGCACCGCGCGCTCGACGCGGCACAGAAGGCGGTGGCGAGCCCGCTCCTCGACGAGACCTCGATCGAGGGAGCGCGCGGCATCCTGATCAACTTCACCGGCGGCCCCGACCTGTCGATCCACGAAGTGGAGGAGGCGGCCCGCATCGTGCAGGAGGCCGCGCACGAGGAGGCCAACATCATCTTCGGCGCGGTGCTCGACGAGAGCCTGGGCGACGAGGTGCGCATCACCGTGATCGCCACCGGCTTCACCGAGCGCAAGGAGTCGTCGCTGCCCGGCCCCGGCCCGAAGGTGGTGCCGATTCCTTCCGGCCCGCGCAACCCGCAGCCGTCCAAGGACTGGCGGCGGCGGATCGCCGACCTGCGGGCGGAAGGGGAGGAGCCGGCCGACGAGGATCTGGACGTCCCGGCCTTCCTGCGCCGCCAGGCCGACTAGCGCGCCCCTCGCGAGACGGCTCCCTCATCCCACCCGCTCCCCCGTGACGGCGGAGCGGGTGGGGCGGGGAGCGACGTCGTCGGCCCCGGCATAGCCGCGCGGGGAAGAGGCGTGAGAGAATGTACGGGTGACTTCTCGCGCCCCGCGCGACGCCGACGCGCCGCCTGCCTTCGTGACCTCCCGTCTCCTCGACCGGCACGGGCTCCCGCATCTCTTCACCACGCGGCACTGCCCCGGCGTCGCGCGGCCCACCGAGCTGCGCCCGCCCCTCGGGCCGGACTCGCGCCCGGTCCTGGCCGAGCGCGGCGTGGCGGGCGAGCCGGCGTTCGCGCGTCAGGTGCACGGCGCGACGGTCATCTCCGTGGAGCGGGCCGGCTTCGCGGGGCACGGGGATGCGCTGACCACGCACCAGGCCGGGCTGGCGCTCTGCGTCTCGACCGCCGACTGCCTGCCGATCGTCCTCTACGATCCGCACGCCCGCCGGCTGGCCGCGGTGCACGCGGGCTGGCGGGGGACGGTGCAGTCAGTCGGCCCTGCCACGGTCCTGGCGTTGACCCGCGCCGGCAGCGCGCCCGGCGATCTGGTGGTGGCCATCGGCCCGTCGATCGGCCCGTGCTGCTACGAGGTGGACGCCCCGGTCATCGAGCGGCTCGAGAGGGCCTTCCCAGGCGGCTGGCAGACCTGGGTGACGTCCAAGGGGCCGGGCAAGTGGATGCTGGATCTCTGGCGGGCGAACGTGGATCAGCTCACCGCCGCCGGCGTCCCTGCCGAACGTATTGATCTCCTGGGCCTCTGCACCGGGTGCCGGCCCGATCTCCTCTTCTCCTACCGCCGGGAGCGGGGGGCCGGCCGCCTGGTGGCGGTGGCGGCGCTGCCCGTGGTCTCGGCCGTGGCCGCCGCCGGGGCCTGACGGCCCCGAGCGGGCGTGCTAGAATCGCCTCCACTCATGCTGGACATGCGCGCCAATCTCGGGCGGGTCCAGGAGGCTGTCGCGCGGGCGTGCGCGCGGGCCGGTCGCTCCCCCGACCACGTCCTGCTCATCGCGGTCTCCAAGACCATGGACGTCGAGCGGGTACGGCTGGCCATCGCCGCCGGTGTCGCCGCTCTCGGGGAGAACCGCGTCCAGGAGGCGAAGGAGAAGATCGAAGCGCTCGGGCGTCCGGTGCCCTGGCATCTGATCGGATCGCTCCAGACCAACAAGGCGCGGGACGCGGCGCGTCTCTTCGACTGGATCCATTCGGTGGACCGGCTCGACCTGGCGCAGGAGCTGTCCCGGCGGGCCGATCGCGCGCTCAACATCCTGCTGCAGGTGAACCTGGGCGACGAGCCCCAGAAGGGCGGGGTGGCGCCCGCGGAGCTGAAGCGGCTGCACGAGATGGTGGCCGCGCTGCCGAATCTGAAGGTGCGCGGGCTCATGGCGATTCCACCCGCCACCGAGCAGCCGGAGCAGGCGCGGCCGTTCTTCCGGCAGCTGCGCGAGCTGCGGGAGCAGCTCGGTCTCGAGCACTGCTCGATGGGCATGAGCGCCGACTTCGAGGTGGCCATCGAGGAGGGCGCGACCATGGTGCGGGTGGGCACCGCGATCTTCGGGCCGCGCGCCCCACGGGGCGGAGGGGAGTAGACAGGGTGAGCCTCAAGGACAAGACGGTCGGCTTCCTCGGCGCCGGGAACATGGGCGAGGCCATCATCAAGGGCCTGCTCCAGACCGGGCTCGTCCCCACCTCCGCGATCGCGGCCACCGACGCGCGCGCGGATCGCCTCGAGCAGATAACGTCCCAGTACGGCATCCGCGCGGCCGCCTCGAACCCGGACCTGGTCGCGGAGTCGGACGTGGTGATCCTCGCGGTGAAGCCGCAGATCATGGGCGCGGTGCTCAAGGAGATCGCGGGCGCGGTGGACCGCTCCCGGCTGCTCATCTCGGTGGCGGCGGGGGTACCGGTGGCCGCGCTGCGCCAGGGCCTCGGCAAGCCCGCGCGCCTCATCCGGGTGATGCCGAACACGCCCGCGCTGGTGCTCGAGGGCGTGACCGCGATCGCGCGGGCCGACGGGCTCGAGCCCGGCGATCTCGAGCTCGCCCAGGAACTCTTCGGGGCGGTGGGCCGCGCGGTGGTGCTCGACGAGGACGCCCTCGACGCGGTGACCGGGCTCTCCGGCTCGGGCCCCGCCTACGTGGCCATCGTCATCGAGTCGCTCGCCGACGGCGGCGTGAAGATGGGGCTCGACCGCGCCACCGCCATGATCCTGGCCGCGCAGACCGTCCTCGGCTCCGCGCGGCTGATTCTCGAGACCGGGATGCATCCGGG
>Ga0075434_100002845_pt1 | contig 15342 bp, 16 predicted proteins | sample RhiMethybrSRZTD3_FD_75298 | JGI IMG/M metagenome (GOLD analysis project Ga0075434, IMG submission 75298) | Populus rhizosphere microbial communities from Tennessee, USA - Rhizosphere MetaG P. TD hybrid SRZTD3 | ecosystem: Host-associated > Plants > Roots > Rhizosphere > Soil | place: USA... | reverse complement strand
AAGGGGTTCGAGCGGTTCGCCGGCGTCATGCCCAAGACCTTCGGCACCATGATGAATGCCTCTCAGCTCGAGGCATTGGTGCAGTTCCTGGCCGCGCACAAATGACCCCCCCTACCTCTCTCCGGGCCTATCGGCGACACCCGTTCTGGCAAGCCGTCGCGATTCTTGTGCTGGCGTATGTCATCATCGTGTTCGGGATACCGCTTCTCCCGGGCAGCGCGGTCGTGCCGAAGAGCGTCGTCTTTCAGTACATGGCGACGGTGCTGGTGGGCGTGCTGATCTACGTCAGCGACAACGAGGAGCGATGGCAGCAGTTCCGTGAGCCGATCCGTGCCGCGATGGTCGAGCCGCGTCTCCGGCTCGTGCGGGGGGCGCTGCTGCTGCTCGTGCCGGCGTTGGTCGGCTGGGTTGCCTACGGCCAGGTCAGGACCGAGGTGGCAGCGCCGCCCAACCTGCGCTCGATTCACCCGGCGCCGCCAAGCGAGATCACGTTTCGAGGGGCCCAGATGACGCTCACCGGCCTCGAGAATCCGTTGCGGGCGTTTCCCGATTCGCTTGCGGAATTTGTGGCGATGGGGAAGCGCACCTATTACCAGAATTGTCTTCCTTGCCACGGCGACCATCTCGATGGCCAGGGGCACTTCGCGCTGGGGTTCAATCCGTTGCCGGCCAATTTCCAGGACAACGGGACGATTGCCCAGCTCACGGAGAGCTTCGTCTTCTGGCGTATCGCCAAGGGTGGACCCGGGCTGCCCCGCGAAGGGACGCCCTGGAACTCGGCGATGCCGAAGTGGGAGGATTTCCTCACCGAGCGCGAGATCTGGTCGGTCGTCCTGTTCCTGTACGAGCAAACGGGGTGGAAGCCGAGAACGTGGGAAACGAGCAGGGAAGGGGGAACGGGGAAGGGGGAAGGGAGATGACTCGTCGAATCGTGCTGCTCGGGATTGGCCTCCTCGCCTTCCCCTTCCCGCTTCCCGCTTCCCCCTTCCCCCAAGACACGGTGGCCGGCAAGGTCGTGTATGTGAAGTGGTGCGCGGGCTGTCACGGCGACACCGGCGCCGGAGATGGCCCCGCCGCGCACTACATGCTGCCGCGACCACGCGACTTCACGGGGGCCGTCTTCAAGATCCGCTCGACGGCGAGCGGACAGCTGCCGACGGACGCCGATGTGATGCGCGCCATCGACCTTGGCCTTCCCGGGACGGCGATGCCCGAGTGGAACACGCGACTCTCCGACCGCGAGCGTCGCGACGTCATGGCCTACATCAAGACCTTCTCCGCCTTCTTCGCCGACACCACCCAGCGCCCGACGCCGCTGCAGTTTGGCTCGGCGCCGGGTGGCGCAACCAGTCCCGAGGCGTTGCGGATCGGTCGCCAGTTTTACGACTCGCTCGCCTGCCGCAAATGTCACGGCGATCAGGGCCGTGGCAACGGGCCCTCGGCGCCGACGCTCCACGACGACGCCGGTTTCCCGATCTTCGCCGCCGACCTGTCCCAGAACTGGCGCTTCCGCGGCGGTGGATCGGTTGAGGACATCTACCATCGGCTGCGCACGGGAGTGGACGGCACGCCAATGCCGTCGTTCTCGGACTTGATCGACCAGAAGTTTCTCACCGATGAACAGCTGTGGCGGCTGGCGCAATACGTCCACAGTCTGTCGCCGGAGCAGCCCCCGGACGTGCGCGACGTGATTCATGCGACGCAGCTCGCGGGGCCCCTCCCGTCGTCCCCCAATGACTCCGCCTGGAGCCGAATCGACCGCTACTGGCTTCCCCTGGTGGGGCAGGTGATCCACAAGCCGCGGTGGTTCACGCCGGCGGTCAGCGGCGTCTGGGTCCGGGCGGCTCACGATGACAAGACCCTGGTGCTCCAGATCAGCTGGGACGACCGCTCGCAAAGCCCGGACTCCTCGTGGCTGGAGTTCACCGGCCGGGTGCTCGAGACGGTCGCCGGCGACGACTCCACTCCCCCCACGGTGGCGCCGTGGTCCGATCGGCTCGCGGTCCAATTCCCGTTGGCGATTCCGGAGGGGGCTAATGCGATGGAACGGCCCTATTTCCTGATGGGATCGGCCACCCAGCCGGTCTACCAATGGCGCTGGACCAACGGCGCCGATGGTGGCGCCGTGGCGGGTCTCGCCCGGGGGTTGGACCGCTTTGACGCCGTGGCAGCCCCCTTGCAGGCCCAAGCGGTGTATGACCAAGGCCAATGGCACGTGGTCTTGTCCCGCTCGCTTGCGACCGCCGACACTTCGAACCAGCTTCAGTTCCGGACGGGGCGGGCCATCCCGGTGGCGTTTTTCGCCTGGGATGGGTCGAACGGGGAGAGCGGCTCGCGCATGGCCGTCAGCACATGGTACTTCCTCTCCCTCGATACGCCGACGCCACCACGGGTGTTCATTACCCCCGTCCTCGCCATGGTGGTGACTCTCGGTCTAGGGTGGACGGTGGTCCGGCGGGCCCAGCGACGGGCTGGGACGGGGAGTGTGCGCAGTTTCGCCAGGTAGGCCGTTTCACGACTGTTTTCTCGGAGGCACGATGCGCAAGGTTGGCGTAGCTGGAGCGTTCGCGGTTGGCTTGATGGCCCTCGCGGTTGCCGGGAGTGGTTGGAATGGCGCTCAGGCGGGAGCCACGATCACGGGAACGATAAAGTTCACGGGCGCCAAGCCCGTGATGGCGAAGATCGATATGAGTGACGAGCCGGTCTGCAAGGCGAAGTATCAGGCCCCGCCGACCAAGGAGGATGTCGTCGTCAACGGGAACGGGACGCTGGCCAATGTGTTCGTGTACGTGAAAGCAGGCCTCCCGGCGACGTACAAGGCCCCCGCGGCGGCCGCGCCGGTGGTGCTCGACCAGGACGGCTGCCGCTACCACCCGCACGTCTTCGGCCTCCTGGTGGGACAGACCCTGTCGATCAAGAATTCCGACGGCATCGCTCACAACATCAAGGCGAAGGGCGTCAAGAACCGCCCCTTCAACATCAGCCAACCCAACACGATGACGACACCGCGCACGTTCACGGCCTCAGAAGTGATGGTGCCGCTGGAGTGCAACGTGCATGGCTGGATGAAGGCGTCGGTCGGAGTATTGCCGCATCCATTCTTTGCGGTGTCCGGCACGGACGGCAGCTTCAAGATCTCCGGCCTCCCCCCCGGTACCTACACCATCGAAGCGTGGCACGAGCGGTACGGCGTGCAGACTGCGACCGTCACCGTGGCGGGCGCGCAGGCCAAGACCCAGGATTTCACGTTCGCCGCCCACTAGGAGGCCGTTCATGCAATGGTGGCTGCCGGTCCAGGCTTCGACCTTCGCGCCGCAGATCGACGGGATCTTCACTGCGATCCTGATCATCACCGGGCTCGCCTTTGTGGTCGTGGAGGGCGGCCTGATCTGGTTCATCTTCAAGTACCGCGAGCGCCCGGGCCGGAAGGCCTTCTACACGCACGGCAATGTGAAAGCCGAATACATCTGGACGGCGGTGCCCGCCGTGGTCATGGTGGGGCTGGGGTTGACGAGCAATCACTATTGGAATGAGATCAAGGGCCGTAACAGCGTTCCGCCGAATGCCTACCCCATCAAGGTCCACGCGAAGCAGTTCGAATGGTTGTTCACCTATCCCGGCCCGGACCGCCGGCTGGGGACGGACGACGACATCACCGAGGTCCGGAACAAGCTGCACGTGCCCGTGGGGCAGCCGGTCGTGCTGGAAGAGGAGTCCGAGGATGTCATCCACTCGGTTTTCGTGCCCGCGTTCCGGGTGAAACAGGACGCGGTTCCCGGTATGCAGATTCGAGCCTGGTTCATCCCGACGCTGATCGGTGAGTACGATATGGGCTGCGCCGAGTTGTGCGGGATGGGGCACTACAAAATGCACGCCAAAGTCACCGTCCAGTCGCAGGCGGACTTCGACGCCTGGCTGGCGAAAGCCGCGCAAGGGGACATCGAATGACGACTGTCGCTGCGACACACGACGTCGGGCACGGGGAGCACGCGCCGTCCGGCTTTTGGCGCAAGTACATCTTCTCGACCGACCACAAGACCATCGGCATCCAGTTCTTGTTCCTGAGCCTGTTCTTCCTGCTCTTGGGCGGGATCCTGGCGATGCAGATGCGCTGGCAGCTGGGCTTCCCCGGAAAACCGATGCCGGGTGGGGGGATCCTCCCCGAGTCGATGGCGCCGGGGGGCGTGATCCTCCCGGAGTACTACATCCAGCTGGTGACGATGCACGGCACCTTCATGGTGTTTTTCGCCATCATGCCGCTGCTCGTCGGCGTGTTCGCGAACTTCCTGATCCCGCTGAAGCTCGGCGCCCACGACATGGCATTCCCGCGCATCAACATGGCGTCGTTCTGGTTCGCGTTCGCCGCCGGGATGGTGATGCTGGCGAGCCTGTTCGTCCCCGAAGGCGCGGCCCGCGCCGGGTGGACGATGTACGCCCCGCTCTCCGCCCGTCCCGACCTCTCCGGCGCGGAGCTGGGTCAGAAACTGTGGAGCGTGTCGATCGTCCTGCTCGGCCTCTCGTCGATCCTCGGGTCCCTCAACTACATCACCACCATCATCAACAATCGCGCCCCGGGGATGACGTGGTTCCGGATGCCGCTGTCGGTCTGGTCGTTGTTCATCACCGCGATCCTCGGCCTGCTCGCCCTGCCCGTGCTGTCCGGGGCCGCGATCATGCTGTTGTTCGACCAGACGATCGGGACGCACTTCTTCGATCCTCCGGCGGGCGGCCAGCCGCTCCTGTGGCAGCACCTGTTCTGGTTCTTCGGCCACCCCGAGGTGTACATCCTGATCCTCCCGGCGATGGGAATGGTCTCCGACATCATCGCCAACGGGTCGCGCAAACCGATCTTCGGGTACCACTCGATGGTGTTCGCGATCATCGCGATCGCGTTCCTGGGATGGATCGTGTGGGGCCATCACATGTTCATGAGCGGCATGAACCCGACCCTGGGGTCGTCGTTCATGATCTCCACCATGGTGATTGCGGTCCCGTCGGCGATCAAGACGTTCAACTGGATGGGCACGATGTGGCGCGGCAACCTGCGGTTCCACGTGCCCATGATGCACGCCGTCGCGTTCGTGGCGATGTTCGTGATCGGCGGGCTGTCGGGGATCTTCATGGCCGCGACACCGGTGGACATGCACATCCACGACACCTACTTCATCGTGGCCCACCTCCACTACGTGCTGTTCGGCGGCAGTCTGTTCGCGCTGTTCGGCGCCATCACCTACTGGTACCCGAAGATGTTCGGGCGCATGATGAGCGAGCGCTGGGGCAAGATCCACTTCTGGCTCACGTTCGTCTTCTACAACCTGGTGTTCTTCCCGATGCACAACCTCGGGATGGCGGGACACATGCGCCGGATCTATGACCCGACGCAGTATGATTTCCTGAAGCCCCTCCAGCCGCTGAACACGTTCATTTCGGTGTGCGCGTTTCTGCTGTTCGCATCCCAGGCGATCTTCGCCCTCAACTTCATCATCAGTCTGTTCCGTGGCCAGAAGGCGCCGCAGAACCCGTGGCTCGACAACGGTCTGGAGTGGACGCTGCCCAACCCGGCGCCGCACGGCAACTGGGCGCAAATCCCCAGCGTCTATCGCGGTCCGTATGAGTTCAGCTCCCCCGAGGTCGAGGAGGACTACCTGCCGCAGACCCGGAAGCTGCCGACCGACCGCGAGCCAGCGGTCCTGTCGTCGGGAGCGCCGTCATGACGCACGCCACGGCCTCCCTGATGCGCCCCCCGTTCCCGGCGGAGCGGGGCGTCGACGCGCACAATCTCAAGCTCGGGATGTGGGTGTTCCTGGCCTCCGAGGTGATGTTCTTCACCGCCCTCATCGGCTCCTACGTCATCTTGCGCTTCGGCGCGCCCGGGGAATGGGCCAAGCCGGGCGTCGTGCTCAACATTCCGGTCACGGCCTTCAACACGTTCCTGCTGATCTGCTCTTCGGTGTCGATGGTGAAGGCGTTCGCCGCCATTTCCGATGGCGACCAGAAAATGCTGAAGGTCTGGCTCCTCGTGACGATCATCGGCGGTGCCATGTTCGTGGGCATCCAGGCGTACGAATACACGCACCTCATACACCGTGGCTTCCTGCCCAGCGGCGTGCGCGAAGGAAGCGAGCTGGCCGAGCTCGTGGCCAACGGGACGCTGCCCGCGGCGACCATGGGTCTCTACGGCTCGACCTTCTACGCGATGACGGGATTCCACGGCTTCCACGTCACCTGCGGCGTGGTCGCCATGGCGTACCTGTACCTGTTTCGCGTGCGGCGCGGCAAGTACTCGCAGCAGGACTACCGCGGCATCGAAGCGGTCGGGTTGTACTGGCACTTCGTGGACCTGGTGTGGATCATCCTGTTCACCATCGTCTACCTGATCTGAGGAGCGCATGGAGACGGCACACAAGCACCCGCGTTATCTGTTGATCTGGCTCTATCTGGCCCTCCTGACGGCTGCCGAGCTGACGCTCGCCTTCGAGCTGCCGATCTCGCGCAACCTGAAGCTGGTGATCCTGATGGTGCTCGCCGTGTGGAAGGCGCTGCTGGTGGCGATGTTCTTCATGCACCTGAAGTTCGAGCGCTGGAACCTGAGAATTCTGTTCATCATCCCCATCCCCCTGGCGGTGATTTTCATTTTCGCGGCCATCACGGAGAAGATCTGGTAGTGATTCCTTTTCACCGGGTGCTGATCTCGACCGCGATCGTGTTTTGCGGCGGCTTCGCCCTGTGGGCGCTGGCGCAGTACCTGGGGTCGAAGAGTCCCGGCATGATGGCCCTGACGATCGTCTTCGCCGTGCTGGCGGTGGCGCTCGCCTACTATCTCCGTAACCTGAAGCGCTTCCTCGGCCGATGATGCTCGCGACGCTGGCGTTCCTGCATGCCGACGATATGGATGTCGTCTATTTCTGGAGCGCCCTCCTGATCGCCATCGTTCCTCTCGCGGTGTTCACCGTACTCGGGGTGCTGGTGATCCGGGGCTATTACCACCGGCAGGTCGCCGATGGTGGTGGGGAGCCACCCCCGCACGTTCCCGGCCGGCGCTGGCGCGTCGTGCCGCGCGCCGGATCATCCGACATTCGTCCCTGATCGGCCCCCCTCCGGCCTCCGGTGACGGGCCGAACCCGGAGTGGCTATGAAAGTGCTGGGATTCGTCCTGCCCGTCCTCGCTGTCGCCGGGTACGCCCAGACGCCCGGGCCGGGTATCGACCCCGCGCGCCTGGCCGGGCACGTTCGCGTGCTGGCGTCCGACTCGTTCCTGGGGCGTGGACCGGCGACGCCCGGCGAAGACAAGGCCGTCGCTTACATCGCTGAGCAATTCCGGGCCGCCGGGCTGCAGCCGGGTGGTCCGAATGGCAGCTGGTACCAGGACGTTCCTCTCAATCAATACGCTATCGTGGGCGCGCCGGACGTGAGCGTCAGCGTCGCCGGCCGGCGCCGGCCGCTGACGCAGGGCGACCAGATCGCCGTGCGCGCCAGCATGCGGAACGTCGATCGCGTCGACATCGTCGACGCCCCGCTGGTTTTCCTGGGCTACGGCGTGAAAGCCCCGGAGCGGAACTGGGACGACTTCAAGGGCGCCGACCTGCGGGGCAAAGTGGGAATCGTCCTGGTGAACGATCCGGACTTCGAAACAGGGCAGGGGGATTTCGGCGGCAAGGCCATGACCTACTATGGCCGGTGGACCTACAAATACGAGGAAGCCGCGCGCCAGGGACTGGTCGGCATGCTTGTGGTGCACGAAACCGCACCCGCGTCCTACGGCTGGCCGACAGTGAAGAACTCGAACACCAACACGATGTTCGACATCGTGCGCGCCGACCCGTCCGCGGTCCACCCTCTTTTGGAAGGATGGATCCAGCGCGACGTAGCGGTCGAGCTGTTTCAGGCCGCGGGCCTGGACTTCGCTGCGGCGAAGCGCCAGGCGCAAACGCGCGACTTTCGCCCGTTGCCGCTCGGCAACGCCACGTTTGCGGCGCACTACGCGGTGCGGCATGCCACGATTCGCTCGCGCAACGTACTGGGACGACTTACCGGCAGTACGCATCCCGACGAAACGATTCTCTACGGTGCCCATTGGGACCACCTGGGTGTGGGCGCGCCGGATGCGCGGGGCGACAGCATCTACAACGGCGCGGTGGACAACGCGACGGGAGTCGCCGCCGTGCTCGAGCTCGCCCGGGTGTTCGCCGCCGGTCCGCGGCCCGAGCGCTCAATTGTGTTTGCCGCGTGGACGGCTGAAGAGAAGGGACTTCTGGGGTCGGAGTATTACGCGGCGAATCCGGTGTACCCGCTCGAGACGACGGTCGCGGGATTCAACGTCGATGCCCTGGCACCGACCGGCCCGTCACGCGACGTGCTGGTCGTCGGGTACGGTCAGAGCGAGCTGGACGACCGCCTGGAGCGTGTCCTGGCCGCCGGGGGCCGGGTGGTCGCGCGCGATCCCCATCCGGAAGCGGGCTACTTTTTCCGCTCAGACCATTTCTCCATGGCCAAGCGCGGCGTTCCGATGCTGTACATCGACAGCGGGGTCGATCTGGTGAACGGCGGCACGGCCGCGGGTGAAGCCGCGGACTCGAGCTACCGGCGCGACCGCTATCATCAGCCGGCTGACGAGTACGATGCGGCGACCTTTAACGTCCAGGGAATGGCGCAGGATATGACCGCGCTGCGCGACCTCGGGCTGAATCTGGCGATGTCCCGGGATTGGCCGAATTATCGCGTGAGCTCCGAGTTCCGATCCGTCCGCGACCGGTCAGCGGCCAGCCGTCACTGACCCGGCAACTCCGCGGTCCTGGGACGCCCACTGGGGTCGCGGCAGATGGGACATATCCCCATGCGGGGCTCGCGGCCGAGCACCAACTCGACGGGGCCCAGCGTCACGGCGGTATCGGTGAGCGACACGGTCAGTGTCATCAGCTTGCCGAACACCGTGCCGGAGAAGCGGGCCGGGTGCAGGATCCCCAGGTCAACCGGATGCGCGGTGATGTTGTACGTCCCCTCCACATCGAAGCGGCCGTCGACGAGTGTCACCGGTCCTTTGACATTGCCGTAGGTACAGCCGATATGCGTGTGGGCGCTCGAGTCGTCGGCGATCAGGCCGCTATCGTCGCCGCCCCAGGTTCCCACCACGATGCCGTTGATGCTCCCGGTGGGGGGGTCACAAGGCCCAAACCCGAGCAGGCTCCCGACGAGCGACAACGCCACCACTGGCTTCGTTCTCACGCCTAAACTTACCCCGCCAGGGCCCCGTCGCGTCACTATGGGCCGGCGAGGACGGTGCCGGTGCTGACAACCCACCCGGAGCGGGTCTCGCCCCGGGTGTTTGAGCTTTTCGATGGTGCGTTACTGGACGACGATCTCTCCGGACATGGACGCTCCGTGGACGCCGCACTGGTAGGTGTACGTTCCCGGATTGTTGAACGTCACCGAATACGAAGAACCGGATGCAGACATCACCACGCTGTTCCTGAAGACCAGCGGGGAGATGCCGGTGGATTGGATGCTGTGCGATCCGGCCGCGTTCCATTTCCAGGTCACGGTGCTGCCGGCCGCGACCGTGTCTTTCGCGGGATTCTGACTGCCGTTATGGGCGCTGCGGAAGAAGTTGTTCCCCACGGTCACGCTGCCTGCTGCTCCCCCGCCACCTCCACCGACACCGCCGCCACCTCCACCGCCGCCGCTACCACCACCTCCGCCACCACCACCGCTATACGGCGAGGTGATACCGCTACACGCCGCGAGCGCTGACAGCGCCGCCGCAACGATCCATCCTGGGTATCGCATACCAAACCTCCGAACCATAGTGAGAGCGGGCGCGCCTTGATGACTCGGCGCCCTCACTCACTGAACAACCATTCGTCAGCTGGGATTCCGGCGGAGGGAGTCGCTCACCGGGCCCGGACAAAACTCATTCCGAAATGCCCTGGCGTTGCCGTTGTTGCGATGGTGTGTGTCGGTCTCAGTCTGACGTGACGCCCGAGAGGTATCCGGCGATACGACGCGCCAGCCGGCGCGTATCGATCGGCTTCGTGATGTAGCCGTCACAACCGGCGGCCAGCATCCGCTCTTCGTCGCCCCGCATCGCGTAGGAGGTGAACGCGATGATCGTCATCCCCGAGTGGACGGGGTCTGCTTTCAACTTCCGCGTCAGCTCGAGTCCGTCCATCCCCGGGAGTTGAATGTCCATGAGGATCACCCGCGGGCGGAATGTCTCGAGCTGCGCCAGCGCGGCGCCCGCGTTCGAGGCGGTCTGCACCTCGTAGCCTTCGCCTTCGAGGAGCAGGCGCACCAGTTTGCAGGTGGGCGCGTGGTCGTCGATCAACAGGATGGGTTCACCGGCCAACGCGTTCTCCTTCGGGGGCCCGGCTAGGATAGAGGCCACTCGCAGGAGGCGCTAGTGCCGCAGCAGTGGGAGGCCAGCTAAGTTGATCGTCACATTTCTGACCGGGTAGCTCAGTTGGTAGAGCAGCGGACTTTTAATCCGCAGGCCCCGGGTTCGATCCCCGGCCCGGTCACTCACCACCTCGGCCCTCTTAATTGAGCTCGAACCGACCGCATCCACGCCTCTGCTCTATGCACCACGTGCTCCGCTGGTGCGCGATCACGGTTGTACTTGCCTCGACGGCGCTCCTGTCCACGCCGCTCGCCGCGCAACAAGCGCCCAGCGTGACCGGCCTCCGCGTCGAGTATCTTACAACTCCCCTCGGCCTCGACACCCCACACCCCCGACTCAGCTGGCGCATGGTGAGCAATGAGCGTAACACCGTGCAGACCGCCTACCAGGTCCAAGCCGGGCCCGCGACGGGAACTCTGCCCGGCAAGCTGGTCCTCTGGGATTCCGGCAAGATCGCCTCGGACACGTCGGTGTTCGTGGAGTATGGGGGCCCACCGCTCGCCTCGCGCTTCCAATACTGGTGGCGCGTGCGCGTGTGGGACGGCCATGGCCGCGTGTCGCCTTGGAGCCGGCTCGACTACTGGGAAACTGGCCTCCTCCGGGCCGATGACTGGAAGGCGCAATGGATCGGCCCAGCGCTCCCATCGGATAGCCTCCCTTCGCCATCGCCACTGTTGCGTCGGGCCTTTCATATCGGGAGCGGGGTACTCTCGGCGCGGCTCTACGTGACGAGCCTGGGTCTCTATGAGATGTACCTCAACGGCCAGCGCGTCGGCGACCAGCTCTTCACTCCCGGGTGGACGTCATTCCACCACCGCCTGCAGTACCAGACGTACGACGTCACCGCCCTCCTCAAGCGCGGCGACAACGCGATCGGCGCCCTGCTCGGCGACGGCTGGTACCGCGGCTACCTGGGGTTCTTCGGGCAGCGCAACGTGTATGGCCACGAGCTCGCCCTGCGCGCCCAGCTCGAGGTTCTCTACCAGGACGGCCAACTCACCCGCATCACATCCGACACGACCTGGAGAACCACGCCCGGCCCGGTGCGCACTTCGGACATCTATCGCGGCGAGACCTACGACGCCCGACTGGAGATCCCGGGATGGAGCACCGCTGGGTTCGACGATCGCGCCTGGGCTCCCGTGTCCGTGCGCGACCCACCATCCGCTATGCTGGTCGCTCCAGTGTCACCGCCGGTCCGCCGCGTGCGCGAGCTGCGCCCTGTGACCATCCGTAAAGCAGCTTCCGGCGAGACACTCTTCGACCTCGGCCAAAACATTACCGGCTGGGCCCGGCTCCGGGTCCGGGGCAGTACCGGTACGACCGTGACGCTCCGCTTCGCCGAGGTGCTCGATCGCGACGGGCACCTGTACACGGCCAACCTGCGTGCCGCCAGCCAGACGGATCAATACGTCTTGAAGGGCGGTGGTGAGGAGGTCTACGAGCCGCATTTCACGTTTCACGGCTTCCGGTATGTGGCGGTGGAGGGACTGCCGGGTGTTGCGGATACGGCCACGATCACCGGTATCGCGGTCTCGTCCGACCTCGAGCAAACGGGGCGCCTGGTGACGTCGGATTCGCTCCTGAACCGACTCCAGCAGAACATTCTCTGGGGACAGCGCGGCAACTTCCTCGATGTGCCGACTGACTGCCCGCAGCGCGACGAGCGTCTCGGCTGGACCGGTGACGCGCAGGTGTTCGCGCGCACGGCGGCGTTCAACATGAATGTCTCCGGCTTCTTCGCGAAGTGGCTCGCCGACCTCGCGGCCGACCAGGACCCGAGCGGCAGTGTGCCGTGGGTGATCCCCAATCCCATGGGCGGCGATTCGACGCGCTTCGCCGGAACCGCGGGCTGGTCCGACGCCGCCGTGATCATTCCGTGGACAATCTACCTGGCGTACGGCGACCGCGGCGTGCTCGAGCGGCAATATGCCAGCATGAAGGCGTGGGTGGACTACGAGCGTCGGCGCGCGGGACCCGATTTCATCTGGCGGCCCGGGTGGCAGTTCGGTGACTGGCTCGCGCTCCACTCGGACGACCCGTCATACCCCGGGGCCACGACGGGCACCGACCTGATCGCCACCGCATTCCTGGCGCACTCCGCGGACCTCGTGGCGCGGGCGGCGAGAGTGCTCGGGCGGACCGCCGACGCGCAGACGTACGAAGTGCTGTTCCAGGACGTCCGCCGGGCATTCGACCGGGAGTTCGTCTCCGTCTCGGGCCGCATCGGCGAGAACACACAAACCGCCTACGCCCTGGCGCTCGGGTTCGGCCTCTTGCCCGACTCGTTGGTGGCAGCCGCCGGCGACCGGCTGGAGCGGGATGTCCGTGCCCACGACACGCACCTCACCACCGGCTTTCTCGGCACACCGCAGCTGCTCCACACCCTGAGCCAGACCGGGCACACCGAGGCGGCGTTCGATCTGCTCGGTCAGCGCAGTTACCCGTCCTGGCTGTACCCGATCGTCGCGTGGGACGCGACCACGATGTGGGAGCGATGGGACGGCATCCGGCCCGACAGCTCGTTCGAGAGCCCCGGGATGAACTCGTTCAATCACTATGCCTTCGGCGCCGTCGGCGACTGGATGTACCGCACCATCGGCGGCCTCGACCTGGACCCCGCGGCGCCCGGATACAAACGCGCGCGCATCGCACCGCGACCGGGCGCGGGCGTCACGAGCGCAAGCGCGTCTCTGGAGACTGCCTACGGGACGCTCTCCTCGGAGTGGCACCTGGTTCACGGGCAGTTCGTGCTCGACGTGACCGTTCCGGCGAATACCACCGCCGAAGTCACCCTGTGGGACACGCTAGTCGATCGCGTGCGGGAAAGCGGCGCGGCACTCCATGTCGCGGCCGGCGTGCACACGGTCGTCCAGCAGGCCCGCGACGTGCGTGTGGAGATCGGCTCCGGTCGATACACCTTCACGGTCAATGCAAAGTGAAGCGCGATCTTAAGACGGTCCTCCGGCTCGGGCGAGCGGTACTCTTCGCCTTCGTTTTGGTGACGGTGGGCCGAGCCGGCTCCGCACAGGCCAGGACGGAGCCGCCTCGCCCTTCGCTCCCGCGGGGTGCCGACCAGAACGACTGGGAAGCCTACTTTGATTACGGCGCTTCCATCCTGAGGACCAAGCCCGGCCAGGCGGACGCGGCGTTCTATTGGGCATCGCGTCTCGATCCGTCTCGTGCCGAGCCGCTCTATGCGAGACGTGTGGCGTTCTGGTTGTTAGACCTCGGCCGCTTCGTGCGATACCTCCGCGAGGACCCGACCGTTCTCGAATCGCCGCCCATTCGCTGGGCCGATTCGCTCTACCTGCGAGCCTTGCAGCGTAACCCGTTCGTGCCGCAGACGCTTGCGATCATCCCCTACGACGAGCTGCCCGGGGAGTGGGCTGGAGACTTGGGGACGCTCGCCTTCATAGCGTATGCCCGGTTGGATTACGCGCACGCGGCCGAGCTGTGGAGCCGCCAGATCCGCAAGAATCCCGAGCGGCACGCGTGGGCGCGCTATCTGCGTGCCTTGGCACTCGTGCCGCTTGGCCGCTTTGACAGCGCCAGTGTCGAGATGGCGACTTTGGGAAACACCCTGGCGGCCCGCGCGGAAGCCATCACGTCGCCGGTCTACGAATCGCAGGAGATGATCGAGTACGGCATCGGCATGTTGCAGCTGGTGCAAGGCAATGTGGCGGCGGGTCGCGAACATCTCGAGCGGGCGCTGCAGGAGAACCTGGCATTCTTTCCCGCTCACGAGCAGTTGGGGCATCTTGCGCTCGAGATTCGAGACAGCGCGAATGCGGTCACGGAGTATGCCCAGGCCGCCGAGCTGGCCCCCAGCGAGCCGTGGATCCAGTTCGCCACCGGGACCGGTCTTTTGCAGCTCGGTCGCTACTCCGACGCTGTGATCCGGCTCGAACAGGCGGTCCAGCTCGAGCCGCTGTATTCCGACGCCCGCTTGGCGCTGGCCCAGGCTCAGGTTGCTGCTGGTGATTCCACGGGAGCCCTCCACAACGTCGACGAGTACCTGCGCCTGGCCCCGCGACGGGTCACCGACGGCCTCGCGACGGCTCGCCGTCTTCGCGAGACGCTTGCGTCCCACTAGGCATCGCCCAGCCTCGCCTTCAACACCGCGTCGGGCAGGCGTTTGACGTCCGATTGACGCCGCTGTACAGGGATTAGAGTCGCACCTCGCTCTCTTCTGCAGGCTCTGCGAAAGACTTCAAGACCGCCGAGCTCCCGAACGGGTGGCTCGGCGTTTGTGTGTGCGAATAGCAGCGCGAATTGCTTGAGAGCGGCTTGAGAGAGCGTTCGATATTGGCAATGAGCAATGTGGCTGTCACTCGACCGGACCAAGGAGGTCCACTTGTCTTCCATCATCTGGCGGCTCATCCCGGCCCTGATTCTGTTGCCTGCCTCGCTCGCCGCCCAGACCACTCTGGACAGCGTTGCCAGGCGACTCAAGCCCGGGCAGACCGTGCGGCTTCATCTGCAATCTGGGCAACGCGCCGAGGGTCGGTTCGCCGTCTACCAGCCGGACCAATCGGTCGTGCAGCTGGCGATGAGGGATACGACGATCCAGTTCGCGATGATCGATTCGATCTGGGTGCGCAGGAACGGAGCCAAGACTGGCGCGATCGTCGGGGCCGTGCTTGTTGGCGTCCCTTCCGCGATCCTTTTGGGATCCCTGTGCAGCACCTTCAGCGACGGTGGTGGATGCGACCAATGGGGGACGGTAATCGGCGTGTCAGTGGTGGGTGCGGGAGCCGGGGCGTTGCTCGGAGCCCTTATCGGGTCAGCCTCCTCCCATTGGCAGCTCCGCTATGGCGCGCCACGAGTCGCATTCAAGGTCAACCCGCTCCCGGCACAGCGTCTCGGAGTCGGCCTGTCGATACCGCTCTCGGCCGTGATTCGGTAGTCCGCCAGCGGAGTCAAGTACTTCACTTCGTTCTCCTCGT
>Ga0075434_100002844_pt1 | contig 15343 bp, 16 predicted proteins | sample RhiMethybrSRZTD3_FD_75298 | JGI IMG/M metagenome (GOLD analysis project Ga0075434, IMG submission 75298) | Populus rhizosphere microbial communities from Tennessee, USA - Rhizosphere MetaG P. TD hybrid SRZTD3 | ecosystem: Host-associated > Plants > Roots > Rhizosphere > Soil | place: USA... | reverse complement strand
TATTACATCGGTCCGGCACGCGGCGGCGAGAGCAAGCGCCGGCCTGGTTTGGAAAACTTCAGTCAGCGCCCGGTGCGGCTGGTGGTGCCGCTGTCCGATGGCGAGTTCATCGTTGCCGAGACGGTCGATGATCTGACCGTGCGCGTGCTCGGCCTGCCGCCCGGCTTCTGGGCCGGCATCATCGGTTTTCTGGTGGCAGCGCTCGCACTCTATGCAGTTCTGCGCGAGACCATTCCGCTCTCGCGGCTCGCTCGCTCCGTCGACCGCTTCGCGGAAGCGATCGAGCCGGCGCCTGTTCCGGTCGGCGGCGCGCGCGAGGTGCGCGCGCTCATCGGTGCCTTCAATCGCATGCAGTCGCGCATTGCGGAGCTGGTGCGCAATCGCACCTTTATGCTGGCAGCGATCTCGCACGACCTGCGCACGTATCTGACGCGACTGCGGCTGCGAGTCGAGATGATGCCGGACCCTGACATGCGGGAGCGCGCGACGCGTGATGTCGAGGAGATGAGCGTGCTGCTCGATGACGCGCTGACATTTGCGCGCACCTCGTTTGCCAGCAATCGAAGCGAGCAGGTCGATCTTGCCGAGATTGTTCGACACGAGTGCAGCGAGCGCACCGCGTCCGATCAGGCCATCAAGTGCGACGTGCCAGCGACACCGATCCATGTCTGGGGTGATCCGGCTGCGCTCGCGCGCATCGTTGGTAACCTGATCGACAACGCCGTCAAATACGGAGGTGAGGCGGCGGTTGCGCTGTCGCAGGCCGGGACCGAAGCCATCATGCTGGTGGATGATCGCGGACCGGGCGTGCCGCCTGCCGAGCGCGAGCGGATTTTCGAGCCGTTCCTGCGTCTCGAGGCTTCGCGCAACCGCGATCGTGGCGGCGCCGGGCTAGGTCTTGCCATCGCGCGGCATCTGGTCCTGAGCCTTGGCGGGACCATCGTGGTGGAGGATCGGCCGGGTGGCGGCGCGCGCTTCCGTGTCGCGTTGCCAATGATCCCGCCTTACGGACAGCTACACAAGTAGGATGGGTTGAGCGCAAGCGAACCCATCATCCTAGTGCGCGATGGGTTTGATGGGTTTCGCTTGCGCTCAACCCATCCTACAAAGCCGTGCTAGGCCCCGAGATCAGGCTTCAAGCAGACCGCTCTTGCCAGCCTCCACGACCAGGCTCTTGCGCGTCGACATCCGCCCGTCCGGGATGGTGACCTTATCGAGTACCTGAAAATCCGCCTGCCAGCGCGCGGGCGTGATGGTGTGGCGCACGTAGCCGCGCTGGTTGTTGACGAACTTGGTGTGCGGCTGCTGCTGCATGCGAGCCTTGAACGTATCGTTGATGTCGAAGCCATCGCCGTCCGAACTCACCGAGGTGCCGACGAACTCGACTCCGAGCGTCGCAGAGGACTCGTCCTTGAAATCCTTCTTGAGCTCACCGGCCCAGTTGTTGTGGATGTCGCCCGCGAGCGCGACCAGATTACCGACCTTCGCAGCATCGACGGCTGCGAGCAGGCGATCGCGCGCCGCAACGGCGCCATCCCACTTGTCCATGCTGGGCGCGAAGACCTTGGGATCCGGATCGCGGTCGTTGGGCATCATGATCACCTGCTGGGCAAGCACGGTCCAGCGCGCCTTCGAGGTCTTGAAGCCGTCGTACAGCCAACGCTCCTGCGTCTCGCCCATCATGGTGCGCTGCGGCTCGAGCGCCGCGGCGCAGCCGACCCTAACGCCGCCGCCACAGGCCTGCGGCGAACGATACTGCCGGGTATCGAGGACATTGAAGCCGAGGAGGTCGCCGATCGCGAAACGGCGATAGGCCAGGATGTCGGGCCCACGCGGCAGAAGCGCCCTGCGCACCGGCATGTGCTCGTACCAGCCCTGGAAGGCGGCGGCACGCCGCAACAGGAACAACTCGGGCCGCGTTTTCTCCTCGGTCGTGTCGCCGGCCCAGTCATTGTCGACCTCGTGGTCATCGAAGCTCATGATGAAGGGTGCTGAGGCGTGCGCGCTTTGCAGATCGGGATCGAGCTTGTAGATGGCGTAACGATTGCGATAGTCGTCAAGCGTATAGGTCTTGTCCGGATCGCCTGGCATCACCCGTACCACCGGCAGCGTGCGCTCAGCGGGCCGGAGCACACGGCGCTCGTAGATGTAGTCTCCATAGTGGAAGATGAAGTCGAACTGCTCCTCGGCAATGCGCCGATAGGCGGTGAAGAAGCCATCCTCGTACTTCTGACAGCCCGCAAGGCCAAACCGGATCTGGGCAACCGGTGCGCCGATGGGCGGCGATGTTCGGGCACGTCCGACGCGGCTGCGCTCGGATCCGATCGTGAACTGGTAGAAATAGTCGCGCGCGGGCTCAAGCCCGCCGACCTCGATATGGACCGCATGGCCAAGCTCGGGGTGCGCAACCGCGGTGCCTTTCTGGACGACTTGGCGCATGCGCGCGTCGCTTCCAACCGCCCACTCGACTTCGACTGGGCGCCTGGGCATGCCGCCGCTATGCTCAAGAGGCTTCGGGGCGATCTTGGTCCAGAGCACAAAGCCATCGGGCGCGGGATCACCGGAAGCAACTCCGAGCGCAAATGGGTAGGCCGCAAAGACCGGCGTGCCCCAGAGCTGGCTACTGAACAGGCTGCTCGCCGTGGTTACCAGGGCGCCTGTGCCAAGACCCCTCAGGACGGCGCGGCGGTTGACGGTGGCAAAGTCGTCAATGCACAGGGACCTGTCGAAGCGCTGCGGCATGATGGATCTCCTCTACAATCACGCATTGAGGATATCATCATCCAGGTGACGCGTGGGTGACCGCCGTGGGATAAAGAGCCGGCGGTTGATGTCTTCGCATGCGGTCTTGGATTTGCCACCGCAATCTGCATTGTACTGGCCCAAGGGGCCGAGCCACGGATTGCCAAAGTCCTCAAAGGAGCCACCATGAAGCGTCGTCATTTCCTGCAGGCGGCAGGGATCGCCGCTGCCGCAACCGCGGTTGCCAAGCCTGCGATTGCGCAGCCCGCGCCCGAATTGCGCTGGCGCTTGACCTCGAGCTTCCCGAAGTCGCTCGACACGATCTATTCGGCGGCCGAGATATTCAGCAAGGCGGTGGCGGAAGCCACCGACAACAAGTTCCAGATCCAGGTCTTCTCTGCCGGCGAGATCGTTCCTGCCATCGCGGCCGCCGATGCGGTGCAGAACGGCACGGTCGAGATGTGCCACACCTCGTCCTACTACTATTTCGGCAAAGACCCGACCTTTGCATTCGGCACCGCGGTCCCGTTTGGCCTCAACACCCGCATGCAGAATGCTTGGATGTATCATGGCGGCGGCATGGAGCTGATGAATGACTTCTACAAGAAGTTCAACATTATCGGCTTTCCGGCAGGCAACACCGGCGCCCAGATGGGCGGCTGGTTCCGCAAGGAGATCAAGGACGTGGCCGATCTGCGCGGTCTCAAGATGCGGATCGGCGGATTCGCCGGCACGGTCATTGCCAAGGTCGGCGTGGTGCCGCAGCAGATTCCCGGCGGCGATATCTACACCGCGCTCGAGCGCGGTACGATCGATGCCGCCGAATGGGTCGGCCCTTACGACGACGCCCGGCTCGGCTTCCAGAAGGTTGCGCCTTATTACTACTATCCGGGCTGGTGGGAAGGCGGACCCATGATCCACAATTTCGTCAATCTCGAGAAATGGAATTCACTCAGCCCCGCCTATCGCTCGATCGTTCGCACCGCTTCGTCGCTGGCGAATGAATGGATGACGTCGAAATACGATGCCAACAATCCACCGGCGCTCAAGAAAATGCTGGCGGAGAACATCGTGCAGTTCCGGCAATTCCCGGCCTCGGTGATGGACGCCTCGCTCAAGGCGGCGCTCGAAGTCTACGCCGAGGTGTCGGCCCGCAACGCCGACTTCAAGAAGGTTTGGGACTCAGTGCTGGCCTTCCGCAACGACGCCTATCTCTGGTGGCGTGTCGCCGAATACAGTTACGACGATTATCTCATTCGTAATCGCACGAAGACTTAAAGGCGACTATCGGCTTTCAGCCAAAGTCCGGCGGACTTCCTTGACCGGCCAGTTGATATTCGCGCTGATCACCCGGACTTGCGATCCGTCGGCGCGATTCACCAGTGCGTGCGAGCACACATTGTGCTCGACTTTCACGATGTCGATCTCAGTCGCCGGCAACCACGCCAAAGTATAGGTCGTGTCGCCAGGCCAGATGCGCCACTCGGACCCATCGGTCAGCATCACGGTGTGACTACGATCATGCCGTTTGATGTGCACAGCAACCTCCCGCTGTGTAGCACTCTTCTTAAAGAACTTGCTCGTCTTAAAAGACTTACTTGCTCGGTTTCATCCGCTCCAGGATCTTTTGACGAACGGTCGGGTCGTTCTGCGCCACCACCATGATCGAGGTGTATTCCTCCACCGAAAGACCTTGGTCGGTGACGGCCTTCACGAGCTCCTTGTTGGCCTCGTCGACGAGTCGCCGTTTGTCGGCGTCGCCGGGCGTCGCCTCAATTTGCTTTGTGTAGTTCTGCTTTACGTCGGCAATTTTGTCGAGCGCCGCCGCTGTCGCGTCGAGTTTCTGATCGGGGATGGCTTGCGAAGGCTGCGAGGGAGAAGGAGCAGGCGTTTGTACCTGAGCATTAGCCGCGGGAACCGCAGTGGCGAGGACTACAGCTGCCAGAATATGGAGTTTCATCTGCATTCTCCGATTTTTCCGCCATCGCTCGGCCCCGGCCGCGCTCGGTGATAAGTCCCATCTCGCAAGTGCGTTCCAGCCGAGGGAGCTATTCGACCCTTCGAAAAGACATGCCCGATCCTCACGCGGAACCTAGCTTGGAACTTGTTATGACACGTCATGTCTGAATTTGGTCGCGCTCGGCGAATGCCGTGACACTCGAGTCGTTGCTGCACGGCGTGGGCGTTTAGTGTGCTTCGTGCTTGATCAGGTTCGCGTGTGCCCTATTTAAAAGTCGTGGGATGAGTTGATCGTGTCGTTTGACCACTGCAGCTGGTGGGAGGCACCGCTACGACGGATGGATGGGCGCCTCGACCCGCGAGGCAACCAGACGAAACAATGCCAGCCAAACAGAAAAGGAGCGTGCGATGCAATTGACGCCCGCACAGGTCAAACGAACGCTTGCTCAATTTCAGGCCCAAGAGGTTCCCGCGGATCACTCCGCGATGGCGCAGCTGACGAGGTTGTTCGGAGAACACACGTTCTTCCTCGACAGCAATGGGCTCAACATCCTGGAGCCCCTGGATCCTGACGAGCCGACCCAGGCTCAGATGTGCCAGGTGGTGTGCGTGGCGGACTGGAATGATGCCGATCCGCCGAGCCTTGAACCTCACGAGCCGACGCCGACTGAACTCGTGATCCAGCTTGAGGCCAAGCACTAAAGCAGGTGCGACCAGACTCGATGGAAAGCAGACCGGCCGATCAAAACGATCGGCCGGCCGCATTCTCTTGTGGATCTGCCGAGGCGGGGCTGCTTGCCGCGATGCTCAGCCGCCGGTCACGCTCATGTGTCGTGCCAGCGCGGGGCGCTGGTGCCGGCGGTCGATGATGAAGTCGTGGCCCTTCGGCTTGCGAGCGATCGCGGCTTCGATCGCCGCATCGAGGAGATCGTTGCTGCTGGAGGCGCGCAGCGGCGTGCGCAGATCGGCGGCGTCCTCCTGGCCGAGGCACATATAAAGCGTACCGGTACAGGTGAGGCGCACCCGGTTGCACGACTCGCAGAAATTATGCGTCAGCGGGGTGATGAAGCCGAGTCGGCCGCCGGTCTCGACCACTTTGACAAAGCGGGCAGGGCCGCCGGTGCGATAGTCGATATCCTGGAGCGTGAACTGCTCGGCGAGTCGCGCCCGCACCATCGACAGCGGCAGATACTGATCCAGCCGGCCTTCGCCGACATCGCCGAGCGGCATCACCTCGATGATGGTGAGGTCCATGTCGCGTCCGTGCGTCCAGCGCACGAGCTCGGCGAGCTCGTTCTCGTTGACGCCCTTGAGCGCGACTGCGTTGATCTTGACGCGCATGCCGGCCGCCTGCGCGGCATCGATGCCGGCGATCACTTTGTCAAGCTCGCCCCAGCGGGTGATGGCGCGGAACTTGTCCGGGTCAAGTGTGTCGAGCGAGATATTGATCCGCTTGACGCCGAGCGCGGCGAGCTCCGCGGCGTATTTCGGCAACTGCGAGCCGTTGGTCGTGAGCGTCAGCTCCTCAAGATCGCCGCTGTCGAGGTGGCGCGCCAGTGAACGAAACAGCGTCATGATCCCGCGCCGGACCAGGGGCTCGCCGCCGGTCAGGCGCAGCTTGCGCACCCCCTGGCCGATGAAGGCACTGCAAAGTCGGTCGAGCTCTTCCAGCGTCAGCAGGTCGGCCTTCGGCAGGAAGGTCATGTGCTCGGACATGCAGTAGACGCAGCGGAAATCGCAGCGGTCCGTGACTGAAACCCGCAGATATGTGATGGGGCGCTGGAACGGGTCGATCAGCGGCGGCCGCTGCCGGACCGACCGGCTCGGCTCCGCCACAAGGGATTCCATATAAATAGTATCGGTCATGCCGCTCCCGGCCTTTCCCGCGGCCCCAGGCCTTTCATCTTATTTGGGAATTGTGCCGGAGAACCGCCAGACCGTAAAGCGGTTCTTGGCGCGGCCCCAAAGCGAGGCTCTTAGCGAGGGTCGGGCCAGGAATAGGTGCTCTGGAGACCGCCCGTGGTTGCCGGGGCCGCTGTGGTCGTGGCAGTGGCGGGCGCTGTTTTCTGGGCGGTCTGCTTGCGCGGCGCGGATTTCTTCTTCGCTGGCGGCTTGACCGACTGGAGCTCGGCATAAACCGGGTTCGGTTGCAGCCGGTTGCTGGGGCCGCCGCTGTCGCTATAGCTCGAGCTCGCTGCCGCGACGTCCGGGCGCACCTGCACTGTCTGGGGCTGGTAACCATTCAGCGCGAACGACACTGTCATTTCGCCTCCGGACTGAACGGTCAGCTCGCAAGGCGTGCGGCAGCTCTGCCCCTGCGAGGTTCGGGCATCGGCGCCCGGCGGTTCGGACTCGACCCGCAAGACCTCGGTCGCAGGAGTGGATTTGAAGAAATCCATGCTGGGCATGGACGTGGAGCACGCAGCGAGCGCGAAGCAACAAGCCGTGACGGCGACAACTCGGGTCATGATCCCACCCAACTGGGACGGCCTCAAAGCCGCCTGAAATCCCCACGCCGACCATACGGCCCGATACCACCCGGCGCAACGGGAGTGCTTTCACCCAGCTGAAGGTTAACCCTCCCGAGTCGACCTAAGTATGGCAGCTGCAAGGTAAAATCGCCGATTTCAACAGCCTTTTGGGCCCTGCATTAGCCTGTAGATAACACCTGAGAGATGGCTTCTGGCAGCTCCGAAAAGGCGCTCACGACCCGGTCGGGCTTCAGCTCGACGACCGGAATATCCGTGTAGCCGAAGTCGACCGCGATCACCGGAATGCCGGCCGCTCGCGCGGTTGCGATGTCGGTGAACGAGTCGCCGATCATGATGGCGCGGGTCTTGTCGCCGCCGGCGCGTTCGATGGTGCGGTTCAGAATCGCCGGATCTGGCTTCGATACCCCGAATGTGTCGGCGCCGCAGATGGCGCGAAACCGAGGGCGCAGCGCGAGCGCATCGAGCAGCCGCAGCGACAGCCATTCAAGCTTGTTGGTGCAGACGGCAAGGCGGTGGCCGTTCTCGGCCAGCCGGTCGAGCGTGGTCTCGACGCCCTCGAAGGGCTGCGAATGTGCGGCAATATGCTCGGCATAGTATGCGATGAAATCTCGCTCCAGCCGATCGATCTCGGCGGCGGGCAATTGGCGTCCATTGGTCTTGATGCCCCGCTCGACCATCACACGAACGCCACCCCCGACCATCAGGCGGCCCTCCGCATGGGCCACCGGCTGCAGCCCTTCGCGCGCGAGCACGACGTTGAGTGTAGCCACCAGATCGGGCGCGGTGTCGACCAGCGTTCCGTCAAGGTCGAAGACGATGGTGAAGGGGTGCATGCGGGGATCAAATCGCAGAGTCACCCCGAAAATGGAAGTGGGGTCGCTTGATCAGGCGCGTATCGACAATCGGCCCGGTCTTCGCGGTCTGCGCGAAACGCGTGCACACGATGCCCGCTTCTTCGACAGGCCGTGATCGTGGATGACCAGCAAGGCGGTCAGCTGCTTTCGCTTTGCGCGGATCGCACATGATCCGCGACGGGTTTGCCGCACCAATGAGCATCGGGCACAGGATTCGAGCCAAAACCGAGCTGGCATATCGATTGCATCACGAACGACAGGCCGACGACACTTGGCAACAACAATATACCCGCGCTCCCTGTCAACGCGTGCTTCCCCCGAGCGCAACGGGCAGGTGTGCGACAGCAATCGGAACGTCGCATGCAAACGATACCGACAACTGTGCTCACTGGATTTCTCGGTGCAGGCAAGACGACCCTGCTCAATCACATCTTGTCGGCCAACGAGGGCCGCCAGATTGCGGTGATTGTCAACGAGTTCGGCGAAGCTGGCATTGACGGTCAGCTCGTCATCTCCGCCGACGAAGAGATTCTAGAGCTCAACAACGGCTGTATCTGCTGCACAGTTCGCGGCGACCTTTCGCGCGCGGTTGCGAGCATTCTGCAGCGCGGCCGCAAGATCGATCACATTGTGATCGAGACGACCGGCCTCGCGGATCCCGCGCCGGTGATTCAGTCGTTCATTCTCGATGAGACGCTGCGCGCTCATACGGCGCTCGATGCGATCGTGACAGTCGTCGATGCGCGGCATGTGCGCGATCAGCTGGACAACGAGCAGGCCCGCGAGCAGGTCGCTTTCGCCGATGTGATCCTCATCAACAAGATCGACCTCGTGCAAGAAGACGAGCTTGAGCAGCTTCGTGTTCTCGTCCGTTCGCTCAACCCATTGGCGCGTATCCGCGTGACCCAGGATTGCGGCATCGATCTGAAGGAGGTGCTCGGCGTGGGCGCCTTCGATCTCAGGAATGCCTTGAAGCTCGATCCGGAACTGCTCGCCGACAGCACGCACGAGCACGATGCGGACATTGCGTGTGTGTCGATTCGCGAGCGCGGCGCCGTGGATGCAACGCTTTTCACCCGCTGGCTTAATGTGCTTGTTCAGTCGCAGGGCAAGAGCCTGCTGCGGACCAAAGGCATCATCGATCTTGCGGGCGAGCCGCGCCGGTTCGTGTTTCACGGCGTGCACATGACGCTCGATGGCCGTCCCGGGAAGCCCTGGGGGGAGGGCGAGCGCGTCAACGAGCTGGTGTTCATCGGCCGTCATCTTGATGAGGCGGCGCTGCGCGCCGCTTTCGCGGAATGTCGCGCTGAGCTTGTCGCAGCGGCGTGACAGGAACTCGGGACTATTCGGCGTCTCTATGCAGTCGGCCCGAAAGCCTTTAGCGAACACAAGCAGCTTGGAGAAGCAGCGATGAAACTTCAGCATTACCTTGGTGGGCTGGAAGGGCTCGGTCCGATCGATTTCGAGAAGCGTGTTTTCGTCGAGGATTGGGAAAAGCGCATCTTCGGCATCCATGTGGCGATGATGGCGCTGAGCACGCAGCTTTCGCTTCCGGCGACGCCGAGCAAGTTCAGCACGGTGTGGACCTGGGCCGACCTGCGCAAGGGAGCTGAATCGCTCAACCCGTTCGACTATTTCAAATATCGCTATTACGAGAAGTGGCTCGGCGGCATCTCCGGCTATTTCGTCGCCAATGGCTACATCACGCAGCAGGAGCTCGATGCGCGCACCCAGCAGTTTCTGAGCGCAACGCCGCCCACGCCGTCGGCGGGCGGCGACGCTGCGATTGACCAGCGCATCAATACTTATCTGGTCGAAGGCGACTCGCCCAAGCGCAGCGGCGGCATGACGCCGAAATTCGCCAAGGGCGAGAAGGTCTACGTCAAGAATGTTCCGTCGGTCGAACATACACGGTTGCCGGGATATCTGCGCGATCATGTCGGGGTCGTCGATACGGTCTATCCCGGTCTCTACACCTACCTCACCAATACCGGGCCGGACGGCATCGGTGAGGCCATGCCGGTCTATTGCGTGAAATTTGATCCGGAGACGATCTGGAAGGGCAACACGGACGCGAAGGCGGAGATCTACGCCGACCTCTACGAGGCCTATCTCGAGAAGGCCAATTGATCGGCCTTCGCGACGAGTACCGAAGCGTCAAAGTGTCGAGACAACGAGGACGACTGTCATGACCAATGAAACCACGGATCGAGCGGCGAAAGGCCTGGAGAGTGCGCAGGAGCATGCGCTGCCGTTGAGCCGCCGCAACCTGTTGATCGCGGGCGCGACAGCGGCGGCCAGTCCGGCCTTTGGACCTGGCTCGGTCACGCCCGCGCAGGCGCAAGCACCAGCGACGCCGCCGCAACGGTTTCAATATCCATCCAACCGCGAGGCTTTGAGTGCCGCGCGGGCAAAGGCGTTGGAGTCACTGCTGATCGAGAAGGGCATCATCACCGATAAGTCGGTGGACAGCGTGCTGTCCTTCTTCGAGACCCAGATGGGGCCGTTCAACGGCGCCAAGGTGGTCGCGCGCGCCTGGGTTGATCCCGCGTTCAAGCAGCGTCTTGGGGAGGATACACCAGCCGCGATCGCTACGCTCGATCTGCCCAAGGGTATGGCGGGTGCCGAAGGTGAGCACATGCGCGCGGCGATCAATTCGCCGACCGTGCACAATCTGGTCATTTGCACATTGTGCTCGTGCTATCCGTGGCCCGTTCTGGGTCTGCCGCCGTATTGGTACAAGGATCCAACGTTTCGCTCGCGCGCGGCGCGCGAGCCGCGTGTCGTGCTCAAGGAATTCGGGCTCGATATCGCGCCCGCGGTCGAGATCAAGACCTGGGACAGCAGTGCGCAGATCCGCTGGTTCGTGGTGCCTGAGCGGCCGGCCGGCACCGACGGTATGAGCGAGAGCGAGCTTGCCAAGCTGGTGACCCCGGAGGGCATGATGGGGGTCGCCAAGGTCTAGCGCCGCCCATTTCGGGAACAATCATGCAGACCAACTTTGAGCAATTCGCTTTGACCAGCATGCTTGGGCACGAGGATTCGCCGCCACGCCTGGCCGGCAAGCTGTGCTTTGGCGAGGAGTGGCAGCGGACCGCGTTCGGGGTCGCGTTTGCGCTGTCGAAATCCGGATATTTCGACTGGGAGGATTTTCGCCAGCAATTGATCGCCGTGATCGGCGAGTGGGAGCGCACTCACGACCTGGGCGATTCCTCCTGGAACTATTACGAGTGCTGGCTCGCCGCGCTCGAGCGCGTAATTGTCGACAAGGCGCTGCTGCGTCCCGAGGAGGTTGATGGGGCCACCGCGCTGCCACCAGCGGAAACGGCGTTGCCGGAGCGGTAGTACGCTTTGTGAGCTTGCGGGCGGCGTCGATCACCGGCCAATCTTACCCGCCACTAGCCGAGGCGGGGCGGGGACGCTACATATGCGGCCCCCACGGTTGAGCCTGCCCGCCCATGGACATCGAGGCACAAAAACGCGCTGCTGCCGCCCGCGCGGTCGAATTCGTTCGGTCAGGCATGCGGCTTGGCCTCGGCACCGGCTCGACTGCACGGCATTTTGTCGAGCTTCTGGGCGAGCGGGTGCGGGGCGGGCTGCGCGTCGTCGGGGTGCCCACCTCGGAAGCGACGCGGCGCGACGCCGAGCGCTGGGGCATACCGCTGACGACGCTCGACGAAATCCCAGCCCTTGATCTGACAGTCGATGGCGCGGACGAGATCGCGCCCGATCTCACACTGATCAAGGGCGGCGGCGGCGCCCTGCTGCGCGAGAAGATCGTGGCCTCGGCGTCGGCGCGCATGGTTGTTATTGCTGACGAATCCAAATGCGTGCCGGTGCTGGGCAAGTTTCCGCTGCCGATCGAGGTGGTGCCGTTCGGGCTTAAGGCCACGCGGCACGCGGTCGAGCAGGCCGCCAATGCGGTCGGCGCGGCCGGGCCTGTGCGGCTACGGCGCGACAAGGACGGTCACGCTTTCGTCACGGACGGCGGGCACTGGATTCTCGATGCGTCACTTGGGCGGATTGTCGACCCCAAGGCCCTGGGGGACCGGCTTGCCGCCATTGCCGGGGTGGTCGAACACGGGCTATTTGTCGGCCTTGCACAGACCGCCGTTATCGCGGGCCCTTCGGGTGTTCGCGTGGTGGAGCGTCCGTAAGATAGACTGACCGAGATAATCAACGATCGAGGAGGGGTGTTGCCATGGTTGCCAATGTTGTCGGCCGGTCGGCGTGCGCCGGGCTCTTGGCTCTCTTGCTTGCGGCGGTATCGCCCGCGCAGGCGCAGCAGCCAACCGCGAATGCGATCGCGCTGGCCAAGGAAATCATCATCGTGAAGGGCGGAAACGCCATCTACGATCCGGTCGTTCCCCAGGTCGTCGAGCAGGCGCGCGGGCTCTTCCTGCAGTCCAATCCAACGTTGGGCAAGGATATCAACGAGGTGGCGGCCAAGCTGCAGGCCGAGCTCACTCCGCGAACCGCCGAGCTGCTCAACGATGGCGCGCGCCTTTATGCCTCGAAGTTCACCGAGCAGGAGCTCAAGGACGTGCTGGCGTTCTACAAGTCGCCAGTCGGCCGCAAGGTCATCACGCAGGAACCGGCGATCCTGGATCAGAGCGGCAGCAACGTCGACGTGTGGGCGAACAAGCTCGCGGATGAAGTCATCGCCAAGTTCCGTGCCGAGATGCGGAAGCGAGGAAAAGAGATCTAGGCTCAAACTGAGCACACGATCGGAATGCCTGACGTTGACCTGTTCGTGATCGGTGCTGGCTCGGGCGGCGTGCGCGCTGCCCGCATTGCCGCCGGCTATGGCGCCAGCGTGATGATCGCGGAGGAGTATCGGGTTGGCGGCACCTGCGTCATCCGCGGCTGCGTGCCAAAGAAGCTCCTCGTCTACGCGTCGCGCTTTGCGGACGAGTTCGAGGATGCGGTGGGCTACGGCTGGAGCGTCGGCGAGCCAACGTTCGACTGGCCCACGTTGATCGCCAACAAGGATCGCGAGATCGCGCGGCTCGAAGCGGCCTACACGACCAATCTCGAGCGATCCAAGGTCGCGATCGTCAAGAGCCGCGCCGAGATTGTCGACGCCCACACGGTGCGGCTGGTCGCTGACGGCACGATGGTGCGGGCCAAATACATCCTGATCGCGACCGGCGCTGCGCCTTCGCTCGGCAAGGAGATCGAAGGCTGCGAGCACGTGATCTCCTCAAACGAGGCATTCCATCTCAAGGAGCTGCCGAAGCGCATCCTCATTCAGGGCGGCGGCTATATCGCGGTCGAGTTCGCCGGCATCTTCAATGGTCTCGGCTCGCAGGTGACGCTGGTCTATCGCGGCGACAACATCCTGCGCGGCTTCGATGACGATCTGCGGGCGCATCTGCGTGCCGAGATGGAGAAGCGCGGAATTAGGATCATCACCAAGCAGATCGTCGAGGGCATCGAGAAGGTGGATCACGGGCTGTGCGTGGCGCTCTCCAGCCACGACCAGATCGTCGTCGATCAGGTCATGTTCGCGACCGGCCGGCGGCCGAACATCAAGGGCCTCGGGCTCGAAGCCGCCGGCGTCAAGCTGGGCATGACCGGTGGCATCGAGGTCGATGCTTATTCGCAGACGTCGGTGCCGAACATCTATGCGGTCGGCGATGTCACCGATCGGATTGCGCTTACGCCGGTCGCGATCCGCGAAGGCCACGCCTTCGCCGACACTGTGTTCGGCAACAAGCCGACCAAGGTCGATCACACCAATGTGCCGACCGCGGTGTTCTCCGAACCCGAATGCGGCGTGATCGGCCTCACCGAGGCGCAGGCCTGTCGCGAACTGGCGAAGGTTGACATCTACAAGAGCTCGTTCCGCCCCATGAAGGCGACGCTCGCCGGGCGCGACACTCGCACCTTCATGAAGCTCGTGGTCGACGGCTCGACCGATCGCGTGGTCGGCTGCCATATCGTCGGCCCCGATGCCGGCGAGATGATCCAGCTCATCGGCATCGCCGTGAAAATGAAGGCGACCAAAGCCGACTTCGACGCCGTGATGGCGGTGCATCCGACCGCCGCCGAGGAGCTCGTCACCATGCGCGAGAAGGCGGTGAGCCACGTGCGCCAGGCGGCGGAGTAGTGTCGGCAGAAGAATGGCGCGCTCCCGTTGAGTGCAGCTCTCGTTCAATTGCTCTGGGGCCAATGCCGTTTGTCGCCGTAGCTCCATGCAAATTTGTTGGCTGCCTTTATTAGGTCGAAATACGTGCGCCTCTTCCTGTCCTCCTCTGTAAGAAAGGGCAGCTTCTTAAAAGTCTCACCCATGATGAATGCGTCTTCGCTTATGATATCCCAGTCATCTTGTGAGAATTCATCATCGTCATGGCTCATTCGAATTCGATCCCACAATTGTGGATAGTCGTCATTGAGGGCCTTCATCGCGATCATCACTTCTTCATCAGTATACTTCCGTGGCGGCATGTAACTCGCCTCGAAGCTCAAGATGACGGCTGCTGCGAGCTGTCGCGCGGTATCATCAGGGCCTGCACCCGTCGGGAGAAATGACTGTCCGCCAGCAATCTGCGCGAGCCGCGTCAGCTCTTCAGGTTCCAAGCGTGTTCCAGCGAGCAGTTCCCGCGGATTGGTGGTCGTCGGAAGAGCCGGCCAAATACCACCCAGCCGCAATCCGCGTGATCGACCTATTGCATCCCACAACCGCGGATCTTGTTCCTCAATGGCTCGCAGAGTCTGTTCAATCTGATCTTGAGTAAATGTCATCGCGGACATTCGCACCTCCCGACCGTGCGCTTCTGGTTTCCATTGAAAGCGCGCTCTTGATTGGCACGATCCACTTGATGGGAGGACGGGAGATCTCCACCGCAAACGCTTGCGCCATGCGCGATAGAGCGTGACAACGGTGGCGCTCTTCTGGAAGACCTGTCGATCATGTTATGGCGCAGGAATGGCCTCGATCCGATGTTCAAAGCCGGTGAACTGAACAGCAAATACCGTTCCGCTCGAAAACCGAAGTTCATGCTCGAATACCCTTCCCGAACGACTGTCAATTCATGAATGAGTAAATCCCCATGTGCCACTCTCCCGATGGGAGGCATTTCGAACTGTTCTGGATTCCGCATCGTGTAGCTTCCCACGTTCTTATAGGTGAGAAGGATATGCCGGTCGTGCTGCGGACCAAGAAAGCATGCTCTGATCTCGATCAGCCGCTTCCTTCGCTCGTTGGGCAGAACGACCTCGACGATGCTCCATTCCTCCAGCCATGCATCGTGAAGGCTGTTCGGACTGCGCAAGTCGAAATTCTCGGAGTTT
>Ga0075434_100002842_pt1 | contig 15346 bp, 9 predicted proteins | sample RhiMethybrSRZTD3_FD_75298 | JGI IMG/M metagenome (GOLD analysis project Ga0075434, IMG submission 75298) | Populus rhizosphere microbial communities from Tennessee, USA - Rhizosphere MetaG P. TD hybrid SRZTD3 | ecosystem: Host-associated > Plants > Roots > Rhizosphere > Soil | place: USA... | reverse complement strand
CCGTTGCGCGCCGCCTGCGCGACGAGCTTCCGCGGCTGTCCGTTGATCGTGGCGTCGAAGAGCACCGCCGTCTGCGTCGAGTCCCAGTCGTGGGTGTCGTGCGGCGATGACTGGAAGTACCAGTTCATCTTGCCGGTATCGGGGTTGAGCGACACGATTGAGGCCGTGAAGAGATTCGCCCCGGCGCGGTTGACGTGCGCGATGACCGGCTGGGGATTGCCCGTCGTGACGTACATCTGGTTCAGGTCGGGATCGTAGGTGACGGGCTGCCAGGTCATGCCGCCGCCGTGCTTCATCGCATCCTCGTTCGGCCACGTCTCCGAACCCGGCTCCCCCTTCTTCTGCGGCACGACGTACCAGCGCCACTGCATCTCCCCAGTCTCCGGGTCGTGCGCCTGGATGTAGCCGGGCACGTCGAGATCGTCGCCGCTCACGCCCGCGATCACGTGGTTCTTGATCACGACCGGCGCCACCGAGCCGTAATAGAACTGATCGAGATCGCAAATCGGCTTGTGCCACCGCTCGCGGCCGTCCTTGACGTTCAGCGACACGAGGTTGCAGTCGGGCGTCTCGAAGTACAGGTTGTCGCCGAGAATCGCCGGCCCGCGGTTGCCGATGTGAATCCCGCCCTGCGACTGCCAGGCAAAGTGCCAGATCTCGCGGCCCGTGCGCGCGTCGAGCGCCCACACGTGGTCGGGGGCCGTGAGGTACATCACGCCGTTCACCTGCAGCGGCGTGCCCTTGATCGCGCCGGGGTTCTGCGTGCCGCCGGCGCCCGGATTCAACCGGTACACCCACGCGAGGCTGAGCGAGTTGATGTTGCCGTCGTTGATCTTCGTCAGCGTGCTGAAGCGGCGGCCCGAATAGTCGCCGTTGTAGCTCGGCCACGAGTCGGTTCCGGGCTTCTGCAGCTTCGCCGGATCGATTCCGGTCTGCGCCGAGACGACGAGGACCGCCGCGGCGGCGATTCCGCAGGCGAGCAGGGCAACGCGCGTCATTTCAGGGTCTCCAGGTAGGCGACGACGTCGTGAATCTGTTTGTCCGTGATGGTTTCGAGCAGCGTGTGGTGCGCCTCGAGCGGATCGTTCTTGACGACTTTCACCGACGGGCCCCGTCTGATCGTCCGGTAGTCGCCCGATGCGTCGCGCAGCGTCACGTTGAAGTCGTCCATCGCGACGAGCACGCCGGTGACGGTCTCGCCGGATGCGGTCGTCACCGTCGCCTTCACCGCGGTCGCGGGGGACGGACCGCCTGCTCGGGCGCCTCGGCCGCGGCCGCCCTGCGGTCCCGGGAACAGAAAACGCTGCTGGATGTCGATCGCCTCGAGCCGGGATCCGATGCCTGCAATCGGCGCGCTCGCCGGTGAATGGCACGTCGTGCACTTGCCCCCGCCGTTGAAGAACTCGGCTCCCGCTTTCGGGTCGCCAACCAGCACGTTCTGCGCCTGGAACAACGGCGACCCGCGCAGCGAGTCGTTCACCCGATCGCGCAGGAAATTCGCCAGGTCGCGAATCTGCGCGTCGGTCAGGCTGGCAGCGCTCCCGCTGCTTTGCAGCTTATGGCCTTGCTTCAGGAACGGCCCGAGCTCGCTGCCGTAGCGATCGCGCAGCACGATCAGCGAGCGGACGACGTTGGGGCCGTTGTCGGTGCCCCGCGCCTGCGTGCCGTGGCAGTTGATGCACTCCGCCGCCCAGACTTTCTTGCCGCGCTCGGCGGATTCGATTTCGACGAGCGGGACGTCCTTCGGCCCGGCGCCCATCGGCGGAAGGCCCCGCGTCTGCGGCGTGCCGCCGCGACCGCCGGTCGGCGGCTGCTGGTTCTGCTGTGGAGTCTGCGCTGAAACAACCGCAACAGTTGCGGCGAGCCCGCCCGCTGCGATTGTCAAGAGTGCACGGGGGATGAACGCATGCGCCATGCCCCGGATCATACATGGAGAATTGCTGATTGATGATTGCTGATTGCTGATTGATTGCCTGATTGCTGATTGAGGCAATCAACAATCGTCAATAAATCAACAATCAGCAATCATCAATCAGCAATTCACGCGAGGGCGTCAGCCCTCGTGCAAGTAGGCTTCCTCTCCGTGCAGGGTGACGTCGAGTCCCGTCATCTCGTCGTCGGCCGTGGCGCGCAACGGCGTGACGAGGCTGATCACCTTCAGAATCACGAAGCTGACGACGCCGCTGTAGATGATTACCGCGACAATAGCCGTCGCCTGGATGAGCAGCTGACCCGGATTGCCGAACAGCGCGCCGTCCGCGACGCCATTCCAGCTTTTCTGCGCGAACAATCCTGTGAGGAGCGCCCCCACCGTGCCGCCGACGCCGTGGGCCGCGACGACGTCGAGCGAGTCGTCGAGCGAGGTCTTCACACGGACCATCAGACCGAGGTAACTGGGCACCGCCGCGATTGCGCCCAGCGCAATCGCGCTCATGGGGCTGATGAAACCGGCCGCCGGCGTAATCGCAACGAGGCCGACGACGATGGCGGTCGCCGCGCCGACGGCGGTCGGCTTTCGCGAGCGCGCGGCGTCGAGGAACGTCCACACCAGCAGCGTGGCCGCTGGTGCCAGCATCGTCGTCACGAACGCGAGGCCCGCGATCGGGCTGGCGGCGAGCGCGCTGCCCGCGTTGAACCCGAACCAGCCGAACCAGAGCAGGCCGGCGCCGAGGAGCGTCAACGGCACGCTGTGCGGCAGCAGCGACGACGAGGGATATTCCTGGCGCTTGCCGACGACGATTGCGGCAGCGAGCGCCGCGACCGCGGCGTTCACGTGCACCACCGTGCCGCCCGCGAAATCGAGCGCCCCCCATTTCGCAAGCCATCCGCCGCCCCACACCCAGTGGGCGATCGGGCTGTACACGACGAGCGACCAGAGCGTGATGAACAGGACGTAAATGGAGAAGCGCATGCGCTCGACGATCGCGCCCGAGATCAGCGCGGCGGTGATGATGGCGAACGTGCCCTGGTAGGCCATGAACAGCACGTGCGGAATCGTGCCCTGCGCTTCGAGGCCGACGTTCCGCAGGAACACCCGCGAGAGATCGCCCACCCATGCGCCGCCGGTCGAGAACGCCAGCGAGTAGCCGACAAACGCCCAGAACACGCCGACGAACCCGAGCGCCACGAAGCTCATCATCATCGTGTTGAGTGCGTTCTTCGAGCGCACGAGGCCGCCGTAGAAGAAGGCCAGCGCCGGCGTCATCAAGAGGACCAGGGCGGTCGCGACGAGCATCCAGGCGGTATCCGCCGGATTCACTGCGCTAGGTGACATCTCGCTCTCCTGTACGGATGTTGTAGCTCTGTTCGACCGGGATGACGAACACGCGGCCATCCCCGATTTCGCCCGTGCGCGCCGCCGTCATTATGGCCTCGATGACATCCTCGGCGACGGCGTCGGGAACCACGACTTCAATCTCCACTTTCGGCAGCAGACTGACGCTGTACTCCTTCCCGCGGTACACCGCGGTGTGCCCCTTCTGGCGGCCGTGGCCGCGCACGTCGGTCACGGTCATGCCGGCGATGTTGAGCTTCTCCAGCGCGTCGCGCACGTCATCCACCTTGTGCGGCCGCACAATGGTCTTGATTAACTTCATGCTGTCTCCTCGCGTTGCTTGCGTGCGCAAGTGTGTCCGGCAGCCGCCGCGCCGTCAAGCCGCCCCGGTAGGCGGTGACGGCTGACGGAGACGAGGAGCGACAGACTGGAGACCGAGGTAGGTCGCAGGTCGGAGTGGAGATGCGTGCGCGCCTCCCGAAAGCGGCGCGCACGCACGGACGCGTCGATCACTTCGCCTCGCGTGGCACAGGGATCGGCACAGCCATGGGCGACGGCGACGTCGTGCCCGTGTAGTGCGTCGAGATATCGCCGTGGATGACGTATTCCGGATACGCCAGCATCCCATGCTCGTGGAGGTCAAGCCCCGCCAACTCGCCCTCGCGGGAGACGCGCAGCGTGCCGGTCGCCTTCACCGCATACATCAGGACCATCGCGACGGCGAACGTCGACAGGCAAACGGAGGCGCTGCCGACCGCCTGCGCGATCAACTGCTGCATCCCGCCGCCGTACAGGAGCCCCTTCACGATGACGGAGGCATCCATCCCGGTCGGCGTCGGCAAGCCGTACTGCCCGGTCGCAAACAACCCCAGGGACAGCGTGCCCCAGATCCCGCACACGAGGTGTACTGGCACGGCGCCGATTGGATCGTCGACTCGCACGAATTCGAGCAGATCCGTCGCCAAGATGACGACCACGCCGGCGACGGCGCCGATCACGAACGCACCGAGCGGAGAGACCCAGTAACACGGGCACGTGATGGCGACAAGACCGGCCAGAAAACCATTGACGGTGAGGCCCAGGTCCCATTTCTTTACGCGCACGAACGCATAGAAGAGCGCCGCGAGTCCTGCCGAGCAGGCAGCCAGCGTGGTGTTGAACGAGACTCGCGAGATGCCCTGCAGGTCGAGCGCCGAGAGCGTGCTGCCGGGATTGAACCCGTACCAGCCGAACCACAGGATCAGCCCGCCGACCGCACCGAGAATGATGTTGTGCGGCAGCGGCGGCCCGCCGCCGTCGCGGCGGAAGACGCGCCCGAGACGCGGTCCCAGCGCGATCGCCCCGGCGAGCGAGATGGCGCCGCCGATGCTGTGCACGACCGTCGATCCGGCGAAATCACGGAACGGCGTTGCCATCACCGCCAGCCAGCCGTCGGGTCCCCACGCCCAATGTCCGATGATGGGATAAAGAAAGCCCGTCACGCCGATGCTGTAGAGGATGTCTCCCACGAATCCGCAGCGGCCGACCATCGCGCCGGACGTGATCGTCGAGCACGTATCCGCAAAGGCGAACTGGAAGACCCAGAATGCGAGCAGGGGTACGCCGGTCGTGCCGTAGGTGTCTGCGAGCCCGTTCAAAAAGAACCCGTGCGTCCCGATGAAACCGTTGCCGGGTTCGAACATGAATGCGAATCCCCAGGCCCAGAACGTGATGCCGCAGATCGCCGTATCGACAATGCCTTCGACCAGGATGTTGACCGATTCACGCGAACGTGCGAAGCCCGCTTCGAGCATCACGAAGCCGACCTGCATGCAGAAGACGAGGAACGCCGCGATGAGCACCCACATGGTGTTGATCGCGTTGATCTCCGCCGAGGGGGCGCCTGACTGCGCGTAGACCGGAGCCGGCAGAAACACGCGCATGGCCGCAAGCACGAGCGCGAGGCCGATGACCTTGCCGCCGACGAGCGCGAAGACGCGCACGCGGAGCGCGGGATTCCTGAAGTTCTCGGCGAGCCTGGCGCCGACCGAGGCAAGAGCGGCCAGGCGGCCTGGGGGATGGACCGACCGTGTGTCTGTGATCATCAAGTACTCCTGTAAGAATTAGAAAAACGTCCCGCCACTTCTCTACTGACTGTCGCGCTCACCGGTCCTGATGTTGTAGCCCTGCTCCGCGGGGAACACGAACACGCGGCCGTCGCCGATCTCGCCGGTGCGGGCGGCTTCGACGATCGCCGCGACCGCCGCCTCCGCGAGATCGTTCGGCACGACGACATCGATCTCGACCTTCGGAATCAAGCTGACGCTGTATTCCTTGCCGCGATAGACGGCGGTGTGCCCCTTCTGACGCCCATGGCCGCGCACATCGGTGACGGTCATCCCCGCCACGTTCAATTTCTCCAGCGCCGCGCGGACGTCGTCGACCTTCGTCGGGCGCACGATGCTCTTGATCAGCTTCATTCCCCTGCCTCCAGTACTTGCTGCAGCTCGCCGGTGATCGCGGCCTGATCCGCGTCACTCAGCTTCGCGCCGTTGCGCGTGATGTGCAGCACGTCAATCGCGCGCTTCCCCTCGGTCGAGATCAGCACGAGGTGCACGTCGCAGCCCTGATTCGAGATCACGCGGCTGATCCGGTGGAGCAGCCCCGGCGCATCATCGGCGACGATTTCGAGCACCGTGTACTTCCGCGAGTGTTCGTTGTCGAAATGGACGACGGGCGACAGGCGGCGATGGCGTGCGCGGTGCAGCACGCTGCGCATGCGCCCGCGGAGCAACGCCGTCACGTCGACGGAGCCCGCCACCGCCTGCTCGAGCATCCTGGAAATCTCGACGGTCGCGGCCGCGTTCTGTTTGAGGTAGGCCTCGTCGTCGCTGAACTCGAACACGTCGAGCACGAGCCCGTTCGGCGTGGTCATTGCCTGCCCGCGATGGATGTCCATGCCGAAGTACGACAGGACCCCCGAGATGTTGGAGAACAGGAACGGCTTGTCGAGCGTGACGAGCGTCAGCTCCCACACGTCGTCGTGCTTCTCGAGAAACGTGTGCACCTCGTCGGGGTGAATGTCGCGCGCGAGCCGCACGTGCCGGTAGACGGCGCTCAGCCCGAAGGTCGACAGATAGCGGCGCGGGAGACCTTCGAGAAATCCGACCAGCTCCCGCTCGGAGATGTCCGCCGGACGGCCGGCGATCAGGACGGAGAGGCCCGCGGGATCCTTGTCGAGGAGCTGATCGGCGTACCCGAGGGTCAGGCGGTTGTACGTATCGACGTACACGCGCCACAGGAGGTCTTCCTTCCACGGCGTGAGCGTGTCGGGAGAGACGGCGCCGACGTCGGCGAGCGTCATCAGACAGAGCAGCTTCAACTGCTCCTCCGTCGCGACGAGCTCCGCAAACCGCGCGGCGATGTGTGGATCCTCGGAGTCCCGGCGGAATGCCACCTGCGACATCTGGAGATGTTCGCGAATGAGGAATTCCACCATCGCGCGCTCCTCGTCGGGGAGCTCGAGCCGGTCCAGCATGCTCTGCGCGAGGCGAACGCTCTCCTGCGCGTGATCCGCTTCCCGCCATTTGCCGACGTCGTGAAACAACAGCGCGAGCGTGAGCAGCTCGGGGGCGCGCGCCTCCTGCAGGATGGACGTGAAGCGGCGGCGGCCCGGATTCGGCGGATCGAGGAGCGACTCGACCCCGCGGATCGCCAGCAGCGTGTGCTCGTCGACGGTGTACTTGTGGTAGAAGTCGCGGACCACCCGGCAGTGGATCTTCGCGAACTCGGGGAAGATCCGGTTCAGCAGCCCGCAATCGTGCATCTCGGACAGCCGGGCGTACAACCCGCTTCGCGGCACCAGCAGCTTGCGCAGCTGCTGACGCTCCCCTTCCGTCGAGACGAAGTCATCCGGCGTCGCGCGCTGCAGGTTCTGCTCGATCAGCGACAGCGCACGTTCGGACACCCGGCAGTCGTGATCGAGCGCGACGCGAAACGCATCGACCCAGAGCGACGGCTGGTTCGCCGCGCGTTCGGGGTTCGCGAAGTGCACGCCGTCGCCGTCGATCTCGAACTGGCGCCCGATGCGCCTCGTCGCCACGGGCGGCCCCGCCGGCCGCACCGCGCGTTCGGCCGACGCCAGGGCCCGCGTGACCGTCCGCGCGCGGAAAAAATACTCGCTCATCAGCGCTTCGACGCGGTGATGCGGATGCGCGCCGGCGCTCCCGACAGCCTCCGCGACCTTCTCCTGCAGATCGTGGGTCAGGAGGTTGACGTCGCGGCCGCCCAGCAGGTGCAGAACCGACCGGATGCGCAAGAGAAACTCTTCGGCCTCGGCCAGCCGGTCGTCGGAGACGGCATCCAGCGTGATGCGATCGAAGGCGCGCGGAGCGAGCGCACGCAGATGACGGACGGCCGCAATGTCGCGCAGCCCGCCCGGGGCCTGTTTGATGTCCGGTTCGAGTTGGTACTGCGTGTTGTTGAACTGCTGATGGCGCTGCTCGAGCAAGACGAGCAGCGGCTCGAGCGCGACGCTCGGGCCAGGCGGCTCGGCGATGCGCGTCGCGACGCGCTCGAAGAGCGACGCGTCTCCCGCGAGCAGCCGCAGATCGAGGAGGCAGAGCAGGAATTCAGGATTCGATGTGTCCGCCGCGTCGAATTCGGCGAGCTCCCGGACATGCTGCCCGAGCGAGAGGCGGAGATCCCACAGCGGCTGCAGCAGCGCGTTCACGAACCGTTCCTCCGGCTGCGCGATCGCGCCGTCGAAGACAATCAGCAGATCGATGTCGGAGTGCAGACAGAGCGTACGGCGGCCGTAGCCGCCGACTGCGCACACGACGAACGGCGTGGATGTGCGATCCCTTGCCGCTTCCACCACCGTACGCACCAGACCGTCCATACGATCGGCGTAGCGCTGCACAGTGGCGCGGCCGCCGCGGCCCTTGCGGGTCTCCACGGCGTATTCCTCGCGCGCCGCCGCGAGCGCTGCGGCGGCGCTGTCCCTGAACTCCTTCGTCATCGGGCGAAAGCGGACCGTGTCCGTCGGGGTCGACATCAGGAGCCTACCTCACACGGAGCGTGGAACGCCCGCCCGAATCGTGTCGAAACCTCGGGTGAGGCGGGGTCTTCAGATCCCGCCGAAGAATCGAGCAGCGCGGGGTCTTTAGACCCCGCCACATGTCGATCAGTAGCTATACGTGAACCCCACGAGCGTGACCGGCTTGAAGCCGTCGCCGAGATTGATTGTCTTCAGGTGATCGCCGAGCCACAGCAGGTCGAACCCGCCGTGCACTTCGAGCGTCCCGCTCTTCCCCGACACGACCGGCACGCTGAGCGACAGCCCCGTGTCGAAGTAGCCGAAGTGGTCGTCGACGCCGTCAAGCTGGTAGTAGTTGTGGACGCTCAATCCGGTCTTCACCGGAATCGCAAGCGTGAGCTTGGGCGCAAGCTTCACCGTCGGACGCACGCCGAGCTCGAGATAGGTGCCCTTTGCGGTGCCGGCGTCCGCCTGGCCATCGCCGAGCTCGAAGGCCAGCACGATCTTCGGCGACAGCGGGAACGCGCTCTTGCTGTCGTCAACCGCCAATGTCCCGGCCAGTTCGTGGACCGTCGCGAAGCTGTCGGCCGGGCTCGTGTAGGACGTGTAGAGGAGTCCCGGCTTGAGCTTGCCGGCTGTGAAGGTCACCGACCCGAACCAGTCACGTTCGTAGTAGTTGCCGGCCGGCGCGGTGGAGTGCACGCTGTTCCAGGTGCCGACGTCGAACGTCACACCGTTGGTCGTGTAGGCGATATCGCCGTACGGCTGAGCGATGGTGCCGCCCGAATGCTGCCGGATCCCGCGGAACATGTAGGCGGACGCGAAATCGAGACCGGTCGTGACGGTGTAGTTCTTCGCCGGCGCAGCTTCCGGCGCAGGCGCCGCGGCTGGCGTGGCGGTGGCGGTCGAGGCGGCACCGCCGGCCGCCGTCTGCGCCGACGCGGCGGACACACTGACACCCAGGGCGCAAATCGCAAAGGCGATCGTGGAAAATCTCATCGGGTACTCCTTGATCGAGAACATGGGATTGTCGAAATCGTTTCGTGGTCGCGATGGACATGACGCGCAGACGCGCGACATGTCCACCCGAGCGAGATCTAGTCGGCGGTCTGCAGCGCAGTCCGCGCGATTGAGGGCTCCAAGAGACCCGATGGACGGGCGTGCCCGCCGGCCGGCTCGATACCGTCTGCGACCGGATAGCCGAGGATCCCCATCTCTTCGAGGTCCAGTCCTTCGAGTTCGACGTCCGCCGGCACACGATTTCCGAGCGTCGCGCCAATCGCTTTCATCGTCAGGTAGAACGCCGGGAAGCAGAACGCCACGCAGGCCACGACGCCGATGACTTCGGCGGCAAATTGCGACGCATCGCCGTAGAAGAGACCACGGACCGTGCCGGGCACGCCGTTGAAGCCGTCGCCATACGTGCCGTCGGCAAACAGACCGAGCGCCAGCACGCCCCACGTGCCGTTCACCAGGTGCACGGCAATCGCGCCAACAGGATCGTCAATCTTCAGCACACGCTCGATGAAGAAGACCGCGGCGACGACAAGCACGCCGGCGATCGCACCGATGAGCGCGGCGGCCGGGGCATTGACGAACGCGCACGGCGCGGTGATCGCCACCAGTCCCGCGAGCATGCCGTTCACCATCATGCTGGGATCCGGTTTGCCGTACCGGATCCACACGTAGAACATCGCGGCGAGCGCGCCGGTGGCCGACGCGAGCATCGTGTTCACGGCCGCGACCGCAATGCGCAGGTCGCTGCCCGCGAGCGAGGATCCCGCATTGAACCCGAACCAGCCGAAGGCCAGAATGAAGGTCCCGGTGATGGCCATCGGCAGGTTATGACCGGGAATCGGATTCGCCGAGCCGTCCTTGTTGAACTTGCCGATGCGCGGCCCGAGCACTATCGCCCCCGCCAGCGCCGCCAGTCCGCCGACCATGTGCACGACCGACGAGCCCGCAAAGTCGACGTGCCCGTGGCCGATTCCGAAGTTCACGCCGAGCTGCGACAGCCAGCCGCCCCCCCAGACCCAGTTCGCAAAGATCGGGTAGACGAACATCGACAGCACGAACGAGAACGTGACGAACGAGCTCCACTTCCAGCGCTCGGCCATCGCCCCGGTGGGAATCGTCGCCGCGGTGTCCATGAACACCATCTGGAACAGGAAAAGGGCGAACACCCCGACGTCGTAGGTGTCGCCGCTCAGGAAGAACCCTTTGAGGCCGAACAGGCCGAACGTCTTGCCGAAGAGGGAAATCGTGAACTCATGATTGAGACCCGGCGTACCCCCGAGCGTCGCAATCGCGCCAACGCCCCCCATCTGCAGCGCATAGCCGCACACCCAGTAGCCAAACAGTCCGATCGCATAGACGATGAAGTTCATGGTCATCGTGTGCGCGACGTTTTTGGCCCGCGTGAACCCGGTCTCAACCAACGCGAATCCCGCCTGCATGAACATGACGAGGAAGCCCGCGATCAACGTCCAGACCATGTTGATCGCGATCTTGTTGTGGCCGACGGTCTCCATCACTTCCGCGAGCTGCGGGTTGGCCGCATCCTTGACCGGTACGTCCTTGGCGGTGCCGGTCGCCGTGCCGGCCGGATCGGCTGCCGGCACAGCCGCAGGGGCCTGCGCCTGGGCCATCAACGGGCGCGCGATGGTGGACACGAAGACGGCGAGCACCGCCGCCATCAGCAGAACGCGGGTCAGTCGAATGGCAGTTCGCATGCGAGTGTTCCCCTCCGATGAAACCGTTATGAACCGATCCGGAAGAGTCCGGCCACGGGTCTCAGAGCAAGTTCAACGCCACCAGCTGAACGACGGACAACAGTGTCGCAATCGGCTGAATTCCGGCCTGAGATCGCTGATTCCCTGCACAGAAGTGCACGAAGCAAACCTCCCGAAACAGGGACAAATCAGGCGGATCGGCATTTGGGTCAGACATTTTTGTCGAAATAGGGCAGACGCAGGAGTGGATGCGCCCGACCGGGCGCCAACGGAGAACGGGATGGCCCTTTTGATTTTTTGGCGAGATCACCCCGAGGGCCGACCGATCGGACAATTTTGTCGGCGTAGCCTTATGCCGACAAAATTGTCAGGATGACGGCCCGTCAGGCGACGGCGGCGGGGAGCTGCGAGCCCCCCATCAGATACGCGTCGACCCCGCGCGCGGCGCTGCGGCCGTCGGCAATCGCCCAGACGATCAGCGATTGGCCGCGCTGGAGGTCGCCGGCGGCGAAAACACCCGGCACGCTCGTCATCCAGCTCTCGTCGCGCCAGACGGTGCCGCGTTCGGTCATTCGCACGCCGAGATCGCCGAGCAGCGTGCCACGCTCGGGTCCCAGGAATCCCATCGCAAGCAGCACGAGATCCGCTTTGATCTCGAAATCGCTCGCCGGCAGCGGCACGAACCGCATCCGGCCACCATCGCGCAGCATTTCGCCGCGCACGGCCTTGAGCGCGGTCACCGCCCCATGTCCGTCGTCGACAAACTCCTGCGTCGAGACGGAGTACAGCCGCTCGCCACCCTCCTCGTGGGCTGACGACGTCCGGAATATCGTCGGCCAGAGCGGCCAAGGGTTGTCGGCGGCGCGCGTGTCGGGAGGCCGTGGGAGCAGCTCGAACTGCGAAACCGACGCGGCGCCCTGACGGTGCACCGTGCCGAGGCAGTCGGCGCCCGTGTCGCCGCCGCCGATGATCACGACGTGCTTCCCTTCGGCGGAGATGACGTCGGTCGCGGGGATCTGATCCCCCTCGCAGCGCCGGTTCTGCTGCGTCAGGTAGTCGACGGCAAAGTGGATGCCCCCGAGATCGCGGCCGGGAATCGGCAGGTCGCGCGGCGCAGTCGCGCCGCCGCACAGGACGACCGCGTCGAAGTCGCGGCGCAGCTCCGCGGCGGTGACGTCGACGCCGGCATTGACGCCCGTGCGGAAGATGATCCCTTCCTGCTCGAGCAGCCGCAGCCGTCGATCGAGGATGCGCTTCTCCAGCTTGAACTCGGGAATGCCGTATCGCAGCAGCCCACCGACGCGATCCGCGCGCTCGAACACCGTCACCGTATGGCCGGCGCGGTTCAACTGATCGGCCGCCGCCAATCCCGCCGGCCCTGATCCGACGACGGCGATCCGCCGGCCGGTCCTGACTGCGGGCGGCGCCGGGTGAATCCACCCTTCGGAAAACGCCCGCTCGACGATCGAGACCTCGATGGTCTTGATCGTCACGGGATCGTCGTTGATGCCGAGGACGCAGGAGCCTTCGCAGGGCGCCGGGCAGAGCCGGCCGGTGAACTCCGGGAAATTGTTCGTCGCGTGCAGCCGGTCGATGGCCGCGCGCCAGCGATTGCGATAGACGAGGTCGTTCCAGTCGGGAATCAAGTTGCCGAGCGGGCACCCCTGATGGCAGAAGGGAATCCCGCAGTCCATGCAGCGCGCCCCCTGCTGCCGCAGGTCAGCCTCGGCCTCGAGCAGGTAGACCTCTTTCCAGTCGCGCACGCGGACCTCGATCGGCCGCGACTTCGGCTTCGTCCGCTTGATCTCGATGAATCCGGTCGTCTTACCCACGGGCCACCGCCACGAGCTCCGCGAACGGCGGCTCACGATTCTCCAGACGCGCCCGCGCTTCAGCGAGGACGACGCGCTTGTAGTCGCGCGGAATAATCTTGATGATCCGCGAGGCTGTCGACGTCCATGCCGTGAGCAGCTGGGCCGCCCGCTGACTGCGGGTGTGCGCCGCGTGCCGCGCGATCATCGCGCGCACGAACTCGAGGTCCTCGTCCTCCTCCAGCGACTCCAGCTCCACCAGGTCGCGGTTGCACCGCCGCGCAAACAACCCGTCATCGTCGACCACATAGGCGATGCCGCCGCTCATGCCGGCCGCGAAGTTCCGGCCCGTTCTGCCGAGGACCACGACGCGGCCGCCGGTCATGTATTCGCAGCCGTGATCGCCGACCCCTTCGACGACCGCGTAGGCGCCGCTGTTGCGGACCGCGAAGCGCTCCCCGGCGACGCCGCGCACGTACGCTTCCCCGCTCGTCGCGCCGTACAGCGCGACGTTGCCGATGATGACGTTGTCCTCCGCGCGGAACGTCGACGCGTCGGGTGGATACACGATGAGGCGTCCGCCGGACAGCCCCTTGCCCCAGAAATCGTTCGAGTCTCCTTCGAGGCACAGCGTCACGCCGGACGGCACGAACGCGCCGAAGCTCTGTCCCGCGGAGCCTTCGAAGTGCACCCGGATCGTGTCGTCGGGCAGCCCGTCGCCGCCGTGGCGCTTCGTCACCTCGAAGCCGAGCATCGTCCCGACGGTCCGGTTCGCGTTGCGAATCGGGAACCGAAGCGTCACAGGCTCGCGGCGTTCGAGCGCCGGCTCCGCCGCGGCGATGATCTGCCGATCGAGGATGCCGTCGATGCCGTGATCCTGCGCGCGCACGCGTCGGCGGGCTGCGCCGGCGGGAACGTCAGGCTGATGCAGGATCTGTGAAAGATCCACGCCGGCCGCCTTCCAGTGGTCGAGCGCGGGGTGCATGTCGAGCCGATCCGCGCGGCCGACCATCTCGTCGATCGTCCGGAACCCGAGCTCCGCCATCAGCTCCCGTACTTCCTCGGCGAGGAAGCGGAAGAAGTTCTCGACGAACTCGGGCTTGCCCGTGAACTTCTTGCGCAGCTCGGGATCCTGGGTCGCGACGCCGACCGGACACGTATTCAGGTGGCAGACACGCATCATGATGCAGCCCGACACGACGAGCGGCGCCGTCGCGAAGCCGAATTCCTCCGCGCCCAGGAGCGCGGCGATGACGACGTCGCGGCCCGTCTTCAGCTGGCCGTCGACCTGCACGACGATCCGGTCGCGCAGGCCGTTGAGCATCAGGATCTGCTGCGTCTCGGCGAGCCCGAGCTCCCACGGCACGCCGCTGTGCTTGATGGCCGTCAGCGGCGACGCGCCGGTGCCGCCGTCGTGGCCCGAGATGAGCACGACATCCGCGTGCGCCTTGGCCACGCCGGCAGCAATCGTTCCAACGCCCACTTCCGCGACGAGCTTGACGTGGATCCGGGCGTCGCGGTTCGCGTTCTTCAGATCGAAGATCAGCTGCGCCAGGTCCTCGATCGAATAGATGTCGTGGTGCGGCGGCGGCGAGATCAGCGTGACGCCGGGCGTCGAGTGCCGTACCTTCGCGATCCAGGGATAGACCTTCGGCCCGGGCAGCTGACCGCCTTCGCCGGGCTTCGCCCCCTGCGCCATCTTGATCTGGAGGTCGTCGGCGTTGACCAGATACTCGCTCGTCACGCCGAACCGCGCGGACGCGACCTGCTTGATCGCGCTCCGCCGCCAGTCGCCGTTCGGGTCGCGCCGATAGCGCGCGGGGTCTTCGCCGCCTTCGCCGGTGTTCGACTTGGCGCCGAGCCGGTTCATCGCGATCGCGATCGTCTCGTGCGCTTCCTGGCTGATCGAGCCGTACGACATCGCGCCGGTCGAGAACCGCTTCACGATCGAGTCGACCGGTTCCACGTCGTCGATCGGAATCGGCGTTCCGCCCTTGAAGTCGAGCAGGCCGCGCAGCGTGCCGAGGCGGCGGCCCTGATCGTCGACGAGCGTCGTGTACTCGCGGAAGATCTTGTACTGGCCGCTGCGGGTCGCGTGCTGCAGCTTGAAGACCGTGTCCGGATTGAACAGGTGATACTCGCCGTCGCGGCGCCACTGGTATTCGCCGCCCGGATCCAGATCGACGGCCGCGCCCTGACGCGACGGAAACGCGTGCGCGTGCCGCGCCCGCACTTCTTCGGCGACCTTGTCGAGGCCGATACCGCCGATGCGCGACGCCGTCGACGTGAAGTAGCGATCGACGAACGATTTCTCCAGGCCGATCGCCTCGAAGATCTGCGCGCCGCAATAGCTTTGCAGCGTCGAGATCCCCATCTTCGACATGACCTTCAGGATCCCCTTGTTGAGGCCGCGGATGTAGTTGGTGATCGCGCGCGCGTGGGGAATCCCTTCGATCTGGCGCTGCCTGATCATGTCATCGAGCGTCTCGAAGGCGAGATACGGGTTCACCGC
>Ga0075434_100002837_pt1 | contig 15353 bp, 13 predicted proteins | sample RhiMethybrSRZTD3_FD_75298 | JGI IMG/M metagenome (GOLD analysis project Ga0075434, IMG submission 75298) | Populus rhizosphere microbial communities from Tennessee, USA - Rhizosphere MetaG P. TD hybrid SRZTD3 | ecosystem: Host-associated > Plants > Roots > Rhizosphere > Soil | place: USA... | reverse complement strand
GCACTACGCTCCGGCTTATTTCGTCATCGACCGGCAATGCGAGATCTTGCGCTTCTCGGGAAGCGAAGCGCGGCATTATCTCGAGCCTTCTCCCGGGGCGGCTAACCTCAACCTATTCAGTTTGCTGCAAAAGACCCTGAGACCCGCGGTCAGGGTAGCCGTGGAGCAGGCCTTTGCCACCGCGAGAACGGTCATCAATGAAGATCTGATGATCGAGATCGAAGGCAAGACCAGGTCGCTGACTCTGATTGTCGAGCCAGTCTCAAGCAATGGCGGCAACAACCTCTGCGTGATTGCCTTTCGCAATGCATCCAAGCTAGTTGACGAAGCGCAACTTGCAACCCATGACACGAGCACTCTCGCCCTGGAAAAGGAACTGCGGACAACGAAGGCTCAGCTGCAGGCCGCCAGCGATCAGCTCGAGGCTTACATCGAGGACATGAAGTCCACGACGGAAGAGTATCAGGCCGCCGCCGAAGAGCTGCAGTCCTCCAACGAAGAACTCGAGACCGCCAAGGAGGAACTGCAATCGATCAACGAAGAGCTGCAGACAATCAACGGTGAGCTGCAGAGCAAGAACGACGCGTTGGAGAGCCTCAATAGTGATATGAAGAACTTGCTGGACAGCACGCAGATTGCGACCGTGTTCCTCGACGACGCTTTGCGCATCAAGCACTACACGCCTGTGATGGAGCAATTGTTTTCGCTACGCGAAGTGGACCGCGGCCGTCCCATCACCGACGTCGTTAGCCAGCTGGCCTACGAAGAGCTTCGCAACGATGTACAGAAGGTGCAGAGCACGTTCGGTATTGTCGAGCGCGAGCTCGACCTCAAGGACGGTGCCGCAAGTTTTCTGATGCGCATCCGCCCCTACCGCACCATCCAAAATGTCATTGACGGCGTCGTCATCACCTTTGCGGACATCACCGCCAACAAGCGTTTGCAGCGGACCAGGGAGCTGTTCATCGACGAACTCCAGCACCGCACCCGCAACCTTCTCAGCATCGTGCAATCGATTTCTGACACGACGGTTGCCCAGACCAGCTCGCTTGCAGATTACACTGGCGAGTTCAACGGTCGGCTCCAGGCGCTGTCACGCGTGCAGGGACTCCTGTTGCGGCCGGGTAACACCACTGTTTCGCTCATCGAGATCGTGCAAGCGGAGCTGGCCGCAGTTGGCGCCACACCGGCCGCAGAGCGCGTTGTCATTGCCGGCCCGCCGGTTACGTTTTCCCACGAGACTATGCAACTGCTAGCGCTCGCGCTTCATGAGCTTGCCACCAATGCTCTGAAGTACGGCGCCCTCAAGAGTGCTAACGGCCATGTCGACGTCACGTGGCAAGTACTCAACCCGGCCGGAACGCCTCATCTTGAACTTACATGGGTAGAGAGCGGCGTCGAGCTCGACGGACATACGGCGGGCTCATTGCGCATTGGCTATGGTCGGAAACTGCTCGAGCAGGGAATACCATATGAATTTGGCGCCACGACGCAGTTCGAACTCTTGAAGGACGGGATACGCTGGTGGCTCAACATGCCCTTGCCACCGGTCGATCTGGGAGGGGTATGACACGCGTTAATCGAGGTCATGGAGGAGACGCCAGAGGCGTTGTCGGTGGAATACCGTCAGCGATCCAGGGTAGACCTGCCATGGCTGCCAGCCACCCCGCCATGCTCGAGAAGCTCGTGTTGTCGTTGTTACGAGCTTACCCACGAATAATGATCTTCACCACTTCATCGAGCGTGATGCGGTCCTCGCGCCGATTGTAGAGCCGATTCGAGTTGAGGCGTGGGCCGCGCCATCTGATCGTGCAACTTGCTGCCCTTCTCGTGGAGTCGCACCCAGAGCCACCGCTGCTGGTGGAAGATGTCGCCGACGTTCAGGTCGCAGGCCGCGGAGATGCGGGCGAAGGTGAAGACCATGACGCCGGTCAGGGCGCGATCCCGCAGCCCAACCACGTCAGCCCTACCTTTGGAGCGCAGCAGGTCGCCGAGCCCGGCGCCCGCATGGCGGTACGCGAGCACGCCGATTGAAAGGTTCGGCGCGGGAGGTATCCGCACTCAAGCAACTGGGCCGTCGTATCCGACTGCCACGGTAAATAGGGCGGCTCGATTGGCCGCGCGTGGCGCGGAAGCGACCATGCAATGACAACATAGTTCTCACCGATTGTCGTGCGTAGCAACTGGGAATGCGGACCGCTTCCTCCGCTCTCGTGCGACGCGCTATCCCTTCGCGTTCATGACGCGATCAAGCAAACCCAAATTAAGTCCAGGCTCCGGCCTTCCTATTGGCTGAGTAGAGGAACGCCGGAGCACGGCCGGCACCGCGACAAGCTCTGAATGTCGCGCTTGCGCTTGCGGGCGAGCCTTCCTAGATAGCCTGCAGGATAAGCGTTGTTGCCTGATTGTAGGTTTCGAGAGACTACATGAAAGAAAAGGCATCGCCCTCCGCCAGCGGCGCGGACATCTGGATTCAGGCGCATCTGGGTCGCAAGCTTCGAGAGTTGTTCGAGGGGATGCCCGAAGCGCCGCGACTAGTCGAACTGGTTAAGTCGCTCGCCGCCAAGGACGAACAACATCCGGCAGTGAACACATCGCTCAAGCATGCGATGCTGGCGCTGATTCCCAATTTGCGGGCCTTTGCGTTCTCCCTTTGCGGAAATCACGAGAGCGCGGACGACCTGGTGCAGGAGGCGCTTCTCAAGGCGTGGAGCCATATCGAAAGGTTTCAGGAGGGGACGATCCTGCGCGCCTGGCTCTTCACCATCCTTCGCAACTCCTACTTTTCGGAGATCAGAAAGCGGCGCCGGGAGGTTGAGGACAGTGACGGCAAAAGGGCTGGAAGCTTATCGGTAGCGCCCGCCCAACAGGGACATCTCGACATGCAGGACCTTTGCACGGCGCTGGAACTGCTTCCCCCTGGACAGCGGGAGGCCGTGATGCTGGTCGGCGCAGCCGGAATGTCTTACGAGGAGGTGGCCAAGATTGGCCGGTGTGCGGTCGGCACCGTCAAAAGCCGTGTCAACCGGGCCCGCGTCAAGCTCGCTCATCTACTCGGAGTCGAGAACGTGGACGCGTTTGGACCTGATGTTGCCACCGAGGCGATCATCGGCAGAACCGAAAACCGGCGTTAATCCGGACGAGGCAAGGTTTGGCCAAGGTCTGCACGCTGTAGTTGTAAACACGCAAAACCTTATGCGAACCTTATAGCGGCGAGGGAGTGCGAACAAGGTTGTGATGTCCGGGCAAAAATTAATGCGGGGTATTGCATCCCGCCTGGACGTACCATTTACTCCGATGTTGTATCACGATGAGATTGGTCTGTGACGAAGCACTTGTGTCTATAATGAAATGGGTTTCTACTCGAGTTATCGCAATAGCTTTGTGGTAACGCATCAACAAGCCTTAGTGCACCTTTTCAGACCCTAGCGAGCTAGCCCAATCTTCGACGAGTTGCTGAATCCTGGGCGGTAGGCTTTCGAAACGAGCGGCGCTAGCTTTCAGTTGCACATTTTGTTGGGCGGAAAACGGACGAGTGAATGAGGATTGAAGATCAAGATGCGTCTTGTGAAGAATACTGTTCTCGGCGAGAAGGGCATTCCAGCGGGACGCGTAGGGGTCGTCTGAACTATTTGCGTCTGTCATTGGCTTTTCGCTTTCTGTGATTTTGGTGACTGTCGACCGGTCGCGATCGATGACGAATCGAATATGTCAGAGGTTATAGCAGCATGCGAGTGGACTTTTCGCGGGATCGTTACTGGCTTTGCGACGGCGACATTCTGAACACCGGCACAACACGATCAATGTGTGACGGCAGTGCGCGGTTTGCTACGGTGACGTGACGGGTCGCGACAGATCCCTCAGCAACCTGTGCGCCAGATGTAGTAGCCCTTGTCGCTGATGCTTCGAAGAACGGACTCAGCGCCAATCGCGACCGGCACCGGATCTTGCCTGCCGAGCTTGAATTCCTGCCTCAGTATCCAGCCCTGTGTGCAGCTACTCCTCGGGATATTCCTGCCGGCCTTGTCGGGCGATACGGCGAACAGCTCCTCGTCGCCACACTGGAAAAGGTAAGCCGGCTGGGCATCGCCTAGCATCGGTAGGCCTCTCTTGTCTGAGTTCAGGTATTAACAACTCGGGCAGCGCCAAGAATCACAGCTTGTTGAGCGCCTCGGCACAAGCGTCCGCGAGTTCGAAGGGCCGCTCCTGACCGAAGGTCGCCCATCCGCCGTTCACGATGTAATCCCGGCGCATCCACGAAGCGCTGATGTTCTTCAACTCCACGAGCTTCATCGAAGCATCTGCATTGGCCCGGAATCTCTCAATGCAGATCGGAGTTAGCACCGCGACGACAGCAGATTGGGACCGCTTCAGCGCCATCGCCTCCGCACTGCCGCCAGTTACCCAGCCACCCCACATGAAGCCCGCCACCGCGAGTGCTGTCGCGCCAATAACTGCGCCGCACGCCCCGTATGACCATTTCTCGTCCATGGTATCTTCCTTGGCTCGCTGCAGAGATGCGCGCGTACCAACGCACGCGGCGACTGTTGCTGCAAAGATTCGGAAAGTACCTATAGGGTACCTCGATCGTCACCTGGTGTCGCGCGGCTACCTCCGTGGCATTACCCTCGCATGACCCGGGGTCGGTGTGGGTCGCTAGCCCTTCACCGTAACGGACTTGCACCGCCTACCTCCTGCCGGCCTTCCCGGCGCTCCCGCTCAATACCCAGCCCGTGGTCTCCCCTGCGAACGGTTCAAGTTGAGCCTTGCGGCTAGCCCTTGCATCACTTGGGGCCGGCGCGGTTGGCTAGGCCTTACGCCGTGAAGGACTTTCACCTCCTATCCTCTCGCCAGCTTGCTTGGCGCACTGTGTTGGGTCAACTGGGCGGAAGCGCTGATGGGGCGCGAGTTATGCCAGAGGCGGAAGAACAAGACCGCGCCAGTGAGCAGGAACGCAATTGCGGCGACGGGGAAACTTGGCGGGCTGCCTCCCGTGATCATGGCAGCGACAAAGCCACAGACGGCTGCAACAACCGTCATCAAGGCAACCGCGATTACGGCGTCGTAGTAGAGGCGGATTGTACCGGTCATGAGGCTCCTCCTTGATGGGGACGGCTGCGGCTGGGAGAACAAGCACGGCTGAGACCTGACAGCGAGAGAGCGGACCAGCAAGCAGTAGCGAGCTTGGCTGCAAGATGGTTAGGCACCTTGGGTCAGCATGTCACTCGCCTGGGCTGCCTCCAGATCGGAGGGCTCGATCGTGATCATCTGCCTGGCGGTAGAACCCCCATATGGAGCAGATAGGACGATCGTGGTGGATATGCGCCGATAGGCGAGGAACGATAGACCCGGAAGCTGCTCTTCCTCTGTCTCAACCGTATAGGTTCCCGGCGGCTGGGTGCCGTCGGCGCCTCTTATCGAGAACGGGCGACGGAAGGTAACATTCTTTGTGGTTGTGCGCACGGTCATGGAGACCTTTCGGCACGGTGCCCAGGCCGCGCGCCGTTGCAGGAGATTGCCTCTGATCAGACTGAAGCGGAGCTGCACTCTGTTCGTGCCGATGCATTAATGTGTGCATTTCGGGCCGATATCGTCACAGCTTCTTGCCACTGTGTCGCCGAGAGCGAGCGCGCTTCGTACCGCCGGCGGACGATACATAGTGACAGCAACGATGCCTGCCACGAGAACTACCGGAACAATGATGGGCGCATATCGAATGATCGGCTCATATGTCAAGGCGATAGCTCCGCTGAGTGTTCAGACAAACTACGAGGACCACGTGCTCAGGCTGGCGCCCAAACACTTTGCCGTCTGTCAGCCCCTGATCTGACTGTTCTGGACGGCCTCCGCCATCACGTGACCAAGCTCCTGCGCCTGCGCGGAATAGGCCACCATCTGCAGCTGAGCGTGGCGACTTTGGATTTCCAGCAATTCCTTGAAGTCCTTTGCCTTGGCGAGTTCGCTCGCCAGCGAAAAACTCGCGTCTATGTTTTGCTGGGCAAATCGCATCGTCCGCTCTTGGACCTGCTTCACGCCGGCTTTCATCGGACTGTCGGGCACCATGGTCCCTATCATGTCCTGCACATTACGGGCCGCATCCATGAATTGGCCATAGGCTGCTCGCACCTGCTCCACATTCCTCTCAGCCAACTCGCGCATTTTCGCCGGAAACTCTAATTGCGGTACGGACGCCATGCATCACTCCAGTTCGTATCCAAAAAAGATCGGCCAAAGATCACAGCTTGTAGAGTTCGGTCGCACATGCGTCCACGACCCGACTGTTCGACTCCTTGCCGAATTTCGCCCAATCATTCTCACGCACGAAGCGCTCGCGATCGAACGAGGAGGTCATTTTCTTGAATTCCGCCAACCGTGCCTGCGCGTTTTCCGCTCTGTTGAATTTGTCCACGCATATGGGCGTCAGCACCTCGATGAGCGCGGCCTGCACTTGCTGTCGGGCCAGCGCGTCCGCCTTGCTGCCGGTTACCCAGCCGCCCCAGCTGAATCCTATGACCGCGAGAGCAATTGCTCCGCCGACCGCGCCCCAAAGGGCTGGCTTGAGTTGTGATTGAGCTTCCATAGCGTTCGTCTTTCGGTGAGGTGTTAACCGATTGTCAACGCTAGCGGGCTGCGCTTCGATGCGACAGACTCGGATAGTACTCACAATCATGGGTTAGAGGTCAGGTGGCAGCGAGCGCCGTGCGGATCAGCGCCGGAAGGGATTTCGAGCCTGTCTTCCTCATGATGGCCGCACGATGATTATCGACCGTGCGCTGACTGATGCCGAGATCGGCGGCGATGTTCTTGCTTGGATGTCCAGCAAGTACGAGGTCCAAGATTTGGCGCTGACGCGTGGTTAGGCTGGCAACGCGTGTCGCCGCAGTCTCCCGCGATGCAGACAACGCTAAGGTGTTGTGGGTCTGATCAAGCGCGCGCTCGACGCTGGCGAGTAGATCATGGTGCCTGACCGGTTTTTCGATGAAATCCACCGCTCCCGCCTTCATCGCCTGAACAGCCATTGGTACGGCGCCACTGCCCGTGATCACGATGGCTGGAAGCTTGTGCCCTTCGGTTTTGAGGCGCTCGATCACCTCGACACCGCTCATGCCCGGCATCAGCGCATCGACCAGAAGGCATCCTCCGCGGGCTGGACGATAGGCTTCGAAGAAGGCCGCGCCATCGGCGAAAAGTTCCACGGAATGCCCATTTTCCTGGAGCAGATCGCCCATCGTCTCGCGGACGGCACGGTCATCGTCGACGACGAATACGGTGGACGACTCTCCCCCGTCCAGAGAAAGAGGTAGCCGTTGTACGCTTTCCGGTACGGCAGATGCTCGCTTGGCAAGGAGGCGCTGGATGAGGAGTGTTAGCTCCCTTGCCCTGGCAGGCTTGGCCAAATGTACGCAGCCCTGGCTGGCGATCTCGCGCAAGCTTTCGGTCGAGATATCGCCTGTCAGGATAATGGCCGGAATTGTGCGCCGAACTTGCTTCTGCAGCATTGCGATGGTTTCTAGTCCATTGAGCCCCTTCGGTAGGTTGTAGTCGGCGACAATCAGGTCGGGCACGGCCGACCCTTTGGTGGCCAATTCCAGCGCCTTGTGCCCGTCTGCGGCGACGAGAGTGCGATGGCCCGCATCGTGCAAAAGCAGCTGGAGCATCTCGAGTACAGCCGGATCGTCATCGACGATCAGGATCGTACCGCGTGAGGTTGTGTTCTGCGGTGTCTCCTCCTCCTGATCCAGCAGATCCACAGCTTCGGGTCGCCCAAACGGGACCTCAATCGTGAAGACTGAGCCCACGCCCAGACGAGAGCGAACATCGATCTTATGCCCGAGCAAGTCGGCAAGGCGCTGGACAATAGCTAGACCGAGACCGAGGCCCTTGCTTCGTTCGCGCGCTGGATTGTCAAGCTGATGAAACTCTTCGAAGATCGCCTGAAGTTCCACCTCCGGAATGCCGGGACCCGTGTCCCAGACCTCGATGCGCAGTTTGTCGTAGCGTCGTCGGCAACCAAGGAGAAGTCTACCTTGGGTCGTGTATTTCACGGCGTTTGACAGCAGGTTGCGCAGGATCTGCTCGAGAAGCCGCGGATCGGAACGCACGACGAGGCTGCTCGGGACGACGCGCCAGTCGAGACCGCTGGTCGCCGTGTAGTAGGTAAACTCGGTTCTCATTTCCTCGAGCAAGCGATTGATCGGAAATTCAACCTTCGCTGGACGCACAATTCCCGCTTCGAGCTGGTTGATGTCGAGCAGCTTGTCGAGCATGCTGGACATGGTGCTCACCGTCTCGTCGAGCCTGCGCACGAGCTTCAGCGTCGCTTCGTCGCGAACCCGCTTTTCCAGCATCCCCTGCAGCAAGCTGATGGTTTGCAGAGGCTGGCGCAAGTCGTGGCTGGCGGCGGCGAGAAACCGTGATTTGCCAACATTGGCACGTTCCGCCTCGGATTTTGCAGCCTCCAGCGCCTTGCCCTCGCGCTTCACCTCGGTGACATCGACGATCGCCACCAAGATCTTGCGCCTGGCTGTAGGCTCCTCTCGAAGCACGCGGGCGTTCATTAAAAACGTCCGGTTTCCCAGGTTTGGCAATTCGATTTCGACCTCATGATCATTGATGGTGATACCTCGGACCTGGATTGAGGTCAGGAATTCCCGGAGTGCGGGCACATCGAGATGATCGCCGACAGCCAGAAGGTGTCGCCCGATGAGTTCCTCGGGTTCGACCGAAAAGATCCGGTGGAACGAGCTCGACGCCGAGATGACGCGCAGGTCTTCGTCTAGGACGATCAGCGGCTGGCGAATGGTGGCAATGATGCTGTCCAGATAGGCGCGCGCAGCCTCGATCTCTCGTTCGGCGGCCTTCATCTCGGTAATGCCGGCAAACGTGATGACCACTCCCTCGATGCTGCTATGGTCACTCCTATAGGGAAGCATCCCCCGCATGAACCAAGCGCCGTCTTCGGCCTTGACCTCGCGTCTAATGGGCGCGTGCCCTGCCAGAACGGCCCGTGCATCCGGCAGCAAATCCTCGTCCTCGAACCGGCGCGTCAGGTCGGCCAGCGGCCGGCTGACGTCGGAAGCGATGATGTTGAATAGTGACTTCGCGGCGGGAGTGAAAAAGCGGATGCTCAGATCAGCATCTAGGAAGAGTGTCGCCACGTCTGTGCTGTTGAGGATACTCTGGAGATCACTAGCGTTGGTGCGCTGCTGCTCGACCATCTCGTGCAGCTGGCTGTTGAGGGCCGTGAGCTCCTCGTTGGTCGACTGGAAGTGCTCGTTGAAGGCCACGGCTTCCTCACTAGTCTCCTTCTGTTCCTCGTGGGCGACGTTGAGGTCGCGGATGACGCTCTGCAGGTCCTCTCGCGTGGCTTCGAGCTCCCGCTCGAGTTGAGGAACACGCGACGCGTCCTTTGCCGTTTCGACAGGTCTTGCGCGTCTCAGCTCCGGCTTAAGATCGTCAACAAAGCTGACCAGAAGCAGCCCCCCGGTGTCGCACTCTACCGGCTGGGCGGTGATGCTTACTCTGATCGAGCAGCCGTTGCGCTCGACCTGCATCCCCGTGATTGTTACACGCGCATGGTTCTGTCTGGCGCGCCGGATTGCCAACCTCAGCTTGGCGCGCAACCCTTCACGCGCCATGGCAAGCACATCCCGGGTGTCCTCGCCCGAGACAATCTTAAGGTAGCCGTCCACCTTCCCGAAGTAATAGAGGCCCTCGTGCTTTTCGTTTATCAGGACGGAGGCTGGCGCATAGGCCTCGAGCAACGCCCGCTGCGATAGCTCCCCGAAGCCGGGCCGTCGGCGCGCCACTTGCGGCGCTTTACGCGTGCTTTGCAGGCGGACAGTGTCGCTGGTCCCTCGCGGACATACGACCTCGCTCGGCGGGCTGTCGAGGCCACCCGCCGAGGCCCCCAGTCCCACGACCGGGATACCGCGCTTCTGCAACGCGCGCTCGTTCACCTCCGGCCGGTCCTGACCGGCCTGTCGCGCACTACGTCTCGTCATTGTCTTGGCTTTCATGGGCGATGGTTCCCATTAGGGAAACGCTCGCAACCCAATTCACCCTATCACAAGCGCCGCACGACCAAAACGCAATCCGGCATCATGAGCGACATGGTTATCAGCCTAGGTAACTTCCGAACCTTGGCAACAACGCCCTCCTCGTGCGCCCATGCAGGGGGCGGCATGAGGTCTGTAGCAGCGTACTCGTGCTCGTAGCCCCAACCTGGCGGCCCGGCTTCCCTTCGCTGGGCTGGACCACCTCTTTCAGCGGCGAGCACAAATCAGCAGCCATTCGCGGGCGCGGCGGGCATTTTCATTACCGTCCGGTCTCATATGTGGTTGGGGAGAACCCTCGTGTCGATTGGGTAGGCGCAACGCGATGGTCAGTCCGAATTGATCCCTTCTTCATTCGACGACTTTCTCCCTCGCGCAAGGAAATCTGCGATGCCGAACCCAGCACGGCCGTCATGACTACACATCAACGAAATGTCACGAGATCATTCTCAAGTCGCTCGAATAGGCCCACGTCGGACTCCACGCGGCGGAGGTCAGATCAAAGCGTCAATGCAAAGGCGAGCTACGAGCACTACATGGCGCTAGCGCGTGCCGCTGCCCTGACCGACGACGTCGTCGAAACTGAAAATTGTTACCAGCACGCAGAGCACTACTTCCGGGTGATGAAGGAACGAACGGAGTAGGGACTACCGCTCCGCCAACGATCTCCCCCTGACAGGCCCACGTCCGGCCGCGCAGCCGGGCGCAACAAGGACACACGGGCAGACTTCCTTGCCGCCGAGGTTACCATCAGACTTTGTCGGGCGCAGAGCGGCCGGCGCAACCTGGCCGGTTATCTGAGTAGTTTCCGGGGGTACCGAGGGGACCCGCCCCCAGCTACCGTCAGGAGTGCCATCGTACCTGGTGTCACGAGTTCCGGTTTCTCAATCGTGCACGACAGGTCGAGCACCATGGCAATAGAACGTGCGCATGTTAAGGCTCTGCCAAGGCCTTGGGGCGTTGTCGATTTGGCCCCTTGGAGCAATGCCGCCCATGATGGCGTCCCGATTGGTGAGGTCTGGTACGAACGTCCCAACAAGCCGGCATCGAGCCCTTCGCTTCTGCTCAAGCTGCTGTTCACCAGCGAGCCTCTCTCAATCCAGGTGCATCCCGGTGACGCCTATGCGCAGTCGATGGGGCTGGCAAACGGCAAAACCGAGGCTTGGTACATCCTCAGTGCAGCTCCTGGCGCCAAGGTCGCCCTCGGTCTGAAACAGCGGCTGACCCAACAGCAATTGCGCGAGTCGGTGGACGACGGCTCGATTGCAGATCTTGTCGTGTGGCAGACCGTGCTGCCAGACGACGTCATCTTCGTGCCCGCCGGCACGATTCACGCGATCGGCGCGGGGCTCGTCATTGCCGAGATCCAGCAGCACAGCGACGCGACCTTCCGCCTGTTCGACCACGGTCGCCAGCGTGAGCTTCACATCGAGAGAGCAATCGCGGTGGCAAACGCCGGACCGGCCCGTTTTCGGGAGCGGCCGAACCGACTCACGGAGGAGCGGACACTTCTCGTTTCCGGCCCCCACTTCGCGCTTGAGCGCATCGATCTGGCGCCGAACTCGGTCTGGTGTCTCGAGGCGAAACGAGAGACCTGGCTTCTCGTTCTCAGCGGTGGCGCCAGCGCCGATTCGTTCGATGTTGCCGCAACTGATGTCGTTTTCGCGAACTCGGACCGCGTCGATATACACGCCGGCACAGCCGGCATGATGGGGCTCGTGGCGTACACCGGCATCGGCCCGGTTGTAAACTTGCTGAGGCGCCTCACACAACCCGGCCCATCGGACGCAAGAAGGGGCCACTAAAGGTTCAGGTGCCTACATCCCTCACTCGCGCAAGGGCGGTCTCAAGCGATGGCCGCCTGGAAACAACGAAATGAAGCACCCTCAGCGTGTGGCGTTCATCGGCAATCATCTTCCGCGCCGCTGTGGCATCGCAACCTTTACGCATGATCTACATCAAGCCGTCTCAACGGCTCGGCCGGACCTCGAGACCTGTGTCGTCGCCATGACGGATCCAGGTCGCGCGTATGATTATCCCTCGGCTGTGCGCTTCCACGTGCACGAGGACACCATCGGCGACTACTTGAAGGCGGCTGAGTTCCTGAACAATAGAGACTTCGACATTGCGTGCCTTCAGCACGAGTACGGGATCTTCGGTGGTGACGCGGGCGGAGATATCATCGAGCTCCTATCACGCCTCGAAATGCCAATCGTGACTACTCTTCACACCGTGCTCGCTCAACCGACGCCCATCCAACGAGATGTGATGCATCGGATCGCCGATGCTTCGACGAAGATCGTTGTCATGTCGGAAAAGGGCCACGAGCTCCTCCGTTCCGTTCATGCGGTGCCAGCTGGCAAGATCGAGGTTATTCCGCACGGAATACCCGACTTCCCGTTTCTCGAAACACACCACGCCAAAGCGAAATTCGGCTTCGCTGAAAAAACAGTCATTCTCACGTTCGGCCTCTTGTCGCCAAACAAGGGCATTGAGACCATGCTCGATGCCATGCCGGCCATCATCAAGTCCTGCCCGAGCGCCATGTACGTCATTCTCGGCGCAACGCACCCGAACCTTGTGCGGGATCAGGGCGAAACCTATCGCCAGAGCCTAATGGCGCGCGTGCAGCAGCTTGACATCGAGGATTGTGTCGTCTTCTTCGATCAGTTCGTGGAGCAAGGCACGCTGCTCGACTTCATATCGATGTGCGACGTCTATGTGACGCCTTATCTCAATGAAGCGCAGATGACATCGGGCACACTCGCCTACAGCTTTGGGCTGGGTAAAGCCGTCGTATCGACGCCCTACTGGCACGCCAAGGAGCTGCTGGCCGATGGGCGCGGCATTCTCGTTCCCTTTGGCGATGCCAAAGCCATTGGCGTCGAGATCGCCGGCCTACTGGCAAACGATGTCCGCCGTCACTCCATGCGGAAACGCGCCTATGCGGCGAGCCGGTCAATGACGTGGGCGCAGACGGCCAAGCGCTATCTCACGACCTTTGACGCTCAACGCGAGCACGCCTGGCCTGGAATGGTCCTTCCGGCTGATCCGATGGTCTCCCCAAGCAGGGGACACGTCATACCGGAGGTCCGAATCGGTCATTTTCTTTCGCTCTGCGACAGCACGGGCATCCTCCAGCACTCCGTCCATTCGGTGCCCGACCGCACCCATGGGTACTGCGTCGACGACAACGCCCGCGCCCTGCTCTTCTCGAGCGCACTTGCGAGCTCCGGCGAAGCGCGATTGGCCGATACGCTCACCGTACGCTTTGCCGCCTTCGTTCACCACGCCTGGAACCCAGATACCCGGCGGTTCCGAAATTTCATGAGCTACGATCGACGATGGCTGGAAGCGTCGGGCTCGGAGGATAGTCACGGGCGGACGCTTTGGGCATTGGCCGAATGCGCACGCAACGACCCTGATCCTTCTCGCCGCAGATGGGCAGCGGCGCTCTTCCAAACCGCGCTTCCAGCTGTCGAGGAATTCTCGTCCCCGCGGGCCTGGGCATTCTCACTCCTCGGCTTGGACGCCTATTGCGCGGTGGCGGGTGGAGACCTCCCTGCCGAGCGCGTGCGCGGACGACTGGCCGACAGGTTGATGTCCATGCTCTCGGCCAAGAAAACCAAGGGCTGGGTCTGGTTCGAAGACGTGCTTGCATACGACAACGCGCGCCTGCCGCAAGCGCTGATTCAAACGGGATTGAGGACCCGCACACCACCCTACATCGAGGCTGGCCTACAATCGCTGCGCTGGCTGATGTCGCTCCAGACGGCCGCATCGGGGTGCTTCCGACCGGTTGGGACCAAGAGCTTTGGCAGGCACCGCCAGAGCCCGGAACCCTTCGATCAGCAGCCAGTCGAGGCATCGGCAACGATTTCTGCTTGCCTTGCCGCGGGGAGGGCGGGTGGCGGCGCAGAGTGGCCAGCGAGAGCGATGGGCGCGTTCGCATGGTTTCTGGGCGAAAACGATCTGCAGACGACACTGATCGATGCCGAAACGGGCAGCTGCTCGGATGGGCTGCATGCCGATCGGACCAACGAGAACAAGGGGGCAGAATCGGCGCTGTCGTATCTTCTCGGTCTGCTGGAGATACGACAGTTCGAGCGCGCCGCTATACTTGACCGAACGAGACCCACATCCGAATTGGTACGCGGCCGCGAAGATCGCGCGGTCGCACCGCGAACGACCCCAGGGAGCCATCTTGTCCCAATCCCGATTCTTGAACCGGCAGAGCTTGCACGTGCGACCAGATCCCACGAGGGTCGTCGTGAGGCCCTTCAAACCGGCGACTGAACCCAAAGATCTCAACCCGACCGATAAGATCAGGGCCAACCACATCGTCGGTAGGGTGCTCCGGCTCGAGCCAGGTGCTGCCGCGCGACAACTCACCGAAGTGCTTGACAATTTCGAAGGCCGTCACAGGAATCTGCTCGAGATCTTCGAGATCCGCGCCGCGGAAATGGAAGAGGCGTTGGAGCCGCATGCCGTATTGAACAAGACGCAACGTTGCCTGATCGGAGCATACTTTCTTCACGAGTACTCGTTCGAAGCGTCGGCCCTGTTCAATCCGAGTATCGTGCGGCACCCGGACCAGTCCGGCACGCCTGAAAATGGCTGCCGCTTCATTTTGAGTCTTCGTGCCGTCGGTGAAGGGCACATTTCATCCCTGACGTTCCGGTCGGGAACCATCGGTGCTGACGGGAGCGTTGCTGTCGATCCGGCCGCGCGTCTCGCGTCCGTCCCCAAGGTCGGTAGCCGCACGTCCAGAGCCGACGGCGAAGATGTCGAGGTGACCTTCGGGCCCGACGACGACCTGAGCGAGCGCGTCATCTTTCCGGTAACCGCCGCCCAAGCCAACGGCATCGAGGATGCCCGCTTCGTTGAATTCACCAACGACGAACGAACAACGTTCTACGCGACCTACACAGCCTACAACGGCAGAGCGATACGCTCCGAGTTGCTCGAAACGACGGATTTCAGAACATTCCGGATGACCCCGCTTGCCGGACAGGCGACGCGCAACAAGGGTATGGCTCTGTTCCCACGCAAGATCGATGGCCGCTACGCGATGATTGGAAGGCAGGACAACGAGAACCTTTATCTCATCTATTCCGACGATCTCTTCACGTGGGACGGCGGTCGCTCCATCCTTCAGCCCGAGTATCCGTGGGAGTTTGTGCAGATCGGCAGCTGTGGGTCACCCATCGAGCTCGACGACTGCTGGCTGCTGCTGACCCATGGAGTTGGTCCGGTGCGAAAGTACTCGATCGGCGCGGTTCTTCTGGACAAGAAGGA
>Ga0075434_100002836_pt1 | contig 15354 bp, 10 predicted proteins | sample RhiMethybrSRZTD3_FD_75298 | JGI IMG/M metagenome (GOLD analysis project Ga0075434, IMG submission 75298) | Populus rhizosphere microbial communities from Tennessee, USA - Rhizosphere MetaG P. TD hybrid SRZTD3 | ecosystem: Host-associated > Plants > Roots > Rhizosphere > Soil | place: USA... | reverse complement strand
TCTGTAAAACCTCGATGAGCGGCGCTCCGCGCGCGCCGGACGGCGGTTTCGCACCCACGACGGCGGCCAGCGTCGGCGCGACATCGACGGTCTCGATCTCACGGTAGATGCGCCGCGGCTTGAGGCTGCCCCCGGCGAAGACCACCGGCACGTAGGTGTCGTAGCGCCACGGCGAGCCGTGGCTCGAGGCCGCCGGCAGGCCGTCGGCCTCGCGCAGGAAACTGTGCGACTCGAAGACGACGAAGATGTCGCCGGAACGCTGCGGGTTGAAATTACGCAGCACCGTATTGATGATCCGCGTCGACGGCAGGTTGTTCTCTCTCAGCGCTGCGCTGGAAATGGCCAGTGCGATGCCGTCGAGCTTCATCAGCTCCGCGGCGACGACGCGCTCGACCTCGGCTTCGTCGAGGTGTTTTTCCCGGATCACGTCCTGATTGAGGTAGACGTAGGGATGCTCATACCTCTGAATGAGCTCTTTCCCGACGCCGAATTTCTCTTTCAGCGCCGCGATTCCCGGCTCCGTGTCCCATTGTTCGGGCCTCAAGAACCTCGCGGCGATGCCGAGCGTGTTAAGATAGCCGGGCACTTCGGGCGCACCGTGGTCAGCCGACAGGACGACGAGCGTGTTCGCAAGGCCGATCCGCTTATCGACGTACGCCAGCAGCGCGGCCAGCGTGCGGTCGAGCCGCAGCAGGTTGTCTTCGCTCTCCAAACTGGAAGGCCCGAAGATGTGACCGACGTAGTCGGTAGATGAAAAGCTGATGGACAGGTAATCCGGGACGTTGTGTTTGCCGAGCTCTTCGCGGTCGATGAGCGTCTCGGCGAAATCGAGCGTCAGGTCGTCGCCGACGGGGCTGATCGTGAGTCGGGTCGTGAAATCCTTGTCACCCGCCTTACCGAATGGATGTGGGAAAACGCGTCCGTAGCCCTCATAGTCTGTTTCCCAAGGTTTATCATCCGCACCGCCGAAGAGATAAGTGGAGCGATCGTGGAGCAGCTCCCATGATTTGTCGCTGTACCGGGACGCGAGTTTTTTGTTGTTCCATTCATTCACCCACGCCGGGTAGCGATCGTAGTAAAACGTGCTGGAGACGAATTCGCCGGTTTTCTTGGAGAACCAGAACGCTTTGCCTGCGTGTCCGGCGAGCGGCACGGCGCCGCGGTCCTTGATGGACGCCGCGAAGATCTTGGAACGCCCGCCGTAGTGGATCGCCAGCTCGTCGCTGAAGGTCGAGACCAGGATCGCCGCCGGCGAACGCCCGTCAGACGACGCCAGTTTTTGCGCCGGATCGAATTCGCTCGCTTTGTCGACATCCGCGCCGGGGGTCAAAATGCGGTAACGGCTGTCTTCGGTGTTGTAGGCGAGCTTGCCGGTTTTGCGGTCGAGCCAGACGTTTGCCACCATGCCGTGCGCGGCGGGGTCCGCGCCCGTGGCGAGCGTGGTGTGTCCAACGACTGTCTCCGTGTTGGCATGGGCGTGGTGGGCGTTGGCGTACCATATCCCGTGTTGAATAAGATAGCGGAAGCCGCCCTCTCCCATGCGGTCGAGGTAGCGGCCGGGCAAGTCGCCCCGGAGTTGATCGACCGTGATCTGTAAGATGAGCTTGGGCGCGGGCCCGCCGTCGTTCCACGCGGCAAGCGCGCCCGCGGACTGCGCGAGCGCCGCGCTGAACAACGCGGCGGCTAAGGCGCAGTTCAATACCCGCGCGATGGCGCGTTGAAACTGCACGAACGTCGATTCTCCGCTTGACTACCGTGCCAGCACCCACGGCACGGTGATCGCCATAAAGACGACGAAAAAAATCAAGCCGAAAATAGCGCCCATTCGCCAGTAATCGCCCGAAGGCAGATAGCCGCTGCCGTAGTACACCGGGCTAGGACCGGTGCCGTATGGCGTGATGATACCCATGATGCCGAGCTGCAGGCAGAGCAGCAGCGCGAGCTTCTGCATGTCCAAGCCGGGGATTGTAGTTCCGACTGCGAGCAAGACCGGAATCAACGCCGTGACGTGCGCGGTGACGCTCGCGAACATGTAGTGGATGAAAAAATTGAGGATCAACAGCAGCACGATCGCCTTTACCGGCGTGAATCCGGTCATGTGTCCGGCCATGTTTTGAGCGAACCACTTGATAAATCCGACCTGGCTGAGCCCGCCGGCGAGCGCGACCAGCGTCGCGAACCAGGCGAGCGTGTTCCAGGCGGCTGCGTTTTTGGTAATGTCCTCCCAGGTCACGACGCGCGTCACGAGCATCAGGCAAATCACGATGAGCGCCGCGGTGGTGACGTTTACCTCGGCTCCGCGGAAGACCCAGGTCACCAGGGCGTATAGAACGAGGATCGCCAGTGTGATCTCGCGCCCGGTGAGGCCGCCCAGCTTGGTTAGCTCTTTGGACGCCCACTCGGACACTTGAGCGCCTTCCTTGACTTCCGGAGGGTAGAGCCAGTACGCGAGCAAAGGGACCAGCACAAGCAGCAGAATTGCCGCCGGCGCAGCCGCCATGAACCAGGGACCCCACTCAAGCTCCACATTCGCCGTTTTTTTGACCAGCTCCACCGCGAGCAGATTGGGCGCGAGACCGGTGAGAAAAAGCGTGCTGGTCACGCATGTGGCCGCGATGGCGACCCACATGATGTAAGAGCCGATGCGCCGCATGGACGGGTCGTTGGGCTTCGAATCGTAAAGCAGCGGCAAATTACGGATCACCGGATAGATGGTCCCGCCGCTGCGCGCGGTATTGGAGGGCGTGAACGGCGCCAGAATCGTATCCACGATCGCCACGGCGTAGCCGAGCGTCAGCGTCTTTCGCCCCATCGCCTTCACGAGCATGAGCGCGACGCGGCGTCCGAGGCCGGTCTTCTCGTAGCCGAGAGCGAACATGAACGCGCCGAAAATCAGCCACACGGTCGAGTTGGAGAATCCCGAGAGCGCCCACGTCAGTGAGGCGGTGTCCGGATTGAAACCCGGCTTCGCGAGCTGCTCCGGCGAGTAGAAGACATACTCGGAGAACCGCGCAACGATCGTTACGCCGATGAGCCCGATCGCGCCGCCGGGTAAGGGCTCGAACATCAAGCCGACGATCACGCCGGCGAAGATCGCGAAGTAATACCACGCGTGCTGCGGCAGCCCTTCCGGCGCGGGAATCAACGCGATCGCGATCGCGACCACGATAGGCGCCAAAGCTTTCCAACTAACCTTGAAGCTTTCCTTTTTTACGCTGGTAACCGGCGCTACCGCACCGACATTTGTCTCAGCCATTGACTCTCCTTTCGCTTGCTTCAGCAAGCAACGCATCGCTTGAGGCGCGAATGCGCTTTACTCTTCGTCATCGTCTCTCCAGACGTGCTCCTGCTTTCGCGGCCTCGTGCCGGCGATGCCGGGACTCGTCATCTCGAACGGATCGAGAATCGCGTCGAGCTGTTCGGAAGTGAGCAGCTTGTCGCGCAGGATGAGCTCGCGCACCGGCTTGCCGGTCACGCACGCCTCGCGCGCGACGCGCGCCGCCGACTCGTACCCGACGTGAGGATTGATCGCGGTGATCACGCCCACGCTGCCGTCGACGTAGGCACGCATGCGATCGGCGTTGGCCGTGAGCCCTTCGACGAGATATTTGCGGAACACGGCGAAGACGTTCGTCATCATGCTGATCGACTGGAGCATGTTGAAGAACAGCACCGGCTCCATCACGTTGAGCTCGAACTGTCCGGCCTCCGAGGCGAGGCAGATCGTGTGGTCGTTGCCGATGACCTGGAAAGCGACCTGATTCACCACCTCCGCCATCACCGGGTTCACCTTCCCCGGCATGATGCTCGAGCCCGGCTGCCGCGCCGGGAGATTGAGCTCGGCCAAGCCGCAGCGCGGCCCCGACGCCATGAGTCGCAGGTCGTTGGCGATCTTCGAAAGGTTCATCATGCAAACCTTCAGCGCCGCCGAAATCTCCGTGAAGCTGTCGGTGTTCTGGGTCGAATCGACCAAGTCCTCGGCGGTTTTCATCGGCAGGCCGCTGAACTCGGCGAGGTACTTCACGACCGCTTCTATATATGCGGGGTCGGCGTTGAGCCCGGTGCCGACGGCGGTTGCGCCCATGTTCACTTCGACAAGCTGCAGGCCTGCGCCGCGGATGCGCTCGAGGTCGCGGCCGATCACGCGCCGGTAGGCGCCGAACTCCTGCCCGAGGCGGATGGGCACCGCGTCCTGCAGGTGCGTGCGCCCCATCTTGATGATGTCGTTGAACTCCTTCTCCTTGGCGGCGAACGCCTCGTGCAGTCGCCGCAGCTCCTCGACGAGCTTCCGGCCGAGCTCGAGGGTGGCGATGTGCACCGCCGTCGGAAATGCGTCGTTGGTCGACTGCGCCATGTTGACGTGCGTGTTGGGGCTGACGATCTCGTAGCGTCCTTTCGGCTGGCCCAAGATCTCGAGAGCGCGGTTGGCGATCACCTCGTTGGCGTTCATGTTGATCGAGGTGCCGGCGCCGCCCTGGATGGGGTCGACGATGAACTCATCGTTGAGCTTGCCGGCGATCACGTCGTCGGCGGCGCGTGCGATGGCGTCAGCGATCTCGGGCTCCATATGGCCGGTGTCGCGGTTGGCGAGCGCGGCCGCTTTTTTGACGATGCCGAGTGCACGGATGAGCGCCGGATGAATCCGGAAGCCGGTGATGGGAAAGTTCTCGGCCCCGCGAAGGGTCTGAACGCCGTAGTACGCGTCCGCCGGTACCTCGCGGTCGCCGAGAAAATCGTGCTCCATCCGGACCTGATTCGATGCCATCGTTCCCTCTCCTCGCGCTACTTCCACCCGACCGTGACCATCTTGCGGCGCAAAAACGCGATCTGCGTCGCGAGCGGCAGGTTCTTCGGACACACGTCGTGGCACGCGAGCAGCGACATGCAGCCGAAGACACCGTCGTCGTCGCCGATCAATTCGTAGTAGTCGTCGTCGCCGCGGCGGTCGCGCGGATCGACGCGAAAGCGCGCGACCTTGTTGAGCCCGACCGCGCCGACGAAATCCTCGCGCATGCGCGCGGTGCCGCACCCCGCCACGCAGCAGCCGCACTCGATGCAGCGGTCGAGCTCATAGATTTTCTCCGCCACTTCCGGCTCCATTTTTTCCTCGAGACGGCGCAGATCGACTTCCTGCTGCTTCATATGCAGCCAGGACTCCATATGCTCGGTCATGCCGCGCATCCACTTGCCGGTGTCGACCGACAAGTCGGCGATCAGCTCGAAGACGGGCAGCGGCGCGAGCGAGATCTCGGTGCCGAGGTCTTTCGTCAACGTGCGGCAGGCGAGGGTCGGACGGCCGTCGATCATCATGCCGCAGCTGCCGCAGATGCCGGCGCGGCAGACGAAATCGAACTGGATCGAGGGGTCCTGCTTCTCCCGGATTTCGTTGAGCGCGATGAACAGCGTCATGCCCGCCGCCTCTTCGAGCTCGTAGGTCTGCATGCGCGGCACGCTGCCGGCTTCCTGGGGGTTGAAGCGGAGAATGTTAATCTTCAACTTCCGGGGCGCGGTTGCTTTGTTCATGGTCCGACTCCTTCATTGCGAGTGATAATATCCGCCTCCGCTGCATGGGTGATCTCACATTCCCGGATGGATCATCTCTTCGGGCTTGATCCATTTGTCGAAGTCCTCGGCCTTGACGAGGCCGAGCGCCAGAGCGGCGTCCTTCAGTGTCGTGCCTTCGGCGTGCGCTTTCTTGGCGATCTTCGCCGCGTTGTCGTAGCCGATGTGCGGGTTGAGTGCGGTGACGAGCATCAGGCTTTTCTTCATCAGCTCGTCGATCCGCGCGGCGTTGGGCTCGAGGCCCTCGACACAGTGATGCGTGAAGCTCTCCACGCCCTTGGCCAGAAGTTTGGCCGAGTGGATGAAGTTGTGGATCATGAGCGGCTTGAACACGTTGAGCTCGAAGTTGCCGCTCGCGCCGCCAACGTTGATCGCGACGTCGTTGCCGAATACTTGGGCGCAGATCATCGTCAGGGCCTCGCTCTGCGTGGGATTCACCTTGCCGGGCATGATCGAGCTGCCGGGCTCGTTCTCGGGAATATGGATCTCGCCTAGGCCCGCCCGCGGACCCGACGCGAGCCAGCGCACGTCGTTGGCGATTTTCATCAGCGAGCACGCGAGCGTTTTGAGCGCGCCGTGGGCGAAGACGAGCGCGTCGTGGCCGGACAGCGCCTCGAATTTGTTCGGCGCGCTGACGAACGGCTGCCCCGTGAGAGCCGCGATCTTCGCCGCCGCCTTGACGGCGAACTCGGGATGAGTATTGAGCCCCGTGCCGACCGCCGTGCCGCCTAGCGCGAGCTCGTAGAGCTGCGGCAGCGTCGCGGCGACGCGCTTTAAGTCGTTGTCGAGCATCTGCGCCCAGCCGGAGATCTCCTGTCCCAGACTCAGCGGCACGGCGTCCATGAGATGCGTGCGGCCGATCTTGATCACGCTGGCATAAGTTGCGGACTTTTGATCGAGGGTTTTTTTCAGTTCTTGCAGCGCCGTGGCCAAAGCGCCCAGGACTTCCACCGCAGCGATATACATCGCCGTGGGGAAGGTGTCGTTGGAGCTTTGCGCTTTGTTAACGTCGTCGTTTGGGTGGATCGGCTTCTTGCTCCCCATGACGCCCCCGGCGATCTCGATCGCGCGGTTGCTGATCACCTCATTGACGTTCATGTTGGTCTGCGTGCCCGAACCGGTCTGCCAGATCACCAGCGGGAAGTGATCGTCGAGCTTGCCTGCAATGACTTCATCCGCGACGCGAACGATGAGATCGCCTTTCTCCTTCTCTAGAAGCTTGAGCTCGACGTTCGCCTGGGCCGCGGCTTTTTTGAGGATGCCAAACGCTTTGATCAGCTCGCGCGGCATGGTGTCGCGTCCCGCGCCCGCTTGAAAATATTTTAGCGAGCGCTGCGTCTGCGCCCCCCAGTAGCGGTCCGATGCAACCGCTATGTCGCCCATTGTATCTTTTTCGATGCGAGTCTCGCTCATGGCGATGCTCCTAACTGCTGAAACGTGCTAACGCGCCGCCCTGGTTCCGCCGATGCCCGGCGAGACCGGCTCCGGAAACGGCTCGTCGATGCGTTCGTTCCTGCCGTGGTAGCACTCCGGCAGCAGGTGCTCGTAAGGCATCAACTTCTGCTGCAGCGCGAAGCGGTCGCCGTCGGCCTGTTGTTTGAGCGCTTCGACCTCGGCGGCGCGCTTCGGCGTGTCGGGATGATCGATGTAATCCTTGGCGCCGTAGCCGCGCCAGCCGGGCGGCAGCTCCATCTTCGTGACGTCGAGCTGCTCATAGTCGAGCGACGGCAGGGTGTCGGCCTCTGACTTCCATGTGGCCAGTGTGCGCTTCAGCCAATGGGCGTCGTCGCGGTGCGGAAAGTCTTCGCGAAAGTGCGCGCCGCGGCTTTCGGTGCGGGTGAGCGCCCCGTAGGCGACGCAAAGCGCGAGCTTGAGCATCTTCTGCACCCGATAGGCGGTGACGAGCTCGGGATTGGCGCCGCACGCCTTGTAGCGGAGCCCAATGTCGCGGCTGCGCCTGAGAAGCTTCTGCAAGTTGTCGACCGCCTCCTCCAATTTCTTCCCGTTGCGGAAAATCCCGACCTTATCGGTCATCGTCTTCTGCATTTCGGCCATCAGCGCCGCCGCGCTTTCCGCGCCCCGCCCCTCGATCAACACATCGATCTTCGCCTGCTCGCGGCCGAGCGCTTCGTGAACCAAAGCGGTTGGGATGTTCACCTCGTTCTCGGGCCGGTCGCAGAAATCCGAGATATACTCGGCGACGATCATGCCGGCGACGACGGTCTCGGCGACCGAGTTGCCGCCGAGCCGGTTGAAGCCGTGCATGTCCCAGCAGGCCGCTTCCCCGGCAGCGAAAAGACCTTTAAGCGTCGGACTCTCGCCGGTGTAGTTCGTGCGCACGCCGCCCATCGTGTAGTGCTGCGCGGGACGCACCGGCACCCATTCTTTCACCGGGTCGATGCCGAGGAAGTAGTGGCAGATCTCGTAGACCTCGCGCAGATTGTGCTTGATGTGTTGCTCGCCCAACAGCGTGATGTCGATCCACAGATGATCGCCGAACGGCGATTTCGCGCCCTTGCCTTTGGCGATGTGCTCTTCCATGCGGCGCGAGACGACATCGCGCGAGGCGAGCTCTTTTTTCTCCGGCTCGTAATCCGGCATGAAGCGGTGCCCCTCGCCGTCTTTCAGCAGGCCGCCGTCGCCGCGCGCGCCCTCGGTCAAAAGAATTCCTGCGGGAAAAATCGGCGTCGGATGAAACTGCACCGCTTCCATATTGCCGATCGTCGCGACGCCGGTCTCGAGCGCGATGGCGGTCGGGATCCCTTCGCAAATGACCGCGTTCGTCGTCACGCGGTAGAGCCTGCCGGCCCCACCGCCGGTGATCGCGGTCGCCTTGGAGACATAGCCGGTCAATTCTCCGGTCACGAGATTCCGCACGATCGCGCCATAGCAGCGGCCGCCGTCGTGGATCAACGCGATCGCCTCGGCGCGCTCGTGCACCGGGATCGCGTTGCCGATCGCCTGATCGCTCATCGTATTGAGCATCGCATGGCCCGTGCCGTCGGAGACGTAGCAGGTGCGCCACTTTTTCGTGCCGCCGAAGTCGCGCTGCGCGACCAGGCCGTGCGCTTCGTCGCGCTCGGTGATCGTGACCTTCTGGCTGTTGATGATCACCTGGCGATCGCCCTTGCGCACGCGGCTCCACGGCACGCCCCACGCCGCTAGCTCGCGCACCGCCTTGGGCGCGGTGTTGACGAACATTCTCACAACCTGCTGGTCGGCGCCCCAGTCGCTGCCGCGTACGGTGTCCTCGAAGTGAACATCCTCGTTGTCGCCTTGCCCCTTGATCACATTGGCGAGGCTCGCCTGCATGCCGCCCTGCGCCGCCGCCGAGTGCGAGCGCTTCGGCGGCACGAGAGAAAGGATGAGGACGTCGTGGCCGCGGCGCTTCGCGCCGATGCCGATGCGGAGCCCGGCGAGGCCGCCGCCGATGACCAAAACGTCGGTGTAGATGATTTTCATAAATACACTCCGTTGAACTAGTGCGCCGGCGCGCCCGGCGCCGCGTAAGACGGAACGTAGCGCTCGCCGACGCGGTCGCGGTGCTCGTAGCCGATCTTCATGTAAGCCGCGAGCGTGAGCAGGCCCAAGATGAGAAAGAAAACCGTGATTGCCCACTTGACGCGCTTGAGCAGCGTGCGCGTCCGGTTCGGGTCTTCGCCCTCGAACCAGCCCCACTTGACCGCCAGCCGGTAAAGCCCGACGCCGCCGTGGACCTCGATGCAAAACAGAAGGACCAGGTAAAACGGCCACCAGCCGCCGCTCCACACGCGGTCCCCCGACTCGTACGGGCCGATATCTCCAGGATTGGCGAGCATCTGATATAGATGAACCGAGGCGATGAAGAAAAGCGCGAAGCCGGTAAGCGCTTGAAGCCACCACAGCGTCGTGTCTTCATGACGCATCATCCGCCAGTGGCCGCGGAAGCTCTGAAACTGCGCGTAGTTGGAAGGGAACTTGCGCATCGCGAGCAGACCGTGAAGCACGAACATGATCGCCACGATCGCGACGATCGCTCCGACGATGCCGGAATAGCGCTGGCCGAAAAAGAACTGCCCCTCGAACATCCGCGTCACCCACCACATGGCGTCACTGCTGACGAGAATCGACGAGACGAACGCCATGTGGCCCCACATGAAGAGGCCGAGGAACAGTCCGCTCGCGCTCTGGATGAAATCCAGCCGCGCCGGCCAGTGGCTTTTCCGCACTTTCTGGTCAAGTCCGATCCCGGCAATGACATCGATTGAGCGATTCATGATATTGCTCCTTAAAAATCCGGTCTAACGGCGCGGCTTAACGACCGCGTCACTGCTTTTAGCCGCTTTATCTTCGCCCTCGATGAGTTTCTCGAACGCCTCCGCGGTGGCGAGCGCCTGATCGGGCCGGATGCCCGATCCCGGGAGCGCGGCCATGCGCCGGATTGTCGCGAGGCGCTCGGGCTGGGTCTTGAGCACCATCAAATTGAGCGTCTCCTCGCCGTGGCAGCGCGCGCAGCGAACCACCATGAGAGAAGCGGCGATGCGCTCGAGGTCGGCCGGCGCGATATCGGCGCCGGGGTGATTTTGCATACGCTGAACGACGCGCTGTATTTCGGCCGGCTCCATCGAGATCGTCACTCCCAGACGCCGGCCGCTGTGACAGCTGACGCAGTTCTGCATGAGGATCTCGCGCACCTTGAGCGGCCGCAGCATGGCGACGTCGCGCCGGCTCGCAAGATCCGGCGGCAGACTCGCGACGCGCTGTTGAACATCGCGCAGCTGCGTGATTAGCGCGACGGTCAAAATGAGGTTGACCAGCACCGCGACCGCGATAACGATGCGAAAACCGAAGCCCGACATCTCAGACCGCTCCATGGGCCCGCGGCCACGCACCGGCCGGGCGACCTGCCGGCTCGACGCTCGGCTGCGGCGCCGGCAGCTCTTCGTGAATCGGCAGAATGCGCGCCAGAACGCCGAAGACGAAGATCGCCGCCGCCGTAATGCCGAGCGTAATGCCGACCTCGCTGAGCGAAGGCACGTAGGTTTCCCAGTGGCGCACGCGCAGCCCGATCACCGCGACATTAAGCCGGTGAAGCAGCACGCCGAAAACGACGAGCGCGCACGCCGTGGCGAGCCCGCCCCGGCTCCCGCGTATCTCCGGCATCATCAATAGGACCAGAGGCAGCAGCAGGCCGAACCCGATCTCGATCCAGAACGACAGCGCGAGCCAGGATGCGCTCAGCGCGCCGCCGACAGCGCCGCGATAGAAAAGATCGCCCATCTGGAAGACAAGGAAGAGGCCGACGAGCCAGGCCTCGATGCGCGCGAGGCCCGCGAGCAGATCCATGCGCGGCGCAAATCCCAGCCAGCGCGCGGCGGCGAGATGCTCGAGGATCGCCAGCGCCGGCCCGGCCATCATGGCCGAAAAGAGAAATAGCAGCGGCAGATTGTCCGACCACCAGAGCGCGTTGATCTTGTGCGGGATGAGCGTCATCAAAGTACCGAGCGACGACTGATGCAGGTTCGATAGCGTCACGCCGAGCAGCATGACCGGAATATAAATGAGCTTGACGACACGCAGCGGTCGCTTCCAGCCGGCCTCTTCGAGCGGCACCTGGGCGAATTCGATGGCGAGCACCGTGAGATAAAGGAACGCGCACCAACCGACTTCGAACAGAGCCGCCGTCGGCGCCCAGGAGACCAGGATCATCCAGACCATCCATGGCCGCCCGAGTTCCACCATAAGCATGGCGATGGCACCGCTGTAGCAGAGGAACGCCATGAGCACCGCGGGGCGGAGGAACGGATGGTAACGATGCGCCCCGAAAATCTCGACCAGCGCCGTGATCGTGAAGCCGACGCCGCCGATCGCAATCATGGTCATGATGCCGTAGCCCACCCACCAGCCCCACGGGTAGGCGTTGTTGATATTGGCGATGCTGCCGATCCCCAGCGTGAAGCGCACGAACGCCATGACCGCTGCCATCACCATGATCGCTATCAGCAATTTATCCCACCAGGTGAGCCTTATGCGCCAGTTCATGGCTTCTCCTCGTGATGCTCCTGGCCGCGGTTGCGCCAATGGATGAGTCCCATCAGACCGGCGAAAAGCGTGTACAGAAAAATAAACACGTGCGGGGTGACGCGCAGCCATCGATGTGTCAAGTCCGGCATCGGCGTCTTGGGGAGCCCGGTGATGTAGCCGATCTGCTCGAACGGGACGGACGAGAGGTGCAGCACGCTCGTCCCGCCGACCTCGTCTAGGCCGTATATTTGCGGAATGTACGTGCCCGGCGCCTTCGCGATGCGGTCTTTCGCCTCGGCGACCATGTCGTCGCGGTCGCCGAAGGAGATAGCGCCGGTGGGACAAACGGTCGCGCACGCGGGCTTCAAGCCTACTTCCAATCGGTCGGAACAAAATGTGCATTTGTGAATCATCGGCGCCGCGTTCTCGTAGTCGTATTTGGGAATAAGAAACGGGCACGCCTGCATGCAGGCGCGGCAGCCGATGCAGCGCGAGACGTCGAAAACGACGGGCCCGAGTTCGGTTTTTTTCATCGCCGTCGTCGGGCACGCGGACGCGCAAGCCGGTTGCTCGCAGTGCATGCAGAGCTGGCGTCCGAAGACCCAATCGGGCTTGGGCCCTGTCACGATCTCGTTGAAGGTGATGAGCGTGTAATTATTCGCGTCGAGATCGCGCGGGTTCTGGTATCCGTTGCCGGCGAAGAAATCCGTATGGTCCGCGGGCCGGTCGTTCCACGATTTGCATGCGATCATGCACGCGCGGCACCCGATGCAGCGCGTGTTGTCCTGGATCATCGCCTTCGGCTTGACTTTAGTCGTCGTGCTTGTCGTGCTCATACCTGCCCTTTTTTCTTGATGTTGCAGAGGAACACCTTGCTCTCGGGAATCGCCGAGTTGGCGTCGCCGACGCTCGCAGTGAGGTCGTTGGCGATATCACCGGGCACGATGCCCGCGTAGCCCCAGTGCCATGGGATCCCGATCTCATGAACGGTCTGGCCTTCGACGAAAAAGGGTTGGAAGCGCTCGGTCACGAGCGCGAAGACTTCGATCGAGCCGCGCGCGCTGCTCACGATAATCCGTTCGCCGTTTTTGATGCCGAGCTCCTTCGCGAGCGACGCGCCGATCTCCGCGAAGGCGTTGGGAACGAGTCCGACCAGCCAGGGCATGTTGCGGCTCATCGCGCCGGTCTGCCAGTGCTCGGAAACCCGGTAGGTCGTCGCGACGATGGGGAATTGGTCGGGCGTACCGTAGCGATCGAACTCGGTGGAGGCCCAGATCTGAGCGCAGGGGCTGGATTGGACCTTGGAGAACGGATTATTAACCGGGCTCTCGACCGGCTCGTAGTGCTCTGGGAAAGGTCCGTCGAGGAGGTCCGGGGAGAAGAGCTGGCCGACGCCCGACGCGAGCATAATGAAAGGATTCATCTCGCCCGGCGGCATGCCGCCGTCCGGAACGTCGCCCTCCCACTTTTTCTCCGCCGCGTTCCAGCGGATGACCCATTTCCGCGGGTTGAACGGCTCGCCTTTGCGGTTGACGGAGGCGCGGTTGTAGAGAATGCGGCGATTCATGGGCCAGGTCCAAGCCCATTTGGGATGGAGCCCGATGCCGTTCGGTGCATCCGACGTATCGCGCCGGGCGGCGAGGTTGCCCTCGTCCGTATAGCCGCCGCAATAGATCCAATTGCCCGACATCGTGCTGCCGTCGTCGCGCAGCTGCGCGAAGCCGGGCACCTGTTTGCCGGCTGCGAAACTCGCGCCGCTCTTGTCGCTCACATCCGTGAGGAAACGTCCATTCAGCTCGCGCGCGACTCGATGCGGATCGGCTTCGTGGTCGTGTCCGTACTCCCACGCGAGCTGGCGGATCGGCTCGGGGAATATGCCGTCTTTCTCGTAGGCGCGCTTCAGCGCGTGTGCGAGACCATCGACGATATCGAGATCGGGGCGGCAGTCGGCGATCGGCTTCACGGCGCGGTAGCGCCACTGCGCCCAGCGGCCGCTGTTGACGATGCTGCCCTCTTTCTCCACGCCGGAGCAGGCGGGCAGGACAAAGACTTCGGTGGGAATTTTCGCCGGATCGGCGCCGGGCCGCTTCCAGAAGCCGGCGGTCTCGTGCTCGAACAAATCGGCGACCACCATCCAATCGAGCTTATCGAGTCCGGCACGGATCAGGCGCGCGTTCGCGCCGCCGACGGCGGGATTCTGGCCGAAGCAGAAGAGTCCTTTGATCTCGCCGGCGAGCATCGCGTGCGTGAGCGGCAGGAACGAGTAGCCTTGCCCCTGGAATCCGCCGCCGACCTTCGGCAGGTAAGCGAAGGCGAAATCGTTGTCGCTGGTCGCCTGCTCGCCCCACCACGCTTTGAGCAGGCTCACGACGTACTTCGGCGTGTTCTGAAGCCAGTTTGCGCTGGCCGAATTGGCCGCGACCGGAGTCACGCGCTTTAAGTAACCCTTCAAGTCGCCGTCCGCTTCGACCGGCAGCTTGAGATAGCCCGGAAGGCCGTCCCAATTGAGCCCCTGATCGGTGGAGCCCTGAACATTGGATTCTCCGCGCATCGCGTTGACGCCGCCGCCGGCGACGCCGATGTTGCCGAGCAAGAGCTGCAGGATCGAGTAGGAGCGGATATTCTGCGTTCCGTGGCTGTGCTGCGCCGTGCCCATGGCGTAGAGCCACGTCCCGGCGCGGTCCGGCGCATACGTCGACGTGTAGAGATCGCAGACGCGAAGATAGCTTTCCCGCGGCGTGCCGGTGATGCCGCATACCGCATCGACGCTGTAGCGGGAGAAGTGCTGCTTCAATAATTGGAAGACCGAGCGCGGATGCTTGAGCGTCGGGTCGCGCTGCGGCTCTCCCTTGCCGTCGAGCGCGTAAGCCCACTTCGAGCGGTCGTACTTGCGAGTCTTCGGATCGAATCCGGCGAAGAGGCCGTCGGCGAAACTGTAGCCGTCGCCCACGATCCAGGAGGCGTTGGTGTACTCGCGCACGTACTCTTCCTGAATGCGATTATGCTCGAGCGCATAGTTGATCATGCCGCCGACGAAGGCGATGTCGGTCCCCGAGCGGAGCTTCGCGAACACGTCGGCGATCGAGCTGGTGCGGTTGAAGCGCGGATCGACGTGTAGGATATAAGTGCCGCGCTCCTTGGCGCGCGCCAGCCAGTTCATCGAGATCGGATGATCCTCGGCCGGGTTGCCGCCCATGATCAACACGACGTCGGCGTTGACCATGTCGGTCCAGTGATTGGTCATCGCTCCCCTGCCGAATGAGGCCGCCAGACCGGCGACCGTGGAGCTGTGTCAGAGCCGGGCCTGGTGCTCGATGTACACCAGGCCGAGTGCCCTCATCAGCTTGACGAGGAGATACGCTTCCTCGTTGTCGAGCGCCGAGCCGCCGAGGCAGGCGATCGCCTCCGTGCGGTTGACGACTCGTCCGTTGGACGCCTTCATGAAAGTCTTGTCGCGCGTGTCTTTGATCTTCGCGGCGATCCGCTCCAGCGCCCAATCCCAGCTCTTCTCCTCCCATTTCTTGCCGCCCGGAGGGCGATAGAGAACTTTCTGCAGGCGCCGCGAGTTGTTCACCACCTGGATCGCCGATGCGCCCTTGCTGCACAGCGTGCCTTCGCTGATCGGGTGGCCGGGGTCGCCTTCGATGTTGATGACGTGCCCCCCGCGCGTCGAGACGACCTGGCCGCAGCCGACGCCGCAGAAGGGACATACTGTCGTCGTTTCGGTCGCGCCCTTGGTTTTGAGCGACGGCGCCGCCGGCGCGCACGCCGATTGCGACAGCGCGCCGA
>Ga0075434_100002834_pt1 | contig 15358 bp, 11 predicted proteins | sample RhiMethybrSRZTD3_FD_75298 | JGI IMG/M metagenome (GOLD analysis project Ga0075434, IMG submission 75298) | Populus rhizosphere microbial communities from Tennessee, USA - Rhizosphere MetaG P. TD hybrid SRZTD3 | ecosystem: Host-associated > Plants > Roots > Rhizosphere > Soil | place: USA... | reverse complement strand
CAGCGCTTCTACCAGCATGACGGCGTCGACGTCGTTGGAATAGCTGGCGCGCTCAAGGATGCGGTGCGTGGCGACCCGCGCGGCGCGAGCACGATCACGCAGCAGTTGGTCGGGAACTGCACCCCGATCTAATCGACCGGCGAGACAAGAGCCCGATGCGCAAGATTCGCGAGCAGGCGGCAGCTCGCGAGATGGAGAAGCACTACAGCAAGGAGCAGATTCTCGAGGGCTACCTGAACCAGATCAGCTTCGGGCACGGCTGGTATGGGATCGAGTCGGCGTCGCGTCATTACTTCGGGAAGGGCGCCACGCAGCTGACGCTCGCCGAAGCGGCAACGCTCGCGTCGTTGCCGAAGGGCCCGGCGATCTACGATCCGATCAAGGCCCCGCAGCGCGTGACGGAGCGGCGGAACCTCGTGCTGACGCTGATGGCGCAGCAGAAGTACGTCACTCCCGCACAGGCTGAAGCCGCGAAACGCATTCCGCTCAAGACCGTACCTAACGCGGGCTTTTCGGTCGACGCGTCGTATTTCCTGGACGTGGTACGTATCCAGGCCGAGCGGGCAGGCGTTCCCGTGTCCACGGGCGGATACCGCGTGTATACCAGTCTCGACCCACTGCTGCAACGCGCCGCCAATGAGGCGCTCGCCGCGGGCATCGAGGATGTCGAGTCGTTGCCAGGGTACCGTCACGTCAAGTTCGCCGCCCGGCCCAAAGGGAGCGCGGACTATCTTCAGGGAGCGGTGGTGGCGATCGATCCGGCGACCGGCGACGTACGCGCCTTGATCGGTGGCCGCGACTACCGGGAATCGTCCTTCGATCGCGTCATCGACGGGATGCGCCAGCCTGGTTCGGCGTTCAAGCCGATCGTTTACGCCGCCGCAATCGCCGACAGCCTAACGGCAAGCACGATCATTCCCGACACTGCGATCGCCATCCCGCTCGACCGCGGCCGAGTGTACCGTCCGGACAATTCGGACAACCAGTTCCTCGGCCCGATCACGATGCGTGAGGCACTCGCGAAGTCGAGAAACGTCGTCGCGGTGCAACTCGCCGAGCACGTCGGGATGGACACCATCGTCCATCTCGCGCGCCGGTTCGGCATCGATGCGCCCGTAGCGCCCTATCCTGCGAGCGCGATCGGTGCATCGGCATTGCAGCCGCTCGACCTCGTCGGTGCGTATACCGTGTTCGCCAATCTCGGCGCGCACGTGGACCCGCGCTTCATCTACCGCATCGAGGACCGCGGGGGTAGCGCGGTGTTCACCAATCCGGCGGCGGCGCCACGGGCGGTGATCGACCCCAAGGTTGCCTTCATCGTCCGCGACATGATGCGTGAGGTCGTCGAACGCGGGACGGCGACGTCGGTGAGACGCTACCTGCCCGCGAGTATTCCGGTTGCCGGGAAGACGGGCACCACGAACGACAACAGCGACGTGTGGTTCGTGGGGATGACGCCGGAGCTCGTCGCCGGCGTCTGGCTGGGATTCGACAAACCGAAGACGATCACTGCTGGCGCCGCCGGAGGAACGCTCGCCGCGCCGATATTCGGCAAGATGATGGCGGCGTACTACGCTGCTCGAGGTTCCGCCGAGTGGACGCCGCCACAGGGATTGATCGCAGCGCAGCTCGACCGGGTGACCGGCCAGCTCGCCGATTCCACGACGCCGCCAGAGCGACGATACATGGAGTATTTCCTCGCCGGGACCGAGCCGTTCCCGTTGCGCGTGAATGGGTGGCAGCTCTTCAAGAACGGGCCGATTGTGTTCTGAGTCGGCGAACGCCTAACGAGCGAATCGGCCGCGTTCAGCGAATCACTCGTGGCGGATCGCGTCGATCGGGCTGAGGCGCGCCGCGCGCCGCGCCGGATATGTTCCGAACGTCAGGCCGACCACGATGGCCGAGAACGCCGCGGAGAGCACGGTCGACCACGAGAACGTCGCATCGAGATAGATGGCCTGCGCCTGCGCCCGAATCCCGGCGACGATCGCGAATGCTCCGGAAAGTCCGAGCGCCACACCGAGCAGACTGCCCGCGCCGGAGATCGCCACCGATTCGGCGAGGAACTGGAGCAGGATGTCGCGCCGACGGGCGCCCAACGCTTTTCGCACGCCGATCTCGCGCGTGCGCTCGGTGACCGAGGCGAGCAGGACGTTCATGATGCCGATGCCCCCGACGAGCAGCGAGATGCCCGTGAGCGCGCCCATGAAGAGCTTGAAGACGAAGATGCCATCGGTCGCCTGAGCCAACCGCTGCGACGAAGTCTGCACGTCGATACGGCCTTCCCATCGCCCGAAGCGTTGCGCGACCCAGTCCTCGACGAGGCCCTTGGTCAACTCCACTTCCTCAAGGCGACGCGCCTTCACGAGGAGCATGGGAGTTCGAGGCGCCGTCGTCGCGGGCAGCACCGTGTTCGCGGCGACGAACGGCACATAGAGATTCAGCGCGAACTCGCCCTTGTACGGCGCCAGAATGCCGATCACCTCACGCGGATTGCCGTTCACTCGCACGGTCCTGCCGAGCATGGAGGATGGCGATCGGCCCGCCGCCAGCTCCTGCGCAAGCTTGTTGGATAGAACGACTACCGGAGCGTTCCGCGCAGCTTCGACCGGAGAGAAGTATCGGCCGTCAGTGAACTGCAGGCGCATGAACTGGTCGGCGTCCGCGAGGGTGGCCGTTACGCCGGTTGACCGACGTTTCCCGGTCTGCGGCGATTCCACGGTGGCACGGCCCGACAGCGTGAGCGACACGCCGCTGGCGCGGTCGATCTCAGTGCGAGCGTCGGTTGCGTCAGCAAGAGTGAAGACCGGATAGTCGCGAACCGGAAGCGTTTGCCCATCCACCGTCTCCGTCGTTTTCGACGTGACGCTCACCGTCTGCACATCGGTCGTACGCTCGACTTCTGCGCGCGCCATCCGCTCCATCCCGTCACCGAGCGACAGCACGGCCACCAGGGATGCGACTCCGATGATGACCCCGAGCGTCGAGAGCGCCGTCCTCAATGGATTCACTCGAAGCGCGTCCATGCCAACGCGCGATGCGGCGACAACCGAAAAACGCATCGAACTACCAATGATGGGTGAACGAGTAACAAGAAACCGCGCTGGCTCTCGTACGAGCCAGCGCGGTTTTGTGTTGCAGGTTTGCTCTGTGGCGTCTCAGCGACTTGGCGAGCTTACGCGGCCGCCATCGCTTCCTTCTTCTCCTCGGTCGCCTCGGAATCCTTTTCGGCCACCAGGGCGATCTTGAGAACCTCCTCGAGGGTCTCCACAGGGTGGAAGCTCAGCTGCGAGCGGACCTCCTCCGGAATGTCCTCGATATCGGCTTCGTTGTCCTTCGGAAGCACGATGACCTTGATGCCGGCGCGGTGCGCTCCCAACACTTTCTCCTTGAGGCCACCGATAGGCAGCACGCGACCACGCAGCGTGATCTCGCCTGTCATGGCAACGTCGCGCCGCACTGGCCGGTCCGACATCTCTGAGACGAGCGCCGTTGCGATCGCGATACCTGCCGACGGGCCATCCTTCGGAATCGCGCCTGCCGGCACGTGGATGTGTGCCTCGATAGCACCGAGCCGGTCTTTCGGAATCCCGAGCTTGGCCGCGTTGTTGGTGGCGTACGTGAAGGCCGCCCGGGCGGACTCTTTCATGACATCACCGAGCTGGCCGGTGAGAATGAGCGACACCGCACCGCCCGGCCCGACCTGCATGGACTGATCGACACCAGGTGCCCCGCCGTAATACCGGCGGATGGACGCCTCGACGAACATGATGTCGCCGCCCATCGGCGTGTAGTACATGCCCGTCGCGATGCCTACCTCGTTCGTCTCGGCGGCGCGCTCTGGATGGACCTTCGGACGCCCGAGCAACTCGCGCACCTCGTCCGCGTCGATCTTGCCATCGTCGATCATTCCGGAGTCACCCGCAGCGATCCGCCTCGCCACCTTGCGGGCGACGGCGCCGATCTGCCGCTCGAGCTGGCGTACGCCACTCTCGCGCGTGTAGTTGGACACCACCGACATCACCGCGTCGTCGGTGAAGCTCACGTTCTTGTCGGCGAGGCCGGCATCCTCGAGCTGACGCGGGATGAGGTACTTCTTCGCGATCTCCGCCTTCTCGCGCTCCGTGTAGCCCGCGAAGTCGACCGTTTCCATTCGGTCGAGCAGCGGCCCGGGGATGTTCTGAATGAAGTTTGCCGTCGCGATGAACAGGACTTCGCTCAGGTCGAAGGGGATGCCCAGGTAGTGATCCGTGAAGCTGTCGTTCTGCGCGGGGTCGAGCACTTCGAGCAGCGCACTCGACGGATCGCCCTGGAAAGACACGCCCAGCTTGTCCACTTCGTCGAGGAGAAACACCGGGTTCTTCGTCCCGGCCTGCTTCATCCCCTGAATGATCCGTCCGGGCATCGCACCAACGTACGTGCGGCGGTGTCCACGAATGTCCGCCTCATCGCGCGCGCCGCCTAACGCGACGCGGACGTACTCGCGCCCGAGAGCGCGGGCGATCGACTTCGCGATGGATGTCTTGCCGACACCCGGCGGCCCGACGAACAGCAGGATCGGGCCCTTCGCCATCGCGCGGGCCTTTGCCTCCTTCGCGTCCGTGATCGTCCGCTCGTCGTCGTCGGCCACGTTGAGTGCCGGCGTCGCATCCTCCTTCGCCGGCTTGATCTTCGATGCCGGCAACTCGCCAGTCTTCTCGACCTCCTCGGCCAGCTGCTGCGCGCGAAGCTGACGAACCGCGAGGAACTCGAGCACGCGGTCCTTTACGTCCTGCAATCCGTAGTGGTCCTCGTCGAGAATCTCGGACGCGTGCCTGAGATCGAGGTGGTCATCGGAGCGCGTGTTCCACGGCAGCTCTGCGATCCACTCGAGGTAGGTGCGAATCACCTGCGCTTCCATGGACTCGCGTCCCGATCGTTCGAGGCGACCGAGCTCCCGCTCGACTTCGGCTCGTGCTTCCTTCGGCAGGTTGAGCTTCGTCAGCTTGTCACGAAGCTCGCTGACCTCTTTTGCCTGATCGTCGTCACCGAGCTCCTTCTGGATGGCCTTGAGCTGCTCGCGGAGGTACATCTCGCGCTGGCGTTCCCCGAGCTCTTCCTGGACCTGCGACTTGATCTCCTCCTGCGCCTCGAGGAGGCCGATCTGGCGCTGGACGTGCACAAGGACGCGCCGCAGGCGCTCCTCGACGCTCAGCGTTTCGAGCAAGCCTTGCTTCTCGGCGACGGGAAGCTCGATGTAGCCGGCCACCAGATCTGCGAAGCGACCCGGATCGGTGACGGAATCGAGAACCTGGTGAACGACCTCCTCGGGCAGTCCGCGCCGTTCGCCAAGCTCGGCGGCGCGCTCGCGGATCTCCTTGTGCAGTGCCTCGAACGCTGGATCGTGGTCGTTCAGCGGTGTCATTTCCTCTGAAGCCATGACGACCGCGGTGAGATATCCCTCCGACGTCGAATACTGGAGGGCGGTGGCGCGCTGCTCACCCTGAAGCAGCAGTTGAACGCCACCCAGGCCACGCTGGATCTGCCCGATTCGGGCTATGACGCCCATCGAATACAGGATGTCCGGCGTCGGCTCATCAGTGTTATCTCGCTGCGCGACCGCGAAAACCAGGCGGTCGCCCTTCAACGCCGCTTCGATCGCGCGCAGCGTTCCCGGTCGCCCAGCCGCAATTGGCGCGGTGAGCCCGGGAAAGATCACGGTTCCGCGAAGCGGAAGGACCGGAAGGGTCTGGCGTTGAGCCATTCTTAGTACCTGTTCTGAAGAACGTCCCGCGTCCGGCGGGCCGGGTGTGTCGGCGCACACTCTATTCCACGGCGTGCCGCGAACGGCGCGTGTCGTGGAACCGTTGCGAATCGCTCACGCGTTCGCATTGGGCGGCGTTTAGTGCATGGATCGGGCACGTGAGTTACGCCAACCTGGCGGGGATTGCAACTTTCAGCAGCCGCTATGTCGTAGGGGTGACGCAAACGGCAGGGAGAACCGGTGTGGAACCTCACGCGGAACCAGCTGTTGTGGTGATGCATCTCAAGTCAGCGCGCCACCTTACTCGTCTTTTCAGATGTCCGTCGCGGTGCTACACTACTCCACTCGCCCCTCCCACCAACGGATAATCTCGGTGCCGGATCCCGTCGTCTCGTCCTCGGACGCTGAGCTGCGCGCGCACGTCGAGCGCGTGCTCAGCGCCAACTATGAGCTCGACCGTGAGATCGGCCGAGGAGGGATGGGAATCGTCTACAAGGCGAAAGATCGCCGGCTGAAGCGACCCGTCGCGGTCAAGTTGCTCCCGCCCGAGCTCGCGTTCCGCGGCGAAATTCGGTCGAGGTTCTTGAAAGAGGCCGAGACCGCCGCGCAGCTCAGCCATCCAAACATCGTTCCGATCTACAGCGTCGACGAGCGTGACGGACTTGTCTACTTCGTCATGGCGTTCGTGGACGGCGAGAACCTTGCCGCGCGGCTTCATTCAGAAGGCCGGCTGAACGCGACTGAATCGCGACGCATTCTCAAAGAGGTCGCCGAGGCGTTGGCATACGCCCACGAGCGAGGGGTCGTACACCGCGACATCAAGCCGGACAACATTCTACTCTGCGCGGATGACGACGGGCGCGTGATGGTCACCGACTTCGGCATCGCGCGAGCCGTGAGCGAGGGTTCGGATTCCCGCCTGACGGCGACGGGGATGGCGATCGGAACACCGGCGTACATGTCCCCTGAGCAGTCGATGGGCGAACGAGACATCGATGGGCGTTCGGACCTCTACGCCCTGGGCGTAGTCGGTTACCAGATGCTCGCGGGGGAGCTGCCGTTCAACGCGCCAAGCACGCCCGCCCTGCTCGTCAAGCAGATCAGCGAACGCCCGACGCCGATCGATGTACATCGTCCCGACGCTCCGGCCGATCTGGCGCGCGCCGTGATGCTGCTGCTCGAGAAGGACCCGGCCAATCGGTTTCCTAGCGCCGACGCGCTCGTCACCGCGCTCGACACAGGCGATGTGCCGGAGCTGCCCTCGTCGAATTACACGCAGGAGCCAAATCGCCTGGCGAGCATTCCCACGCGTTCGCGCGACTCGTGGTCCGTCGCCGGAGAGCCGGACAACGATTCGGTGACCGCCGAAGAAATGGCGAGATGGCGAGACGAAAAGGTCGTCGCGTTCCGGAAGAAGCTCGCCCCGTTTTTCGCGGTCAGTGCGGTGATCACGGTGCTCGCGATCTTCGGCGTCCTCAACGCGATGGGCGTGGTCGGGATCTGGAGCGTGTACCTGGCGTATCAGTACGCCAAGCTCTGGACCGATGGGTTCGACTGGCACGACGTTTTCAAGCAGCCGAGGGATCGGCTGTTCTTCGATGTGGTGGCGGAATCGATCGATGATTTCCGTGCGCTGTTCGACAAAAAGAAACGCGACCAGGTGCTCGAGCGCGATCGCGTGCGAGCGCGCAGATCCAACCGACGCCTCTTTGGCGAGACCTCGGCGCGCCCGCTGGCCACCTCCGAGATTCCTGCGGCGAGCCTCGCTCGGGTGTCACCGACGTACGCCGCGAAGGTTCGCGACGCCGCGCGCCACCGTGACGACATTCTCCGACTGATCGAGACCCTCCCGAAGCGGGAACGTGAACAGGTCGAGGAAGTCCCTGCAACGGCTGATGCGCTCTACCGCCGCATCGAGTTGCTCGCCGGCGATCTGACGGAGCTCGATCGCGGGTTCTCGGCGGATGACGGCGACAGGGTCGAACGAGAGGTCGAGCAGCTCGAGGCCGCCGCGAACCCGCTGGACGGTCGGAGCGAAGAACGGATTCGCCGGCTATCGGTTCTGAGGCGAAAGTTGATCTCACTCCGGGACCTCAAGAAACGACGCGAGAGTCAGGGCGCCCGGTTCGAGAACTGCGTGCTCGCGCTCGAGAACATGCGGTACGACGTGTTGAAGTTGAAAACCGGCGGCCAGAGCTTTCAGCAGGTCACGCAGCTCGCGGAACGCGCGATGGCGCTCGCCCAGGAGGTCGACAACGCGGTCTACGTCGCCGAAGAGATGCGAAAGCTCGGGATTCGCGACTCGGGCGTCGTGAACCGGCGGACCTCGTGAGGGTCGTCGCCAACGCTTTTCGTGCGCGTCGTTAGGTGACCCGGATGCCTGACGAGCTTCAGTCCCGACTTTCCGCTGCCGTCGGTGCCCGGTACGAGATCTCGGACGAGATCGGGCGTGGCGGCATGGGTGTCGTGTTCCGCGCGCGCGATGTCCGGCTCCGCCGCTCGGTGGCCATCAAGCTGTTGCCACCCGAGCTCGCGTTTCGCGAAGAGGTGCGATCGCGTTTCCTTCGCGAGGCGCAGACCGCCGCCCAGCTCAGTCATCCGAACGTCGTGCCGATCTACAGCGTCGACGAAGTCGATGGGCTCGTGTTCTTCGTCATGGCGCTGGTCGAGGGCGAAAGTCTTGGTGTCTATCTGAAGCGCGAGCGACGCGCGCCGTTCGACTTCGCACACCGGGTGCTCCGAGACGTCGCGGACGCTCTCACCTACGCACACGGCCGGTCGATCATTCATCGCGACATCAAGCCGGACAACATCCTCATGGATCGGGTGACCGGACGGACGCTGGTCTCCGATTTCGGCATCGCGCGTGCGGCCGAGGGCGACTCGCGCCTCACGGTGACTGGGGTCACGATCGGAACTCCGGCGTACATGAGTCCGGAGCAAGCCGTCGGCGAGCGGGACATCGATGGCCGGAGCGATCTCTATTCGTTAGGTGTGGTGGGCTATCAGATGCTCGCCGGCGAGCTGCCGTTTGCGGCCAACAACACGCCGGCCATGCTCATGAAGCACATCAACGAGGCGCCACGTCCGATCCGCGACTTGCGTCCCGACGTGCCGTCGGGGCTGGAGCGAACGATCGAACGCGCCATGGCCAAGAAGCCCGATCAACGGTGGGCGGATGCGGGTGCGTTTCGCGACGCGCTTTCCGACGACTCCGGTCGTTCAGCGGTGCCGCGCAACCATGGGGCGCCGCACGCCGAATCTGCTCGGCCTAACGCCAGCCTGTGGAGCGACCACCCACCGGCCACGCATCGCGCCGTGCGCGACGTCGCGCCACCGGCGAGGTACGTGCCGCCCGCTCCGCCGGTCGCGCCGCCGGTACAGCCCTGGCCGCAGCCGCGTGTGGAGGCGGACGGGTCGCAGCCAGCAATACCGCCCTGGATGCCCAACTCCTGGCGCGATGTCCGCCGGCAGTGGCGCGAGTACAACAAGGATCAGCGCCGTCTCCTTCGCGACCAGCTAAGGGAGCAGCGTCGCGCGCTCGCTCGTGGCGCGCTCGCGCCACCGGGTTTCCCACCGGGCCAGGAAGTACCGGTCGAGTACCGCATCCGCGCGTTCCGGATGCACATCGCTCGGGTGGGCACGAGTGCAGCGATCCTTGCCGGCGTGAACTTTGTCACGTCTCCGATGGTGCCGTGGTTTCTTGTGCCGGCCGCGTTCATGTCGCTATCAGTCCTCAGAAGGGGCGGAGCGCTCTGGGCCGAAGGGGTCCGGCTTCGCGACATCTTCGGCAAGGATGCGCGCCTTCCGGCCGGCGGCGTGCCCGGCGCTGGTGTGCCGGCGTTAGGCGGTGGCGCAGCGAGCCACGCACCACACAGGGCCGCGGCGCTCGTGCCGCGTGACGTGCTCGACGGACCGCACGGGGCAAAGGTGCTGCGGGCTGCGGAGGACGAAGCGGAGATCCTCGACGCCATCGGCAAGCTGTCGAAGACCGATCGCGACATGATTCCCGACGTGCGTCCGACCGTGGAATCGCTCGTCGAGCGGATCGCGGCGCTGGCGCAAGCGCTTCAGCGTCTCGACCAGGACGTGACCCCGGAGACGTTGGGGCGCATTGACTCTCGCATCGCGGCCTTGTCGGCCGAGCCGGAAACGAGCGACCGCGAAAAGAAGCTCGCGCTCCTGCGTCGTCAGCGGGCCACGCTGGACGATCTGCTTGGCCGGCGCGAGTCGCTCATCTCGCAGCTCGACAGCACTTCGCTGATGCTTCAGAACATCCGGATCGATCTGATTGCCTTGCGAGCGGCAGGGGTTCAATCGTCGATCGACGACGTTTCCTCGGCGACGCAGGAGGCGCGGGCGCTTTCGCGGGACATCGGCCACGTGTTGGAGGCCGCAAAGCAGGTCAGAGAGTAGGGAATCGGGAATGCCGGGAACCGGGAACGGGAACCGGGAACCGTAGCTCTCGATCGGGACGAAGAGGATCCCTCGCCTGCTGGCTCGGGATGACAAGCGTGTGTCATTCCGAGCGCAGCGAGGAATCCTCAGGGTCCTCGTAGAGGGCTACTGTTCCCGGTACCCAGCGGCCACGCCTCCGGCGCGCCGCTTCCCGGCCGTCAATGCGCCGCCGCCAGGTACGGGAACGTCGCCCCGAACGCGACGTCGTTGGCGTTGACATTGTCCGTCGTTAGGCCTGGAGTCACGTTGTTGGTGTTGCCGAGCAGCGACCCGAATAGCGCGCCCAGCCCAATGTCGACGACGTCGTCGGTCAGACTTCGGCCGCCATATCCGCCGAACACCCAACTCAACCAGAACACCGGCGTTGCCGGATTCGCGTTGTCACGTCGCGGATAGGTGACGAGCATGTCGGGGAGCAACGCTCCCGCGATCGTGTTAGCATAGCCGGCGTCACGCCCGGCTACACTGGTGACGAACCCGGTGAGATCGTCGGTGAATTCCGCAACATCGGTGCTGGGGATTCCGGTGTTGTGCTCATGGTGGCGCGCCTTGCGAATCATCACCTCGCTCACGAGTGGGTTTCCGAGACGCTCACGCTGTGTGAACACTCGGTCCGAGCGCGAGACGGCCGGCCGGATAGCGGTGATCAGGCCGTGCTGGTCAGTCGTATCGCTGCAACCGACCGTGAGGGCCGTGAAAACGAGTGTCGAGGCGAGCGTCGCCGTTCGACGAGCGGTAGAAGGAAGCATGGGAGAGCTCCGTTTGGCGTTAGGCATCGCGGTGGTCAACGACTCGTCGTGGCCCAGATGCCGAGCTTCGGATCGGCACCGGCATTCGGTGGAAGCAGCATGGACTCGGGGAGCTCGACGACAATCCCCAGCGCGTTGATCCCGCGCAGAAAATCGATGCCCGGGTTGCGGAACGCGCTGGCCTCCGGCTTTGGCCCGATCTTGGAGAGCGGACCCTCAACGGGCGCGCGATCCGGAATGATCTTGAAGAACTGCTCCAGGTCGATGTAGAACGGGTCATCACGCAGCCCCGCGAAGAGCTGTACGCCGCTGCCCGAGCCCAGCACGGTGTTCGTCGGCCCGGTCATGGTCCGGCCAGCGGAGACGATCGTGTTGAGCTGCCCCGCCTGTTCGGGGGCGACCGGACCATGCATCGTCACCTGCTGTGCGGCGCCCGCTCCGTCGAACGTGAACTGGAGGACCAGGTCCTCCACGCCGTCCCCTGTATTGTCCACCTTGATCTGGTACAGGATGTCGGGGTCGAACACCGCGCCGACCGACGCGGCAGGCGTGAGCGGTGACGACGTGGTGAGCACGAGCGCGATGCGATCGGCGTTCGAGCCGGGGAAGGCGTACACGTCGTTGATGTCGAGGCGCGGATGAAGCTCCACTTCCGGCGTGTCCTGGTGATCCGAGGCGAGAGAGCTTCGCAAGGCGATGCCCAGCGAGCCGGCGCCTGCCAGCGCCAGAGCGGCGATCGAGATCGCAGCGCGGCGCGGAGAAAAGCGTTGAGGCGACATGAGACCTCCGGCGATGCGGTGGCGTGGGAGCGATTCCCGCGCTGCCGGCCGGCCAGCGTGGTGGTCGCAGAGTCACAGCGTGTGACGTCGTCCCGTGTACGCTGGAAAACCGATCTCGGATTTGTTTGGTGCAGATTCGGAAGCGGGAAGGGAAGCGAGTTGTCCCGCTCGCGGTGTCCTGACTTATCGAGCGCCGCTACATTCCCCGAGGATGATTTGCCGCCTTCGACGATTTCGAGCTACAACCTCCATCGTGCTCGGATGCGCCGCGACCGTCGTCGGCGCTTGTGAGCGGAAGTCTGCGCCACCTCCGAGCGGAGAAGCGCGCGCCGTGGCCAATCCGGCCAGCACGCCGCCGCCGGCTCTACCCGAGTCCGTCACGCGCCCCGCGCAGCCACGAGTCCCTACACCGCGCGTCGTTCGCGGCCTGTACGTGAATCGCTGGGCCGCACTCGGCCAGCGAATGTGGGACCTCATCGACGTCGCGAAGCACACCGAAGTGAACGCGCTCGTCATCGACGTGAAGGACGATCGCGGGTTCGTGTTGTACCGTTCGACGGTGCCGCTGGCGCGCGAGATCGGCGCGGATACCACCCGGCCGATGTCTTATCGGCGCGTGCGCGCCGTGCTCGACTCGCTGCGGACGTACGGGATCTATCCCATCGCGCGCATCGTGGTCGCGAAGGACCCACTGCTCGCGGAGCGCAAGCTCGAATGGTCGATCAAGCGGCGATCGGATCCGACGAAGCCGTGGCTGGACAAGAACGGCAAGCCGTGGCTCGACCCGCATCAGCGCGGCGTGTGGCAGTACGCCACCGACCTCGCGAAAGAGGCCATCAATCTTGGCTTCAGCGAGGTGCAGTTCGATTACGTGCGATTCCCCGACGAGAAGCGCCTCGTGAGCGAGGCGACCTTCCCGCTGGCGAATGGTCGCGTGCGTGCCGAAGTGATTCGCGAACAACTTGGCTTCGCGCGGGGCGAGCTCCGCGCGACCGGGGTACCGATGACGATCGACGTGTTCGGGCTGACGGCCACCGACACCACGGACATGGGAATCGGCCAGCAGTGGGAGAAATTCGTCGACCAGGCTGACGTCGTGCTACCCATGGTGTATCCGTCTCATTTCGCGCCCGGGACGTACAAACTGGCGAATCCGAACGCGGCGCCTTACGCCACGATCGATCACGCGCTCGAGGATGCGGCCCGGCGCAGTCGCGGCATCCCGAACGCGGCGCGGGTTGTCCCGTGGTATCAGGACTTCACGCTCGGGCCGCCGCGATACGGGGCGGCGGAGGTCAGGGCGCAGATGCGCGCCGGTTACGACAACGGCGTGAAAAGCTGGATGCTCTGGAATCCCGGGAGCCGCTACTCCATGGACGCGCTGGCGGGGGCGATTGCACCTGCCGACACGCTGCCGGCGGGCTACGGCGGAAGTGTCCCTGCGCGGTAGAAGGACTGCCACTTCTCCCCGCCTAACAAGTATCCGACGATCCCGCCGGCCACGCCGCCGACGATCGCGCCGACCGTGGCGCCGGCGAGGAAATCCGAGAACTTCGGGTTGACCTCCGGCAGGTTCGTGGCGCCGAACAGAGCGGCGCCGCCGATCGCACCGATGACCATCCCCTTGATCGTGGACTTGCGGTGCGTACGTCCGGCGCTCACGTCGATCGATTGAATCGCGCTCGTCGGGATCGTGACGCGCCGGAACTCCTCCACCAGGACCGGCCCCGTGTCGAAGCCGAGCCGGCGCCTAACGCCCGCCGTGTCCAGCCGGATCGAATCCCGCGGCAGCGCCTCGACTCGGCCGACGTAGCGATCGTCGCGGATGCTCGGTGCCCGTATGCGGACCCGGTCTCCCACGCGGGGCAACTCCGGCGGCGTCTGGACCTGTGCCTGCGCGGCCGGTCCCACAGTTCCTGCTGCCACGGCGACGGCGAGCATCGCCATCCGAATCCCCAACATCTACTCCCCCTCCAGCTCGTCGAGCCGAGCCTCGAACTCGTTCACCATTCCCGGATGACCGAAGCGCTGTGACGCGTCGATACCGCGCCGGAGGGCATCTCTCGCGTCCTCGATACGACCCAACTTGACCAAGGCTTCGGCAAGTCTGCCGTAGCCGTTCCCCTCATCGTCGTGACGATCGAGATAGACGCGAAGGTGCTCCGCCGCCTCCTCGTAGAGTTGCGCCTTGAGCGCCTCGTTCGCCAGTCCGAATCGGGCGAGCGCGTTCGATGGGTTCTTCGCCACCATCGCGCGCATTGTCTCCAGCCGGGACGTCGTCACCTCGCCAGCAGCTCCGTCAGTACGTCTGCAACCTTCTCGGGCGCCTCCTCCGGCGTGAAGTGTCGCGCGTCGGGCACTACCGCAAGGGTGGAACCAGATATCTCCCCCTGGAGACGACGTCCGATGGTGACGGGGAGAAAAGGGTCCTCCGCGCCCCAAAGGATCGCGGTCGGCGCGACGATGTCCTTGAGCCTCGGTTCGATCGCCTTCGTTTCGCCGCTGTCGAGAGACATCATGTGCTCGACAAGTGAGTCACGACCATCGGGCGTCGCGAATGGCCGCACATACATCTCGATCGAATGTGCTCCGCGATCCGACGTGACGTACCCGCGCATGAGATCGGTGCGGAGAATCGACAGAAGCCAGGTCGCGGGCAGATGGCGCGTCAGCGGCAGCATTGCTCGCGCGATCTTCACCTCACGTCCGGGCCACAGGTCGAAACCAACCGAGTTCACCAGCAGTACCCTCGATACGCGAGTCGGCCAGCGAACCGCCATCGTCTGCGCGATTCCCCCGCCCACATCGTGACCGACTATGCAGGCATAGTTGATCGCGAGCTCATCGAGGAGCCCAATGACGCGCTCGGCATGTCCGCGAACCGACACGTCGCGTCCCGAAGGCCGATCGCTGCGACCGTACCCCAAGAGATCGACGACCACGACCCGGTGGCCCTTTGGAACGAGCGGCACCACCTCGGTCCACAGGTGCGAGGACGTTGGGAATCCGTGGAGGAAGACGACGGGCTCGCCGGCCCCGCGACTGCCGGCGGCATAGTAGTAGAGTCGCGCTCCGCTTACGTCGATGAACTCACCCCGCATCACAGATCGCGGAGAGAGTATCCGTGCGACACCGATGACACGAGTCCATTGCAATGAAGATCGAGTTCACGCGGCAAGATGTATCCGCTCAACGCCCTATCACAAGCGAGAGTGCTGAGCTGATACCGGCGGAAACGCTGTGCGGTTTGCCCTGACTAGCACACCCTCTAGCGTCCGGATCGGAATGTGCTATCCTTACGCGCCCGTCGCCGGACCCTTGTGAAAGCGGAAGAAAAGCGTTGTTGGATAACGACTTAAAGCATCCACAACCGTGACCGACCCGACTCCACACGTCACCGCCGCATCCACTCCTCTGGCTCCAGCGAGCCCGGTGGAGTTCCCAATGACGTGGGTGCTCGAGCACGCGTCGAACGCGCTCCGGTACCGGGCGATTGCGGATGTCGCTCGGCTGACTGGCGAGATTGCTCGGGAAGCGAGCGTCCTGGCGTATGCGTACCCGCCAGCGCTTGCGCTGGCCGTAGCGCAGTCGCCGGACGGTATCTGGAACGAATCAATGCTCGAAGTGCC
>Ga0075434_100002827_pt1 | contig 15376 bp, 14 predicted proteins | sample RhiMethybrSRZTD3_FD_75298 | JGI IMG/M metagenome (GOLD analysis project Ga0075434, IMG submission 75298) | Populus rhizosphere microbial communities from Tennessee, USA - Rhizosphere MetaG P. TD hybrid SRZTD3 | ecosystem: Host-associated > Plants > Roots > Rhizosphere > Soil | place: USA... | reverse complement strand
AGAGCAGCCGATCCGGCACCGCCGCCCGTTGCTGGGCGCGGGCTGATGTTGCACCGCCGAAGGTATAGGAGAGCGCCGACACCGCACTGCCGGAGGCGATCACACCCTTGATGAAATCGCGGCGGCTGGCGGAGTGCTGGCGCGGCTCTGGCGGTGGCGGGACCCACACCGGGTCCTGTGCGGCCAGCGCCTTGTAGTCGGTATCCGCGTCGAGACCGCGGAAATCGGGGGCAATATAGTAGTCCATGAGCCCTCCCTCGCGTTGCGTTTCCCTCCGCCGGACACCTTGAGACAGTGCCTTGGAGACAGAGCCCTTGTGGGCTTGGCCCTCGGGTGTCGGCCCGGCGGTCGATGGCGGTTTTTTTTGAGCGATTAAAATCTAATCACGATAGCTCGCACTCGGCAATTGCATCCTGGTCTGAGAGCGACCGGGAGCAGCTATGGCCGCGCCCCATTTGCCGCATGCGCCGCCCGCCATTGGGCGAGCAGCCGGCCGCTTTCGTCGCGCTCGGCGTCCGTCATGGACTGCATGATGGCGCCACGTAGATCGAAGGTTTCCGGCTGCCCGCCGGCCGCGGCGAGTTCCAGCCACATCAAGGCAAGCGGCAGGTTCCTGGGGAGGCCATCGGCCTGAAAATGCATGACGGCGAGAAAAGCCTGCGCGGTCGGCTCGCCCTTATCGGCAGCGCGCTGGAACAGCTCGGCGGCGCGCGCGCTGTCACGCGAAACGCCACGGCCGGCGTAGTACATGTAGCCGAGGCCGGCCTGGGCGCGGGCATCCCCCGCCTCGGCCAGCGCTCCCCAGACCGCGCGAGCGCGATCGTAGGAGCCGGTCTGGAAGGCGGACAGCCCGTCGCGGAACGCCGTGTCGCTATCCTGCGCTTGAATGGTGAGCGGATGGACGGAAAGCGTCACAAGCGCAACGATCAGGGCGATGAGGCCTCGCATGAACGCTAGTTTAGCATAAGATGGAAGTTGCGCATAAGAAGCCCGGCGCGTGGGAGGATGGCATGCGATTTCCTCGTCGACAGTTTCTACACCTCGCGGCCGGCGCGGCCCTCCTGCCGGCGATGCCGCACATTGCGCGTGCGCAATCCTATCCGTCGCGGCCGGTGCGCTGGATCGTGGGCTTTGCGGCCGGCGGTCCGCAGGACATCGTGGCGCGCCTGCTGGCACAGTCTCTCTCCGAGCGGCTGGGCCAGCAATTCGTCATCGAGAACCGGGCGGGCGCCGGCGGCAATATCGGCACGGAAGCCGTCGTGCGTTCACCGGCCGACGGCTACACGATGCTGATGATCGGTCCGTCGGCCACGATCAACGCCACGCTCTACGACAACTTGAACTTTGTCTTTCTGCGCGACATCGCGCCGGTCGCCAGCATCATACGCACCAGCAACGTCATGGAGGTGCATCCGTCGTTTCCGGCCAAGACGGTTCCTGAATTCATCGCCTATGCGAAGGCCAATCCGGGCAAGATCAACATGGGATCGGCCGGCAGCGGCAGCTCGCAGCATATGGCCGGCGAGCTGTTCAAGATGATGGCAGGCGTCGACATGGTGCACGTGCCCTATCGCGGCGCCGCGCCGGCGCTGACCGACCTGCTCGCCGGCCAGGTCCAGGTCATGTTCGACAACATGACGTCATCGGTGGAGCACGTCAGGGCCGGACGGCTGCGTGGCCTCGCCGTGACGACCGCGGCGCGCTCCGACGCCCTGCCCGACCTTCCGATCGTGGGCGATTTTGTTCCGGGCTACGAGGCGAGCGGCATCTACGGGATCGGCGTGCCAAAAGATACGCCCCACGACATCGTCGACAAGCTCAACCGAGAGATCAACGCCGCGCTTAGCGATCCCAAGATCAAGGCGCGCCTTGCTGACCTTGGTGGCTTGATCCTGTCCGGCAGCAGCGCCGATTTCGCCAAGGTGCTGGCGGAAGAGGTCGAGAAGTGGGGCAAGGTGGTCAAATTCTCCGGCGCCAAGCCGGGTTAACGCAGCTGCCGATCAGGGTTGAGAAGTCCGCCGTTCGAGATCATGCTCTGGGCTCACAGAGCATCAATGGCGGAGCGCCGGCATGAAGCGGCAATTGCATCTCAACCTGTTCATTCACAGCCGTGGTCACCACGAAGCTTCCTGGCGACATCCGGATGCCTCGCCGCTCGCCCTGACCGACATCCGCTACTACCAGGATCTGGCGCAGCGCGCCGAGGCCGCGCTGTTCGACTCCATCTTCCTGGCCGACCAGCTCGCGCTCGGCGAGGATGTGTCACAGGCTGCGCGCACCTGGCTCGAGCCTGTCACGGTGCTGTCAGCCGTAGCAGTGGCGACGCAGCGGATCGGGATGATCGCCACCTGCTCGACCACCTATACCGAGCCGTTCAATCTCGCACGCCAATTCGGCTCGCTCGATCACATCAGCAACGGGCGCATCGGCTGGAACATCGTCACCTCGTGGCTGGCGACCGCCGCCGCAAACTATGGTGATGCCGGCCAGGTCAGCCACGCCGAGCGCTATGAGCGCGGCGAAGAGTTCATGGAGGTGGTCAACGCGCTCTGGGACAGCTGGGCCGAAGACGCCGTGATCGACGACCGCGCAGGCGGGGTTTACGCCAAACCCAAGCGCATCCGGCCGATCAACCACAAGGGCAAGTTCTACCAGGTGGCAGGTCCGCTGAATCTGCCGCGCTGTCCGCAGGGTCGCCCGGTACTGGTGCAAGCGGGCTCCTCCGACACCGGCCGCCGCTTTGCGGCGCGCCATGCCGAGGCGGTGTTCACTGCTCACATGGAGAAGGCGACCGCACAGGCGTTCTATAACGACCTCAAGGCGCTGGTGACGACCGAAGGCCGCAAGCCCGAGCATGTGCTGATCCTGCCGGGCTTGAGCCCGATGATCGCGTCGACCGAAGCGGAGGCGCAGCGCCTCGCACGCGAGGTCAACGAGCTCTCCGATCCTGAGGTCGGACGCAAGCGCCTGTCCGGCCGCTTCGGCGGGCATGACTTCTCGCATCTGCCGCTCGATCGGCCGCTGGTGCCCGAAGACTTTCCGCCGCCCTCGACGGTCGAGGCGGCGCGCAGCCGCACCGAGGTGATCCTCAACCTGGTGCGCCGGGAGAAGCTGACGCTGCGGCAGTTGCTGGCAAGCCTTGCCGGCGCGCGCGGCCATTTCACCGCCGCGGGCACGCCCGAGCAGATCGCCGATCTGATCGAGGACTGGTTCAAGGACGGCGCCGCCGACGGCTTCAACATCATGCCGCCGCTGCTGCCATCGATGCTCGACGTGTTCAGCGCCGAGGTAATCCCGATCTTGCAGCGGCGCGGGCTGTTTCGTACCGCATACGAGGGCAAGACGCTACGGGAGCATTACGGCCTCGCCTGGCCCAAGAGCACCTTCGCGCAGCCTGCGCTGCAGGAGGCGTGACGGACAATTACGCGGGCGGTGGCCTTTGCCGCATCAAATAGGTGGCCACCCTCAGTGCCGTCTCGTAGTCGGATTCATTGGTCTTGCGGCTCTTGATCACGACGATGCCGCGGTTCTCTGTCATGAACAGCGCGAGCGCACGGGTAATATCAACGCGCTCCATCGCTGCGGACCATGACGTGTCAGAAAATGCAGGCTTGAGATTTTGCCAGCGCTCGTTGCGATCAGCCTCGCTGATCGGAGGAAAGACAATCAGCAGCCCGGCAATGCGGTCCTGCTTGAGCACGTTGGCGAGCTCCCACTGGACCCAGTGCGTCTTGCCCGCAATCACAATGACAAGGTCCGATTGCGCGATATAGGACTGGACGACCGCCTGCCATTCGGAGTCGCCAACATAGAGGCGGCTCGCCCCAAGTTGCGGCAATTGCTCGCCCGGCCTGCCGATCGCCACGAACGGGCCGGCCCCGGTCAGTTGCTCGCCGATCGTCTCTTCGAGGCGCTTTCGCCGCCGGATCAACCGCGGAATGAGCATGTTTGGCGGAATGCCGGCGACGTCGTCGGTAAACGATCGCAGCAGCAGAACCGGCGGCTTGTCCTTAAGGATGATCTCGTTTCGATGGCGCAAGTTGAGCCGCCTGCCGAACCGCCATAGCGCTCTGGCAAGAAGAAGTACACCGATCAGAACGAGGAGCTGGGCCAGGTCGTCGATCCACTCGAGGAAAGTCGCCCATGCCTTTGCAAGACCGAGCGGCGCTCCCGTGAGGAAATTGGCCAAGATGCCCACGAGCTGAAGTGGTGTGCCGAACAGAAAGAAGAACAAATCTATCGACCCGTAGATCAATGCGTTGAATATCCATCCCCAGAACAAATAGGCGAGAGTTCCCAACACCAGCAGGATGCAGACATGCACGGCGAAGCCTGCGAGACTGAGACGCGGCCAGGCAAATTGCGGGATCGTCAGATTGACACCTAGCGAGCGCGTCATGCGTTGGGTGCGCGCCAGGCCCGGCCCCAATCGATGCCGCCAAAGCAGCAATATCGAAATCCCCCTCAGAACAAGCAGCAGCAGTGAAACGAAGGAGACCACCATGGCGAACAGAAACAGGGCCAGGTAGTAGAGCCCTTGTGCATTGATGGGTCCCGCCGCGCTTGCGACCGCTTCCTGCTCAAACTTCAGAGCATAGTTCAGGCCCAGCAGACCCACGCCTGCCGTTACGACCGACCCGACCAGGCTCCATGACAGAAGCGGCAGCCGAAACCGTCCGCAACCCCGAACATAAACAGCAAGCTCAAACAGGAAAGCGATGGCCAGGGCAGCCACCCACGGCAGCCCCGGTCCGACGCCGTCACGCGCAAGCGCGAACACGGCGACGACGAGTGCCAGCGCGTACTCTCGCTCGGCTTCAGTGTCCTGGGGCTGAAGGGAAACGATGTCGTAAATCTTCTTCTCCTGGCCGTCGAGTTGGCCGAGAGCGTGCCACACGATGGCAAGAAGGATGACTCCAGCCCCGAACGTCGCCATCGGCCAAGCAACATGCTGGGTCCACCAGGTCAACCGCCACAAACGGGCGTAGCCCGTAACATCCAATGTCGTCTGATGGGTCAGTGTCCGCCCCTCGAAATTCGGCTCGTCACAAAAATGCACGGCACAATGCAAGGCTGATTAAGGCAAATATCTGTGCTGAATTCACCCCAGATAAATCCTACTCGATCACTTCGCTCGCAAGCTTTCGGATGCTCTCCGGCACGGTGATACCTAGAGCCTGCGCGGTCTTGAGGTTGATTACGAGATCGAACTTGGTCGCGATCTGCACCGGCAGTTCGGCCGGGCGCGCCCCTTTAAGGATGCGCGCGGTGTAGCTGCCGGCGATGCGATAGTGCTCGTAGATGTCGGCGCCGAAGCTGATAAGACCGCCGGAATGCGGATATTCACGATTGGGGAAAATCGACGCGATCTTGTGGCGCGCCGACAGCCCGATGACCTGGTCACGAAATACGCTGTAGAGCGCCTCGGTTGAGATCACGAAGCCAGCGATCTCCTGCTGCGCCATGCCGGCGAACACCGCCGGCAGTTCTTTCTCGCGCCCGGCGACATCGACGATGACCAGCTGGCGGCCGAGCGCAGCCGCTGTCTGCTCCATCGGCGCAATCCGCTCATTGGTCGTAGCCGCCGGGGCGAGGTCAGAATTGAGCATGAACCCAATCGGCCGCGAGGGCGGAAGGAGCTCGCTCAGCACCTTGAGCCGCTCGGGGTTTAGCTCCTCGCTGCGCCGCCCCGCCCCGGTCAGATTGCCTTCCGGCCGGATGGCACTGGGGACCAGGCCAAGCTCGTAAGGGTCGCCCGTGATGCAGAACACGATCGGGATGATGAAGGTCGCCTCCATAGCGGCGCGCACCGTCGAGGGGCCAGTGAGGCAGACGATCGCCTGCACGCCCTGCTGCACCAGCGAGGCGGCGAGGAACGGAAGCCGTTCCGCGCGCCCCTCGGCCGACAGATATTCGACCAACAGATTTTGCCCATCGACAAAACCTGCTTGCTCGAGCTCGTCCAGAAACGCATCCAGGCGATCGAGGATGGGCCCGTACGAGATGCTGTTGAGCACGCCGATCCGCACCACGGCCGGCTCTTGTGCGCGCGCTGCGAACGGCGCGGCAGCATAGGCCGCCGCGCTTCCCATTGCGGCCAGCAAGCGCCGCCGCCCGATCCGAATTGCCATGCGCGCTCTCCGCAGCCCAATAACACCGAGGCGCGATGACCGTACCACGCCTCGAGCGCGGGATCACCGCTGCCGCGGCGGCTCCTTGAGATAGGCCTGTGACGCCGCTTCGTCCTTGAGCGGCGTCACCTTGTCGGGATCGATGCGGACCATGAGATAGACGATGTGATCATCGATCTTGGTGAACCAGTGCCCGGTTCCGGCCGGAATGACCACCACGTCGCCAGGCTTGAGATTGTAGGTCACGCCGTTGCGGATCGAGGTGCCGTTATTGCCTGGGCCATTGAACAGGCGCACAGTCTCCTGCGTCGCCGGACGCCGCTTCATCTCAAGAATGTCGGGACCCAGCACCAGCGTCCCCGATCCCTCGATGATGTGATAGACCTCGCTGACCAGATCATGCTCGGCAACCGACGCCGGTGCAGGCGCATCGAGCTTGCCGCGATACACGATACCAATGCCGATATTAGCTTTGCCGATATCGACGTCACGCACCTGCTGGTCGGTTCGCTTCTCGGCGATCGCCTTCTTGACGTAGGCTTCGATCTCGCTGACCGGGATATAAGTGCCCGGGCACATCTTGCAGGTCGGCTGCGGATCGGTTTGTTGCGCATTGCTCACATTGGGCATTGCAATCACGCAACCTGCGACCGCTAAACTCAGCAATATCCTCGTCATGGCATCCTCCCTGTGTGTTGTGAGCGAGCGCCCCGTCGAGGTCTTCGAAAGAGCGTCGCCTTCTCTGCGGTGGATCGTTGAAGCATAGAGCCGATGCAGACCATCAACAAGCGACGGGCATGGTGTTTAACGACCATCGTGCAGCGGCATTGTGCCGGGAGATCGAAGCAAGGCATGATGATGTCACCGGCGCACAATGAACCGGAATGGGAGGGAGACGCTCATGACCACGATGCGCATGGCCGGAATAGTCATCATCTCGCTGGGAACGATCTTAGTCATCAATCTTGCCGCTCCTTCACCGCGGGCACAGAGCCTCGCGCCACGCTTCGAGGTCGATCTCAGCTATCCCAGGCCGCTGCCCAACAAGTGGGTAACCGGCGGGATCGGCGGCCATTGCATCGAAGCGAACGACCACGTGCTGCTACTCAATCGCCAGGATGTGCTGGACGGAGACCTGAATGCCGGGCGCCCCGCGCCCTTCATGATCGAGCTCGATACCAGCGGCAAGGTCGTGCATTCGTGGGGCGATCGGAATCTGCTCGAGGGTACCGTTGCAGGATTTCGCCTAGGCCCGGTCTCGAACCGACTCCACACCTGTCACTTCGACAAGGACAACAATGTCTGGATCGCAAGCTCGCCCTCCGGAATGATTCAGAAATACACCCACGACGGCAGCAAGCTCTTGCAGCAAATCGGCAAGAAGGGTGAATTCGATTCCGCGGACGGCACCAGCAAGGGCGCGCCGCTCAACTCGAACGCGGCGCGCTTCTACGCGCCTGCCAGCATCCATGTCGATCGGGACAACGGCGACATCTACGTTGCCGACGGCGAGACGGAGAAGAGCAATCGTCGCATCATGGTGCTCGACGCCAGCGGCAACTTCCTGCGCCAATGGCAGCCGGAAGGCATGGACTCCGTGCATTGCATGACCATCGCCGACGACGGCACGGTCTATGTCTGCAATCGCACCGGCTCGCGCATTCAGCTCTACGACAAGATGGGTCGCTTCAAGCGCAACATCGACCTGCCGTGGCAGCCCGTCACGCCGCCACCAGACGGCAACATTAAGCAGAGCGGCGGCGCGACGGTTGCGCTCGCGCTGTCGCGCGACCCCGGCCAAAGCTTGATGTTCGTGGTCAACCAGAACAACTCGCAGATCGACATCGTCGACCGGCAGTCGGGCAAGCTGCTCACGAGCCTGGGCGAGATTGGCAAGCTGCCGGGGCAGTTCGACCAGGCCCATAGCGTTGCGGTCGATTCAAAGAACAATCTCTATATTGGCGAGAACCGCGGCCGCCGCATCCACCGGTTCAAGCCGGCGGGGCCCTGAGCTGTGCCCCCTTCATACCGCCTCGGCATCTCCTGTAAGCTTCATGCGTGCTGATCAAGTGAGGACCGCTCGATGACAAGGACTCTGCCCCGCCGCCAATTCCTGCATCTCGCCGCCGGCGCAGCTGCGCTGCCCGTGCTGTCGCGCCCGGCGCTGGCGCAGGCCTATCCTTCACGCCCGATCAACATGGTGGTGCCATTCGCGGCGGGCGGACCATCGGATGCGGTCGCACGCGTGCTGGCCGAGGGTATGCGCGGGCCGCTCGGCCAAACGCTCGCCATCGAGAACGTCGCCGGCGCCGGTGGCACGCTCGGCACCACCCGCGCCGCGCGCGCGGCACCCGATGGCTACACGATCATGGTGGGCCTCTGGGGGACGCATGTGGTCAACCCCGTCATCTATACGTTGCCCTACGACGTCCCGACATCCTTCGAGCCGCTCGGGCTGATCTCGACCACGCCGCATTTCGTTGTCGTCAAGCAAGCGTTCCCGGCCAACGATCTGAAGGGCCTGATTGCGTGGCTCAAGTCCAATCCCGGCAAGGCCACCGTCGGGCATGCCGGCGCCGGCAGCCCGCCCCATGTCGGGGCGGTGTTCTTTCAGAACGCCACCGGCACGAGCTTTCAGCTCGTACCCTATCGCGGCTCCGCGCCCGCGGTGCAGGATCTGGTGGCGGGCCAGATCGACATGATGATCGATGCGCCGGTCACCGTCGTTCCGCAGCTCAAGGCCGGCAAAGTCAAGGCGCTTGCGATCGCCGAGAAGAGCCGCCTCTCCACCGCTCCGGAGGTTCCGACCGTCGACGAGGTGGGACTGCCAGGCTTCTATTTCTCCAACTGGTTCGGGCTCTACGCCCCCAAGGGCACGCCGCAGCCGATCGTGAGCCGGCTCAATGCCGCACTGGTCGCGGCGCTCGCCGATGCGAATGTGCGCGCGCGCTTCACCGAGCTTGGTCAGGACACCTTCCCGCGCGAGCAGCAGACTGTGGAAGTGCACGCGGCGCTGCAAAAATCCGACAGCGAGAAATGGTGGCCGATCATCAAGGCGGCCAACATCAAGGGCGAATAGTCGAAGCGGACTGGAAGCAAAAGCTCAGTTTCTTCCGCTCGGCAGCGGCTCCACCAGGAGCGGCCCGATCGCGCCACTGCGACCGCATTCCAGCCGCTTATGGCATTTGCCACGCCGTGCCCCGCTGTACTCAACCAAACCCGGGTGTAAGCTCGCTGTCACTGGCTTGGCTCACCCGGAGATGTGCGATGACGCGAGGTCTTGGTACGCTGGCGCGCGCTACCACGGTGGCGATCACGATAGCTATCACGTTGCTTGGCACTGGCGCCGCCCAGGCCCAGAGCACAAATCAGACCACGAAGCCGTTCGAGATCGTCGAAGCGACCATCGACGACATCCACATGGCGATGCGCGCCGGCAAGCTGACTGCGCGCCAGCTCGTGCAAGGCTACCTCGACCGCATCAACGCCTACGACAAGCAAGGCCCGACCATCAATTCCGTCATCACGCTCAATCCGAACGCGCTCGCGGAAGCCGACCGGCTCGACGCCGCCCTTCGCTCATCGGGCCTGGTCGGACCGCTGCACGGGATCGCCATCCTGGTGAAGGACGAGATCGACACCGCCGGCATGCCGACCACGCTCGGCACCGTCGTGTTCAAGGACTACCGGCCGCCCAAGGATGCGTTCGCGATCGACAAGCTGCGCAAGGCGGGCGCGATCATTCTCGGCAAGGCGACGCTTTCGGAATTCGCCGCCGGCGACACTTATGGCTCGATCTTCGGCGTCACCCGCAACCCTTACGACCTCGAGCGCACGGTCGGCGGCTCGTCCGGCGGCTCGGGCGCAGCGCTCGCTGCGAATTTCTCGACCGTCACGATCGGTGAGGAGACTGTCGCCTCGATCCGCCGGCCAGCGGCCTGGAATGCTGTGGTCAGCCTGCGGCCGACGCCGGGGCTCGTGAGCCGCACCGGCATGTGGGATGGCTATCCCACCGTGCACGCCCAGATGGGCCCGATGGCGCGCACCGTGCGCGATCTCGCCAAGCTGCTCGACGGCATGGTCGGCTACGATCCCGAAGACCCGGTGACCGCGCTCGGCGTCGGCAAGGTCGACGGCAGCTACACGCGCCATCTCGATCCGGGCGCCTTGAACGGCGCGCGCATCGGAATTCTGCGTGAATCGATCGGCAATCAGTCAGACCCCAATGCTCCGGATTTCAAGATCGTCGATGCGGCGTTTGAGAAGAATGTCGCCGAGCTGAAAGCCGCCGGCGCGACGCTCGTCGATCCGATCATGATCCCGAACCTGAAGAAGCTCCTCGCCACGCGGGAGCGCAACCCGATCGAGACCGACGCCGCGCTCGAGCTCTATCTCGCGCGCAATCCATCCTCGCCCTACAAGAACCGAACCGACATCATCAACTCGCCCGACATCGAAAAGAGCTATCCGCCACCGAACGTCACGCGCTACAAGGCGCCCTCACCGCCCTTCAATCCGGCCCGCTATGTCGAATACATCCGCGCCCGCGACGAGCTGATGATCAGCATCGCCAAGGTCATGGCAGACAACAAGCTCGACGCCATCGTGCACAAGTCGGTCGAGCACGAGCCGAGCCTGATCAAGAATGGCATCAATCCGCCCTATGAGACCACGCGCGGCGTGCCGACGTTGAACACGTTCCTGATCCATGCCGCCTCCATGACGGTGCCGTCAGGGTTCACCAGCAACAATCTGCCGGTCGGCATCACGTTCTTTGGGCTGCCCTACAGCGAGCCGACACTGCTCAGGCTCGCTTACTCCTACGAGCAGGCGACGCGCCATCGCGTGCCGCCGAAGACGACGCCGGCGTTGAGTAAGTGAGCGACGGCCATTGTGACCCGATGTGATGTAATGACTCTCGCTGTCGTCCCCGCGAACGCGGGGACTCAGTATTTCCAGAACCGAATATTTTCTGCGACGTGGAGATGAATTCGGCTGGCTTTGTGTGTACTGGGTCCCTGCGTTCGCGGGGACGACAGCGGCTTGGTTTATGCCAATGACACGCTCTAGTCCACCTGCAACCCACCCGATTTGATCGGCCCTTCCCAGCGCGCAATCTCCTCATCGACGAACTTGGCGAGCCACGAGCACTTTCATCACGGCACGCACGTTCATGTTTCGCCTCCACGGTGACGAGGTGCAGGCAGCGTACTGAGTTGACGCAGCCCCTGAAAGGGGCTGCACGGCTTGAATTGAATTCTGAAGCTGCAGTCGCGGGTTTTGGCGCCTAGCGTGCTCTCAGGTGCTGGTCGAAAAACGCAATCGAGTCCTCGATCGCCTGTGTCTGCACCGTGTCGGGGGCATAAACGCCGTCGCTGTTCCGCCGCACAAACACGAAGCCATGCTCGGCGTGGTCATAGGTTGCCCATTTGGCATCCTTGCCGAGCTCGGCCAGGAGATCGTAGCAAACCCGGAAGATGCCCTGCAGCTCGTCGCCGTCGCGGCCTTGCACAAAGATCGGCGTCGTGATCGGGCGCACACGCCCAAGCGCAATGTCCTCAGTGATGCGAGGGCGCACTTTGCTCGCCTCGCGCATCAGCATCTTCTCCACATTGAGAAGGCCGGTCTCGGGATTGACATGCGCGGTCGCATCGGGCCGCAACCGCAGGAACTCGTGCGCGGCCGGCTCGCTCGCGATCATGGCGCGGAAGCCGTGATATTCCGACGCAATCTTGAAGGCCATCTCGCCGCCGTGGCTCATCCCCATATAGCCCACACGCTCTGCCGCGATCATCGGCAGGGTCTTGACGTATTCGGCAATCGCGATGACGTCCTCGTATTCCAGCGGACCGCGATTGAGGAGCTGTCGGCCCTGCCGTTTGTCCTCGATCAGCTTGCCAATCTTGTCATAGGCGTAGTCGACCTCGGCGCGGTAGCGCAGCCACGCCACCGCGTAGCCCGCCTGCAGGAACTGTTCCTGGGTGAAGCTCACATTCTGCGTGAACTCCCGCACCACCGCCATGCCACCGCCGCCGTTGCCGTAAGCACACAGCACCAGCGGAAACGGTCCGTCTCCGGGCGGCGTGCGCAGGCCGATCGGCACATAGACGCCGTCGAGCATTTCCACATACCTGAGCTGCACGGGAATATCCGAGCCGCGCACCGGCTCGACGATGACGGGGTGCTGCGCGTCACGTGGAACGGCTCCAGCATTGGCGGACATTCACAACTCTCCTTCTCAAAATTCGGTAGCAACATGATCGCACGCGACAGTACTGGCTGTCGCGTGCACCTGGCACTACCCTCGGGGCTTTTCGAAGTGGATTGTTTGGGCGCAGGGTCGCTAAAAAGCCGATCCAGCGAGAGCGGAAAATATTACTATGGGTTAAGTTCAAGTCGGGGATTTTCATGGTCTTTATGCAATTAAAAGAACTTTTATTTAAGTGACAAATTTGTGCATTGCGGGAGGAGCGGAGAAACCTCATCTCCCATCGTGGGCGACGAAAGGAAAAGGATACTGCTCCATGAAGATGATCCTTGCCAGCGCGGTCCTAGCCGCCGCGATCGCGTCACCAGCCGTGGCCCAGACCGCTCGCCATTACTACACCTACCCGTCTGCCCAATACACGCCAAACGGCCACCGTGGCTATGTCTATCCCCCTGATAATCATGTCCATTCTGCCAATCCGGCCAATGACGTCTACGACGACCGCGGACGCTACATTGGGTCCGATCCAGACCCATTCATTCGCGACTCTCTGGCGCGCGGCCACAGCAATGATTGAGGACGATCATCACGGCGCGCGGCCCTGGCCCAGGCCGTGGCTGATCAGCGGGCCCTCCTTCGCAAGCCCCCTCGCATCACAGAATGACGCACCGCATTCAACAAATTGTGCGTTGCACCAGCAGCGTCCATGACCATCTCCACGCCAGGGGATGGTGCAAGTCGAAAAGGAAAACCCAAATGAAGAAGCTCATTGCGACGTTATCAGTTGCTGCAGGCCTGGCCGCCGTCATTGCATCGCCGGCGCTCGCTCAAAGCGGAAAGCATCGCCATCAGGTACGGGCCCCGTATGCCGCAAGCAATCCGTACGCCGCCTACGCTGCTGCTCCGTATGGCAGCTATCGGCCGGCCCGACCCTCCGTTCGCGGGTCTTACAGCGTGTACGACATCCGCGGCAATCGCATCGGCTCCGATCCGGACGCGACGGTTCGCGATCAGCTGGCGCACGATCCGACCCAAGGCGACTGACGACCAGTTGCATATTGCAAAAGCCCCGGGCGCTAGGCCCGGGGCTTCCACCTCCGCGATTCACAAACTCTGATATCCAGACACTCTCTTAAGGCAGCAGCACCGTCGATCCGGTGGTCTTGCGTGCCTCGAGATCGCGGTGCGACTGTTGTGCGTCCTTCAGTGCATATTTCTGATTGACCGGAATCTTGACCTTGCCGCTGGCAACCACGCTGAACAGGTTGTTGGCGATCGAGAGCAGGTCCTCCCGCTTGGCCGCATAGGTGTTCAACGTCGGCCGCGTGCAGAACAGTGAGCCCTTCTGCTGCAGCAGGTTGATATTGAACGCCTCGATCGAGCCCGACGAATTGCCGAAGCTCGCGAACATGCCGAGCGGCTTGATGCAATCGAGCGACTTGGGGAAGGTCGCCTTGCCGACGCCGTCGTAGACCACCTCGCACAGCTTGCCGCCGGTGATCTCCTTCACCTTCGCGACGAAGTCCTCGTCCCGATAGAGGATGGTGTGGTGACAGCCGTTGGCCTTGGCGAGCTCTGCCTTGTCCGTCGATCCGACGGTGCCGATCACATTGGCGCCGATGTAATTGGCCCACTGGCAGGCAATGAGGCCGATGCCGCCCGCCGCTGCGTGGATCAGCACGTTCATGCCCTTCTGCACTTTGAAGGTCCGGTGCAGCAGGTACTCGACCGTCATGCCCTTGAGCATCATGCCGGCGGCCTGCTCATAGCTGATCGCGTCCGGCAGCTTCACCAGGCGATCAGCCGGCATGATCCGCTCGGCGGCGTAGCTCCCAAGCGCGGAGGTGTAGCCGACGCGGTCACCAACCTTGACCTCGGTCACGCCCGGTCCGATCGCCACCACCTCGCCAGCGCCCTCGTTACCGGCGATGAATGGTATCCCGGAGGCTGACGGGTAGAGCCCGGAGCGGAAATAGGTGTCGATATAGTTGAGGCCGCAGGCGTGGTTTTTCACGCGGGCCTGGCCGGGCCCCGGCGCTGGTACCTCCACCTCCTCGTAGGTCAGCACCTCGGGGCCACCGTGCTTATGAACGCGCACTGCCGCAACCATGGACTACTCCTTGTCTGGTTCTGAAGGATGGGGGGCGAGATGGGGCGCAATGTGTCCCAGCCGGATCGATGGATCAAGCGGCCTTCACGTCAAGATTGGCTGTCGCGCGGTCTTTTCTTCTTGCCGTAGGCCGCCACGTTGAAGAGCTCGACCGCGCCGGCGAACGCCATCGCGAAGTAGATGTAGCCGCGCGGGATGTGGAAGTCGAAGCCGTCGGCGATCAGCGCCACCCCAATCAGCAGCAGGAAGGCCAGCGCCAGCATCTTGGTGGTCGGATGCTCGGCAATGAAGTTGCCGACCGGATTGGCTGCCAGGTACATGACGATCATCGCAATGACGACCGCCGCGATCATCACCTCGATGTGCTCGGCCATACCGATCGCGGTGATGATCGAGTCGAGCGAGAAGACCAGGTCGATCAGCACGAGCTGGGTGATGATGAGCGAGAATGACGCGCGTGCTGGGGCCTCGCCTGGCGCCCGCTTGTTGTGGCCTTCGATCTCGCGGTGGATCTCGTGCGTCGCCTTTGCGATCAGAAAGGCGCCGCCGCCGATCAGAATGATGTCGCGCCAGGATATGCCGATCCCGAACAGGCTGAAAAGTGGCCCGGTGAGGCCCATCAGCCAGGTCAGGCCGAAGAGCATCATGATGCGGAACACGAAGGCCAGCGACAGCCCAATCTGGCGCGCCCGGCGCGCGTCCTTGGGCTCGCAGCGGGAGGTCAGGACCGAGATGAAGACCAGATTGTCGATGCCGAGCACGATCTCGAGTACCGTGAGGGTCGCGAGCGCGAGCCAGGCATTCGGGTCAAGCAGCAGCTCGATCATCGGTTTTCAATCCATCAGTAAGGCCAACCGTGACCACGTAGACCGCGACCGCGACCAGACCGCCGGTCACCCAGGGGCCCGGATCCAGGTCATTGACCAG
>Ga0075434_100002826_pt1 | contig 15377 bp, 9 predicted proteins | sample RhiMethybrSRZTD3_FD_75298 | JGI IMG/M metagenome (GOLD analysis project Ga0075434, IMG submission 75298) | Populus rhizosphere microbial communities from Tennessee, USA - Rhizosphere MetaG P. TD hybrid SRZTD3 | ecosystem: Host-associated > Plants > Roots > Rhizosphere > Soil | place: USA... | reverse complement strand
CAAGGTCCGCCTCTACGTCGAGAAGCAGTTCAACGGCGAGTTCTACAACGGGTTCAATACCTACGCCGTGAGCACGCCTGAAGCGTCGACCGACGCGTTCGGCGTCGGCTGGATCCCGCAGCTGCGCTGGACGCGCGCGCAATCGAACAAGCTGCTCCTGGAGGCCGGGATCGCCTACTACAACCAGCCGTACGAACAGGACTGCAAGCCGACGGCGAAGCCGACGGATCTGCCGAGTCTGAACGGCTCGACGGGCCTCCTGACCGGCGCCTGCGGCTACACGATTCCGCCGTATTCGAGCACGACCAAGGACTTCAGCACGATGGCGTCGGCCAGCTACATCACCGGCTCGCACGCGATCAAGGCGGGCATGACCGACGGCTGGGGCGAGAACTCCCGCACCTTCGCGCCCAACGCCAACATCGACACGCTCATCAAGATCAACGTCGCCGGCCTGGGGAACGAGATTCCGTTCCAGGTGGTGGTCTACAACTCGCCGGCGACCGCCGTGCAGAACGTCAACAGCGACTTCGGCAGCTACATCCAGGACACGTGGACGATGAAGCAGCTCACGCTGAATTACGGCGCGCGCTTCGAGCACTTCAACGCCTCGGTCCCCGCCGAGTCCTCAGCCGCGTCGACGTGGATCGGCGCGCGGAACTTCCCGGCGATTCCCAACGTGCCGAACTGGAACGACTGGGCGCTGCGCTTTGCCGCCGCCTACGACCTGTTCGCCGACGGAAAGACCGCGCTGAAGGCCAGCGTCGGCAAGTACGTCGCGTCGCAGGCCGCCGGCTACGCGCAGACGTTCAACGGCATGAGCGGTACGACGCTGACCGTACCCTGGACCGATCTCGACAGGAACGGCACGATTCTCGACGCCGCCGGCAACATCGAGGTCAACGAAGTCGGCGCACGCCCGTCGAGTTTCGGACAGGTGTCGGTGCGTCCCGATCCCGCTCTCGCACGCGGCTACAACTGGGAATACACCGCCCAACTCCAGCGCGAAGTGTTTCCGCGCACGTCCATCACGGTCGGCTTCTATCATCGCGATTTCTACAACCTGCAGATCGTCGACAACCAGAATCTGAGCGCAGCGGACTGGAGTCAGCTGGCCGTCGTCACGCCGACCGATCCGCGGCTGCCGCTCTCGGGCCAGCCGATTCCGCTCTACACGCTCAGCCCGGCCAAAGTCGGCACGCCGACCGATAATCTGTATACGTTTTCAACGCAGAACACGTCGGCCTACAACGGCGTGGAGCTGAGCGCGAACGTCCGCCGCGACAAATTCATCCTCTTCGGCGGCGTCACGACCGATCGACTCATCACGTCGAACTGCGACGGTTCGACGACGCTCGACGTCGGCGCGCGCGGGGCGTCGGCGCGCGACAATCCGAATTCGCTGCGCTTCTGCAACGTGACCCTGGCGACCTCCGGGCAACCGGCCGGTGTGTTCCGCACGACGGTGAAGGCGTCGGCTGCCTATTCGTTCCCCTACGACATTCAGCTCAGCGGATCGTTCACGTCGATTCCCGGTCCGGGCGTGCGCGCCGACTACACGGTGACGTCTGCGATCGCGGGCCGCCCAATCATCGGATCGACGACCGGCACCGGATCGACCGTGGTCAACCTCGTCGAACCGAACTCGGTGTTCCTCCCGTATCAGAACCGCCTCGACATGCGGTTCGGCAAGACGTTCCGATTCAACCGCACGAAGGTGCAAGGGTTCGCCGACGTCTTCAATCTGTTGAACGCGGGCACGGTGCTGTCGGTCAACCAGACCTACGGCGCGGTCGCGGCGACCAACGCATGGATGACGCCGACGACGATCATGGACGGCCGCTACGTGCGGTTCGGACTGCAGATGAACTTCTGAACAGGTCGGGCGGGTCGGGCGCGTCGGGCAGGTCTGGCAGGTCGGAAAGGGTCAGGTAGGGCAGGTAGGGCAGGTAGGTCAGGTAGGTCAGGTAGGTCAGGTAGGTCACAGAGGATCCTTTGCGACCCACCCGACGCACCCGACCTGCCCGACCTGCCCGACCCGCGCGACCTACTTCGTGACCGTCGTGCGCATCCACGGGTGGATGCAGCACTGGAAGCGGTCGCCCGCCTTCGCCGTGATCGTCTTCGAGCTGGTGCCCGGAGGGACGACGGAGGCGCCGAACTTCGCCCCGTCGGCGCATTCGGGCGCTTCGACGGGATTCCCCGACAGCGCATTCAACCCCGGAATGATGCCGCCGCCGAAGTTCGCGACCGGCGTGAACGTGTGCGTCTCGCCGCCGCGATTGCGCGCCATGAGGCGCGTGTCGTCGGTGCTGGTCGGATTGAAGCGCCACTTTTCGGCGGTCTGAGTCGCCTGCAGCTCGGCGATGAAGTCGCCGAACGTCGTGTCGCCGTCGCCGCCGCAGATGACGCCAAGGCCGGGACCGGCAGGCGGGTCGGCGTTGAACGTCGCCGGATCGCAATCGTCGCGGATCTGCACGGTCCTCACGCCGTCGTCGGCCGTCAACGTCGCGGCAGCGGCCGAGACGGCGACGGCGACGACACACCCGGTGATGATCCGCATACATCGAGACATTCGTCCTCCTCGCTGACACTGTTGTTGGGGGAGCCACGGCATTCTAGTCCGACCCCATCCGCGCGCGGCCGAATTCGTCGTCGCGCCGCAGGCCCAGGTGACCATCCGACCCTCGCGGATGCCCGTTCGCTGCGCGACGGGCCCGTTCGCTGGAAATGTAATCGCGGTAAGCCTTTAGTCCTCTAAGATTTACCGCTATGCACAAGCCGATTAAGTACGCCGAGAAAGCCCTGTCGATCGCGGCCAACGGCGCGTGGACGGTCTTCAACGGTATCAATCACATTCAACAGAATCCGTCGTTCACGCCGGCGTGGTCCGACAAGCCGCTCCTGAAGTCCTACGAAAAGACGAAGCCGCCGCTGGGCTGGCCGCGCGAGACCGACTCTTTGTGCCCCAAGTGCGTGCGCGAAGCGCGGCAGGCGATTCTCGACGGCAAGAAGGACGTCAGCGTGCTTCTCAACGAGAAGGTCGGCGAGATCAAAGCGACGATTCTCGAGCGCGACGGCCGGATTCTGATGGTGAAGGATTGCCCGGTTCACGGCCACTTCGAGGACGTGATGGCGATGGACACGGCGTTCTTCAAGCACCTCGAGGAGGTGTTCCCCGGGCGCGACATCCGCGCGCACAACGACGAGCGGCTGCACAACCACGGATCGAGCACGATCAAGCACGGCCGCGGATCGGTGCTCACCGTCGATCTCACGAACCGCTGCAACATGATGTGCGACCCGTGCTTCATGGACGCGAACCAGGTGGGGTTCGTCCACGAGCTGACGTGGGACGACATCCGGATGGTGCTCGACAACGCGATCAGCATCAAGCCGAAGCGGCAGATGTCGGTGCAGTTCTCGGGCGGCGAGCCGACGATCTCGCCCTGGTTCCTCGACGCGGTGCGCTACGCGCGCACGGTCGGCTACAACTCGGTGCAGGCGGCGACCAACGGCATCGAGTTCGCGAAGAGCCCCGAGTTCGCGAAGGCGGCGGCGGAGGCCGGGCTGCGCTACGCGTACCTGCAGTTCGACGGCATCGGCAACGCGGCGAACTCGCACCGGCGCGTCGGCAACCTGTTCGACGTCAAGCTGCGGGCGATCGAGAACCTGCACAGCGCGGGCGTGGACATCGTGCCGGTGATCACGATCGTCAACGGCGTGAACAACGAGCAGGTGGGGCGCGTCATCGAGTTCGCGCTCGACAACCCGAAGAAGATCAACTTCCTCTCGTTCCAGCCGGTGAGCTTCACCGGGCGCGACGAGGAGATCACCGACGAGCGGCGGCAGGCGCAGCGCTACACGCTGTCGCACCTCGCGCACGACGTGAAGTCGCAGACGGGGCTCGGCGAGCCGACGCGCGACTGGTTCCCGATCTCGTTCATGGGCACGTTCACCGACTGGGCCGACGTCGTCCACGGCCCGGACGCGCAGTGGGGCCAGCTGACGTGCGGCTGCCACCCGAACTGCGGCGTCGGCATGGCGGTGATGATCGACAAGGAGACGAAGGAGGCGGTGCCGGTCACGGCGTTCCTCAAGGCGGAGCAGCTCGCGAAGGACGTCGCCGCGGTGAACGACGCGGGGCGCGGCAAGTTCCTCTCGGTGGTCGGCATGGCGCTCGCCGTCGTCCGCAACTACGATCCGTTCAAGGCGCCGACGCACTTCAAGCTCACCGATCTCCTGAAGAAGTTCGACAAGACGTTCGGCGCGACCAAGAAGGCGCAGTCGGGCGGCTACGGGAAGGTGGAAGGCGATCGCACGGCGGCCGACATCGAGAAGCGGCGCGCCGATCGGTGGAACTTCCTGTTCATCGCCGGCATGTGGTTCCAGGATCTCTTCAACTACGACTTCCGCCGCACCGAGATGTGCATCATCCCGTATGCGACGCAGCAGGGCGAGATCTCCTTCTGCGCGTACAACACCGGCATCGGGTGGCGCAACATCATCGAGAAGATGCACATGACGGCGACGCTCACCAAGTGGTACGAGGACCACGGCCGCCACGAGATCTTCGCCGGCGGCAAGGCGGTGCCGCTCGCGTCGACGATGCATTCGCTGAAGCTGAACGAGGACGCGGTGCGCGCCGGCGCGCAGACGGATCTCGACGAGCGCGGGATCGCGAAGAACGCGCGCGAGGAGAAGCTGAAGGCGCGCCAGCAGAAGTCGCCGGAGGACGCCGCGCGCGACGCGGCGTACAACGCCGAGATGGCGAAGCTGTATCGGCAGCACGTGCTCAAGGAGCAGCCGACGCTGCAGATTCAGGGGCTCGGCGGGAAGAAGCAGGCGCAGGAGCCCGCGCCCGTGCTGCACAAGCCGATCGTGTAGGGGCTGGGGGCAGCGGACTAGGGGACTAGGGGACTAGATGGGGGCGCGGCTGACTTCGGTCGGCCGCGCCCTTTGTGTTTACCTACCCGACCCACCTGACCTACCCGACCCACCTGACCTACTTCGACCCACCTGACCTACCCGACCCACCTGACCTACTTCGACCCGCCCGACCTGCCCGGCTCGCCCGGCCCCGCGGGAACGACGGCGACCACTTCGATCTCGAGCAGCAGCTCAGGACGCACCAGACCGGCGACCTGCACGAAGGTGCTCGCGGGCGTCAACTCGCCGAAGTACTTCGTGCGGACGTCGCGCACCGCCTGCACCTTCGACATGTCGGTGATGTAGCTGTTCATCTTCACGACGTCGGAGAACTTCGCGCCGGCCGCGCCGAGCGCCGCCTGCAGGTTCTTGAAGACCTGCTCGGCCTGCGCGTTCATGTCGCCGGGGCCGACGAGCTTGCCGTCCTTGTCGAACGCGATCTGCCCCGAGATGTAGATCGTCTTCGCCGGGCCGGTCACCTCGACGACGTGCGTGTAGCCGGTGGGCTTCGAGAGCGCGGGCGGGTTGGTGCGCTTCACCTGCGGCGCGCGCGTCTGCGCGAACGCGAGCACGGGAACGAGCACCGACAGGGAAATCACGAGCATTCTCATCGGCTGCCTCCTGAAATGCGCGGCCTACGGTAGCGCAGGCCTTCAGGCCTGCCAATGGCCGCGCGGGCAGCCCTGAAGGGCTGCGCTACCGTTGATTGATTTCAGTACTCCGCGCCGCCGCCCGCGCCGCCCGAGCGTCCGCCGGCGAAATCCGACGATCGCGGCTCCGCAGGCGGCGCCTCGTGCCGCCGCCCGTGCCAGGCGACCGATGCGGTGGCGAGCGCGGACAGGATATCGCGATCGCGCTCGAGGATGCGGGCGGCGGTGAAGCCGCGGCGCTGGCCGTTCGGCCCGGCGTCCAGCCAGCGGCGGAGCGCGAGCGCAGCGCCGGCGAGCAGCACGCCGAGGATCATCGGATCCCAGCTTTGCCGCGGCCATCCGAGATACGGCTTGTTCGTCACGAGCGTGCACAGCGCGAGCGCGATCGAAACGGTGAGGAGCGCGCGATCCTTTTCCCGGATCGCCGTGGCCAGCGCCGCGGCGGGGATGACCCACGTCGCAGCGTAGGTGCCCCAGTAGAACCAGCCGGGAATCGACGGCGTCGCGCGCGGAACCACGAACGCGATCGCGTCCGCGACGTGGAGGTTCAGCGCCAGATAGAGGCCGGCACATGCCGCGGCCTGGAGAATGGCGTACTCGTCGCCGGGGAAATCGCCGCCGTGCCCGATCCGCGCAGTCCACGCGATCAGAAACGCCCCGCCGAACACGGCGGCCGCGAGCGTGCGCTCCAGGCCCTCCGCCAGCTGGAATTGAGCAGGGACGAGCGCCGCGAAGATCATGGCGCCGACCGCGGCGTAGACGAACCCGAAGCGGACGTAAACGGCGAATGCGCCGATCGACGCGACGATCAGCCACACGCGCCACCAGACAGAATACGGAGACGCCCCCACCGCTTCGGCGACACCGAAGGCGAACAGCAGGACAGACGCAATGGCGAGCGCTTCCTCGACCCCGTGCCGGTACAGCCGAAACGCGCCGACGAGATACTCGGCGAGCGCGGCGCATGCGGCGCCGGCGATCAGGCACACGACGGCCATCGACGAACGACCGCGGTCGAAGCCGAGGGTGACGAACACGAGCGCGACGCCCGCCGCAACGATGACGAGCGTGAACAGCGCGAGCGCCGCGCGCAGCAGATCGTTCGTCCGCTTGACATCGGCGCGCAGCTGCGCGGCGATCGCCGCGCCCTGGTCCGGCCGCAGGAAGCCGGCGCGTGTCCACGCGCGCACCTGCGCCTGCAGGCGGATCCGCCGTTCGTCGTCGATGCTGTATCGCCTCATTCCTCGCGTCCCACGAGCCGCGACATGAGGAACAAGCCCACGACCACGCCTGCGCCAGACAGCACAATGTAGGCGAGCCAGGCTGTCTCGTTGGTGATGTGGTCGAGAATCTCCGAGCTGACACCCACGTACGCGTAGGCGACCCCGTACACGACGAACGCGAAGCGCCTGACGTGAACGCCCCGCTCGATCGCGACTGCGGCGACAACAACGAGGCCGAGCAGCCAGAGCAGGCGCGCGTCGCCTGCCATCGTTCCCGACGCGAGCGCGAAGAGCGCCGCGTTCACCGCGACGTGGAGATACGCGTCGAGGAAGTGACGCTTGATTTCGAGGCGATGCATCCAGAAACCGACGCCCGCCACCGACGCGCCGTACGCGAGCGCGACGCGCCGCATCGCGCCGGTGAAGAACCCCTCGGGCGAGAAGCGGACGCCGAACCAGCCGGCGAGCGTCGACAGGCCGAGCGACAGCACGAGCCGGTTGTCGAACCGGTACGCGAGCGCGAGGTACAGCCCCGCCGACGCGAGCAGGTACATGTCCCATTGCTCGCGCAGCAGCGTGAAGCGGAACTCGACGAACCACAGATCGACGCCGAAGGCGAGGCACCCGAGGAGCAGCACGTAGTCGAACGCGAAGGTCGGCGCGGCGACCTGCGCCGTCGAGTACGGCGCCGCGCGCGAGAAGCAGTAGTAGAGCGACCCCGCGACGATCGCCGACAGCGACGCGACGATGGCCGCGTCGCCGAGGCGGGCGAAGTGCTCGCGAACGGTCCACGCGAGGCCCGCGCCGAACGCGAGGACGCCGCCATAGAGGAGCGCGTTCAGCTCGAGGTGGACCGAGAAGCGCTGCTTGCGCACGAGCGCGAGGAGCGCCGCCGCCTGATCGTCGCCGATGGCGCCCGCCGATCGCCACGCCTCGAGGTACTCGGCTGTCGTCATCCGACGCCTCCTGTCGACCCGCCTTCGCGCTTCGCGCTTCGGCGCGGCAAGCTGCGACTGAGCCTGCCGACCGCCGACTGGGACTGCCGACTGCCGACTGACGCGCGTGTTCTTAGCGCTTCTTCGGCGTCGGCTTCGGCGGCTTCGGCGGCGGGCCGGGCGTGTACTCGAGCATCACGTTGCTGACGACGGCTATCGGGCGCCCGGCCTGGGTGTAAGTGGCGCTGCCGTCCATGCGATCGACGGTGAGCTTCTCGCCGAGCAGGCTCACCTGCGGCTCGCCCTCGGGGATCGCGATCGTCACCGACTCGATGCCGGTCGGCGCGACGGCCTTCACGCCGCCCGGGCCCGCGCCGCCGCCGACGCGATCGATCAGGTCGGCCGCCGTCCGGAACTCGTTCTGCACCACCGCCCGGCTGAGGAGCGTGTTGTCCATCGTCAGGACGCCGATCATGGCGGTGTAGCGCGCGAACGCGCGCTTCGCGCGGACCTGCTCTTCGGAGTAGGTGTGCAGGTTGTGCAGATCGAAGGTGAGCGTTGCGGGCCCTTTGTGCAGCGGGATGGCAATGAGCACGCCGGCGGCCGGATCGCGGCCGGCCATCACCTCGCAGAAGGCGAGCTTCGTCTTCACGCCGACGCCGAGCGGCGTCGGGCAGATGATGTCGGGGGCGACCGACTTGGTGGCCGGCGGAGGCGGCGGCTTGCGCGGCGGCGTCCGGCGCGTCTGCGCGGACAGGGGCGCCGCGACGAGCACAGCGATCGCGATCGCACGTCGCATGATCGAAGTGTAACAGACGGGGCTTGGGGCTCGGGGCTGGGGGGCTAGCCGTTACGGACGATGAGCGATCGCTCGCGACACAGCTAGCCCCTAGCCCCTAGCCCCGCGCGGGCTAGTTGCTTTTCACGGGCCCGCGCTTCAGGTTCGCGTCGAAAAAGTCCTCGACGCGGTGCCACGCGTCGCGCAGCACGTGCTCGCGCGTGAAGTAGTGGAACTCCCCCGGATACGTCATGAACGACACGAGATCGCTCTTCCCCTTCTTCATGAGCTCGTCGATGAGCCGCACGGAATGGAGATACGGGACGTTGACGTCGGAGGTGCCGTGCAGCACGAGCAGCGGGCGCTCGAGGCGATCGACGTGCGAGAGCGGCGACGCGTTCGCGTACACCTTCGGGTTCTGCGCCGGCGTGCCGATGCGGCTCGCCGTCCATCCGCCGTGGTACGGATCCTCGTAGTACATCGCGTAGTCGACGACGCCGGCGACGTCGACGCCCGCGCGGAACAGCCGCGGCTGATCGGTGAGCACGATCAGCGTGAAGAACCCGCCGTAGCTCAGGCCCCAGACGCCGACGTGATCCGTGTCGACGTACGGCAGCGTCTTCAGATAGTTCGCCGCCATCCACGCGTCCTTCGCGTCCTTGCCCCCGACGTCCATGTAGACGCCCTCGCGCCAGTCGCGGCCGTAGCCGATGCTGCCGCGGTAATCGGGCGCGATCACGACGTAGCCCTTCTGCAGCAAGTACTGATGGAAGCTGTAATACACGGCGTAGTTGCGCTGCACGTGCCAGCCGTCGTAGTTCTGGTTCACGCCGTCGCCGTGAATCCACACGATCGCCGGATGCTTCCTGGATCGATCGAGGTTCTTCGGCACGAGCAGCCAGGCCGGCACCTGGTGGCCGTCGGGGCCGGCGTACTTCACCATCTCGGGCTCGACGAACGCCGCGCGGTCGATCGACGCCGGCATCGAGTCGGTGAGGCGCGTCGTCTTCTTCGTCGCGACGTCGATCACCCAGAGGTCCGCCGAGTTGTGCGGATCGGTGTGCTGGTAGACGAGGCGCGTGCCGTCGGGCGACCACTGCGGCGCGATGTTGGTGCCGCGTCCTTGCGTCAACGCGGCGATCGTTGCGTGCGATGGATCGCTGCCGACCGACGCGACGTACAGCTGCCGATCGCCGTAGCGATCCGGCTCGTTCGCGTCGAAGGCGATGCGCGTGCCGTCGGGCGACCACGCCGGGCGCCACGCTTCGAATCGGCCGCGCGTGATCTGGATCGGCGCGCCGCCGCTCGACGGCATCACGTAGAGATGATCCCAGCCGTCGCGGTCGCTGAGAAACGCGATCCACTTGCCGTCGGGCGACGGCTGCGCGCCGGCGTTCGCGTCGCCCGTCATGCTCCAGAACTTCTCCTTCACGTCCTCGTGCAGCACCTTCGGCTCGCCGCCGCCGACGTCGACGAGCGACGTCGTCCTCCGCTTGAAGTCCGACGAGGTGCGATCGACGAGAAAGCGCCGCCCGTCGAGCCAGCGGCGGCCGCCGAAGCCGCCGAGCGTTCCGAGCGACGTCGCGGTGCCGCCGCTCGCGGGCACCGCGTGCGTTTCGCCCGGCACGTTCTCGGTGATCGTGTAGATGATTTTCGAGCCGGAGTACTTCGGCGTCTGCTCGTGGCGGATCGGCGGGTTGACGTCGTTGAAGACGAGCGTCTGCCCGTCGGGCGACCAGGCGAGGCCGCCGATCGCGCGCGCGAGCGGGCGCAGCACGACGGTCTCCTTGCCGTCGGCGAGCGTGCGCACGACGAGCTCGCCGCCGCCGGTGCGCGCCTCAGCGCCGCGCGGCGCCGCGGCTCCGGCCGCGCCGCGCACGAACGCGACGCGCGCGCCGTCGGGCGACGGCACGACGCTCGACTCGATCGCCGGCGTCGTCCAGACCGCGGATGCGGCGCTGCCGTCGATCGGCACACGCCACAGATCGCCGTTCTTCGTCACCATCAGCGCGCGCCCGTCGCTGCTCCAGAACGCGTTGGCCAGCGAGCTGCCGGCCTCGCGCAGCTCGCGCGGCTCGGGCGCGCCCGACGCGTCGGCCGTAAAGATCTTCGAAACGCCCGCGCGATCCCAGACGAACGCGACGCGGCGGCCGTCGGGCGACCACATCGGGTTCGACGGATGGCGGATGTCGATCAGCTGCTCGATCGTGAGCGGCGCGGCGGAGGCCGGCTGCGTCTCGACGCGCGGCGCCACGAGCAAGGACACGCCAATGACGGACGCAAGCGACAGCGTGACGAGTGGCTTCATGCGGGCAGTATAAATCCAACTTTCCGAACGGTCGCGCCGGCCCGCCGGACGCGGCGAGAAATCGCGATGAAATCGGTTGCGGCGCTTTGGTAAAGTCTGCGTGCACACGCGGATTCCGCCGACCCATGTGGCTGAGGGACCGGCCCGACGACGCCACGTCCAACCTACATTCGTCGAGGGAGGATGCATGAAAGGGCTTTTGCGGTTCGTACTGGTACTCGCCTTCGCCGCCGCCGCGCTGCCTGCGCGCGCGCAGGTGCAGACCGGGAGCATTCTCGTCAAGGCGGTCGATCAGCAGGGCGCCGTCGTGCCTGGCGTCGCGGTGACGATCAGCAGCCCGGTGCTCGTCTCCGGTTCGATGACCGGCGTCACCGACGCGGGCGGGACGTACCGTTTCCCGTCGCTCGTTCCGGGCACGTACCAGGTGAAGCTGGAGCTCTCCGGCTTCCAGTCGATCGTGCGTGAAGGGATCGTCGTGCTCGTCGGCCAGACGACGCCGATCGAGCAGAACCTGAAAGTGGCGACGCTCGCGGAGACGGTGACGGTGAGCGGCCAGTCGCCGACGGTCGACACGACGAGCGCGAACGTCAACGTGAACCTGAGCCAGGAGCTGATTCAGGGGACGCCGGGCGGGCGCGACATCTGGGCGCTCGTCGAAGCGAAAGTGCCGGGGCTCGTCATCAGCCGTCCGGACGTCGGCGGCACTTCCGGCGGCCTGCAGGGAACTTTCAGCGCGCGCGGCACGGCGAGCGCGCAGAACACGTCGTTTCTGAACGGCATCAACGTCGGCGATCCGGCGGCGATCGGGGCGGCCGGCTTCTACTACGACTTCGACGCGTTCGACGACATCCAGGTGTCGACCGGCGCGCACGACATCACGGTGCCGACCTCGGGCGTCTTCCTGAACATGATCACGAAGACGGGCGGCAACAAGTGGGCGGGCTCGTCGACCTTCACGTGGACGGGCCAGCAGCTGCAGGCGCGCAACGACACGAGCCCGACGCTGCAGGCATACGGCTTCCGGCCCAACGGCAACACGTCGGACTTCGTGTCGGACGTGAACGTCGCCGCCGGCGGGCCGCTCGTGCAGAACAAGGTGCGCTTCTTCGGATCGTTCCGCGACTGGCGCGTGCACCAGAACGTGCCGGTGCAGAACTCGCAGAGCGTGCTCGATCAGACCAACATCACGTCGGGCCTCGGCAACTTCACGTGGCAGGCGAACCAGAAGAACCGCCTCACCGGCTTCTACTCGCGGCAGCGCTACAGCAAGCCGAACCGCCTGCTGAACAGCGCCGCGATCACCGTCCCCGAATCGACGTCGGACGAAGAAGACGTGTTCGACCTGGTCCAAGGCCTGTGGAACTCGGTCGTCGGCAAGAACTTCTTCGTCGACGCGCGGCTCGGGCTCAACAAGATTTTGTTCCCGACCTATTTCAACGGCGGCACGAACCAGTCGCTGACCGACAACGCGACCGGCATCGTGTACGGGAATTTCCCCACCAACACGGTCCGGCATCGCACGAGGTACCAGGCGAACGCCACCGGCCAGTACTACGTCGATCAGGCGCTCGGCGGCCGCCACGAGTTCAAGTTCGGCTTCGACTACACGCACGCGATCACTCGCAACGAGACGACGAGGCCCGACAACGTGGCGGTGAACTACACGAGCGCGAGCGGCAGCTTCGTCCCGCAGAGCGTGACGCTGTACGCGACGCCGCAGAACGACGCGACGGCGCTCAACGTCCTCGCGCTCTTCGTGCAGGACAGCTACAGCGTGCGGCGGCTGACGCTCACCGGCGGCATCCGCTTCGAGCAGCTCGAAGGGTACCTGCCCGACCAGTCGAGCCCGGCGTCGCCGTTCGCGGCGGCCGGGATCGGCGGCTTCGGCGCGCAGCCGCGCGAGTACCCCGCGATTAGAAACGTCGTCAAGTGGAACACCGCCGGCCCGCGCGGTCAGCTCGTGTACGACATCTCGGGCGACGGGCGGACCGCGGTGAAAGCCGCGGCGGGGCGCTACTACTACATCCTCTCGACCGGCGGCGGCGGCGTGACCAACGTCAACCGCAACGCGAACTACAGCGAAACGTACGGCTGGAACGACGCGAACGGGGATCACAAGTTCCAGCTCGGCGAGCAGACCGGCACGCCGGTCGTGTCATCGGTGTTCAACCCGGCGACGGGCGACATTTTCACGTCGATCGATCCGAACTTCAGCCGCCCGTACACCGACGAATACAGCTTCGGTGTCGATCGCGAGCTGATGGCGAACCTGAAGCTGAGCGCCGTCTACACGTATCGCCGCGAGAAGAACACGCAGGCGACGCTCAATCCCGACAGCCCGTACGCGCCCTTCCCGCAGATTGCGGTCGATCCCGGCCTGGACGGCCAGATCGGCACGGCCGACGACTCGACGTATCAGTTCTTCCAGCGGATCTCGGCGGCGAACCGCTCCGTGATCACCAACGATCCGAACGTGCTGCAGCGCTACAGCGGCCTCGAGATCACCGCGACGAAGCGGTTCACCGATCGCTGGCAGATGCTCGCCGGCTACACGCGCTCGAGCAACAAGATCGACAACGTGAGCGTCGACGTGTCGCCGAACTTCCTGATCAACATGAGCGGGCCGATCACGCCCGATGCCAGCGTCAACGCGCCGACGACGTCGAGCCGCTGCAGCGGATGCGGCGCGTCGAACGCCGACAAGCCGAACCAGTTCAAGCTGACCGGCATGTACGTCCTGCCCTACCAGGACATCATCGTCAGCGGCAACTACAGCGGCGTCAGCGGACCCGCGGTGACGCGGCAGATCAACCGTGCGATGGCGTTCGGCGCCGCGCAGACCATCAACCTCGAGCCGCTCGGCAGCCGCCGCCTCGATTTCCAGAACCGCGTCGATCTGCGGATCGGCAAGGTGTTCCGCTTCGCCGAGGGCCGCAACCTCGAGGCGACGCTGGACATCGACAATCTGACGAACTCCAACTGGGTGTGGCAGGTGCGCACGCAGACGCCGGCCGCCGCGTTCGTCGATCCGACGACCGGGCAGCGCGCGACGCTGACGCAGTTCCTCTCGCCGACGGCGATTCTGCCGCCGCGCACGGTGGTGCTCCGAGCCGCCTATAAGTTCTGACGAGGTCAGGCAGGTCAGGCAGGTCAGGCAGGTCGGGCAGGTCGGGCAGGTCGGGCAGGTCAGGCAGGTCGGGCAGCAGGTCGGGCAGCTCGCAGAGGTCGCAGAGGCCGCGCGCGTCTGTGGTCTCTGCGCCCCGCCCGGCCCGCCCGGCCCGCCCGACCCGCCCGACCCGCCAGGCCTACGAAAGCCACCACACGCCGAGCGCGATCGTGGCGACCGTAATGGGAACGCCAGCGCGCGCGTACGCCGCGGCGCTGATGCGCACGCCTCGCCGCCGCGCGCTCTCCACGACAATCAGGTTCGCAATCGATCCCAGGATCGTCAGGTTGCCGGCGAGCGTGCTGGCCATCGCGACCGTCAGCCACGCGCGCGGCGGGTCGGGGAGCTGCGGCACGAGCGGCGTGAAGAGCATCACCGCAGGCACGTTGCTGACAACGTTGGAGAGAACCGCCGTCGTCGCGCTCAGACCGGCGACCGTGCGCACGCCGAGCGGCGCGAGCATCGCGAACAGGCGCCGGTCGATTCCCGCGCGCGTCGCCGCGCCCACGACGACGAAGAGGCCGACGAAGAGGGCCAGCAGGCCCCAGTCGATCGCGCGCACGAGGCCGGCCGCCGTCGGCCCGCCGCGCGGCGCGTCGGCCGCGTGATCGTCCAGCGCGAAGGCGTCGTCGGCCTGCGGCGCGAGGTCGCGGCGAAAGAGCGTCCAGAGAATCAGCGCGTCGACGACCAGCCCTGCCGCGGCGACGGGCCCGAGCGCGGCCGTGAAGCGCCAGAGGCCGATGCGGGAGACGCTGCCGATCAGCATGTTCTGCGGGTTGCCGACGATCGTCGCGACGCTCCCGATGTTCGATCCGGTCGCGAGCGCGAGCAGATAGGGAACGGGATCGTGGCGGCGCGCCGACGCGAGCTCGAGGACGAGCGGCGTGAAGACGACGCAGATCGTGTCGTTGACGAAGAGCGCGGAGAGGATGCCGCTCGCGGCGACGACGGCGCTCAGGAGCGCCGCCGGATGATGCACGCGGCGGCTCACCCAGACGACGACGCGCGCGAGCATTCCGGTCGCCTGCAGCGGCGCGACAATCGCCATCATCCCGAAGAGCAGGACAATCGTCCGCCAGTCGATCGCGTCGATTGCGGCACGCGGCGTGATTGCGCCCGCCGCGATCATGAGCGCGGCGCCGGCGATCGCCGCGCCCGTCCGCCCGATTCGCAGCCGGGGCACGCCGCCTGCCGCTACGGCGGCGTACGTCGCGACGAAGATGACGAGCGTCGTCAATGGCGCCTGCCGCGCCGAAGCGCGGGAGCGCGGAGGCGGGCGATCAATCGTCGGCGACGCAGGCGAGCCCGGCCGACGGCGTCTCGCGGAGCCCCGGCACGGCGCTGCGCAGCTTGATCAGCTCGAGGAACTCCATGCGCGTGCGCGCGCT
>Ga0075434_100002824_pt1 | contig 15381 bp, 11 predicted proteins | sample RhiMethybrSRZTD3_FD_75298 | JGI IMG/M metagenome (GOLD analysis project Ga0075434, IMG submission 75298) | Populus rhizosphere microbial communities from Tennessee, USA - Rhizosphere MetaG P. TD hybrid SRZTD3 | ecosystem: Host-associated > Plants > Roots > Rhizosphere > Soil | place: USA... | reverse complement strand
CGACGACAGCGTGACGAAGAACGCGTGATCGTTCAGCAGGTCGCTGAACAGGGCCACGGCACCCTGCTGGGAACCCAATCCGGGAGCCACGGCCGCCTCGCCGGCGGCGAAATCCAGCCCGTACTGCCGTTTGTACGGGACCGGCGCCGTTCGCGCCACGGCCGGGGCGCTGAGCTCGGGCCACTCCCATCCCGGTGCCGCCGGCCCGTCCGGCAGTCCGATGGCGGGGGCCGTGGAGTCCGCGCCCAGCGGCTCGAAATACAGGTTGAAACTCAGATCGGAGAAGCCGCCGAAGACGAAGCCGTCGCGCCCTTCCACGAACTGCGGATCGAAGGCCCCGTCCAGGGTGGCGGTCTCCCGCCAGCCGGCGCCGGTCGTATCGACCGAATAGATCTGCAGTGTCCGGTCGCGGTCGCTCGTGAACCAGATCCGCCCCGTGCCCGGGGCCCAGCGCGGCGCTTCGTCGCGCCAGTCGCCGTACGTGAGATAGCGAATCGCGCCCGTCGTCAGATCGAGTAGAAACAGATTACGCCCGCCTTGCGCGCCGAATGCCGTCCGGTCCGACGCGAACGCCACGAGGCGGCCATCCGGACTGACGCTCGGGTCGATGTCCTGGTAACGATCGTTGGTGAGTCGCTCGAGCCGGCCGTCGGCGATCCACAACCGGTACAGATCCGCGTACCCCGACACCGCCAGTCCGCTGAACACGACGCTGCGGCCGTCCGGAGCCCAGGAGGGAGAGAGAATCGACACCAACGATGGAAATTGGTAGCGCCCGACCACTTCATGTTTCTGCAGGTCCCAGAAAATGAGGGCGTCGCGCGACTCGAAACGGCTCCCGAATACCGCGACCCCTGCCCGGCTGACGTCGATGCGGGACTCGAAGAAATGGAACGACTCGAATTCCGGGGACCGTTCTCCCCGCACGACGGGCCGGGCATCGTCACGATCGAGCGACCGGCTGTAGATGCTCACATATCCGTCGGCCGGAGAGAAGTACAGCACGCGCACGCCGGTGTCGCCGGGCAGGCGATACGCCGTCGGCTTGATGGCGAGACGCGTCAGTCGCCTGGCCGTGAGGGCCAGCGGGCGGGTGCTGTCCACTTCGGGGAAGTAGCGGCGGCGCAGCCAGAACCGCCATTCATCGGACAGCTGGGTCAACGGACGGCCGTACAATTCCTTCACCGCCGCATCGAGCGTTTGATACTTCCACAGGTCGTGGTAGAGCGCGGCAAAGCGCCACTCGCCGTAGGTCGATCCCAGATAGCGGACGATGCTGCCGCCGATCGGGTAGATGATGCCGCCGCCGGCGTACGTCAGCTGTCCCAGCGTCGGCAGGCGTCCACCGACCGTCAGATCGCGCAGGATCATCTCGTCGCGGGAGTCTTCGCCCGCCGAGAAGTATTCGGCCAGGCCCTCGGTGAACCACAACGGCAGCGCGGCATGTGGGCCGCGAGGAAAGCGCAGGAACCCCTCCGTCAAGAGGCTGAGCTGAAAGACGTGCACCAGCTCGTGCCGCAGCGTGTGGCGGAACTCGGAGTAGTTGCCGGTGAACGGGAGCGTGATGCGCCGCTTGAGAAAATCCGTGACGCCGAGCAGCTCCTCCGGCGGAGCGTAGGGCAGCACATTGGTCTGCTCGAAATCGGCGTGCGACGCATAGAGGATGAGCGGAATACGCTTGCTCACCGAATGCATGAAGCGCCGCTCCAGCACATCGTAGCTCTCTTCCGCGTACTCGAGCGCCGCGCGGGCCAGCTCCAGCTCTTCGGGATAGAAATACAGGTCGATGTGCGGGCCGCGCAGCACCTGCCACGCGAAACTCTGGTATTGCACCTTGTTCTGGCCGAAGTAGCCGATCTGACCCGCCATGCGGGTGGGGACCATCGCCGTCAGCAGCGCCGCGCCGACCATCGCCGCCCAGCGCCTCACCGGTGGATGCTCCGGATGTTGTCGCCCATGGCGATCTGCCGCACCGCACGGACGTCGCTCGTGACCCGGGCGAAGATCGTGTAGGTCCCGTCGAGGTGCGGCATCGAGCCGTGCGTGATGAAGAACTGGCTGCCACCGGTGTCCGGGCCCGACAGCGCGATCCCGACACTCCCGGCGCCGTAGCGCATGGGATTGATCTCATCCCGGATCACCGTGCCCGGTCCTCCCCACCCATCGCCGCGCGGATCGCCGGCCTGGGCCACGAAGTTCGGCACGACCCGGTGCCACCGCTGACCGTCGAAATAATGCCGGTCCACGAGGGCCAGGAACGCGGCGACGGTGAGCGGCGCCTGGCTCGGCAACAGCTCCAGCGTCAGCATGCCGCGATCCGTCTCGATTGTCACAGTGGGGTTGGGCTGCCCGCGCAACGCCGGCAAGAGGTAGCGCCGCACGATCTCGCGGTAGTCGGCATCGCTCTTGCCCGTGGCGATCGGGCCCTCACCGGCCCCCCACGCGTCGGCGGCTTCGGGGATTTTTTCCGTTGCGAGCCGTCGCACGAGGTAATCGTCCGGGCGCGCCGCACCACTGATGAACGCGCTCGCCACCCGCAACCGGCCGGTCGTGCTCGCGGCGGCGATCGCGCTGAGCGCCGACACCGCCGATAGTCTCGCGTCGTTGAACGGGTCATTGGCGCCGCGCCGATACGCCGCGACCAGGCGGTCCACGTCCGCGGGATCCGGAGCGCGCGCGAGCAGATCGGCGGCGACGCTGCGCACGGCGGCGTCCTGGTGATCGAGCAGCGCGTGGGCCCGAGCCCGCAGGTCGGCGTCCGAGTCCGATGCCAGCCGGCCAACGCCCTGTAACGCCTGGGCGACGACGCGGCCGTCAGGATCGGCCAGCATCGCTTCCAGCCGTGGCCGGTTTCGCGCCGTGGCGAACGCCTCCGCGGCGACCAGTCTCCAGTGCCAATCAGGATCGCTCGACGCCCGGTCCGCGGCGGCGGTGCCCGCGGCCGTATCGGCCTCCGCGAGCCCGAGGATCGCTTGCCGGCGCACGGCGAAGATCGTGCTGACGGCCTCGCGTCTCAGCGACGCGATACTCGCGCTCCCGCCGAGAGTGCCGAGCGTCGTTTCGGCCTGCACCACGACCCCGACATCGCCATCGGCCAACGCGGCGATCGCCGCCTGCGCGAGCGTCGAATCGCCCCGGAACGAGGCGAGCGCGCGCAGTGCATTGATCCGGACGGCGATGTTCTCGTCGTTCACGGCGGGACGGAGCCGGGCGGACACCGCCCCGCGCCCCAGCGTGGTGGAATCGGCCAGGGGCGCGGACAACCCGCGTGCCGCGATGGCCCGCAGGTCGGCCGATTGCGAACCGAGTGCACGGAGCAGCAGCGGCTGGGCGGCCACACTGCGCAACCGGCCGAGCGAGTACAGCGCCCGGGCTTGAACGCCCGGATCCGCATTCTCGGCGTAGGCGATGAGCTGGGGAGTCGGAGCGCGCGTCCCGAGCCTCCAGGACTCTAGCAACGCGGTCGAGACGGCCGCGGACGGCGGCCTTCCCAGCGTGGCGCCTTCGATCACCTGTTGGATCGCCCGCGCGCCCGCTTCCCCGCCGATTTTGGCGAGGGCCGTGACGGCCTCGATCTCGCGCGCGCCCTGTGCGTCGGGCTGGACGCTCCGCACCGCGGCGAGCAACGGATCCACTGCCGAGGGATCTCGCAGCAGCCCGAGGGCGAACGCGGCGGCCGCCTGCACCGCCCCATTGGAATCGGAGAGCATGGGAACGAGCAGGTCCACCGCGCGCGGATCCCCGACCCGTCCTGCGGCGAGTGCCGCCTGCACGCGCACCGAGAAGTTGTCGGAGAGGAGTCCCGCCCGGAGCGCCATCCCATCGTACTGGCGCGCGTCGGCGACGGCGAGAAGCCGGGCCAGGAGTCCGATGGTCGCCTCGTCGGCCTGATCGCCTTGCGCTCGCGCGGTCGACGCGAGCGCCGACAGAGCGAACGCCAGGCTACAGGCGAACGGGATCCGGGATCGCATGCAGACGCTCCACCACGCTTTCGGGGATGCGGCTCAGCGTATGATTCTTGTCCAGCGCGATCAGGGCCGTTTCCGCGGTCGCCAGCAGCTCGGCGGTTCCGGCGCGCTCTACAGCGTAACCGAAAATGACGCGCCGCGATGCCAGCTCCCGCACCCAGCAGCGGACGCGCACCAGGTCGTCGTAGCGGGCGGCGCGACGATATCGAATCCGGACATCGGTCACCGCCAGGAAGACGCCCTGCGCTTCCATGTCCTTGTAGGTCACCCCGGTATGGCGGAGGTGTTCCGTACGGGCCATGTCCAGCCACACGAGATAGTTCGCGTGGTAGACGACCCCCTGCTGGTCGGTTTCTGAGTAGTTGACGCGATGCTCGACGGCGCTTTCCATGAGCGCGATCAATGGTCGAGCAGCAACGACAGCCGAGGAACGGTCGACCCCGTCACTCGCCGTAGGGGATCCAGATGTTCTTTACTTGGGTGGCGTGGCGCAGGAATTCGCGACCTTCCGCCTGCCTGGCGTCGTCCCAATCGCGCACGCCCGGCAACCACGTCTGTTTCATGTTGCCGGCCGAAGCGTCCTCGACGGCCTTCCCGCCGGCGGCGCTGCCCCAGAACCACAGCGCGTCCACATCGAGATGCTCGGCCAGCAGCTTGGCCAGCGCTTCCTTGTCGCCGGTCACGATGTTGACGACCCCGGCCGGCAAGTCGGACGTTTCGAGAACGCTGTAGAAATCGGTGGCCGACAGCGGGTGCGCGCCGGAGGGCAGCGCGACGACGGTGTTGCCGGTGGCGAGGGCCGGTGCCACGAGCGAGATGAGGCCGAGCAGTGGCCGTCGCTCCGGTGCCGCAATCCCGATCACGCCGATCGGCTCGTTCATTGCCAGGGTCACGCCACGGATCGGCACCTGGTGCACCGCCCCATCGTACTTGTCGGCCCACGCGGCATAGGTGAACAGCCGGGCGATAGTTGCATCGACCTCCCGGCCCGCCTGCCGCTCGTCTCCGCCAGTCATCGCCAGGATCCGAGCCCCGAACTCGGTCGCACGGACCGAAAGATTCTCCGCGATATAGTAGAGGATCTGGGCGCGCATGTGCCCGGCGCCACGACTCCACTCGGCCGCCGCATGGGCCGCCTCGACCGCGTCGCGCAGATCCTTCCGATTCCCCTCCCCCACTTCGCCCACCAGGCGACCGGCGGGCCCCATCACCGGACGGCTGTATCCCTGATCGGGACGGACCTGCTTTCCGCCGATGAAGAGTTTCGGCGTACGGTCAATAGGGGGAAGAGACGAATGCGGAATGCTGAATGCAGAATGCAGAATCCCCGTCTCTCCGGTTGAAGGCGGGGGCGCCTCCTCATTCTGCATTCTGAATTCATCATTCTGCAGCTTTAGATACGCCCACATCCCCTCCCGCCCGCCTTCGCGGCCAAACCCGGATTCGCGATAGCCGCCGAATCCCGACGCGGCATCGAACAGGTTGGTCGAGTTGATCCACACGACGCCCGCTTTGATCTTCGGCGCGACGTCGAGGGCGAGGTTGATGTTCTCGGTCCAGACGCTCGCGGCCAATCCGTACGGGGTGTTGTTCGCCAGCGCCACGGCCTCGGTCGGCGTCCGGAACGTCATCGACACGAGCACGGGGCCGAAGATTTCGACCTGAGCGATCGTCGCCGCCGGTGACACACCGGTGAACAATGTCGGAGGATAGAAATATCCGTCGCTGGGACACGCCCACGACGGCTGCCACATCGTGGCCCCCTCGGCGACGCCCTTGTCGACGAGTCCGCGGATCCGCTCCAGCTGCACCGGCGCCACGATCGCGCCCATGTCGATCGCCTTGTCGAGCGACGGGCCGACCCGCAGCTTCTCCATCCGGGCCCGCAGCTTCTGCACCAACCGCTCCGCGATCCCCTCCTGCACGAGAAGCCGCGACCCGGCGCAGCACACCTGTCCCTGGTTGAACCAGATGGCGTCGACCACGCCCTCCACTACGCTGTCCTGGTCGGCGTCCTCGAATACGATGAACGGACTCTTCCCCCCGAGCTCCAGGGTCAGCTTCTTTCCCGTACCGGCCGTCTTGCGTCGAATGATGCGCCCCACCTCGGTCGAGCCGGTGAAGGCGATCTTGTCGACCTGCGAGTGCTCCACCAGCGCGGCGCCGGGTCGGCCGTCGCCCGTCACCACGTTGAGCACGCCGGGCGGCAGGCCGACGGTGTTGGCCAGCTCCGCGAAACACAGCGCGGTGAGCGGAGTGAATTCCGCGGGCTTCAACACGACCGTGTTCCCCGCCGCCAGCGCGGGCGCGATTTTCCACGCCAGCATCAGCAACGGGAAGTTCCAGGGGATGATCTGACCGACCACGCCCACCGGTCCGTAGCCCGGGAACTCCGATTCGAGCAGCTGCGCCCAGCCGGCGTGGTGATAGAAGTGGCGAGCCACGAGCGGAATGTCGAGATCGCGCGTCTCGCGTATCGACTTTCCGTTGTCGAGACTCTCGAGCACCGCGAGCAGACGCGCATGTTTCTGGACGGCCCGCGCCAGTGCGTAGAGATGACGCGCCCGCGCGTGCCCCGGGAGCGCCGACCAGGCCGGCAGGGCCCCGCGCGCCGCCTGCACGGCGGCGTCGACGTCTTCGATACCACCCTGCGCGACCTGGGCCAACACCGCCCGCGTCGCCGGATTGATGGTTTCGAAGTTCTCCCCGGCCTTGGGTTGCACCCAGCGTCCGCCGATGAACAACCCAAAGCGGCCGCCGTGCGACTTGATCCACTCCAACGCGGGACCGCTCGCCTCGGGCGCCGGCCCCCACTCCATCGTTTCGAAAATGCGGGCGACCGTGGTGGTCACGTCACACCATCGGGTGGCGGTGGGCGGCGCTGTAGTGCCCACTCACGAAATGCTCGAGCTGGCGCTCGATGTCGGTGAGCAGCGTGCTCGCGCCGAGACGGAACCGGTCGGCGTGCAGCCATGCGTCGCCCAGCTCTTCCTTCATGAGGATCAGCCAGTCGAGCGCTCCCTTGGCGGTCCGAATGCCGCCCGCCGGCTTGAAGCCCACCCGGGCCGTGGTCCGGTCCCAGTACTCACGGATCATCCGGGTCATGACGAGACCCACCGGCAGGGTCGCGTTCACCGACTCCTTCCCCGTCGATGTCTTGATGAAGTCGGCGCCGGCCATCATGGCCACCAGGCTGGCGCGCGCGACGTTCGTCAGCGTGGCGAGCTCGCCGGTGCCCAGAATCACCTTGATGTGCGCCGCGCCGCACGCCGCGCGAAACGCGCGCACTTCGTCATACAACGCCGGCCAGTCGCCGGTCAGGACGTGGGCTCGGGTGATCACCACATCGATCTCGTCGGCTCCCGCCTCGACCGATGCCCGCACTTCCTCGAGCCGCTGGGGAAATGGATTGAGCCCGGCCGGGAATCCCGTCGACACCGCGGCGACCGGAATCCCGGACCCTTCCAGCGCCTGCACCGCTGTCGCCACCAGCTGGTGATACACGCACACGGCGCCGACCGTGATGCCGAGATGCTCTACGCCCAGCGCGTCCACCAGATCGCGCCGCAGCGGCGCACGAGCCTTGGCGCACAGCCGCAGCACGTTGCCCGGTGTGTCGTCCCCCTGCAGAGTGGTGAGATCGATGCAGGTGATGGCCCGCAGCAGCCAGGCCGCTTGCCATTCCTTCTTTACTGTACGGCGCTTGGGCAGCGTAACCGCCCGGCGCTCGACGGCACTGCGATTGACCCGGATGGCGCGCACGAGATCGAGATCCAGCGGCGTCCCGGGATTCCGCTCCGGTTCGGCCGGCGGACGATCCTCGGCTCGTTCGCCGCCCCCGATCGATCCTGGGCCTCGGGGCCGTCGAAAACGTGGCTCGTCGCGCGTTACGGTCATGATGCGGGAGAATGCGACGGACGTTATGAAAAGTCAAATAGGACAGCGGCTTGCGACCCCTCGGGCCGGTTTCTAGCTTGGGGCCGTGACCGCCTCAACCGGACGTTGTTTCGTCGTTGCCGACGCACACCTCGGCCAGGTGGCGCCGGCCGTCGAGACCGCGTTCCATGCCTTTCTCGACCGTGTGCCGCAGCCCGGCGATGAGCTGCTGATCAACGGCGACTTGTTCGATTTCTGGTTCGAATACGCTACGGTCATTCCCCGCCGCCACGTCGCCACCGCCGTGAAACTGGGCGCGCTGGTGGCCCGCGGTACCGTCGTGACGTTTTTCGGCGGCAATCACGATCGCTGGGGCGGCGACTTTCTGCGCAAGGACCTGGGAATTCGCTATTTCACCGGCCAGGCGGAGCTCGAGCTGGCGGGCCGGCGCGCGCTCGTCGTTCATGGCGACGGCCTGACGGAGCAGCATTGGGGCGGCGCGTTCACGCATTGGCTGTTGAGCAAGCCGGCCACCGTAGCGGTGTTCCGCACGTTTCACCCTACGGTCGGTAACTGGATCGCGCACAAGCTCTCGGGGACCCTGGCGGACAGCACCAAGGACAAGGCGGTCCTGGATCGTGCCGAAGCCGCTCAGGCCGCGTACGCCAAGGGTCTGCTGCAACGCCGTCCCGATCTCTCACTCGTCGTCATGGCGCACACCCACCGTCCACGCATCGACCGTTTGGCCGACGGGCGGGCCTATCTCAACCCGGGGGCGTTTCTGGACGGGGGCCGCTACGCGCTCATTACCGGTGAATCGGTGGAGCTGAAAACCTTCTCACCCTAGCGGCACGACCTCCACCTGCCGCAGCCGTTCGCCCAGGAACCGCGCGCCCACGCTGCGGAAGTGGGGCTCGTCGTCCGAAATGACGAACGTGTGGGTCGGTGTCCGAGACCCGTCCGCCAGGAGGCCGCCGGCGTCGAGCTCGTGCTCGGCGGCCGCCGCCGTCTCCTCCGCGCTGTCGATCAACCGCACCGCCTCACCCATGACGCGGGTCAGCAGCGGCTTGAGCAGAGGGTAGTGGGTACACCCGAGGACCAGCGTATCGACGCCCGCGGATCGCAGCGGCGCGAGGTATTCCTGAGCCACCAGCTCGGTGGCTGGATGATCGAACCACCCTTCTTCGATCAATGGAACGAACAACGGACAGGCGCGCGACACGACGCGTGCGTCCGGTCGCAAGGCCCGAATCGCCCTCTCGTACGCTCCGCTGGCGATCGTGCCGGCCGTCCCGATGACGCCGATGGATCCGGCCCTGGAGGCGGCGACGGCCGCTCGTGCCCCGGGCTCGATGACCCCCAACACGGGGACGGGCGATCGCTCGCGCAGCGATCCCAGCGCGTGCGCCGTGCTGGTATTGCACGCCACGACAACGGCCTTCACGCCCCGGTGCAGCAGGTAGCTCAGGATTTCGGCGCTGTAACGGCGCACCGTATCGGGCGACTTGGGACCGTACGGCACACGCGCCGTGTCACCGAAATAGATCACCGACTCCCGGGGCAGACGCTCGAACAACGCATGGGCGACCGTGAGGCCGCCGATCCCCGAATCGAATACGCCGAGCGGGGCGGCGTTCACCGATGAGGCAACGGGAAACTCACACCCACGCCGCCGGGAAACGCGCGCACTTTGAGGTCGGGGGGGAAATCCCTCAGGTGCCCGGCGACGTACGCCTCCGCACCGGCGAAGAGATGATTGAACCCCCAGAGCACCATCCAGTCCTGGACTTCCTGCCGTTTGGCGTGCTGGTTCGGCAATCCCGCCTCTTCGTAGTAGTGCACTTCCTGTTTCGCCTTGATCGTCATGTACATCGTGGTCCCTTCCCAGATCACGAACAACGCGCCCGTGACGTTCCGGCCCGTCGCGGCCTGTCCCCACCCCGGCAGCAACAGAGAGCGCCACAACGCGCCAACGGGACCCACCTGGTGCAGCGTGTCGCGGGTGGCCGTGGCCACGGGGGGAGCGGTGGCGCGAGGCAAGGATTCCGCCGGGACCTGGGCGGATAGGTGGATGGCCGGAGCGGCCCAGAGGGACACAGCGCCGAGGACGATCCGCAGCCTCACTGCGCCACCAGCACGTTCAGGCAGCCGCATTCGAGCGTCACGGTACATTCGTGGACCCCGGGTTCTCGCAGCTCTCCATCCAGATGGAGCATCAGAGGCTCTTCCGGCGAGCGAATCTCGAGCCGCGTCGTTCGCACCATGGCCACCTCCCGCATCCCGACATGCGTCCCGCGCATCACCCGCGGCAGCGCGACGAGGAACCGAAATAACCCGACGCGCCGGATCAGACAGGCATCGATCCGCCCATCCGACGGATCGGCATCGGGCGCGACGCGGTACGATCCTCCCGCTGTCGTTCCGTTGCACACTTCGACCATCATCATCCGGCCCCGCTCACTGAAGCCGTCGGCCTTGACCTCGAGCAGCGGCGGTCGGAAGGTCGCGAACGTCTTGACCACCGGCACGAGGTAGGACAGAAACCCCTTCAACCCGGGCATGCCGTTGCGGGTCCGGACCACGGCGGGCCCGAAACCGAAGCCCAGGGAATTGACGAAGAACTCGTTCATCACCCGTCCGGCATCGAACCGTCGTTCCCGGGCCGTCGCCATCCGCGCCACCGCGCGCGGCACGTCGTGCCCATATACCCCGACGAGCTTCGCGAAATCGTTTCCAGAGCCGATCGGCACCACACCCAGCGCGGCCGTCGCGCGCGACTCGAGCAGGCCGTTGGCCACCTCGTGCACTGCCCCATCCCCGCCCACCGCGATCACGCAACGCGCCCCGTTCCGGGCGGCGCTGGCAGCCAGCACGCTGCCGTGTCCGGGGCCCTCGGTCTCGAATACGTCGACGGTCCAGCCTTGCGCCCGAAACGCCCGGGCGACGGGATCCTTGGCCCGGCGCGCCGCCCCGCGGCCCGCGGCCGGGTTGAGGATGACATGGGCGTGCGGCACGCGGCCGGCGTCAGGCGCGGCGGGGGGGACCGCTCACTGCAGGTAGTGCTCGCCCCAGGCGACCTCGAATTCCCATTTACAGGACGGACACGGCATTCGTTTGGCACCGGCGGACAACGGAGCCCGCTCGGTGCAGCTGGGACAGACGGCGTATTCGCCGGTGAACCCCGCGGGCGGGTTCATGCTCCAGCTGGCCCGCTGCTGCACCACCGTCCACTTGGCGGGAGGCCGCTTCACGAACTCGAGCAACGCCTTGGCGACAGGCATTGGGTGCCGGTTGACCTCGAGCGTCGCGTGGAGATCACCGAGCTTCAGCACGCGGTACCACGCGCCGCGACGGATGTGGAGGTTCACGTTTTCGCACAGCCGGGCATAGAGAGGTTCACTCATGTCAGACAGGCCTCCCAGTCAAGTAGGCCTCATCCCACGCGATTTCGAATTCCCATTTGCAGCTGTTACAGCGCATGCGAGGCACTTTGCGAGGCAACGCGGCCCGATCACCGCAGCTGGGGCACACCGCGTAGCGCTGGGCCATCGACGACGGAGCCTTTTTCGCCCCCGCCCCGGTGGGCGTGACCACCGTCCAGCGGGGTGGCGGCCGTTTCACGATTTCGAGCAAGGCCGTTGCGACCCTCACGGGCCGGCCCCCGACCTCGAGAATCGCTTTCAATTCTTCCAGTTTGAGCACCTTGTACCACGCCCCGCGCCGCAGCCGAATGTTCACGTCTTCGCGCAGCCGAGCGTAGAGCCGCTCCTCGGACCCGATCAGGCCACCCTCCCCGAAAGCGAAAGTTCGTGCACGGCTATCCGTGCAAACTGTGACAGGGCGCTCCCCTCATGCAAGGGAAACTGGCGGGAGCGGGTAGGAATCGAACCTACCAGGGCCCTTGCGAGCCCCAGCTGGTTTTGAAGACCAGTCGGACCACCAGACCCGATCCGCCCCCGTGTGGTTTTCTCGCCGTAACGGGGGCGAATTGTACCCCGGATGTGTGTTGGCGTCAGGTCCACGCTTCGCGGTCTCCAAAAAAGTGGCCGCTGTTTGTGCGCGGCCGCACTATCACGTGTCGTCCACCGTTCATTGTGTTTGACGAACGCAATGGTCGAATCGAGCAGGATCGATGTTCCGCTCTCACAAGGCCAGGTCCGACCACGGATCTCCGGCATTCATGTGATGCGAAGATTCATCGCTCCGGTGTGGCCCGTGCGCAACGGCAACACTTTGTATGTCGAGATGAAGCCTCACTCGTGCGCATGGTAACGGGTCTCAAGATGGCCCAATTATTGCAGTTAGGCGCTCGAGATTCAATCCGCCGATACCTCCGGGAGCCTTGCACATGCGCCGTGACGTGGTCGCCATCCTACGCCGGTCCTGTGTTTTGACGTTGGTTCTTGCCATCGCCTCGTGCACCGATAACTACGATCCCACACAGCCTTCGGCGAGGGCGTACGTCACACCGACCGGCCTGGTCAGCCCGAACCCACCCGTGATTTTCACGGGCGCCGGTGACATCTCGAGCTGCAGCAACAGCGGTGACGAGGCAACGGCCAAGCTGCTGGATGCGATTCCCCAGGGCCTCGTCTACAATCTGGGTGACGACGCCTACAATAACGGGACGACATCCGAATTCGCCTGTTACAACGCGACCTGGGGGCGTCATAAGGCCCGCACCAAGCCCTCGCCCGGCAACCACGAATACAATACGTCCGGTGCGAAGGGCTACTACGCCTATTTCGGCGACCTCGCCGGCGACCCCACCAAGGGCTACTACAGCTTCGACTACGGCGCCTGGCACATCATTTCACTCAACAGTAACCTCTCCCGCAGCGTCGGCTCCGCGCAGGACACCTGGCTCGCGGCGGACCTGGCGGCGCACCCGAATCAGTGCAAGCTCGCCTACTGGCATCACCCGCTCTACTCCTCGAGCGGCTCGTCTGGAGGAGTCACGCTCTCCTCGATGCGGCCATTCTGGGATCGTCTCTACGCGGCGCATGCGGATCTCGTGCTCAATGGCCACCGCCATTTCTATGATCGCATGGCCCTGATGAAGCCCGACGGAAAAGCCGATCCGGTCAACGGCATTCGGACCATCGTCGCCGGCATGGGCGGCATCGGCGGGGGCAGCGTGTCCGGTGCCTTCCCGACGAGCGAGGTGCGGAATGGCGACACCTTCGGCGTGCTGAAGCTGTACCTCTACGAAGACAGTTACGCCTGGAAGTTCGTCCCGGTCGCCGGCAAGACATTCACCGACTCCGGATCGACAGCCTGTCATTCCTCCGGCGGCGGTGGCGGCCCGGTGGTGTCCCCGACAAACTCGACCGTGAGCGCCGCGCCGACCTCGTTCACCGCGGGCAGCGGGTCGTCCACGATTACCGTGACCGCGCGCGATGGCAACAATGCGACCATGGCCGGCGCGTCGGTTACACTGTCCTCGTCCGGAACCGGCAATACCCTGACCCCGTCCTCGGGCACGACCAACGGCAGCGGCGTGTTTACGAGCACGCTGACTTCCACGGTGGCCGAGGTGAAGGACGTCTCCGCGTCCATCAACGGGGTCGCCATCAACCAGCACGCTTCCGTCACCGTGAATCCCTCGGGTCCGGCGGTCTCGCCATCCTTGTCCACGGTCGGCGCTTCGCCCACCTCATTCACCGCCGGCGGCAGCTCCACGGTTACCATCACCGTGAAGGACGGCAGCGGCAACCCGTTGAGCGGCATCTCGGTGATCCTCTCGGCGACGGGGAGCGGCAATACCTTCACGCAGCCGGCGGCGACCAATGGTAGCGGAGTGACCACCGGTACGTTCAGCTCGACCGGGGCCGGTTCGCACACGGTGACGGCCGTGGCCGGGGGCGTCACGCTCACCCAGCAGCCGGTGGTCACGGTGACGGCCGGCGCGATCAGCGCCGGGCAATCCACGGTTACGGCTCAGCCGAACACGATCACGGTGGGGACCGGGACCTCGACCATCACCGTCACCGTGAAGGATGGCTTCGGGAATCCGATCGCCGGCTCGAACGTCGTGCTGGCGGCCACGGGCACCGGCAACACGCTCTCGGGCGGCGGCACGACCAACTCGAGCGGCGTTGCGACTGGGACTCTGAGCTCCAGCGTAGCGGAGAGCAAGACCGTCTCGGCTACGGCTGACGGGGTCGGCATCACCCAGACGGCCTCGGTCACCGTGAACCCGCCGGGCTCCGGGATCGCCCATTCGCTGTTGACCCAGGGGCACGACATCAACAACCAGTCGGTGTTCACGACTGCCTCCATCGCCCCGGCTCCCAACACGCTGATCACGGTGGCCGTCACGACGCACCAGTCCTCCGCCGCCGCGCCGAGTCCCACGCTCACCGGGGGAGGAATGTCCTCCTGGACGCTGGTCGCCAACGTGGCGTACAGCGCGTCGACGCCGCTCGATCGGGTGAGCGTCTACCGGGCGATGAGCGCCAACCCTGGCAGCGGTCCCATCACGATTACGTCGAGTGTCACGGTCTCGAACTGCCAATGGATCGTGTCGCAGTGGAGCGGCGTCGATCAGAGCGGGACCAACGGATCAGGCGCCATCGTGCAGTCCGGCACGGCCAGCGGCATCACGGTGAATGGAGTGACCGTGACGCTCGCCGCGTTCGGCAGCACCAACAACGTGGGGTACGGAGTGTTTGGAGTGACGGCGAATACGGCCGTCGCGACGCCGGGCACCGGGTTCACCACGATCGCCCAGGAACCCTCGGGCGAAGGCAGCGTGGGAGACGTCTTTGCCGAATGGGCGGCAAACAAGAACGTCGTCAACGCGGTGTGGAGCAGCATGAGCGGCGGCGGGATCGGCGTGGAGATCAAGGCTGGCCCCTGAGCCGGCACGACTTCACCTGATCGCACCACGGGAGTGGGGGACGCGCTTCCCCACTCCGTCGTGTTTTTAGGAACCTGGGTTCGCGCTCACCGCACGGCGACCGCGTCGATCTCCACCCGCGCTCCCTTGGGCAGCCCCGCCGCCTGTACCGTCGAGCGGGCCGGCCGGTGGCCACCGAAGTGCCGGGCGTACACGTCGTTCATCGCACTGAAATCGGCCATGTCGGCCAGATAGACCGTCGTCTTGACGACCTGGCCGAGCGAGGCTCCGGAAGCGGCCAGGACCGCCGCGATGTTCTTCAGCACCTGCTCGGTCTGCTCGGTGACGCTCGTCCCCACCAATTCGCCGCTCGTCGGATCGAGGGCCACCTGCCCGGCGGTGTACACGACGTCATCGGCGATGACCGCCTGGCTGTAGGGACCGATGGCTTTCGGAGCTTTGTCGGTCGATACCGCATGGAGCGTTTTCACTAGAACAGTCCCTCGATCGTGCCGTCCGGATGCAACCGGATCCGCTCGGCCGCCGGGCTTTTGCCGAGTCCCGGCATGGTCATGATGTCCCCAGCGAGCGCGACCACGAAGCCGGCGCCCGCCGCGGGCAGGAGGTCGCGCACGTGGAGCGTGAACCCCGAGGGCGCGCCCAGCTTGGTGGGGTCGTCGCTGAAGGAGTACTGCG
>Ga0075434_100002823_pt1 | contig 15385 bp, 18 predicted proteins | sample RhiMethybrSRZTD3_FD_75298 | JGI IMG/M metagenome (GOLD analysis project Ga0075434, IMG submission 75298) | Populus rhizosphere microbial communities from Tennessee, USA - Rhizosphere MetaG P. TD hybrid SRZTD3 | ecosystem: Host-associated > Plants > Roots > Rhizosphere > Soil | place: USA... | reverse complement strand
AGATGTGGGCAGCTTTGAGATCTATGGTCTGATGGGAACGTTGGCGACGTTCGGTTTCGTAACGGCCTACATTCTGGTTTCTGCGGCCGCGCCGATCTACTTACGAGCCCATGACCGTTTGACTCTTCCCGCTATCGGTGTCTCTGTTTTGGCCGTTGTTGCCATGGGTGTTGCGCTCCTGGGGAGCCTTTATCCCGTTCCGGCAGCACCGTATTCCTCGTTGCCATATATCTATCTGGGGCTTATTTTGAGCGGCTTCACTTGGTTTTTCATTTTGAATGTCCGCTCGCCACAGCTCACCGCTCAGATTCGCGCCGATCTGGGAGGTCTCTGAAAATAGTGCTCCCTGTAGCTCTAGGTTGGCTAAATACAAGCGAGGGCGGCAAGCGCAGCGCCGCCCTGGGACAAGGAAACGGAAGAACAATTTCGTCGACGCAGCATCCCAGACGTCACACGCATGGTAAAGCATCGTCGGAGCGGACTTGGGAGGGAGCAACATGGAACTGTACGATCACACCAAATCAGCGAGTACGGATACTAGTGAGGAAATTCCTGGTGCGTCACAACATCCATTGGACCCCTTGTCAGCGGCAGAACTTGAGGAGACAATCCGAATCCTAACCAAAGAAGGACACCTCCGTGACTGCGTGCGTGTTGTTTCGATCAGCCTGATGGAACCGGCAAAACGAAGAACTGAGGAGTACCTGCAAGGGGTTCCGTTGGAGCGCCAGGCATTTGCCGTGCTCTTAGATCGGCGCAAACAGGTGGGTTTCGAATTGGTGGTGGATCTGTTCCGAAAATCGGTAATCTCCTTCACACAGCTGCCGAGCGGTATCCAGCCTCCGATCATGCTCGACGAGTTTGGTGAGTGCGAAGAAGCTGTGAAGCGTTCGCCGGAGTTTCTCGCCACACTCAGAAAGCGCGGCCTGACACAGGCAGATCTGGTGATGGTGGATCCGTGGGCGGCGGGCATGTATGGCACCGAAGTACTCGAGGACAAGGGGCTACGTTTGATGCGGGCGCTGTGTTTCATTCGGTCTGAGGCAAACGACAACGGTTACGCGCGGCCCCTGGGCGGCATCATTGTTGTCGTGGACCTTAACCGAATGCAGGTCCTGCGCGTCGAGGACTACGGCGTCGTCCCGCTGCCGCCTGAGAGCGCCAATTGGGCCCGCGAATACATTCCGAAAGTGCGGGACGATCTCAAGCCGTTGGATATCGTACAACCCCACGGCCCCAGTTTCACAGTGGAAGGCAACCTAGTCCGGTGGCAGAAATGGAAGTTTCGAATTGGCTTCACAGCCCGCGAAGGGCTCGTGCTGCACACCATCAGCTACAACGACAATGGTCTGGAGCGGCCCATTCTTTACCGGGCTTCGATCTGCGAGATGGTTGTCCCCTATGGGGACCCAGGGGAGCAGTATTACCGCAAGAATGCCTTCGACATCGGAGAATATGGCATCGGCATGCTTGCAAATTCACTGGCCCTTAACTGTGATTGCCTGGGCGTAATTCGGTATTTTGATTTTTCTCTCGTGGATAGCCGCGGCCGTGTCGCAAGCTTGAAGCACGCGGTTTGTCTGCACGAGGAGGATTTCGGTCTCCTCTGGAAGCACACCGATTGGCGGACGGGTCAATCAGAGGTCAGAAGGTCGCGGCGCCTGTCGGTGTCGTTTATTGCCACAGTGGGAAATTATGAATATGGATTCTATTGGTACTTCTACCAGGACGGCTCAATTCAGTCTGAAATCAAGCTGACGGGAATTGCTAATACCACGGCATTAGCGCCCAGCGAACTTTCGTCGTACGGAGTGGCGATCGCTCCGCAACTGAATGCTCCTTTCCATCAACACATTTTTGCCGCCAGGCTGGTCATGACCGTAGACGGACCGAAGAATTCCATTTACGAGGTTAATACCGTGAGCTTACCACGCGGTCCTGACAACCCGCATGGTAACGCGTTTCGGGCCGAAGAAGTGCTGCTGTCCACCGAAAAAGAAGCACGACGCCGAGTCGATTCCAGCTCGGCGCGATTCTGGCGTATCGTCAATCCGAACTGCAACAATCGCATGGATAGACCCGTAGGTTACCGTTTGGTTCCCGGTGAAAACTGTCCACCATTTGTGCACGCAGACGCGGCAATGATGCGGCGGGCCGGCTTCATTTCATATCATCTCTGGGTAACGCCCTATGAGGAGCAAGAGCGCTTCCCCGCAGGAGACTATCCCAATCAGCATCCTACTGGAGACGGTTTGCCTCGTTGGACCGCCTCCAATCGAAGTATTGAAAACACCGAGCTAGTGGTTTGGTATGTCTTTGCGCACAACCATGTACCGCGTCTGGAGGACTGGCCGGTGATGCCGGTGGTGTCTATCGGATTTCAACTGAAGCCAGATGGTTTTTTTCAAGCCAGCCCGGCCATGGATGTGCCTCCTCCAGAGAAGGAATGCGGACACGCGACGCACTCTTGACCGTAACCGTTGTACGTGGTTCTGGGAAGTCGTTTGGGTAACAATTGTGGTCGCTGAAACGTGAATTAGGAGGTCGCACGAATATGAGATCGAATGCCTTCAGTATGAAACTGAGGCCCAATTGTTACGAAGAATATAAGCGTCAACATGACAACTTGTGGCCGGAACTGATTGAGGCTCTGCGCACGAATGGTGTGAGATCCGTCATCTTTCGTTTCGGGGATTACTTGTTGGTCTATGAGACGTTCCCCTCCGACGAGGCTATGGCCAGGATGCATAACCATCCAATCAGTGCGCGGTGGAACGTCGAGATGGCCGAGCTACTGGAGACAGATGAAACTGGGAAAATCATTCGCCAAGAGCTACCCCGAGTGTTCAGTTTTGGAGACCTCGGGTGATGTTCGGTTTCGCTCTATCATTTGCAGAGAGCCTCGCTATAGTTGTGGGGCTCATTGACAAGCAACTCCTGGATTGAAGGGACATAGATAGCCGCTTATTAACAGTAAAAGGACACTGGCGACTACAGTACAGTTGCAGTACAGGACTTCTCTTAGGTTTCTGCCATGCCAGCATTGACGATGAGCCAAGCCATTAATATGGCCCTCCGCGAGGAGATGCGGTTGCAGCCGAATCTAATTCTCCTTGGACAGGACATAGGACCCTATGGAGGAACCTTTGGTGTGACGCGCGGGCTGTACGAGGAGTTTGGGGCCGAGCGGGTTCGCGATGGACCGTTGTGCGAATCCTCGACCGTGGGTTTTGCCATCGGGGCCGCCATAAACGGCATGCGCTCGGTTGTCGAGCTGGAGTTTATTGACTTTGTTGCTGTCGCGATGGACCAAATCGTAAACCAAGCGGCGAAGTTGCACTATTTTTTTGGGGGCCAAGTGAAAGTTCCCGTGGTCATTCGCTGTCCGATCGTGAGTCGCATGGGGATGGGCGCTCAGCACTCTCAGAGCCTCGAAGCCTGGTTTATGCACACGCCGGGATTAAAGATTGCTATTCCTAGCAATTCGTATGATGCGAAGGGACTGATGAAGTCGGCGCTGCGCGATTCTAATCCCGTACTGTTTATCGAGAATGCGAAGCTCTACTCAACTAAGAACGAGGTGCCAGACCAGGAGTACTTGGTTCCCTTCGGGCAGGCGCGAATTGTTCGCTCCGGAAACGCGCTGAGCCTGGTCGCGATTTCCGGAACCATCCCTGAGGCCATAAAAGCAGCCGACCGGTTGATGGCGAACAGTGGAGTGTCTGTGGAGTTGATCGATCCCCGTACCCTGAACCCGTTTGATACTGAGACAATCGTGGAATCGGTTCGGAAAACGGGTCGTCTCCTCATCGCACATGACGCCTACCGCACGGGCGGGGTCGCAGCAGAGATCGGTCAGCGCGTGATTGAAGAAGCATTTGATTATCTTGATGCACCGATCGCCCGAGTAACTGGGTTGGATGTGCCTGTGCCATCAGGCAGCCTTCACAACGCTGTTGTGCCTCAAGCTGAACAGCTCGTCCAGGCAGTTCTTGAATTAGTGGGCAAAGCACATCCCGCCGTAAATTGAAGCGCTGCAGGACCAGTTCGAGCCGATTAATGAAGCTGCTCCGGGGGGCCGACTATATGCATACCGATGTTGCCGAGGGCATTCGAGAGAGCGACATTTCACGGGAGCAACTGCTGCGCTGGTACGAGCAGATGCTCACCATTCGGGCGTTTGAAGAGAGCGCTATTGAACTATTCTCCAAAGGGTTGATAAGCGGCTCGACTCATCCGTCGATCGCTCAGGAAGCCATCGCAGTGGGAACATGCGCTGCTCTTCGGCCAACCGACCTCTTACTCGCAACTTATCGCGGGCATGGACAGTGCATTGCCAAGGGAGCCGATCCAAAGCGGCTAATGGCCGAATTGTTGGGCCGCGCCACAGGGTGTTGCAAGGGCAAGGGTGGCTCTATGCACCTCTGCGACATTTCACATGGCATCCTTGGTACAAACGCCATCGTAGCTGCGCACATTCCAATTGCTGGTGGTGTTGCCTTGGCCAGCTTGTTGCGCAAAACGGATCAGGTAACCGTTTGTTTCTTCGGCGATGGGGCTTCATGTGAGGGGGAATTTTTCGAGACTCTAAACCTGAGTCAGTTGTGGAAGATCCCGCTTGTCATGATCTGCGAGAACAATGAGTACGCCATCTCCGTGCCTACCTCCAAATCGCAGGCAACGCCGGACATCGCCGACCGGAGCAAGGGTTTTGGCATGCGCAACGCGATAGTGGACGGCAATAACGTTCTTGAAGTCTACAGGGAAGTTGCAGCAGCCGTAGACTACGCGCGAAACGGAAGCGGCCCAAGCCTGATCGAATGCAAGGTGGTTCGGTGGGAACGGCACAGTGCCTTTTCGGCGGGGCGCTATGAAGACCCGGAGGCGAAGCAGCGCTGGCTAACTGTCGACCCCATTCCGCGCTTTAGAAGCCAGCTACTGAAGGCGAATTTCACCGAGAAGGAGTTGCTAACACGAGAGGAAACAGCCAGAGCCGTGATTCGAGAAGCAGTGGAGTTCGCTCTCGCCTCTCCCGCTCCAACACCAGAGAGCCTCGTAGCAGACGTTTTTGCTGAGTGATGTTGATATTGTCCCATGGTTCTTTCCCTGAGGAGGGATTGTTTCAATCCAAAATGATTACACGTGTTGAGATTCCAAAGTTGACGTTGACCATGGACACCGGCACACTCGTCAAATGGTTGAAGGAAGAGGGCGATCTCGTGGAAAGAGAGGAAAGCCTGTTTGAGTTGGAAACAGACAAAACGGTTGTCGAAATACCGTCGCCCAGTCGAGGAGTGCTGAGGAAAATTCTGATCCGCGACGGTGCGGTCGCTGTGGGAGCGACCGTTGCATTTATCGGCGATGCGTCAGATCAGCTACCCGACGCTGCTCAGGGAGTTAAGTCCCCGGGTATTCAAGTCTCCGGCAGAGTTAATCGCCCACCTAAACCAGAACAGACCGGCGGGGTGCGCGCCACACCTGCAGCCAAGCGCCGGGCACGCGAACTACGTTTGAGTCTGAGCGGTCTAGTGGGTACCGGCCCCGAAGGTCGGATCACGCAGGAGGATGTCGAGCGTTTAGCGTCTCGTTCGGATAATCAGTGAGGTCGTGGACATTCCCATGGGCGCGGGTGCCTTCGAGAAATCACTCATGGCTTTTGGCCGATATTTCGAAGAATTTGAGACAGGCCAGGTTCTCAAGCATTGGCCTGGACGTACCATCACAGAGTTCGACGATACCTGGTTCAGTCTGATGACCATGAACCAGCATCCGTTGCATATAGATGTACATTACGCACGTTCGACACAACACGGAAAGTGCCTAGTGAATGGGACGTTGGTCTTTAGTTTAGCCGTAGGGATGAGCGTCGCCGACGTAAGTGGAAAAGCGATTGCCAACCTGGAATATGAAGAGGTCAAACACATTGGTCCTGTTTTTCACGGCGACAGCATTTACGCGGAGAGCCGCATACTGGAAAAACGGGAATCAAAGAGTAAGCCAGACCGAGGCATCATCCACGTTGAAACGAAGGCTTACAACCAGCACCGCGGGCTTGTCCTAACCTTCAAACGCAAGGTCTTGGTTCCCAAGAAACCCAAAGATTCGCAGACCAAGGACGCCTAGGAACAGATCATTCTCGATATGCTCTTGCCCTTAGAAGGAGTCAAGATTCTTGCGGTCTCCCAGTTCGGCGCTGGTCCGTATTCCACAATGCTGCTCGCTGAGTTAGGGGCGGAAGTTATTAAAATCGAGGACCCCTCCGTCGGCGGCGATGTCTCCCGCTCGGTGCCGCCGGACGCCATGGAGCATGACAGTCTTTATTTCCAGTCCTTTAATCGGAATAAGAAGAGTTTGACACTGAACCTAAAGACGGCAGAAGGGCGCGAGATCATGTGGAACCTGGCTCGTATTTCGAATGCCGTCTTTAACAATCTTCGTGGTGACCAGGCCATCAAACTTGGGTTGACCTACGCTTCGCTAGGCCGTGTGAACCCCAAAATCGTTTGTTGTTCGTTGGCTGGTTTCGGGACAACGGGACCAAACGCCACCGAGCCCGGTTATGACTACCTGATGCAGGCCTACGCGGGATACATGAATCTGACAGGGGATCCGGACGGGCCTCCCGCCGTCTGCGGGGTGTCCGTGATCGACCATGCTGCTGGGTTTGCCGCTGCACTAGCACTTGTCGCTGCCGTCTACGCCGCGCAGAGCACCGGTGAGGGACGCGATGTCGAGGTTGATCTCATCGACATAGCGTACTCTATGCTGACCTATCTTGCGATCTGGAACCTCAATCGGGGATATGAGCCGATCCGCCATGCCGGCTCCGCACATCAGACCCTAGTTCCGGTGCAGACCTTTCGGACCAAAGACAGCTACCTGGTGGTTTTCTGCGCGAAGGAAAAATTCTGGCATGCACTCTGCAGCGCAATGAAATTGGAGCATCTGGTATCGGACGAACGATTTGCAAACTTCGAACGGCGTCTTCAAAACCGGGAACTAGTAGTTTCAACTTTGCAAAAGACATTCTTGATTAAGACGACCGAAGATTGGCTGAAACTTCTGCGTGGAAAGGTTCCTTGTGCTCCAGTCAATAATCTTTCGCAGGCGATGCATGAGCCATTTCTCGTGGATCGGAAAATGATCGTTGAGACCCAGCACCCTTTCTTCGGCACGATTCGTCAGGTTGCCAGTCCTATCAGGCTACCGGGAACGAATATGGATCACAAACGGGCGCCTGCACTGGGTGAGCACACCGACGAGATCCTCAGGAATTATCTTGGATACGACGACGATATGATCGTGGAGCTTCGACAAAGGCGGGTTATCTGACATACGACCGTTCCACAAACCCCGGTTAGGGGCGCTATGTAGCCGTTGACTGCACATAGTTACCTGCGGTCTTGATGCTTAAACCAGTAGCCAAGTTAGTCTTCCCGGAGTGCTCGCAATGAGTGAGATTCGAGTGATCCTTTTTGGAGTAGGCCGGGTGGGCAGAGACCTAGCACGGCTGTTGCAGGCCCGCCCGGGCTTCCGTGTGGTAGCGGCATACGCTCGGAATCCGCGGTTCGAAGGAAAAGACCTCTTGGGCGTTCAGATCGTGAGAAAGCGCGATCAGGCGCTGCAGGTTGCTGCCGATATTGCTGTGATCGCAACCACGTCGTTTTTGAGCGATTTGGTCGAGGATATCCGTGCCGCAGTGAAGGCCGGCCTTAACGTCATTTGCACGGGGGAGGAAATGCTCTTTCCCTGGATTGTGGACGACGATCAGGCGCGCGAACTTGACAATCTTGCCCGTGAGCAACAAGTGAGCGTTCTCGGGGCAGGAGCAAATCCCGGCTTCATTTTCGATGCATTGGTTCTCACTGCTGCGGGCGCTGCGTGGGACGTGGAATCCATTCACGGACGCAGAGTAGTAAACTGCTCCCACTTCAGCAGGACGATACTAAAGCGGCTTGGCTTCGGATACTCGGCGGCAGAATTCGAAGCGGGTGCTCAAGCTGGGAAGATCTATGGGCATATTGGGTTCCCCCAGTCGATTTCCCTTGTTGCTGCAAGCATAGGCGTCAGGATCAATGAGATCCGTAAGAGTCTCGAGCCCATGATTGCCGAGGAGACGTATCGGATGGATCACTTGACAGTCGAACGCGGTCAGACCGCCGGATTCCTGCAGAAGGCTGTGGGCTATGTTGATGGGAAACTCTGGTACGTAGCGGAGTTCGTCGGTCACGCCGATCCTATTTCGGCTGGATTTGAGCCGAAGGACACCATCGACATCAAAGGCTATGCGCCAATTCATCTCACAGTCGAACCCGGATTTAATCCTCACACGACGTCAGCGGCGATCCTTGCAAACTCTTTGCGTCGAGTAAAAGATGCGAAACCAGGATTGGTGACCGTTGCGGACTTGCCGCCCGCATTTCCCTCAGTTACGAGGCGAGAGCGATTGGTCTGAGCCGGCGCCGATCTTCAGCGGATCCCCTGCAAGCAGTGTCGATCGTGATGGTCTCAGTCCTCTCTCGCCAAAGCACCCATGTTTTGATGGCGGACGGTGAACACCATGGACGCGGCTTGCTCATTTGGAGTTTTTCTTCATGAGTTGCTCGTGAAGAGCCAACAATCTTCGCGACCTCTCGATTACTGGCCTGTCAATCATCTTCCCATCCAGCGACGCCGCACCGACTCGATCAATGTTGCCGGCAGAAACCGATTCTAGGATCCTCTTGGCAGCATCGATCTCTGTCGGCTGCGGAGAAAATACGCTATGAATAGAATCGATTTGCGTGGGGTGAATGGCGAGTTTTCCTGAGAGACCTGCAGCCTTCGCGTTCTGAGCGTCCTTGATCAGCCCTATTGTATCCTTGAAATCCGTGAATACGGCGTCGATCCCAAGCAGGCCGTAGGCGCGAGCCGTCACCGCCAGGACCGCACGCGGATAAGCTAGCTCTGCACCGCTCGGCGTCCGTGCGATCCCCATATCCAGACAATAATCTTCGGCGCCGAGTGCGAGTGCGATGACGCGTCGACTGGCTTGAACCATTGCCGCCGCCTCCAGCAGGGCCTTTGCGCTCTCGATCAGCAGAACGAATGAAATCGAACCTGGGGCTAGACCACTAGACTTCTCTTCCTGATTCACCATCCTGTCCGCCGCAACAACGACCTCAGAGGAATGACATTTTGGCAGAACGATCGCCGCCAAGCCTGTTGCGACGACCGCTTTGAGATCTTTCTCCCCATGCGGGCTCGAGACACAATTGATGCGCACGAGTAAGAAAGGACTGCCTGAGGGGGCCGATTCCAAAATCCCTCTCACACGTGACCGTGCCGCTGACTTGTCCATTTCGGGGACACTGTCTTCCAAGTCCAGAATGAGGCAGTCGGCGCCAAGGTGAAGGGCCTTCCGAAGCTTATCGACTGAGTTCCCAGGTGTGAACAGCAGCGACCGCAACGGGCCTGTTGTCAACTCAGGGAACGAAGAAGTTGCCGGAGGGTTACTGCGGATTCTTCTCGCAGTCATCTGTTTTACTTTAGCGCGAAAGCAAATAATGGAAACCCAAAGAGCAACGCCGAGTACCCGAACTCTTCCATGTAGAGCGCTTTCCTGTCAATGTCCGACCCGCTCCACCCGTTTGTTTCTAGCTGACTTGAACGCGGCGTCAAGCACCGCCACCGCCACGACCCGAGCCCCGAGTTGTGCCGATGCTGGGTTTTCTACGGTCCTTCCAGAAATAAGGTCGATGAAAACTCGCAGTGGAGAAACGCACAAGTACTCTCCAGGAGGGTGATTCATCGACAAGGAGAAATCCTTTTCATCGTAGAGCGGACTTCGAGTCTTGGCCTCACAATATCCAAGAGCAGCATACCGTCGCTTCCGAAGACTCTAATATCAACTTGATTTGGACAGCCCGGAGGATTGAGGCCCGCACCACTTAGCACTCCCGTTGCACCGTTGCCAAAACGACAGGTTATTGCATTCGATATATCTGTACCCGTCTTTGACGATCCTAGGAATGCAAACACTTCCGTGGGCTGGAGATCGGCAATCCAGAAAAGAAGGCCCAGAGCATGTGTTAATTGCCCGTGAGCGTATCCACCGCCGGTCTCGGGATCACTCCAGGTTTCGATTTCAGGAGTAAGCAAGGATTCCGTCGCCCACGACGCTCCTTCCCGCTGAACAAATCCCGGAGGGCGCTGGACCTGTGGCAGAGCACATGTTGAACTCTTCCGATTTCTCCGCTCAGCACCCGTTTGCTGGCTTCAGTTGCGTAATCCGTGAGACTCCACCCAAAGGAAATGACGGTGTGCAGTCCTTTGGATTCCGCGAGAGAAGCAAGTTTTTTTGCATTGGCGAAGTTAAGCGTCATGGGCTTTTCGCATAAGATGTGCCGGCCAGAAACAAGAGCAGCGGCCGCATGTTCGTAATGAAGGTCGTGACGAGAGCTCACACAACTCCATCCAGATTATCAAGGGCGAGGAGCTCCCTGTAATCCTCCGTCACAAATGGGATATCAAACCGCCGCTGGACCTTCTGAAGCTGCTCCCGACCAATGCGACAGGCTGCCACCACTTCAACGTCGGGAAAGCTCTTCAAAACTGGGATGTGGTTTTCAGCCGCCCAGTGACCGGCCCCGATGATTCCGATGCGCACACGAGACAAAGTTTCGTGTCTCCGAGTATCTATTTAGAGTGCTGACTTGCGAAAAACCATTCACCATTCAATATGCGGTGCGGACAAGAATGATGGCCAAATCCCGTAGGAGGACGTGGATGTTAGCATTCGGCATGTATCTTTGCAAGCAATCTGTTTACTTATAGGACTGCATGCTCTCCGGAGACATTCGCCACTTTTTATGCTGCCGACCGCCTACCACAAGCCGAACGGATCGATTTTCGATATCCCCGGGGCTGCCTCATTGACTTTCCGCCGCGGTACGGCAACGCCTCGGGATTGACCTGATATTTCTCTCCCAGCTATTCTCGCTAGCGGTTTGAGGCGCCCTTGCGAAATCCTATGGGAGTTGCTGACGAATTGATCGCGGGGCGTGTTCGCAGGCTACGACAGAAGCGTCACCTGGATTTACCAGGAAAAAATAGATCATGAGTCAAATTCCACTGGCTTGCGCCGATTTCAGCTTCCCGCTGCTGCCACAGGATCTAGCGCTGGACTTGATTGCCGGCATGGGGATCTCCGGCGTGGACATCTCGCTCATGTCTGGAAACTCACATTTGGACGTCACGTACGCGGTCGCCCATCCCACATCAGGCTCTGACCTGGCGCACAAGCTTTCCGATAAAGGCCTCATAATCGCCGATCTCAACTTCACACCTGGACGAGACTTCAAGACTCTTGCCGTAAATCATCCGGAGGTCGGCGTGCGACGCCAAAGCGCAGACTGGTTTCGCGGCGCTATAGAGTTTGCGGCCTACTCAAAGGCTAGGCACATGACCATCCTTCCGGGCGTACACTGGCAGGGGGAAACCGAGAAAGACTCCTTTGCTCGTTGTGCTGAAGAGCTCGCTTGGCGACTAAAATACGCGGCGAACGCGGGTCTCGTGCTAGCGATTGAGGCACACCTCGGGTCGGTGGTTCCAACTCCCGCGGAAGCCATGCAGCTTCTCCAAGCCGTGCCTGGCCTAACCCTGACCCTGGATTATACCCACTTCGTTTATCAAGGTTTCTCGGATGCTGAATGCGAACCGTTGTTGGGGTATGCCAGCCATTTTCACGCCAGAGGTGGTGCCCCCAAAAAATTGCAGACCTCGCTCAAGAACAGCAGCATTGACTATCGCAGGGTGCTGGAGCGAATGAAGGAAATGGGGTACTCGGGCTACTTTGCCATCGAGTATGTTTGGATCGATTGGGAGGGCTGCAATGAAACGGACAATGTCTCCGAGACCATTCTTCTAAGGGACCTTGCGAATCAATTCAGGTAGCACGAATCATTTCGGTACCGTCGTGAGGACCACCGAGTTTCGACGACACCCACGTCATTTTGTAAGGACTGCCACGTGTACATACACCTTGCCGAATTCCACTGGGGTTGCATAGTCCAACCCGTTGTAAAAGTTGTCTAAGTTCCGCATCAAGTCCAAAGTCAAATTGGTCCAGTGACCATAAACGTGTAAAGTCCTAAGTCCGAGGGATTGTTTACCCACAAGCTGCGACCATTTATCGACATCCCATGTGCAATCTCCCCGGCAGACTCGTCCATGCAGAACTTTTAAAGCGGACTCGCAAGCGGACCTCATCGCGCGGGACATACTAACAGATACACCGCCCCGCATAGGTGGTTGCACTGCGAACTACATTGTGCTTGACATGCAACCCGTGATATTTCTTTAAGCAGGCAGCCTTGACGCCCCATGAATCAGACGCTACAGCTGTTTGACATTAAAGGTGCTCGAGCTTTGGTGACAGGGGGAGGCAGCGGATTGGGACATGCCATGGCGTTGACCTTGCGGGACGCCGGCGCTCACGTGGTCATAGTCGGACGATCAGAGAAAGTGTTACTTGGCCGTTCCGAAGGTCTTGTCCCGATCGCGCGGGACGTTGCTGTCCGTGGCGCCGCGGCTGACGTTGTGACGGAATGTGCGAGACTGGTTGGCGGTTTGGACATCTTAGTGAACTCGCACGGAATGGCGACTAGATCAAAGGCCGAAGAGTTTGACCATGACACGTGGCAAACCACAATTGAAGTCAACTTGGTGTCTGTCTTTGACATGTGCCAGGCGGCGGGTCGTGAATTTCTGCGACTTGGGAAAGGGAAAATCATTAATGTAGCTTCAATGCTTAGCTTTTCCGGAGGTCTGCACGCATCGGCTTACGCGGCTAGCAAGGGTGGTGTGGCGCAGCTTACCAAAGCACTGGCAAATGAATGGGCCGGACGGGGAGTCAACGTCAATGCCATCGCTCCGGGGTATCTGGAGACTGCTATGACCGAAGGATTGCGCGCCGATGCGGTGCGCAATCGTCAAATATTGGAACGGCTGCCAGCTGGAAGATGGGGAAAGCCAGCAGACCTCGCAGGAGCTCTGCTGTTCCTGAGTTCACGTGCATCCGACTACGTCCACGGCGTGATATTGCCGGTAGATGGTGGCTGGTTAGCCCGATGAAAGTCGGCATTGGACAATTCAGTTTTCATCGCTATTTTGGTGAGGTAACGCGCTGGGAGCAGGCCCCTGATATTCGCTGGACCGTGAATGATTTCATGCAGCGGGCCGCGTCTCACGGGGTGAAGACGGTAGGCGTGCAAACGTCTTACTTGACACAAGCGGAGGCGGAATGTTTGCCGGAGATTGCTGCAGCCCACGGTCTGGAAGTGATATTGGAGTGGGGACATCCTGTGGGCCTCTATATGGGGCTCTCTCCCCAGGCGGTGTATGACCTCCGAGGCTGGATGGGTCGTGCGCACCGGTGGTGCTACCCACTCCTTCGCATCGTCGCCGGACATCCAACCCTGCGCGGCCAGGAACCTGTCGAAACTCAAATTCGGAGGCTAGCTCCAATCCTCAGGAGGATTTCAGCTGAAGCGAGGGATTTGGGAATCACCATAGCTCTCGAGAATCACGGAGACTTCACGCCCCTTGAGTTACAAACGCTAATCGGGGAGACCGGGAGTGGAAACCTTCGAGCCCTGCTGGATTTCGGCAACACAGTTCGTCTAGGCGCAGATCTTATTACCTCGATACGAAGCCTGGCATCTCTGATTGTTGCCGTGCATCTCCGCGACCTTCAAGTCTTGCCAGAATCAATTGGCGATCCGCTGGCGTTCTGGCCGACGGTTCCTCTCGGATGCGGCGCTCTCGAGATCGATGGAGCACTCCAGGAGTTGTACCGTACCGGATTCCAGGGCTGCCTTCTTCTGGAATTGACTAATTTGCATGAAAAGTGGGCCACCCAGGAGGACGAGATCATCCATCAGAGTCTGACGTGGTTAAGGAAATGGCGACGGGCAAACAGTTCACTCCCAGCGGTTGGTTGAAGGAAATCCCAAGGACGCGATCGAAAAGTGGTAACCGACTCCCTGTATTCCCGCCATGTGGCGGCTCTAGAGCGCGAATCTGTGTTTAGGATGTAACTCACTAAGCAAGAAAAGGAAGAAAAATGGCCGCATTGGCCGTCGCCGGCCCCGGTCGCCACGCTGCCAGGCTCGTCACTGCCTCGGGCGATTTCCGCTCTGCAAGCCCGTTCGACCGATCGGCACTGGACGGAAATGGACAAAAAGAAAATCAGATGGATGCAGGATGAACTCGAATCCGTAAAGCAACGAGCGGAGACGCCCAAAGCTAGCGCTAAGGGGCAACCATCCTCCACTTCCCCAAGTGCCGAAGCGATGGGTGCTACGCACCCTCAACACGTTACCGGAGAGTGCATATAGACCTCTACCGGTGCGTGCCAGAAGTGAAGAGGGAAAGGCATACCCGCCCGCATGCAGAGGAGACAGGATGAAATCCAGAACAAAACAAAGTTTAATGAAGCAAGTGAATAGTCAAAGCTCATTCACGACTTGTGAGCCTTTTGATACCGGCACTTCCTACCAACTGCTCCACAGGACTTTTGGGCAGCATTTCTCAATAGCGTTGTTCCTCCTGCTCTCAATGGGAGCAGGATTAGCCACCGCAACCGTACAGGCTCAGACCCGCGCCTATGTGACCAATCTATTCTCCAACACCGGCTCGGTCATCGACACTGCGACCAACACCGTAATTGCGACCATTCCTGTTGGCCTAGCTCCACATTAGCCCGAACGGTAACACTGACCACGAGATTGATGCAGTCAATAAATTTCGTACGAGAGACTGATGGTGGCGGCTATGGCGAGTTCGTGGATGTGACAGCGCTTGCAGGCGGAACGAAGCACATGGAATATCGCGTATACCTGTCAGCGTTCAATCAAGCCGATACCGATGTCATTCTGTAAGCGGTCGATCAGGCACCGTGGCGGGACAAAGAGATGGTTCAAGTGTTCATAAAGGAACAAGAGGAAGAGGTGTTTCGCCTTCGGTACCGTGGTGCATTTGCGGAGAAGATCGATCAGCCAAGATAACTGCTGATAAATCGCCGGGTAAGACTCTAGGAGGCCAGGCGCAACAACGCCGCGCTCGCTGCCAGCCACAATCCGAATCCGACCAGGTTCAGGATGATCCGCCACCGCATGCTGTCGATGATGTAGTTATATTTTGCATCCATAACCACCTCTCCCCTCTAGCGGGCAAGCGCTGGCTGCTGCTGACTAGCTGGTTCCACCTGGATCGTAGCAAGCGCAGCTAGCCCGCATGTTGCTGGATCATCTCGAGGGCATCTTGAACTACTGCCGGACGAAGGTACCGATGGGAGTGATTGAAGCGGTCAACGGCAACATCAAAGCTCTGCTCCGACGCGGCC
>Ga0075434_100002820_pt1 | contig 15389 bp, 13 predicted proteins | sample RhiMethybrSRZTD3_FD_75298 | JGI IMG/M metagenome (GOLD analysis project Ga0075434, IMG submission 75298) | Populus rhizosphere microbial communities from Tennessee, USA - Rhizosphere MetaG P. TD hybrid SRZTD3 | ecosystem: Host-associated > Plants > Roots > Rhizosphere > Soil | place: USA... | reverse complement strand
CGGCGACGTCGCGGCATACCTCGAGTCGCTCGAACGCGTAATCGATCTGTCGCCGGCGGTGATGCTGCCGGCGCACGGGGACGTGATCGATCGTCCGCTGGAGTTGCTGCGCGAATACATCGACCACCGCACGATGCGCGAGCGCCAGGTGATCGACGCACTTCGGGCGGGCATCGCCGACCCGACGCAGATGGTGGCGCGAATCTATCCGTCGCTGGCGGCACCGCTTGTCCCCGTCGCGCGCGAGAGTGTGCTCGCGCATCTGCTGAAGCTGGAGCACGAAGGCCGCGCCCGCCACGACGGAGATGCGTGGCATATCATTGAACCATGAACGACGTCGTCGACTTCATCAACGTCAACCGCGATCGCTACGTTGACGAACTGAAACAGTACCTCGCCATTCCGAGCATCAGCGCGCTGCCGGAGCACGCGAACGATGTGCGACGCGCCGCCGAATGGACCGCGGATGCCCTGAAGAGCGCGGGCATGGACCACGTGCGGTTGATCGACACGCCGGGGAATCCGGTTGTGTATGGCGACTGGCTGAACGCGCCCGGCAAGCCGACGATTCTGTTCTACGGTCACTACGATGTGCAGCCCGTCGATCCGCTGAATCTCTGGACGACGCCGCCATTCGAAGCGACAGTGCGCGACGGTGAAATCTACGCGCGCGGCTCGGCCGACGACAAAGGCCAGGTCTTCATGCACATCAAGGCCGTGGAGGCGCACATGAAGAAGGCCGGTCGCCTGCCGCTGAATATCAAGTTCTTCATCGAAGGCGAGGAAGAAGTCGGCAGCGTGCATCTGGACGAGTTCGTTCACACGCATAAGAGTGAACTCGCCGCCGATGTCGTCGTCATTTCGGATTCGCCGATGTTCGATCGCGGCATTCCTTCGATCTGCTACGGCCTGCGCGGCCTGACGTACTTCCAGATCGACTTACGCGGCACCAACTCGGATCTGCATTCCGGTTCGTTTGGCGGCGCCGTCGCCAATCCCGCGTTCGTTCTCGCGCAGATCCTGACGCAGATGAAGGACAAGAGCGGCCGCATCAAGATTCCTGGTTTCTACGATGACGTGCGGCCGTTGAGCGACGCAGAGCGCGCGGAGTGGAAGAAGCTGCCGTTCAACGAGACGCGCTATCGCAAGGACCTTGGCGCGCCGCGGTTATTCGGAGAGACCGGCTATTCGACGCTCGAGCGGGTCTGGGCGCGGCCGACTTTCGAAGTGAATGGTCTGCTGTCGGGTTTCACCGGCGAGGGCGCAAAGACGGTACTGCCTGCCATCGCCATGGCGAAGGTCAGCATGCGGCTGGTGCCGGATCAGGATCCGAAGAAGATCGGCGATCTGTTCGAGGCGTACCTCAACAAGATCGCGCCGAAGACCGTCCAGTTGAAGGTGACGCGCATGCACGGCGGCAAGCCGTGGATGACGGAATTCGACAACAAGTACGTGCGCGCCGCCGGCCGGGCGATTGAGAAGGGCTTCGGCAAGGCGCCGGTGTTCAACCGCGAAGGCGGTTCAATACCAGTGGTATCGACGTTTCAGGAGGAGCTCGGGCTGCCGAGCGTTCTGTTCGGCGTTGGACTGCCCGACGAAAACGCGCACGCGCCCAACGAGAAGCTCGATCTGTCGAACTTCCACAACGGCATCATCGCGTCGGCGTATCTCTACGACGAGATCGCCAACCTGGAGTAACCACGAAGGCGCTCAGGCGCAACCACGAAGCGGTCTATTTCGTCGACTGGCTCTCCGACGCTTCGAATGCCAGCAGCACGTTTCCGCCGCGGCCGTTGCCCAGACCCGTGTAGCCCGAGCCGACGAATAACATTCCGCCGGCAATCGTTGGCCCTGGAGCGCCCATCGCGCCGCCCTTCGCTGCAACCTTGTTCGTCGGCATGAAGTCGCGCAGCGTGTCGAACTCCCAGACCTGCTTGCCGTCGCCGGTGGAGAACGCGCGCAGCACGCCGTCCTGACCGCCTGAGAACAGCACGCCCGGAATAACAGTCAGAGCTGCCGTCTGGCCAGCCTGGCGCTGCGGCATCTGCGCAATCGGCGTCTTCCACTTGACAGCCCCCGACTTCAGGTCGAGTCCGAAGACGTTGCCGCTGCGCGTGCCGAAGTAGGCCTTCTGATCGTCAGCGGCGCCGCCGAAGGTGATCTCACCGCGCGCAAGACGATCGACGAGCGTCGCTTTCCAGAGAATCTTGCCGTCGCGCACGTCCTGGGCGAACACCTCGCCGCTCTTCTGGCCCGTGACGACGATAGTGCGGCCGTCGTCCAGCGTGCGCATCATCGGCGACATGCCGAAATCCCAATCGGGGCCGATGTCGGCCGGACAGTTCTCCGACGGATTGTTCGTTTCGCAGCCAACGAGCCACGCATCGTTCGGCGTGTGCTGCACTGCCCATCGCGGTTTGCCCGTCGCAAGATCGAGCGCCATGATGGCGTCGGTGTTCATCGAGTTGACGGGCCTGCTGTAGGCATCGCCGGTGCCGATGTACATCACTCCCCGCGCCTCGTCGATGGTCGGCGTGTCCCAGATGCCCGCGCCCGACGGGGCGTACAGCTGCACGCCGCGCGAGTTCTTCTTCGTCGGCTTCGCCTCGTCGGGGATGATGAAAGTCTTCCAGACCTGCTTGCCCGTATTCGCGTCGAGCGCGACGACGCTGCCGCGGAACGTGCAGCAGGGGTAGTCGGGTCCACCGCCCGCCGCTTCTTCGCGCGACGCGAGCGGCACGTACAGGCGGCCCTTGTACAGAATCGGCGAGCCGGTGACCGCGGCGAGCGGATGCGGATCGACGCTGACGATCCAGAGCGCTTTGCCTGTCGCGGCATCGAGGGCGTACACATTGCCGCGCAAATCGCCGAAGTAGGCGGCGTACTGGGTGCCGTTGTGACCCTTTACGGCGCCGACGCTGACGGCATTGCGCACGCCGGAGGCGGCCTGAAAACCCCACGCGAGGCAGCCGGTCTTCGCATCGACCGAGTAGATGTATCCGGTATCGGCGCCGAAGAACACACGTCCGCCGGCGACGGTCGGTTGGCTGTACATCGACGCGGCGTTCGGCAGGCCGAAGCTCCATTTCAATTTGAGGTTCGGCACGTCGGCGGCGCTGATGCCCGCGGCTTTCGCCGCCTGGAAGCGCGCGTTCGTTGCGTCGGGGCCCCATCCGTTCCACGACGGGGTGCGCGACGGGTCGGTCAACTTGCTGCTGGCGGCGCACTGATTCGGCATCGCCTTCGGATCGCCGGCAGGAATGCTGCCGATCTTTCTGCCGCCGACAAACTCCGCGTATCCGCGCTTCACGATGTCGTTCGCATCGGCGACCGCCTGCGTATGCGCCGGCGTCGGGCTCATCGTGATTGCGGCGTAGACGGTGTCCGGCGAGAGCTTGCGCAGCGCGTCCATGTCGGGCGCCTGCTCCGCGCCTGCGGCGCGGGCGACGCCGGGGTTGCGGTGACAGGTGGCGCAATGTTCCTCGAAGCTTCGAATCGTGCCGGAGGCCGTCTGCGCGCTCGCAGCCGCAGGGAAAATGAACAGGGCGGCCACATAGCCGAACGGCAGCAGATGTTTTTTCATGGGCAGATATCTTACGTCCGCCGCCGAATCGTTACACCGATCAGCGTAACGATTACGCCAATCAGCGTAACGGTCAGCCACGGACGGTAGCTATTGGGAGGTTTGCCGCGACTTAATTCAGAGCCGCTACTCGACGTCTCAGCGTCTTGACGTGTTCCCAGATCTGGTCGTGCTCTTCGCGCGCTTCCTTGTCCATCTCGCTCATGCTCGACAGCTTCAGGTAGGTCTGGAGATCGCGCAGCGCGCCGGTGACGTCGTTGAGATGATAGGCAAGGAGGCCGCGGTCGCGCAGTTCGCTCAGAGCCGACGGCGTGAGCGCCACGAGCAGTTCGGTGACGGTGCGTGCCTGCGGGAACGAGCGCATGTTCACGTAGATGCGCTTCAGGTTGAGCAGCATCCGGACGATGATTTCCTTGCGCGTCGCCGGAGCGAGCAGCGACTTGCTGAACGCGATCTCGCTGCCCACGTGCTTCTGCAGCAGCACGCGGCAGTCGTGCTCCGACAGCAGCGCGCCGCCGTGGAACGGATCGATCAGCAGCCCGCTCGTCACCCGCTTGCCGACGTCGGGACACCGCACAAGAAAGTGTCCCGGAAAATTTACTCCGTCGATGTGCAGACCGGCACGGCGCGCGACCTCCATGTAGACGATCGACAGCGTGATCGGAATGCCGGTGCGGTGCTCGAGCACCTCGTTGAGGCAGCTGTTTCGCGGATCCTCGTAGCGTTCGGTTCCGGTGAAGCCCTGCTCCTGAAAGAGATACGCGTTGAGCGCGCGCACGCACGACAGCGTCGAGCCGTCGGCAGATTCGTGCACGTGCTCGCGCACGACCGTCGCCGCCGCCGCACCGAGTGCGTCGAGCTGCCGCAGATACCCTTCGGGATTGATGCGTGGATATTCGATGCTGGCGATGATCAGCGCCGCGCTGGCCAGCGCGGTACCGGGGGCATTGGACGCCGCCGTGAGCGCGTCGACAAGATCTCTCCTCATCGCAGGGTCTCGAACATTCTCATGCCACCAGGCGGTCGAGCATCGGAATCGTCAGCGACTTCAAGCTGTCGACGACCAGTTCGGCACCGGCGAGATCCGCGGCGCCGTAGCTTGTCGTGACTCCCACACAGCGTAACCCGGCTCCCCGTGCCGATTCGAGTCCCCAGATCGAATCCTCGATCGCGACGCACCGCCTCCGGTCGAGCACCCGCCCCGTGGTCTGCTGAAGCTGCTCGAACGCCAGTAAATAGGGGCCGGGAGACGGCTTGCTCTCCGGCGTGTCGCCCGATGCGACGATGGTGGCGAAGAGCCCTCCGAGGCCTGCCGACTCGACGATTTGCACGATTTCGTGGCGCAGCGCACCGGACGCGATAGCGATCGGCACCTCCGCCGCGGCCGCGCGAATGAACGCCGCGGCGCCGGGAAACAGCACTTCGTCGCCTTCGATCATCGCCTGCAGCTTCATTCCCTTGCGCGCCACCAGCGCGGTGATATGGCGGTCGGTCCACGCCAGACCTCGATGGCTTCCCAGCGCCTGAAACATCCCGACATCGTCATAGCCGAGATAACGGGCGAAGTAGTCGTCGCGTTCGAGCGCGATCCCTTCCTCGGCCAGCGCCTGCTGAAACGCTTTCAGATGCAGCGGCTCGCTGTCGGCGATGACACCATCGAAATCGAAGACGATGGCCTGGAGCGCGCCGCTCACGCGGCTGGCGCCTTGACGTCGTGTGTCTCGGGCGGCGCCTTCTCTCCGGCGCGAATCTCTACCTTCAGCCGATTTGCCGGCGGCGGGTACGGACACTCCCACGTCGGGTTGTATGCGCACGTCGGGTTGTAGGCCAGGTTGAAATCGATCACGTAGAAACCAGTCGCTGTCGGCTTCAGATCGAGATAACGGCCCGCGGCGTACGTCTCCTTTCCCGTCGTCAAATCCGCGAACGGAACGAACAGCGAGGTGATCTGCTGCGTGCCCGCTTCGACAAACGATTCGAGCGACATCTGCTTGCCCTGCAGCGTGAACTCCAGCACGCCGACGCGCTGCATTCTGCGATTGGTGCCGGTTGATGTCGGCATGTCGAAGACCGGGCGGTTCTCGGACAGCTTGAGCGACGCCGGCACTTTATAGGCGGGGTCGACAGGGAAGTACTTCAGCGGAAGAAGCGTCGCGCGCTTGGCGATCGGAATCAACTCAGGATCGGAACCGTAGACTCGATCCTTTTCCGCGCGGCTCTCCTGGATTTGCTTGATATAGCTCGCGGCGTCTTCGTCAGGCGGGGGCGGACCCGATGTACACGCCACGAGGAGGGCGCAGGCGACAACGGGAACGATTCGAATCACTAACTAACAATATAGCGTTCGCGCGCCACGGTCGCATCCGCCAGTGTCCGGCGCAGGGCAACCGTATTCACGGGGGTCACCTTCAGTACGCGCCGCAGCGCCGCCATCAGCGTGCGCAGCGTGTCGCCTTCGGCCATGCCGGCGAGCGCATTGGTCGCCGTCGCCTGCACTCGCTGCGCGGCGTCGTTGACGAAGGTCCGTGCGGCGGCCTCATGCAACCTGCCGTCGGGGCGGCCGGCAGCTTCGCGCGCGCGCAGCACGGCGCTTTCGGCCGCGTAGGTGTCGATCAGGATATCGGCGGCGGCGCACAGGATTTCCTGTTCGTCGGTCAGCTTCTGCCCATAGGTCTGCATTGCGGTGCCGAGCACCATCAGCGCGACTTTCTTGAATGCGCCGACCGTCTTCAGGTCCGCATCCAGGCCCTCCTCGCCGAGCGCAGATGCGCCGGTCGGCGACAGCAATTCGTCCTGCAGCTTCTTGGCAGCCGGGATGACGCCGATCTCTCCCTTCAGTGCGCGGCGAATCAGCATGCCCGGAATGAGCATGCGATTGATCTCGTTGGTGCCTTCGAAGATGCGGTTCACCCTGGCATCGCGGTAATAGCGCTCGGCAGGGTAGTCCTTCACGAACCCGTTGCCGCCGTGAATCTGCACGTTCTCGTCGAGGACGTAGTCGAGCACCTCGCTGCCCATCACCTTCGCGATCGACGCTTCAACGGCAAACTCCTCGAGCGCCGCCGCGATCGCTGAGCCGCCATGCTCGCCGGCTTCGGCAACCGTCGCATCGATCAGGCCCGCAGTGCGGTACATCAGGCTCTCGAGCGCGTAGGTGCGCGCCGTCATCTCACCGAGCTTGTATTTGATCGCGCCGAAGTCCGAGATCGGATGGCCGAACTGCTTCCGCTGCTTCGCGTACTTTGCGGCCTCGCCGATGACGGATCGGCAGCCGCCGCTGCACATCGCACCAAGCTTGAACCGGCCGAAGTTCAGCGTATTCAACGCGACCTTCGCGCCCTTACCAACCTCGCCAAGCAGGTTCTCCGCTGGCACCGTGACGTCCTGCAGCAGGATCGGCGTCGTCGATGATCCATGCAGCCCCATCTTGTGCTCTTCGTTGCCCGACTTCACGCCGAAGGCGCGCTCAACGATGAACGCGGTGAATTGATCGCCGTCGGCTTGCGCAAAGACGATGAACACGTCGGCGAACCCGCCATTGGTGATCCACATCTTTTCGCCGTTGAGAATCCAGCTGCCGTCGGCCTGCTTCGTTGCACGCGTGCGCGCGGCGAGCGCGTCGGAGCCCGAACCTGATTCGCTGAGGCAGTAGGCACCGACCATGTCGCCAGACACGAGGCCAGGCAGGTACTTCGCCTTCTGCGCGTCGGTGCCGAAGAGGACGATGGGAATGATCGTCAGGTTTGCCTGTGCGCCGTAGGCCGCGCCCATCGACGCGGAGCGCGCCATGCGCTCGGAGACGACCAGTGCCGACGCCTTGTCGAGATCGAGGCCGCCGTACTGCTCGGGCACGCTGATGCCGAGCAGCCCGAGTTCGCCCGCGCGTTTCACGAGCGAGCGCGCCAGCTTCCAGTCCTTTGTTTCGAGCTGGTCGAGGTTCGGCATCACCTCGTTGTCGACGAACTCTTCGACGGTCTGCGCCATCAGGCGATGTTCTTCGGAGAGCTTCTCCGGCGTGAACATCGACGTCTGGTCCGACTCTTCGAGCAGCCACGAGGCGCCTTTGCGCGCGGTTGTCGTCACGGCCATCGGTCAGATCCTTTCAAAGATTCCCGCGGCGCCCATGCCGCCGCCCACGCACATCGTCACCATTCCGTAGCGGCTCTGCCGCCGCTTCATCTCGTGAAGCAGCGTCGTCGTGAGCTTCGCGCCCGTGCAGCCAAGCGGATGGCCGAGCGCGATCGCCCCTCCATTAACATTGAGACGTTCCGGATCAATCGCCAGTTCGCGCAGACAGGCCAGCACCTGCGCGGCGAAGGCCTCGTTGAGTTCGATGAGGTCGATTTGATCGAGCGAAAGCCCGGCGATCTTCAGCACCTTGCGGACGGCCGGCACCGGTCCCACGCCGAAGCGCTCGGGCTCAACGCCGGCGGTGGCATACGCGACGAACCGCGCCAGCGGCTGCAGACCGCGTTCCTGCGCAAAGGACGCGGACGTGACGATCAGGGCTGATGCGCCGTCGCTCGTTTGTGACGAATTGCCGGCGGTGACTGTGCCTGCGGCGTGAAACGCCGGCCGCAGCGACGCCAATGCCTGGGCCGACGTGTCGCGCCGCGGTCCTTCGTCAACGTTGAAGGTCACATCGCGCAACGCCGGTTTACCGTTCCCATTGGGCAATGCCAGCTGGTACTTCAGCGGCGTGATTTCATCCGCGAAGCGCCCCGCATCAATTGCGGCAATCGCACGCTGATGGCTGCGCAGCGCGAACGTATCCTGCTCCTCGCGCGAGATGCTGCTCTCGCGCGCATGGTTCTCGGCGACGAGACCAGTGGTCAGGTAGACGTCAGGGTAACTGTCGACGAGCGCGGGATTGGGCGATACCTTGTTGCCCCCCATTGGCACCATGCTCATCGACTCGGTCCCGCCCGCAACCGCGGCGTTGCCGAATCCGCACATGATGCGCTCGGCGGCATAGGCGATCGCCTGCAAGCCAGACGAACAGAAGCGATTGACGGTGACGGCCGATGCGGTGACCGGGATGCCCGCGCGCAGGCTCGCGATACGCGCGACGTTCAGTCCCTGCTCGGCCTCCGGCATCGCGCAGCCGAGAATCACGTCCTCGATGTCCGACGGCTCGATGCCTGGCGCGCGCCGCAGCGCCTCGCCGATCACCGCGGCCGCCATCTCGTCCGGCCGCACCGTCTTGAGCGCGCCATTCGGGGCGCGTCCAACCGCCGTCCGCATTGCTGAAACGATTACTGCGTCCTGCATGAGAAATCCGCCAGCAGATCCTCGAGCGCGTCCGCCACTTCGCCGACCTGACCGTCGAACAGGTGATTGGCGCGATCGATCTCCACCAGTTCCTTTGGCTCGGCAAGCTGCGCGTAGAACTCGCGCACCTGCCGTAATGGAATCAACTCGTCGGCCTCGCCGTGAACGATGAACTTCGGTTTGGTCGACCTCTTCACCATGGCAAAGTCGTAGCGATCTACAGGAGGAGCGATGCCGATCAACGTGCAGATTCGATCGTCCTGCGCTCCCGTCGTCAACGCGACATACGACCCGAACGAGAAGCCGGCGGCCCACAACTCCTTGCCTGGATATTGCGCGGCCATGAAGTCGATGGCGGCCGTGAAATCGTCACACTCCCCGCGTCCTTCGTCCCATGCGCCGGCGCTTCGCCCGACGCCACGAAAGTTGAAACGCAGGACGGCGCAACCGATGCGCGCCAGCGCCTTCGCTCCCTGGAACACGACCTTCGTATGCATCGTGCCGCCATGAGTTGGCAACGGGTGTGCGAAGACGACTGCGGCGCGCACGTCGCCCGCCGGTTGCTCGAGTAGCACTTCGATGGGCCCGGCAGGCCCGGCGATTTCGCGAAGAGGATCAGGCAATCTTCTTTTCCGATTCGGATACGAAACGCCCAATCAGCACCGCGAATTCGTGCGGCCTCGTAATCAGACCGAGATGACCGGTACGCGCCAGCGTCTCCACCCTCGCGTGCGGCCAGATGTTCAGGTACTCGCGTGTGACGCGCGGCGGCACCACGCTCTCGAGCGACTCCTCTCCCGTGACAATCATCGTCGGTACTTTGACGCGCGAAAGCTCTGCGTCGATCCGGCCCATTGAGCCCAGCAGATGCACACGCCGCGCCATACGGCCGGGATGGAACATGTGCATCAGAACGTTCACGCCGGCGCCGCACGATGCGGCTATTGCGCGCCACCAGGTGTCGTTTGCCGCCGCAATTTCGCCGTAGAACCGCAGCGAGCCAAGACAAAAGGCAGGGGTCAGCAGCCACGGATGCCGAAGGTAGCCGGACAATCGTGCGTTGGGGCGCCAAGACGGGGGGAGCGCGGAGACGAGAATCAACGACGACACCCGGGTGGGGTAACGCGCTGCAAACGCGCTCGCGATCAGGCCGCCAAACGAAACGCCGCAGACGGTGGCTCGATCCAATCCCGAGGCATCGAACACTTCCCGCACCTGCTCCACGTAATTGGAGAAGCCTGCCGCTGCATCGAAGTGCGTATGTGCGCTCGGCTCGTCCGCGAGCGAGAACGTGATGGCACGAACGTGTCGCGACAAGGCGTCAACACCTGGCCGCATCCACTCCCAGCGACCCTGCACGCCGGGGATGACGACGACGGGAGCGCCGGTACCTCGATCGATGATTTTCACGAACCTCCGAACCCGCTCAATTCCGCAACGGCTTGCCAGTCTTCAATGTGTGCTGGATGCGCTCCTGCGTCTTACGCTCGGCGACGAGGCCGAGGAACGCCTCGCGCTCCAAATCGAGCAGCTGCTGTTCCGTCACGGTCGAAGGATGGGGAAGTGATCCTCCTGCCATGATCGTCGCCAGCTTTCTGCCGATCAGCGCGTCGTGGTCGCTGATGCGGCCGGCTCGCCAGGCGAGATGAATACCGAGCTTGAGCGGCGCGAGCACGGCGTCGCCGCCGACGGGTATCGTGGTACGCGGCGCGGGCGGCTGGTATCCCTCGGCGACACGTCGCAGCGCCCTCGCTTTTGCATCTGCGATCAACCTGTCGCGGTTCATAGTCCACGCATCGACAGCACGCAGATACCCGAGGCGCTGCGCGTCAGGTGCGCTCGCAGACACCTTGCCGAAGCCGACCGTTTCAAACGCACGCTGAATGGGCGGCAGGAAATCTGTCGAGCCCGGCGGCATCGACTCCGCCGCTCTTGCGACCATCTCTTTCGTCCCGCCGCCGGCGGGAATCAGGCCAACGCCGACTTCGACCAGACCGACATAACTTTCAGCCGCCGCCTGCACACGATCTGCATGCATGGTGATCTCGCAGCCACCGCCGAGCGCCAGGCCGGCCGGCGCCACGATGACGGGCACGCCGGCATATCGGAGCGCCATCGTCGCGCCCTGGAACGCTCGCACCATCAAGTCCACTTCGTCCCAGTTCTCTTCCTGTGCCTCGAGCAGGAGCAGCATGATGTTCGCGCCGGCGGAGAAGTGCTCACCCTCGTTGCCTACGACAAGCGCCTGGAAATTCGCTGACGCCTCTTTCAGGCCCGCATGCAGCATCTGGATGGTGTCGCCGCCGATGGCGTTCATTTTCGAATGGAACTCGACACACAGGACGCCGTCGCCGAGATCAACCAAGCTGGCGCCCGCGTTCTTCTTCACGACCCGACTTCGGTCTTTCGCGGACTTGAGAAGCTGGAGATCCGGGGCTGCTGACGCGACCTCCCGCACCTTCCCCTCGATGGCATCAAGCAATTCGAACGGCCCGAGCTCCCAGCCGAAACCCCAGCGCATCACGCGATCGACATCGTCCGGTGAATACGCGATCTCCGGCGCTACCTTGCGCGTGTACTCGAGCGTGGGCATCAGCGTTGCCCGCAGGAACTCGGCGACCCGGTCTTTGCCGTTATACAGGGTGCGAATGCGCTCGCGAACGTCGGTAATCGGCGCTGCCGCCTCCAGCGAACCGAGCTTTGGGGATTTGCGCGGCCGGTATTCGAGCGTGGCCGGGTCGAGTGTGAGGATTTCCGATCCGCCATCGGGTGTCCTCACGCGTTTATAGAAACCCTGGCCAGCCTTCTCGCCGACCATCTTTCGCTCGACCATCTTCTCGACGAAAGTCGGCAGGACGAACTCACGGCGCGCCGCTTCGTCGGGCAGCCGCTCGTAGAGGTTATGAACGACGTGCGCGAGGATGTCGATGCCGGCAAGGTCGAGTGTGCGGAACGTCGCGCTTTTGGGGCGGCCAAGCGCCGGACCGGTGATCGCATCCACTTCTTCGATGGTGAACGCACCCGATTCAACCTGTTTGAGGATCTGGACGACGCCGTAGAGCGCAATATGATTGCCGATGAAATTTGGCGAGTCCTTGGCGATGACGACGCCTTTGCCGAGATGACGGTCCGCGAAAGACGACACCGCTTCGACGACATCCTTCGCCGTCTCGGCTGTTGGTATCACCTCGAGCAGATGTAGGTAGCGCGGCGGATTGAAGAAATGCGTTCCCAGCCAGTGCCGGCGGAAGTCGACGCTGCGTCCTTCGGCGAGGGTGGAAATCGGGATGCCTGATGTGTTCGAGCTGACGATCGACCCCTGACGGCGCGCGGCGTCCACCTTCTCGAGCAGCGATCGTTTTATGTCGAGCTGCTCGACGATGGCTTCGATGATCCAGTCGCTCTCCTGGATGCGAGCGAGCTCGTCGAAGCTGCCTGTTGAAATCAGCTTCGCCGTGTCGGACGTAAAGAAGGGATCGGGTTTGAGCGATCGCGCGCGCTTCAAGCCGTCGCGGGCCGCATCGGCGGTGACGTCAAGCAGCAGCGCCGGTACGCCCGCGTTGGCGAAGTGCGCGGCGATCTGCGCGCCCATCACGCCAGCGCCGAGCACCGCTACCGATCGAACCACCATTCATGCGATTGTACTGGGCTAGTGGATACAGCCTTCGAAATCCTGGCGGCCCTCAGCTTCTGTCATCTGCTCAACGACATGATGCAGTCGCTGATTCCGGCCATCTATCCCATCCTCAAGCAGAACTTCCAGCTCGATTTCACGCAGGTTGGCCTTATTACATTCGTGCTGCAGCTGACCGGAGCGCTGCTGCAGCCGGTCGTCGGGTTCTATTCGGATCGACATCCGAAGCCGTACGCGCTTGCCACCGGGATGGGATTCACGCTGCTCGGGATGCTGCTGCTGTCGCGCGCCGGAAGCTTCGCCATGGTGCTCGCGGCGACATCATTCGTCGGCCTCGGGTCGTCGATCTTTCATCCCGAGTCGTCGCGCATGGCGCGAGCGGCGTCCGGTGGGCGCCATGGATTCGCGCAGTCGTTCTTCCAGGTCGGCGGCAACTTCGGCTCGGCGCTCGGGCCTTTGCTCGCCGCCTTCATCGTCCTGCGCAATGGCCAGACGAGCATTGCCTGGTTTTCAATCGCCGCGCTCGTGGCGATGCTGTTCCTGTTCCGCGTCGGCGGCTGGTACAAGCACAGCGGCGCGATGCACGCTGCCAAGCGCGCGCATGCCACCCGCCACGATGCCGTATCACAGCGTCAGGTCATGTCCGCCGTGATGATTCTGCTTGCGCTGCTGTTTTCGAAGTTCGTCTATCTCGCGAGCCTCGGCAGCTACTACACCTTCTATTTGATCAGCCGCTTCGGACTGTCGGTGCAGAGCGCCCAGATTCACCTGTTCGTGTTTCTCGGCAGCGTCGCTGCGGGAACGATCATTGGTGGTCCGGTCGGCGATCGCATCGGCCGGCGGCAGGTGATTCTCGCATCGATTCTGGGTGTGCTGCCGTTCACGCTCGCGTTGCCGTACGCGAACCTGTTCTGGACGCGCATCCTCACCGTCATCATCGGGCTGGTGCTGTCCTCGGCGTTCTCAGTGATCGTTGTCTATGCGCAGGAGTTGATGCCGGGACGAGTCGGAATGATCGCGGGGCTGTTCTTCGGTGTGGCGTTCGGCATCAGCGGCATCGGCGCTGCCGCGCTCGGAGCGCTGGCCGACAAGACCGACATCTACTACGTCTATCGTCTCTGTTCGTACCTACCGGCGATTGGCGTGCTCGCGTTCTGGCTGCCGCACGTCGATCACCTGATGCACCGGCACGAGCAGGTCAGTGCGGTGGTGCCGGAACTCGAGCCAGCGGCCGAGTAAGACACGTCGGCCCGCCGGCGCCCCGTACGCTGATCTCCGTACCGACGTACTCGATGACGTGCGCGCCCGCTCGCGCCAGCGCTGCACGCGTCTTCGGGTTGCCCGCGAGCATGACGCATTCACGCGGTCCGAGCGCGAGGACATTCGTTCCCATCGATTCGAATTCGTCATCGGCGACCTCTACGAGCGCGTAACCGCGATCGAGCAGCGATTCGCGAAACGGCACCGGCAGCAACGGTGAATAGACCACCGCCAGGTCGCGATCGACGGGGCTGACGAGCGACATCAGATGCAGCACATCGTCCGGGCCGCGCCAGTGTGGAAGCGGTACGACGATCAGGTCGTCAACCGATTCGCCGAGCACCGCCCGCAACTGGAGGATGCCTTCCGCATTGGTTCGATAGCCGCGTCCGACGGCGACGGTGCGGTCGTCCAGCCAGACCACATCGCCCCCCTCGAGACAGCCCGGCTCGGTAATCTCGCCGACGATGGGAATACCGAGCTGCCGGTAGGCTGACTTCTGCGCTGCCGGCTCGCTGCGGCGAAGTGGCTTGCCCATCCTGCAGAGAACGACGCCGCGTGAAGAGACGACGGAGGCGTCACGCACGTAGACCGAATCCAGATTGGTTGTGCCGCTGGCCGGGAGGAAGTCGGTCTTCGCGCCTGCCGTGCGCAGAATGTCGACGAACGCATCGTACTCATCGATGGCGGCGGCGAGCGATGGTGGTGCCGTGAACGCCAGCGAGCGCCACTGCGCTGCAATTGTCTCGTCGCTGACAAACGCCTCGCGTGGATGCTTGAGGAGCACGCGCGTGAGGCGCCCCACCTCGGTCAGTGTGCTATCCCGCACGCCGCTTCAGCATGTTCATGCCCTTCACGGTCATGACGATCTCCCCACGTTGATTCCGCACCTCGAAGAGCGTTCGCACGAGGCCGCGGTCCGGCTTCGAGGTAGAGGGTCGCGCCTCGAGGACGGTGGCGCGCACCGACAGCTCGTCGCCCGGCCTGACGGGCTGTGTCCACCTCAACTCGTCGACACCGGGAGAGGCGAGGCTGGCTGCGTCCGACAGATAGCCTTCGACCGCTAGACGCATCATCAGTCCGGCCGTTTGCCATCCGCTGGCGATGAGGCCACCGAATTGCGTACGCCGTGCCGCCTCCGCGTCGATGTGAAAGGCCTGCGGATCGTACCGCCGCGCGAATTCAACGATGTCCGACTCGCTGATGGAGATCGTTCCGAGGTCGTGCACGCTGCCGGGCACGTAGTCTTCGAAGTAGCGGTCTGTCATCTATTTCCACCGCGTGAGGATCGACTCGCGATCGAACAGCCGGATGCCAATCGTCATCAACGCCAGGTTGAGCGCGGCGAGGGCGGCGCAGATCTGAAGAATCACGGCGCTGGTGAGCTGGAAATTGTTGGTGAACTCCGCGACGAGCAGCGCGCTGATCGGCAGGATGACGAGCGCGCCGATTTGCTGCGCACTGCGCGCGTCGTTGACGCGCGACGACACGCAGACGGCCATCTGCAACGCGGCAAGCGCCGCCAGCGGGCCAAGCAGGAAGATCGTCAGCAGCGCGCGCGGAAAGAAGAGCGTCCGGTAAACGCCGGCATGCGCGAAGACGATGGCACCGGCAACGTACAGCGCGAAGCAGCCGGCGACA